>Ga0307515_10015274_pt1 | contig 14159 bp, 13 predicted proteins | sample 17_EM_MG_FD_194513 | JGI IMG/M metagenome (GOLD analysis project Ga0307515, IMG submission 194513) | Populus trichocarpa ectomycorrhiza microbial communities from riparian zone in the Pacific Northwest, United States - 17_EM | ecosystem: Host-associated > Plants > Roots > Unclassified | place...
ACTCGATTAAACAAAAACAAATGCATAAAATTAGGGGGAACTTGTAGTTCCTTGTAGAACCTAAAGATCCCTAAGTTATTTCTTGTTCATTCTTCAATGTTCAAAAACTTGAAGGGGTTTAGGAAAGCAGGAAAATATTATGGATCGTTTTCATTAAAACCTAAAAATCCCCAATTTGAAAATTAGGACTACTGTTCATATAGTGAGTAATTTTTTATTCTTTTAATGTAACATATTTAATTAGTGTTTAATTGTACAGGAAATAAAATGCCTAGCATTATTATACATCATGGAATTATTTGATACTTTATTAGCAATTTCTTCTCTAAATATATGTCTTACATAGACTTGAAGTTCATTTGCAAGAAAGTTTATGACATTGACTTGCATGGGTTTAGTATATAAGATAATAAGGGTAATAAAATAGTTGATGATGCCTCGACAATGTAGATATTGAATATGCATGAAGTTGAAGGGGAGGAAGAAATCCACATTTATATTGATGTTGGTCCTAATGTTGCTCCACTACAAATGAAAATGCCTAAATGTTATACAAGCAAACCAAATGCAAGAATAAAATATTTTCCAGAAAAAAATGGTAATAAAGTTATATTAATTGTTGGGGAAGAAGATTTAGCTGAAGAAAATGATGGTGTTGGTTTAGGTGAAGGTGAGGGTGCAACTGCAACAATGGGTATTTGTAGGGATGACAAAAGTTGTGGTGTAATTTTAATATTGGTGTTGGTAGTTGTAGTGGAGGTGTGAGTAGTTTAGATTATAATATAAGTGAGAGTGTGAGAAAGATTATGAGGATGATGATTTTAGTGAAGATGATAAGGATTACATTATTTAAAATGAAAGGGGATTTGATTTCTTGAATAAAAATGAAAAGGAATTGATTAATAGTTTACAAGGAGATTCCTATTTTGGTCAAACATTAGATGGTGCAATAGACTTAAAAAATGAATGAAAGTACAGTGATGAAGATGACCTTGATGTTAAAGGTAATGAAACTTATGATAGTAAGGATAAAGGTGATGATGATGAAAGTGGAAAGGACGGAAAAAAAGTATAATAATAATATTTTTTTTTATCCTACCACTGAATTTAAATGTAAAACATTTAGGTGGGTGTTGATGGATGAATTAAGTTTGCTCACTTTAGAGATGTTCTTAGAGAATATGACTTGAAGTATTACACTTGGGAGGAATCTTTTCTATATCAATATTATGTAGGCTAGATAATTAGGAGATGTGTATCTGAAGAAGAGAAGGGGAGCATACTTCTACATTTTCATTTATTAGAAGTAGCTGATGCAACCATATTATGTGATAGTTTTATCCATATTTACCTAGTATTTTCCCCATGTTTTATATATAAAATACCTTGATATTCTTTGTTTTATGTCTTTAAGGTACTTTTGGATGTAATATTCGAAAACAAGTAATTTGAAGATAAAATTCAGACCATGTTTCAGTCCATGTTGAATATTGGAAGATTTCACCTTCGATCGATGTTTTACACAGAAATTTAGTATTAGAGGTCAAAATGAAGTGATTCTAGTGGCATTAGAAACATAACATCCATATCATTCTATACATATATGACAAGAAAAAAAAAAGATCATGAAAATCACAGGCTTCAAAGACAAGTCTCGCATTCTACCAGTTTTGACCTTCAATCATTACAACTTGAATATCTTGAGTTAGAGAAGTCCATTTGATGCAAACTCAATTTTTTTTGGATTCCTGACTCAAAGACCTATCAACCTACCAAATTTTAGCAAAAGAAGAAAAACTCATATGAGAGAACTATGATTTTTCTAATACAACTCATAAATTCTACCAGTGGGCAGATTTTGTGAAGAAACAAGTTCAACTTACTTCTCAAGCATCCAAACCGACATGACAATTGTTTTTTTTGTATGGAAAAGGTCTTTATTTGGGAAAATTAACTTCACTAATTCCAAATTCAAAGCTTGAAGATTTTATACAAGACTATTTTTTCTTCTTTATAAGAAAGTAGTTATTGTACTACTTAAATATAGATTGTCTACTTTGGAAAGGATTTCTATTTTTATATTAGGATACAAACGGACTAGTAGGAGTGTGAGGAATATGGTTTTTTATCAGATAAAAAGAAAGAGAGAAAGAAAAAATGGTGGCATCAAAAAAGAAACTCTCATCTTTTTTTCCTACACCCGAAATTATGTTTTCATCTTTTCTCTTCCTTAGTTTTTTTTATAGTCATACAAGGCCAAGTTATTTTTCTTGGTTGAAAGGATACAAAAGCTTTTAGATTTTAAAAACTGTAAGATCTATTTTATCTTTTCTTTTCAGTTTATACGATGAGTATGAATGTTTTCCTATAATTATTTCATATGATTGTTTAGTTTGATTGTTAGAGCGGACTCTAAGTTATTATTCTAACCAGTCTATTGCTAAGTTTGTTATCAAAATCATAGTTATGATATTTAACTTGTGAAGCGACTAAGTTTAATAATTATGGCGTATCTATATTGTTAATTTTAGGGAAAACATTCAATTAAATTGAACATAGACTGCAGATAATTATGTTGTTTAGATTTATCAACATATCTAGTTCTTAAGGCTGCCTTTAAATTAAATTACTAGTGCAGACGTTGTGGTTATTTAATGGTTAAGGTTAGTTATACTGCAGATTGGTTAACTAACTAACATTAAAGAAAGATAAATATTCAGAATATAAATTAATGTATCGTTTCAATGATCATTTTTTATTTCCGTCAGTGGATGTTTACTTGAGACCAATAATTTTCTCTTAATAAGTCTCAGTTTATTTAAATTAGTTTGATTACTTTATTTTGTTTATCCTAGCATAACTTAGATAACCTCAACCCCTCCCCCTCAACTTTGAATTATTTAGCATAAAGACCTAAACTAAATCTTTCTCGTGGGATCGACTCCATGCTTGCTCTATACTATCTTATTTGTTTAAGTTGGGATAATTAATTTATGTGACTTTGACACCGCAATAATAGGTGGTCACTTTGGTGGAGCAAAAAAGACAACAAAAACTTTGCAATTTGGTTTTTATTGACCTTTTATTTTTAAGGACTCTTTTAACCTTGTTAATTCTAATCAATGTCAATATGTTGAGAATATTTCTAGGAAATATAAGATGCCTTTGAATAATATTTTAGTGATTGAGTTGCTTGACGTTTAGGGGATAAATTTCATGGGTCCTTTTCCATCTTTATATTCTAATAAATTTATATTGATGGTTATAGATTATATCTCCAAGTGGGTAAAATTTTTTTCCTTGTCAACCAATGATGTTAAGGTTGTGGTAAGTTTTTTTTGAAAAAATATCTTTTCTCCATTTGGCATTCCAAGGGTAATAGTTAGTGATGATGGGAAGCATGTTTACAACCATCAATTTATAGCTTTACTTATGAAGTATGAAGTTACTCATCGTGTGGCATGACCATATCTCAAACAAGTGATCAAGTGGAGGTGTCTAATAGAGAGTTAAAAGGCATACTGGAAAAGACCATTAATAACTCATAAAAGAATTGGGTATGAAGATTAGAAGACACATTAATGGCTTATAGAACAGTATTTAAAACACCAATTAGAATGTCACTTTAGTGGTTAGTTTATGGAAAATCATGTCATTTTTCCATAGAGTTAGAACATAGAGCTTATTGGGCAATGAAGACATTTAATTTTGATTTAAAGGTTCCATGTGAGAAAAGAATGTTGCAAATCAATGAAATGGATGAGTTTCACAATGATGCTTATGAAAGTGCTTGGATTTACAAGGATAAAACTAAAAGATGGCATGATAAGCATATTTTAAAAAGAAAGTTTGAAGTGGGGAAACATTTTTTACTATTCAATTCAAGACTTCGAGTTTTTTCTAGGAAAATTATGATCAAGATGGTCGAGACCATTTGTTGCGACTCTTTTTTTTTTTTTCATATTGAGCGGTTGAAGTTAATCATAAGACAAAATGGACATTCAAGGTCAATGGAAAAAGGTTAAAACCTTATGTCGATGGAGATTTTAGCATGCAAAAATTTTCCATCAATTCCAAGTATTCTAAATAATGATTTAGAGAATGTCTACATTTCTTACTTTCTCTCGGTTTATTTTTGTTTCCCTTCTTTCTCATTAAGGACAATGTTTTAATCAAGTTTGGGGGAAGGGAGTTAGTTTATGTTAAAAAAAACAAAATAGAGAGAATTGGTTAGATGAATTAAAAAAGCATATGAATAAAAAATCATCAATTGTTTTGCATACCTAGATAAATTTTATGTGAATATTGTAAATTTATATGATCTCAACAAACTCTAAAGCTTGTTTGATGACATTTAATATGAAATCCTAGACAAAATATATTACTTGAGAAATGATTTAGACATTCTTTGAATCGATTGAGCCTTACAAGCTTATCTATTTATTATTTTTATCCCTAGTCACCTTTTTGAGCTTTGATTAATTATAATTTAGCCTTATAATGTTTTAGCTTAAACACTAATATCCTCACTTTCTAAGAGAACTAGGTTTATCAATTAAACAATCCTTTAATTAGTCAATGTTTTTTATCGAACAATATTAAAAATATCTCACCTAATAATTCAACATATCTCTATGTAAATTAAATTATTTGAAGATTCATTATGTTCTTCGAATTTTTCTATAATCTAACTGACCATGGTAAATTATCTTTATATTTCACTCAACTAATGGTGTTTAATTCTAAAAGTTTCTAATCATAAATTACATTTTAAGTCTCGTTATGATTCAATAGATTAAACAATAATTGTCCAAAAAGTTGTAAGCAATAAGATTAGGATAAACACTCAACATGAAAGAATTTGAAAATAAAATAACTTGGAACTTAAATTGTGTAATTAAAACTATACTACATCGAAGCCAAAGAAAAAATAACTTTAGTTCATAATGAATCTAAAATAAACTATTTTCTTATTAGAATAGTCATAAGAAAAATAAGAAAAAGAATAAAACTCTTTTTCTTGGAATCAATTGACGAAGCACTCCATGACATCGTCTAGTTTCTTTTGATTCTCTCTTCCTATCCTACTCTATTTTCATTGGTAAGAAACCCTTCTTTTTATCATCTTTGGTCATGGTCTCTTCCCTTAATCTCCTCCTATTACTTTGGTCTAAAATCTCCTTTTATTTGTTTCTTGACTTTTCTTTCAAAACTAGCAAATTCTAACCCCCTGACTTCAAGCCTGATTTTTGCTATTAGAATGACTTAGTATGAGAAAGTCATAAACATACAAGTTGTAGATATTTCTCATGAATTTCTTTTCACATCAAGATGTAATAATTTGGATCTTTATAGAGAAAGTTATGTTTGACTCATCGAGATGTGTTCCTGAGATTTCTAGTACAAACATTTCTTAATCTTACAATAGGGAATTTCACTTTTCTCTCTCTTTTCTTTTCCAAAATGTATACACAGCTGATAAGGGAATTTTTAGCATGTATATTTTTCACTATTCATGCTTGATTTTGAAATATTTTGGATGTGTTGCACAAGTTAATTAGAATTTTGGATCCCCTTTTGAACTGTTGACCTCGTGAAAAATTAATGTGTTTTCAGATACTAGGTTACTGAGTAGGCAGAATCCGGCAGTAAAACCAAACATTGATTGATTTTAGGCTGCAAAGGAAGCTATACAACTCAATTCCACGCATTCGTCACCATTTTCAAATATCTGAGATGAAGGTCTACAAAACATATGAAGGGCATAGAATTCAATTCTGTTGTTTCGAAGCCGAAAAAGCGAGTCAAAAAACAGGGATTGAATCAGACCCGAACTTCCTGCACTCCAAATGTTGTTTCGGGTTATGGCCCATATCTCAAGTCTAAGAGGTCCAAAAATTGCAATATTGGCGTCGTTGGAAAAAAGATTCAATTTTCTACAATTTCTCTAGAAATAGAAATCTTTGAATTTGCACGTTTCCTGCCTCAAATCTGGCCCACAATACCCAGATAGGAAAGGAATACAAAAAAGAGAAGGAAATTTTCTTCTTTCCATCTAGGGGTAAAAAGGCCAGAATATAAAAGAGAAAAAGAGGGGTTCAGTGGGGGATATAGAGAGACCTGAGAATACACCAAAAAACAAGAGAGGAGGCGGCACAGAGTGAGACAAAAACATTGACAAACAGGGGGACGTAGATCAAAGAAGATTGGAGGACAACTATCTATTATGCTGCCATTCTCTGCTTTTGAGTGATGTTCATCGTATGAAGTTTGTTTCTCTTTAATTTAACTATGGAGTAGACTTTTATTCTGGGATTTTTTATGTAACCTCACTATGAATATGTGAACAATTTCTTTGATTGAATTATTATATTTGTTGTTGAGTATTTCATTCTATGTTTAATTATTGTGTATGTTTGGCCAACATCTGCATGATTTGGAATTCAATTTGAGACTGAGAAGTGATAATTGTTTTAGTCATTGTTTGAAATACCTTAAGAAATCTATAGGATAGAGATATCCTAGGAACTTTTGCAATCATTAAAGGTTTTACAGTACTTAATAAATTTTGACAAGTTTAGAAATTTCATAGAAAACATGAAGTTTGCTTGTCGAAATAATTCATTGATACTCGAGAGAGATTAATGTTTAAATTAGAAAAACCTGATTATCAATGCTAGGAGTAATTAATTCAATTGAGGAAGTTCACATAGGAATAGTTATGGTAAGTCAGAAATCTTAAAACCAGTAGAATTGAATTCAATAATATTTAATTAGTTGGTTGTTTGTTTTTAATCATTAATTTTTGTTTCATAAACTATCTCATTCGATTTCTCAAATAGATCATAATTTAAAAGATTTTGATAATTAGTAGTAATTTTTATAAATCCTCATGGGACGATACTGTACTCATCATTTTATTACTTGTTACAATTCGTGCCCTTGCAAAATTAGCCAACAAGTTTTTGGCGCCGTTACCGGGGATTTTAAATAAAATTACTAATAATATCAATAGGAGTTGAATTTGATCTAATTTGATTGCTTTTTGCCTTCAGCTCTTTAGGTGTGTTGTCTAGTGCATGAGAAGCAGTAAAAACCAGTCGTTGTTGCCTTATAATCCTGAGATTGAGAGAACTGCAAGGGGATTAAGAAAGAAAATACGAGCGACTTAAAACAACTCAAACATCATTGCAGACAATAAAAATCCTGAGCAAGACACACGGGGCATTGAGAGATTTTGCTCTCTCACAGGTAACAGGAATCCGTTCTGTTATCAAGAAACCAAGGATTGAGGCCAATAATTTTGAGATCAAACTAGAATTACTGCAAATGATTCAGACTTCAGTTCAATTTTATGGGTTGCCAAGTGATGATCCTAATGCCCATATTGCAAGTTTCTTGGAAATCTGCGACACATTTAAGCATAATGGCGTTACTGATGATGCCATTCGCCTCAGATTGTTTATGTTTTCTCTGCGAGATAGAGGAAAGAGCTGGTTAAATTCTATGCTTGCCTGCAGACTCAGTCATCAGATGGGAAGATTTAGCTTAGAAATTCCTTGCTAAATTTTTCCCACTAGCCTAGAGAGCAAAGATGCGCATTGAAATCTCTAATTTCGCCCACCTTGAGAGTGAACCATTGTATGAGGCATGAGAGAGATATAAGGATTTGTTTAGGCGATGCCCTCACCATGGATTGCCAAAGTGGATGCAAATGCAGAATTTTTACAATGGATTGAATGCCTCCACAAGAACACTAATTGATGCAGCTTCAGGAGGAGCTTTTATGAGTAAGTCACAGGATAATGCTTACAACTTATTAGAAGAAATGGCCATGAACAATTACCAGTGGCCAAATGAAAGAAGCATACAAAAGAAGACTGTTGGGGTGCATGAAATTGATGCAATCACGATATTAACAGCTCAAGTCTATTCACTTACCCAATAACTGAAAGCCACTCAACTGATAGCAAATGCCATCCTACAACATGTGATTTTTGCCATGGAAATCACACAAGTGAAGAGTGTCAAGTTGGGAACCCTTTCTCTCAAGCACAACATGCTCATTTTGTGTCAAATTACAGCCGACAGAACAACCCCTACACTGCAACATATAATCTTGGCTGGAGAAATCATGTTAATTTCTCATGAAACAATTAAATTGTCATGAAGAATCCAGCCATTCCATCCTCAAGTGAGCACATGAAAGAGAAATCAAAACTTGAAGAAGCTATGACACAATTAGCAAACAATACCAGCATATTCATGACTGAAACAAATACCAATATATAGAACCAGGCAGCTTCAATTCAAAATTTGGAGGTTCAAGTTGGTCAGCTAGCCAACATGCTAATGGGTAGACAACAAGGAAATCTACCAAGCACAACTGAAATTAATCCTAAGGAGCAATGCAAGGCTATAACCTTAATAAGTGGGTAAGAAGTGGAGCAGACTGCTGGAAACAAAAGTGCAAGCAAAGAAGAGAAGGAGCAAGTGGCCAAACCACTTCAGAACATGAAAAAATTTGACCCTATGCCAGAACCAACGCAAGAAATAATGCAGAGAATTCCATTTCCACAGCTACTCAAGAAGAATAAACTTGATAATCAATTTTCTAAATTTCTTGATGTGTTTAAAAAACTGCAGATTAACATTCCTTTTGCAGATGCTCTTGAACAAATGCCAAGCTATGTGAAATTTCTGAAGGACATCCTATTAAACAAAAGAAAGTTAAAGCAATATGAGACTGTTGCTCTCACTAAGGAATGAAGTGCCATTTTGCAGAAGAAATTGCCTCCTAAACTTAAGGATCCAGGGAATTTTACTATACCATGTTCCATTGGAAACTCTATATTTGAAAAAGCTCTATGTGATTTAGGTGCAAGTATTAATCTCATGCCTTTGTCTATTTTTAAGAAGCTTGGTTTAGGTGAAGCAAGGCTAACCATAGTAACACTGCAACTAGCTGACCGGTCACTGAAGCATCCAAAAGGAATAATTGAAGATGTATTGGTGAAAGTGGGCAAGTTCATCTTTCCAGCAGACTTCATCATACTGGTTATGAAAGAGGATAATGAGATCCCTATCTTGCTTGGTCGGCCATTCTTGGCCACCGGAGGTGTGTTAATTGATGTGAAGAAAGGGGAGCTGCGATTAAGGGTGAATGAAGAGGAGGTGATTTTCAATGTGTTCAAAGCCATCAAACAGCCAGATATGGAGGAGAGTTGCTTCAACATTCAAGTGGTGGACTCCTTAATTAATGACAAAGTCGAGCTTCCAACTGACTCGTTGGAAGCATGTCTGGTAAATAATGTACTGGAGGAGGATGCTGAGATAGCAGAATATTCATGTTGGATGGACTCTTTTGAACCTAACCACATAATGCACTTTGAAGATTTGGGATAAGCACCACCAACAGTAAAATCAACTAGTGAACAAGCACCAGTTCTGGAATTGTAACCTCTGCTAGAGCACCTTCGGTATGTATATCTTGGAGAAACTTCTATCTATCCTGTGATAGTCTCTGTAAAGCTGTTCAAAATAGAGGAAGAAAAATTGTTGAGGGTGTTGAGAAAACATAAGGCAGCTCTTAGGTGGGTATTGGCAGATATCAAAGGAATTAGTCCCTCCATTTGCATGCATAAAATTCTATTAGAGGATGAAGTCAAGCCAATAGTAGAACATTAGAGAAGGCTTAAACCGACAATGAAAGAGGTAGTCTGGAAAGAAGTTCTGAAATGGTTAGAAGTTGGTGTTATTTATCCAATCTCTGACAGCTCATGGGTGAGCCCAGTTCAAGTTGTGCCAAAGAAAGGAGGAATGACAGTGGTAAAGGATGCAGATAACAAACTGATACCTACTAGAACGATAAATGGATGGAGAATTTGCATGGATTACCGAAAGCTCAATAAGGCACCTCACAAAGGTCACTTCCCCCTACCATTCATTGATCAGATGTTGGACAGGCTAACCGGGCATGAATACTATTATTTCCTAGATGGTTATTCAGGATACAACCAAATAGCCATCGCACTTGAGGACCAAGAAAAGACCATTATCACCTGCCCTTATTCTACTTTTGCTTTCAGAAGAATGCCTTTTGGGTTGTGTAATGCACCAACTACCTTTCAAAGGTGCATGATGGCTATCTTTTCAGATATGGTGGAGCAGATCATTGAGGTCTTTATGGATGACTTTTATGTATTTGGAACTTCTTTTGATGACTACCTTGCAAAGTTAGCGTTGGTTTTGGAGCGTTGTGAAAAGACAAACTTGATATTAAACTGGGAAAAATGTCAGTTCATGGTAAATAAAGGTATAGTGTTGGGGCACTGAATTTCAGAAAAAGAAATAAAGATAGATAGAGCTAAAATTGAGGCAATAGACAAGCTTCTGCCACCAACTATAGTAAAGGGGGTTAGGAGTTTCCTTGGCCATGCGGGGTTTTATAGGAGGTTCATCAAAGACTTCTCTAAAATATCCAAACCACTATGCAATCTGCTGCTAAAAAACATGAAGTTTCAGTTTGACGAAGAATGCAAGATAGCCTTTATGCTATTGAAAGAGAAGTTAGTGACAACTCCTATTGTAACTGCATCGGATTAGGAGAAACCATTTGAGCTGATGTGTGATGCAAGTGATTATGCAATTGGGGCAGTACTGGGGCAGCGAAAAAACAACATGTTTCACACCTTATACTATGTCAGTAGAACACTTAATGATGCCCAGCTCAATTATGCCACAACTGAAAAAGAGTTGTTTGTTGTGGTATATGCCTTTGATAAGTTTTGGTTTTCTCTAATGGGAAACAAGGTATTGGTGTATGCTGATCATGCTGCAATTAGACACCTAGTGTCCAAAAAATACGCCAAGCCCCGACTCATTCGTCGGATCCTGTTACTGCAAGAATTTGATGTAGAAATTAAAGATAAAAAGGGGACTGAGAACGTGGTGGCAGATCATCTTTCACGGCTGGAATTGACACAGCAACTGGAGCCTAAATTCCCGGTTATAAATGAAAGCTTTCCTGATGAAAGAATTTTAGTAGTTTCCACTAACAGTTTCATTCCTTGGTATGCATATTATGTCAATTTTCTTGCAGGTAAGATCATCCCGCCAGATTTTTCTTAGCAATAAAAGAACAAATTTCTTGCTGAAGTCAAACATTATTTCTAAGAGGAGCCGATACTCTATCAGCATTGTGCAAATCAAGTCATCAGGAGATGCATTCCAGAAGAGGAAATAACAAACATATTGAAGCACTGCCACACACTTGAATATGGGGGGCACTTTGGAGCGCAACACATTGCATCCAGAGTTCTGCAGTCCAGTTTTTATTGGCCCACTATGTTTAAAGATGCTCATGCTTTTGTTACTGCTTGTGATAGATGTCAGCATACTGGGAATATATCTCGATGAAATGAAATGCCACTGCAGAATATCCTAGAAGTTGAATTATTTGACGTTTGGGGCATCGATTTCATGGGACCTTTTCCTTCATCCTACAACAACAAATATATTCTCTTAGCAATGGATTATGTATCAAAGTGGTTAGAGGCAATTGCAACGCCTACAAATGATGGCAAGGTGGTACTTAATTTTCTACGGAAGAACATCTTTACTAGATTTGGTACTCCTAGAGCCATCATCAGTGATGAAGGAACTCATTTTTACAACAAGCAGTTTGAAGCACTGTTATCTAAGTATGGAGTTAGACACAAGAGAGCATTGGCTTATCATCTTCAGATAAATGGCCAAACAGAGGTATCAAATAGAGAAGTGAAGCAAATCTTAGAGAAAACAGTAAGTAATTCTCGGAAAGATTGGGAAAGAAAGCTAGATGATGCATTGTAGGCATATCAAACAGCATTTAAAACACCATTGGGAATGTCTCCGTATCGATTAGTTTTTAGGAAAGCATGCCATCTTCTTGTTGAATTAGAGCATAAGGCATACTGGGCAATGAAACAACTGAACATGAATCTGCAGGTTGCAAGTGAGAAAAGAATCCTGCAACTTAATGAGATGGATGAATTTCGCAATGAGTCCTATGAGAATGCCAAGATATACAAGGAAAGAACCAAGGCATGGTATGACAAACACATTGTATGCAAGGAGTTTGTCCTTGGTCAACAGGTATTACTCTTCAATTAACGGCTATGCTTGTTTCCTGGTAAGCTTAAATCACGGTGGTCAGGGCCATTTACAGTTGTTAAGGTATTTCTTTATGGAGCAGTGAAGGTCACTCATGATGAAAAGGGAACATTCATAGTGAATGGGCAGCGTATGAAGCATTATAGGAATGGGGAGTCAATTGGCAAAAGGGATGATATCCCTCTCACTTCATCTTAGCAAAATGGAAAAGTCAAGCTAATGACTATAACTAAGCGCTGATTGGGAGGCAACCAAAAAAAAAAACCTTATTCTTTTCATTGAGATGTGCAGCGATGGATCATACAAGTAAATAACTAGGAGCAACAACCAACTCACTCCCACATAGTCAAAAGGAAGTATTCGTAAGCCTTTCTATTCTTTGTTTTTCCATTGAGGACAATGTGATATTTAAGTTTAGGGGAGACATTGCACACTATGACTATGAAAACCGAGGGTGAAAGTGATATGCATTTAAGACTAACTTTCACATGTTTAGGTGCTTCATTATGTTATCCATGATATTCCTTGGCTTAGAATAGATAATATCTTATAAAGTTGGATTAAGCAGGATTATTTTCTTTGGAATTATTAAAGTACACCTTTCTAGCAAAGTCATGTGAATTGTGTAGTTATGCATAAAAGATAAGTGTGTTGTTTCTTTCTTGTTATTACCCTTTGAGCAAATATTAAAACAAGGTTTAAGTAAACATGAGTGATAATGAGTATGAAAGTGAATGAATAAGTATATGATGCATATCTACTCCAATGTTTTGAGTTGCTTAGTAACTAGGAGTATTCATCACAAATGTTTACTTTTACGTGAAACGACAGCTTAAAATATGAGTATGCAAATGCATTTTAAGTTTGTCACCTATTAAGTAACCAGGTGCATTCATCATAAATGTTTATATTCGCATCAAAAGACAAGTGAAAGTGTGTTGTTGCTCCCAAAGTTGGCTACCTTGTTTGTATTAGTGAGAAAAAGTAATAGCAGAATGACTGTGCACGGTTCAAGGATGCTAAACACATGAAACACATGAATGAGTTGGAAGTTTGTACAACGGTTTGAACTGAGAGAGTAAGAATGCTTAGTTTTTCTTTATTTAATATTATTTATGAACTAAGTCAAGAAGTGAATGCTTGCACGAGGGAGCCCTTTGAATGTGAAAGTTGAACTTATCATGAGCTTTTATCCCTATACTTTCATAGTTTCCTTTTTGCTTGAGGACAAGCAAACATTCAAGTTTGGGGGTATTTGATAAGGGAAAATTTAGCATGTATATTTTCCACTATTCATGCTTGATTTTGAAATATTTTGGATGTGTTGCACAAGTTAATTAGAATTTTGGATCCCTTTTTGAACTATTGACCTTGTGGGAAATTAATGTGTTTTCAGATACTAGGTTACTGAGTAGGCAGAATCCGGCAGTAAAACCAAACATTGATTGATTTTGGGCTGCAAAGGAAGCTATATAACTTAGTTCCAAGCGTTCGTCACCATTTTTAAATATCTGAGATGAAGGTCTACAAAACATATGAAGGGCATAGAACTCAGTTTTGCTGTTTCGAAGCCCAAAAAGCGAGTCGAAAAACAGGGATTGAATCAGATCCGAACTTCCTGCATTCCAAATGTTGTCTCAGGTTATGACCCATATCTCAAGTCTCAGAGGTCCAAAAATTGCAATATTGGCGTCGTTGGAAAAAAGATTCGATTTTCTACAATTTCTCTAGAAATAGAAATCTTTGAATTTGCATGTTTCCTGCCTCAAATCTGGCCCACAATACCCAGATAGGAAAGGAATACAAAAAAGAGAAGGAAATTTTCTTCTTTCCATCTGGGGGTAAAAAGGCCAGAATATAAAAGAGAAAAAGAGGGGTTCAGTGGGGGATATAGAGAGACCTGAGAATACACCAAAAAACAAGAGAGGAGGCGGCACAGAGTGAGACAAAAACAGAGACAAACAGGGGGACGTAGATCAAAGAAGATTGGAGGACAACTATCTATT
>Ga0307515_10015275_pt1 | contig 14158 bp, 7 predicted proteins | sample 17_EM_MG_FD_194513 | JGI IMG/M metagenome (GOLD analysis project Ga0307515, IMG submission 194513) | Populus trichocarpa ectomycorrhiza microbial communities from riparian zone in the Pacific Northwest, United States - 17_EM | ecosystem: Host-associated > Plants > Roots > Unclassified | place...
TTCTGCTCCCACTCCATTTCCCTTCCAAAACCGCAGCCGAAACCGATCCCCTCTCAGCCATGACTGTTACCCCATTTCATCCTCATCTACAACCTTCAGCCAGGGAGCCCCTGATTTCCTTTTCCTTTTGACCCAAAAACCATCTCCAGAAACCTCCCCTCTCACCAGCAAAGGGACACTACCCCTCGGCCAAAGAGAAAAGCCAACCTTTCATCTTCTCAAAGAAGAACCGACCCCTATTTTGGCTCCGGTCATCTTCCCATTGGTCGCTCTCAGCCAAACAGACCGGCCCCCCTCTGCACACAGATCTTCCCCTTTCCTCAGCCGGTTCTCTCCAGCAGCAGCGTCTCCCACACCGGCCAACGACAGTCCTTCCCTCAGCGGTGGCAGCGGCAGCAGCAACCCACAGCCGGGTCTCTCTCAACCGACCCCCTCACTTCCCTCCGGGTCAACGGACATACCAATCTCCATCAACTCCGGCTCTACAAGGTCACACGGCAGCAAGCCACCTCGCCGTCTCCTTCAACCAGCGCCCACAGACCAGCAGCTCCATGGTCCAGCGACCGGCCACTTGAAGAAGAAGAAACCGGATCTGCAGTGAAGCAAAACAGACCGTTGCTTGCGTTTTTTTGTGTTTTGCAGGGAGTGGTGTACCTCACTTCTGGCAGGGAAGGGAAGAGAAGGAGAAGGCAGGGCAGATCCGCCCGTTTCCGGCATCAGCGGCGGCACGTGGCTTCACGCGCCGCCAGGAATGGTGGCGCGTTGGAACACGCGCCGCCAGCTGTTCCTGTCTCCAATTCCTGTGCAAAAGGGTTCCCTTGCAATTTCAGACTGTTCTAGGACTGTTTTGTAAATTTTGGATTATTTGATGTACTTTTTATTTATTTTTGAATATTATAATTTGTATTGTGGATGTAAAAAAGGGAGAAAAAGAAAATAGAAGAAAAATCAGAAAAAAAGAAAAAGAAAAAGAAAAAGAAAAAAAGAAAACAAAAGAAGAAAAATATAATAAAAAAATGTGTGTTTGTGCTTGTTTTTTATTATGTTATAAAAAATAAAAAAGGCAAGAAAGAAAACAAAAAAAACAAAAAATGCATGTTTGTATTTATTTCAGGGATCTTTTTACAACGAGATGGCAAAGCATAAAGAAGGACTTAATATTTTGATCGGATCACGGTGTAGAAGTACAAACTTGTACGAAAGTTGTATTTCTAAATTCCGATGAAAAGATAAAATTTTTAAAACTTCTTTAACACATTACAACCACGAAGCAGCTTACCTCAGGTAGGGTGCGTTAGGGGTGCTAATACCTTCCCTAACCACAATCAGTCCCTTACCCGTGAATCTCTGACAAGACCAGTCAACCTGGGTTTCCTAGGGTTTCCTAGTAACCCTCAATTAAATACTAGGTGGCGACTCCAAAGAAAATCAATTCCAATAACAGAGAGAAAAAACCGCCATCGCCAGGACGGGGACGCCGCGCGGGTGTTTTTCGACGTGCGACACTAATCGACATGGTTTGACTCATATTGACTCAGAGAACCTGATTTTGACCAAAATTATTTTTCAGGCGACCTGCCCAAGTGTTGAAAAATATGAAGATTTTTCAGTTGGTTTAATTCTCATAGGCGACCTACCCAAGTGATAAACGTGAAAGTGTTTTCTACATTGATCTTATTTTCGAAGTGACCTACCTATTTGTGAAATAAATAAAAGTGATTTCAACATTGGTTTTGTGAAATACATGAAAGTGATTTCAACATTGATCTTATTTCCAGATGACCAACCTATTTGTGAAATACATGAAAGTGATTTCAACATTGATTTTATAAAATACATGAAAGTGATTTCAACATTGATTTTATAAAATACATGAAAGTGATTTCAATATTGGTTTTGTTTCCTAGGTGACCAACCTGTTTTTGAAATATATGAAAGTGATTTCAACATTGGTTTTGTTCTCAATGGAAACCTGCCCAGGTGAGAAATATAAAGATTTTTCAGGTTGGTCTCATTCTCATGAGCGACCTGCCTGAATGTTGTAGAAATGACTGTTATAGGATATGACTTGAAATGTCCCAATTGCATGGTTGAGTCTGAAACTTCATGATGATAAAGCTAGTTTCTTTTTTGTGATTACTTGGTTAATTCCTTAGCTCTTTGGACAAAATAATCCATTCTTCTAGAAAGTGGGGTACTGTTGGTTTCATGGTCTATGCAAGCTTCTAAAGGAAGTCATACATGTGTGGTTGAGATCTGATTTGTACATGGATCCCAAAGATGATGAAAGCTTCTCAAGGAAGTCCTACATATACGGTTAGGATCTGAGGTGTATGATGATCTCATAAATGACAAAAGCTTCTCAAAGAAGTTAGCTCATAGAGGACAATAATTTATCAAGGAAGTTATACATGTACGATTGAGATCTGAGCTTCTATTAAATGATGACAGGAGTAAATCATCTATAAATCACGCAACATTTGGCATAAGTCATCACCAACATCCCAACTTCCTACATTTTCATTACTTCCAAAGTTCTTGACTTTTGAAGCTTTAATCATGTTTTCCTCTTCTTCCAATGCTAACCCAAACCCTATCCCTACAGTAGAGCCTGTAGTTTAGGGCAGTACCTTTAAAGTGAATGGTCGTCCAGTACAATAGAGGGCATTGTAATGGGAAATGAAGATATTGTAGTGCTCATTGCTAGAGACATGATTTTCTCTGTAATAAAACAATGATAAAGACCATGACTGATATTGAAGTGGTTAAACAGTCACTTGCTCTTAGTATTAGAGCATTTCATCCCTAGTGAGCATGATAGAACATCTTCATTGAATGTTCGGATTCATGACCTCTATCATAAAAAAAATGATTTTGAGAGGAGAACCAAAAATTGAGTGTGCGTGTTGATATCTGAAGGGAAGAGATGTGACACCATGAGTTTGAGGAAGAGATAGAGCAGATGCATAAATAATTTGAGGAATTATGTTGCATGATTGATCATTATTATCATAACTCAATTTTGGGTTATTCCCTAAAAATCACATTTTTTTTCAAAATAAAAATCAAAAAATAAAATAAAGGCTGGTAACGTGGAGAAAACAGGCCAGGAAATTAAGCAGCAATTTTAGAGGAAACTTGAAGGCTTAATTGTACCCCATTGTGCCCAAAAATAGAGAGAAAATGCAAATTCAAGGTTAAATTAAATGATTATTGGACGAATTTGTATAAAACTTAAGTCCAATGATATAATTAAATTTTTAATAGGCCAATTTGATTTAATCATGGGCCAAATTAAATTTTGATTATGTTTAAAAATTAATTTGGGTCCAATTGAAGGATTAAGTGCAAGGATTTAACTATACTTTAAATGGGTCAAATTAATTTTATTTGGGGATTAATTGGTGAAAAATTAAGTTTGAGAGCCTAATTTGGGCTTAATTGAGAAGATTGGAATTTTAAGAGACCAAATTTATTTTTTAATGGGGGCAAAATTGAAGAAATTGAAAGTTTAATGGTCAATTAGGGGTTCAATTGAACAAATCCGAGACCAATGACCATATTGTAAAAGGCGCATAAATCCGAGGCTCAAACAATAATTCATCAGGGGCTTAATTGTATTAAATCAAAAGTTTAGGGTCAAATAGAGGTTTTATTGAAAGCAATTGAAAGCTGGAAAACTAAATAGAAGATCGGCAAAAGTCCCTAGTTCAAACCTAAAACGGCGCCGTTTCATAAAAAAAAAAGGTCAGATGACGCGTCGTTCAGCACTGTTCATTATCTTCTTCATTTTTTTTTCCGAAAAGCTGGTCCGGTTACCTACTTTGCAGCTGCATTTAATGTACCTAACGACCACCAAATTTGACAAAACTTGCACAAAATAAATCATAAGACATCCCTCTACGTCTAGGTATGGTCGCCACCGGCTCACTAGCAAAGAAACAGATGTGGCACCACCCCAAATAGGCCAACTCAGGCAGCCTGCAACTGTAGATTTGACAGGGCACCATGCCTACTTTGAACCAACGGTTGGGATCCTTCCCAACTGAATCAAGGGCTGAAAATTTTACCTAGTGTAGACAAGATTGCCCTCTTCCACCGCCTATTTATGATGTGGATTTCATAGCCTGAGGGACGAGAAAATCGGGTCCAAAGTCGGCCAAAAACCAGCCTTCCTTCCAGAATTTTTCCTTTTCTGCCGTCTGTCTTCACTCTCTCTCTCTTCTCTCCACCGTCTCGGCCACCACTGTCAGCACCATCAGATTTTCAGCCACCTGCTCCACCACAGGAAGGAAACACAGCCACCTTCCAGCCACCAGGAGCCACCGCTACTCGTTTTCTCTCTCCTCTACAAATTTTCTTCTTCTCTCCCTTCCGCTACCACTGACCACCAACTCTCCTACCGTTCCTCGCAGCGACGCCGCCTGAACTATCTGCTCAACCTCCTGATCACGTTCGTGACCATCACTCCCAGTAGTCTTCTCCTCCGCCTGTCTGCAGCTTTTGCAACCGTTTGGTTACATACAGAACATGAACAATAACTGTTCACGTTTCTGCAAAAATAATTAACTTGGGATGTGGGCCAAACCTGATTCGGCCTAGCCTATATGTATGGGTCGGGTTCGGCCCACCCAAAAAAGAGAAGAAAAAATATATTGGGCCCATATCGGCCCACCTTTTTCATTGGGCTGAGCCTAGCCCATTTATCTGGGCTGGCCCAGCCCACATGTTTTAATAATATTTAATTAATATAATATATTATATTATAATATTATAAATTATATATATAAAAAAACAAAAACAAAAACAAAAACAAAAACAAAAAAAATTTTAAAAATCCTTTGAAAAAAATTTGTGATTTTTCTCGCATATTTTTCTACCAATTTTGTATAATATCGGGTTATATATTTACACTGTAAAATACAAATCCGACATTAAAATACCCGGTTTTCTCTGAAATATTTCAAAAAAAATTCAAAACAATTTTTTTAAAAAAAAATTCTCAAAGGCTTTTAAATTAATTTCCCCTTTAAAAAAAAATTGTTTTCATGCTACGACCAAATTCTAAAATTTTTCCAAGCATATCTTCATAAAAACAAATATTGCATCTTTTTCACGTTTTAAAATGCAAAATGGATATCATAACCAGTTTATGATTATCCATTAGGATTTGGCTAAAATATCAAAAAAGTTTTTTCCAACCTTTTTTTTCTAGGGTCCAAATGTAGACTTTAATATTTGTGGGGTGTAAAATTACATGATAAAGAACATCCTTAGGTATTAAAGATACAAGGTGTAAAAATGTGATGTTAAAATTCAGACTTTAGAATGGTTAGGGTTTAACCCGATAAGGTAAAAACTCTCTCATGAAGAAAGATTTGTCTTGAACCTTAAAGAAGACCAACGAATAGAAACCCGACTTAGAAAAAAAAATCAAATAACAATGCAACTTACCTTAGGTAGGGTGCACTGGGGGTGATGCGTATTCCCCTTGCACAACCAGTCCCTTACCCAGACTCTCGCAGACCATAAGTTCCTAGTGACCATAATACTAGGTGGCGACTCCTAAACATTAATCATAATTTTATGATTAAATCCAATAACCTTTCCCAACACATCATACCTCACACAGGAGGCACGACAAAAGCCTCCGCCGTCGCCAGACGATGTCACGTCAGCGCGACCCCGCGACAATTATGATGGAAATGTCTTTAATCATCCTCATATTGTTTAACCTTTCTACCTATAAACCCTTTTTTCATGAAAGAAAATCCATCTTTCTTCTGTCTTCATTTATGACCTTTTCCTTTGTAAAATTGCCATATTTGATGTAAATTAGAAGAATTTTAATTTATCAGAGTCTCTTTGGATTCCATTAGGGATTTTTTTATGAAATTTTTGCAAAACAAATATACAATGCTCGTGGGGTTAGATGACATGCAATGCATCTTACCTGGTTTTGAAATATAGACCCTTATTCATCTTGTTTGAGGATCTTGATTTTTTTAACGAGATATTTTGATTCATGTGGCCTTTAAATCTCCTCAAGCTAATTCATGATGGTCATTTCTTTAGGATAAACTTTGTTTGGGTTCCCAATTGTCACTACACCCTTCTCTATTGGTCACTTTGTTTAGAGCATTAGCTGCCCCGACCAGACATTGTTCTACTTGCAACATTCCCACTAATAAGGATTCTTAACCAATTTATTTGGTCATTATATGAAGATTATCCTGCTTCACCAGGGATTTTCATATATATTTTACCAAAATTTATATATTTCTTTATTGTAGATGTATCCGTTATTCTATTGTCTAACATATCATATTATAAGAGTCAACAATCTCATTTCACAGATACTGTAAATCATATTGTTTCATTTCTCATGCTGGAAGAAGTCTACATTTTTATCATGTGTATTTTTCACTAGGGAAAAAAATTTCTTTATTCCATTGGAGATGTGTTGACTGTTTCTCTACCTTCTGGGAAGAATTAATTGCCTAATTTCATTTTCTCTTTTGCTCTTATTGTCATCAAAATCTTTGATTTTCTGACAATGTTTTTTAGTTTGTTTTTCATTGTTTTTTTTTTTCATACATTCATTTTTTGACAAAGAAAACCTTGTCCAAAAATGATTTTTCAAAAGATTGATTTTGTTCTTAAAAGACCAAAACTCTCAATGTTTGTTTACTATAACAATGTTCATTCAACTATCTAAGGATTTATGTCAAATCTTTTAGTAAAAGTAATATTGGATGAATGTAAGTGATAAAATGACCTCTACTTTGATTTTCAAAGTGTTTAAGTAATTGCTTGAATGTATTCTAAGAAAAAAGAAACAATATGCCTTTTATTTTTTCAGAAATAGTGAGTAGTTATTTGATATACCATGACTCTTTATGGAAAAATGTCTCTCATATTTTAAAAAAGCTGTTTATTAGTCTATGTTGTTTACTTGATTAAAGTGGACTTCGAAGGCACATAATGTAGGTTATGACTCAAGACTATAAAAGAAAGAGTACTTTATAAGCTCAAAAGAGTGTTTTAGGGTTTAAGGACTATAGGTCACTGTTATCTTATCATATAGTCTTTTCTTTTGCTATCTTGACAATCAAAAGGATATGAAATATTTCAAATTAGGAACGTTTTTTATTTTTTTATTTTCACTCCTATATTTGTTGGGCATTCTTTCAATTGTTAGGAATTTTGCTGGATTCTTTGTTGTCAAATTTCATAAGTTCACATGCCTCCAAGGCTATTTCCATAATCATTTCTCTCTCTTTGCCCTTAGTGTAGGGTGTGATCTTAGTCAGAGTTCTTATAAAAAAAAGCTTTAAGTAGGCTCAGCTCAAATTAGGACTACAAAGGATAATTTTTTAAAAAGTGAAAGGAATATCAAAGGTGGCCTTTCCTCATTTCAAGCAAGATCAGTTAAAACCAATAAACTTTGTCCACATCCAGCGTAAGTGTTTGGATTTGCAAGAGACCATGTTTTGTGAGTCATAACAAGCAAATTTACTACCAACCATTATTCATACAGATAAAATATAGCTCCAAGACATAATTTTGAGTGATAGTTTTTATATTTTCAAGTTTTGAATCGTTTAGTCATCTCTTTCAAAGTAGTTGCTTAGAATATTATTCCAAACAAATCACTGATTTATATTCTTGAATTCATAAAAAAAAATCAGTTCTTTTAAAATCTCATTTAAGAAAAGAATTCTCATGTAAAAAAAAAAACAATTTGAAAAATCAAATTGTTAAGCCATTGAGATCATGCATGGGTTCTTTGGTGATTTATATGCAAAGAGAATTTCCTAGCCAAAACTTCATTTTATTGATCTGAATTGGATGAACACATCATACATAATATTTTTTTATAGAATCAGAGTTTATAGGCCTAGGTAGATCATCTCCATCCATCCTGGTCAACAACAGAGCTCCTCTGAAGAATGCCTTCTACACTATATATGATCCCTCATAATTTGATGCCCACTTGCTTCAGTCTTCACTTGGTAATGGTAAGATTTTTCTTAGTATAAGATCCCCTTCTTTGAGTTCTTTTTGTCAAACCTTCTAGTCATATGCTTTGGCCATTCTTTTTTGGTATAGCTGGTGATGACAAATTGGAGCCAACCTCTTTCCACTTATCATGTTTAGTTGCTCATATCTCACTTTAGTCGATTTAGCTTTTTCCAATTCAAATTCTATCAACACTCTCAAAGATGGAATTTTCACTCCCAAAGGCATTACCGCCTCTATCCCAGATACCAATGAGTAGGTGTAGCTCCAGTAGATGTCATTACTATCGTGCGATATGCATGAAAAGCCAAGGGAATCATCTTATGAAAAGCAAAGTGACCACCATCTTTTGGATAATCTTTTTAATATTCTTGTTTGTAGCCTCGACATCACCATTCATCTTTGGTTAGTAGAGAGACGAGTTTGAATGTTTAATTTTCCACTTTGCACACAACTCTGTGATTATCTTTCCATTAAATTTTGAGCACTGTTGGTCACTGTCTTCTCAAATGAACCATACTGACATATCAACTTTTCTCAATGAAACACTTGACTACTTTTTGAGTCACATAAGCATAAGAGCTGGCTTCCATCCACTTTGTAAAGTAATCAATGGCTACTAAGATAAATTGATGCTTATTGTTGGCCTTCAGGATGATTGGCTCAACACATCTATTCCCTACATTGCAAATGGCTGTGGTGATGCCATATTAAGCAAATAAGCTGGATGTGCATTTATCTTATCATTATGTGCTAGATATTTATGGCATTTTCTGACATAATCTATGCATCCTTTCTCCATAGTCATCAAGAAGTACCTAGATTGTTGGATTTATGTAGCCATCATATGTTTAGTGGTATAAATCGCACAAATTTCTTCATGAATTTCTTGCAGTACTACCTTGGCTTCGATTTCATCTTGACATCTCCGTAAAGTTCCATTGAATGACCTTTTATATAGGGTTTCTCCATCTGGATAAAATTCCATGGCTAACCTTCTTAAGGTATTCATATATGCTTTAGATGCCCCTAAAGAATACTCTTGATATTGGATAAACCGCTTGATATCATAAAACCATGGGTTCCATCCATTTCTCCTTCAATTGAACAACAATAAGCTAGAAAATTTCTGATCTCAATACAAATTGGTTATATCCTAATTTCGTAATCAGTTTTAGCCATAAAAGCTAAAATTGCCAATGCATCAACAAATTGGTTTTGTCTCTTTCTATATGGGTAAAATATATTTCATCAAACCCTCGGTTAGTTTAGTGAGATATTTTTAATAGGGTCTCAGTTTTTCTTCTTTCATCTACCATCCTCCTTTCACTTAATATATTATCAACATTAAATCCCCATAAACATCAAGCTTCTTTATTTTCATCTCTAAAACAGCTTCTAATCTAAGGATACAAGCCTCATATTCAACAATATTATTAGTACATTCAAACCTCAATTTGATTGAGATGGAAGATTACTTTTTATTAGGCGAGATTATCATAACCTCTACCCTGTTGCCATATAAATTTATTGCACCATCAAAATATATGATCCACCAATAATTTTTTTCTTTTTTCTTCTTATACTATCAGCACATCCTCGTCCGGAAAGTCAAATTTCAAAGGCTCGTAATCTTTGATAGCATTATTTGTTAAATGATCAGTAATTGCACTTCCTTTCATATATTTTCTTATCTTGTATACAATGTCATACTCAGCCAACATTATTTGCCTTCTTGCTATTCAGCTTAACATGTTGGGTTTCTCAAGGATGTATTTAGGATGATCCGTTTTTTAGATCAACCAGGTGGTATAATACAACATATATTTTCAAAAATGCTTCATACTCCATACAATGACATAACACAACTTCTCAATCATAGTATATTTGGATTCAGAATTGGTAAACGTCCTGCTCAGATAGTAGATAGGTTGCTCCTTTCTTCCAGACTCATCATGTTATCCCAGCACATTACTCATTGCTACCATAATTATTGTCAGGTATAGGATTAAAGGTCTTTTAGGCACACGTGGCACTAACAAAGGTGAATTCTATAAATATTATATTATATTATTTTATTTTATTTTATTAAAAGCCTCTTCAAAATCTTCATCCCATATACCAGGATTCTTTTTTCAGAGTAATCAGAAGATTGGCTCACAGGTTGTTATTAATTGAGATATGAACTGAGTGATGTAATTCAAACGTCCTACGAAGCCTCCTACTTTTTTCTCAGTTTTACGAACTGTCATAGCCTGAATTGCTTTCACTTTATCAAAATCAACCTCTATTCCTTTATTTCTTATCATAAATTTTAACAACTTCTCAAACTTCACCCAATATAAACACTTTGTAGGATTCAACTTCAATTGATACTTTCTCAGTCTGTGAAATAACTTTCTTAGAATCTGGACATGATTTTCTTCTTTTTTAGTTTTGTCAATCATATCATCCACGTACACTTCAATCTCTTTATGTATCATATCATGGAAGAGTGTCACCATTGCCCTTTGATAAGTGGCTTTGACATTCTTCAACTCAAATGGCATCACTTTATAGCAGAATGTTTCCCATGTGATAAAAATGGTCTTCTTCTTATCTTTTTGACCATCTTATTGTGGTTATACCCAAAGAATCCATCCATAAAGGAATTAGTTAAGCTTCTAGCAGCATTGTTTATCAGGAAGTCTATGTGAGGCAAAGGAAAATCATCATTTGAACTAAATTTGTTTAGATCCCTGAAGTCTACACATACTCTGATTTTGTCATCCTTTTTCGGTACTACCACTATATTAGATAACCATTGAGGATATTTAACAACTTTTAGGAAACCAACACCCTACTGTTTTTTTATATCTGCCTTAACTTTGAGTAAAATATCAGGGTGAGTTCTTAATTTTCTCTTTAACAGGTTTACACTCTTCTATCAAAGGCACTTTGTTTACTATAATATCAATGTCTAAACCAAGCATATCTGCATAAGACCAGACAAACACATCCATATAATCTTGTAGGAGTGAGGTTAGACTACCTTTTTCTTTTACGGTAATCAGAGTTCCTATCTTTAGCTCTCTTCTATCTTGCCTGGTGCCTACATTTATCACCTTTAACTCTTCTTTTGTAGGTTTCCAATCATGCTCAAACTGCTCTACTAGTCTAAGAAACTCTCTTATATAATCTTCTTCTCATTCTTCTTATCATAGTTTGGCCATTCATTTCCAGTGCAATATGTTTGTGGATTTTTAGAGGATGCACTTTCAGAATTCCTAAAAGCAAAAAGCATTTTAGTGTAAGAGTATTGTAGATAAAAAAAAAATTGTTGCAGAAAATGCATGATCTCATTAATATTTTAAAAGTTAGCTTAATAATTAAGAAAAGAACTCATTTTGAGCCAAGATTTCCAACCAGGTGCAAAAACACAAAGTAATTTACAATGCAAAGCACATAAAACATATAAAAGCAAATATAAGTGGACATTTAATCATTACTTCTTTAAAACAACTAGGGCTTTTTCAATCTCTCAATTCTAGAATACTTCATCAACTGAAAGCTTCTGCACAAAGGTTTTGGCTGGAGCTTTTTTTAAAGAGTGGACAGTTAACTAAGGCAACAATTCATCTTCTTTCATTGTTTTTGGCTTATTATTACAGTTCTTGCCCTTTTCTTCATCTTCATCTACATTGTTGACATCCATGGCAGCAAGCTTTTATCCCAAGACTTCCATTGTGTTTTTAGGTTTTATTATATATCAGTCATCAATGGTCAACACCACCACCACCATCAGAATCCGCTCACATAGATCTACTAGAAGCTGCAATTTATGGCCCAAAATCTCACAAAAAAATTTCACCCCTCCAACAGTGGCCGCACATGAGCTAAAGCACCATTAGGGGTATTTTTGTAGTTTCTAGGGAAGTTCAAGGGTATTTTGGTCTTTTTCCTATAAAGTGACATTGAGATAATTTTGAGGACTTCTAGGCATAGTTTTTACACCCAGCCTGATGGGCGGCCCGGTCCAAGGCTCGGGTTCCGGGTTTTGATCAGGTCGCCCGGGTCAATTTTTTTTAAAAAATCAAAACGACGTTGTTTTAGTAAAAAAGTCAACAGGTTGCAACCGGGTTTTTGACCAGATCTTGCCGGGTCACACCAGGTTTTTCCTTTCCTTATTTTTTCTTCAACCCGGTCCGGTTCCAGCCCCTGGTCGGCCGGGTCTCGGGTCAACCCGCTAGGCCGAGTCGGGTTTCAAAACTATGTTTCTAGGTGTGTTTTATTTGTCTTTTTATACTTGTATCTGTATTTTTTTTTTGTATTTTATGAAATACCCAAAATAAAAAAAAAAATTGATGAGGCAGGTCCAACTCCCAGTTTATCTCGTTGTCGTGCACGGGTCTAAGACCAATTCTCAAATATGGGTTATGCCTTTTTTTTTTAGCTATTACAACATAATTTTTTTTTTTAGGGATAAACGTTATTCGTTGACACGTTTTTTTTTCTAAAAAAGGATTGATGCCAAAATTTTAAAAACAAATATGAATTATGCGTATTTTTTTTACAATTTGGACATAACTCTTTTTTTAGGGTTAAAAGTCAACATTTTGATGAGTCATATTTTTAGAAACTGGTGTTATTTTTTGACATATTTTTTTATTTTCGGGGAGTAGTATTAACCCTAAAAAAACAAATTGCAAATAAGCTGGTTCACTTCAGTTCAGATTGCCACCCATCATCCCTTGCATTTCCCCATAGCAGCAGATCATGGTTACTTGCTATTCATTTATCAATCCTCCTGTACAGGTACATTTCATATATTGATGAGAAGCTCTGATGCAGTTGAAGAACACTTTGGGGTTTTGGGCTGTTTATTGTTGCTCCTGAAAGGACTTGAAATTACAAATGGAATATCTTTGTGCAGTTGTGTGATTTTACATCATTACACCTATTTATGCGTATTGTTAATGAATTTTAATATTTTATGCAGTCCATTGAGTGTGGTGTTCTGTCATTTGTTCTTTTCATTGCAGGATGTGCGTTATGTCGATATAATTAAGATCAAGACTCATGCCTCTCTATCAAGGCTCATGGATGAGTATATTGAGAGAAGGGGAATGTAAGGTCATAGCTTGCGGTTTTTCTACAATGGAAAGTGTATTACCAAAAGACATGCAGCCAAGGTGACATTCTTCTTCTGCCCTTCAACCTTTTCTTCTTTTTTCAAGAAATATTTTCCGACTAACTCAATTATTGTCCTGGAAGTTCTTTTCCGTTAGTGAAATTACTAGAACCGATAAGAATTGCAGATAATGTTGGTAAAGGTCCCTTTGAAACAAGAGAACTGATTCATGATTTTCAGGACGTTCAGATTTGTTTTTGATTCAAGATTATCGTTGCTAGATTACTTCCTCTTCTTTGATAACATTAAAGAGTAACTCAATATCAAAAGAAAAACAAAAATGGCAATTGCAAGCATTTGTGGATGAGTTAACTTCAAGTAAATCGAAAACTTTGGCTGCATGGGCACCAACGAGCTTTGTTGTACTTGAAGTTTGATTTGGTGCTTATGCTTTTATCTTTTATTACCGCAAATAATGTTGATTTTCATTTATTCTGGTTCTTCTCAGTTCGGTGATTCTCTTCTAAATTTTGATTTGCATGTGTAGCTTGGACTAGAGAATGGGGAACAAATTGATGCCATGTTGCAGATGCATGGAGGGGGTCGCAAGATCTTCTAAATTCCTACTGGCTTAGTGAAGTCAAGTTCAGTTTCTGTCAAATTTGTACCCAATCATCTCCAGTACTTTGTTTTAAGACATGGAGAGCTGGATAAGTTCTTAAACTTGCATTATGGCATAACATGATTTGATGTTTGAACTTTCTGTGGATCATCAATGGAAATGAATCAGTAGTTTTCTCAGGTGCGATTGCAACTAACTCTTCCTGTTCTACTGGCCTGATCATTCTTGTTTCCTATGTTATTCTGCGATGATGACTTAATACTTCTGTTATACTGATCATATTACTTGTGATTGCTCTGTGTACCATTTGTGTCCTCTGAAGGATTGGATGTTGCCTGCACGTAATTGTGCAGTAGCGAAAACATTGAAGAACACTGTGTTCAGTGTTCATAAGCGAGCAGTAA
>Ga0307515_10015276_pt1 | contig 14156 bp, 4 predicted proteins | sample 17_EM_MG_FD_194513 | JGI IMG/M metagenome (GOLD analysis project Ga0307515, IMG submission 194513) | Populus trichocarpa ectomycorrhiza microbial communities from riparian zone in the Pacific Northwest, United States - 17_EM | ecosystem: Host-associated > Plants > Roots > Unclassified | place...
CTGCGGGTAGGGGTCGTGGTGGTGGTCGAAATGTTGTGGGGGGTAGTGAAAAGTTTTCACATGGGATGGTGAGATCTCGAAAACCACTACTGACGGTACCCCCTTTATAGTAGACAACTGCTACGCTCTTATTTAACCCTGTGTAATCCTCGCGGATATGAGATAGAATTTAACGTCCCCCGACCCCCAATTGAAAGCATCAACGACCTTATATTAACGAACGAACGATCGAGAACGAACATGAACGAATGAGCAAGTATACGGCCCCTCCTAACCCCTAGGGCAATCGCCTGCGGAGCATGCGGTTACTCGCCGTTAACTACTAAATACTACCTAGCAGCCTGGATTGCGACCCACGGTTTTCCCTATCTCCTTTTGACGGAGTGGTGACCCTTAGAGAGGGCCTAGCTGGGGCCTAGGTATAAAAGATACCCAAATACATAATATCCCGCTCGCTTATTAGTATTACGGTAGTTAGAACGGATAAATCCCCCTTACGCCTTTAATGGCTCTAGGGGGGAAGGAGGTAAGGCGTATACGGCAATGGTTAACAAGAGATAGCATATAGGGGACGGTTAAGATACGGGAGAAAACAATAAGTACACGGCGATCGATTGGCAAGGCCTAGCTAGGACGTAGTGAACCCTAGCTTTGGATAAGCTGGAGAAGGAAGCAGTGGTTCCTAAGGAGTTTAAAACATCTAAGGAGGAGGACGTGCTGTAGGCCCGCAGGGCCGCTGCTACGTGCAAACATGGTAATTTGGGGTTTTTCATCCGACTGAGGTGGCTTATAGGGTTTTTCCTCCCCCAACCCAACTGTAGGGGTTTTCTTCCTGTAAATACACAAGTTTTCCCCCCTGTGACGGAGTAGTCTGCGTGGGCCAGTAGGATCCGTATTAGACGTTAATCAAAGAATTACTACTAATTACTATTTTCTTAAGCTATTACTAAGAAGTGGTTTAGGGAGTTAAGTAGGTAAAGCTTGCCCTAGATAATAAGATTATTAACTATTAATTTATTAATGCTGTTAACGAATACTTCCCTATATAGGCTTAAATCCAATGTAATAATATTCGCGATAGCTATACGATTTTACTTCTTTAATTAATTACTAACCTTACTGACAAGGCTTAGCGGCAGTAATCTTTTTAGACTAGAGTAGAGTGGATCTAAGCTCAAATCCACTCTATCTAGCTAGTAAATTATTTAACTCTAGGAGCTCTATAGAGCTTTAGTGCATTTATATACTAAATATAGAAAGGCTTAGCATTAGCGTAGTATTATAAGAGGAAGGGTAGATATAGAATAACTTACTAAAAGCTACCTATATTATACCTCGCTAATAACCTTATTTTTATAGTTAATCTTAATAGCCACATATTGCTTATCTAGCTTATCTTCCTCCTTATTAGTTATGTCGTCCTCTACCTAAGTAGCTGCCTCTATGGTAACGGCAGCAGCAAGTTAGACCTTTATTGCTTCCTTAAGCGGCACCCTTTTATAAGGCTCTCCTACCAACTTATCTACTTCCTTATTATTAAATATACCTTTTGGCGGTGGCCCATATAAATGCCAAAGAACCTTATTTGCCTTAATTATACTTATTTATAATTAGGAACGCCGGTTACTAAGAAGGATCTTATAGTTACTAAAGAGTTACTCACATTTATCGCTTATAGGAGGCACGGCTAATATATTAAGCGTAAATTAAGTAAAATCTAGCTGGCTCTTATAGTGATCCTACCAGTATTATAAGACGTTAAAGTGTTAATTCTTGGCAAGAAATACGCGATTGGTAGTAAGATATTCCTTAAAGCAATTAATTAGCGATAGGTCGTTGTATTCCTAATAAGTCGTCTTAAGGCGTTTATAAGCTTAAGCGGAGGTATATATCTTCTCTCTTATAGCTAGCGGCTGCGGAGCTACTAGTATAGATGAGGGTGATAGTAGGTAAAAGCTTTTGCCTTTGTATTTAAGCTAAAGCTCTCTTACTACCTCCTCTACTTTTAAGATCTAAGCCGCCTTCTCTTTATACTGCCCCTATTGGTTATAAAACCACTACATCTTAAGAGTTAGGTTAAGAATGATTGCTGTATAGTAAGCTGCTGTATTATTAGCCTTAATATAATACTTCTTATACTTCTGCTAGGTAGCCTCTACGTAGGCAGCTAAGTAGCAATAACTTTACACTTCGGCCTTCTTCTTTAATTGCTTTAAGAGTTTAATAAACTTATACTTTATACTTTTAAGCTTAAGTAAAAGCCAATCTAGTGTTTGGAAATAGTTAGTAAGGTTAGTATGCTTGCCTTCTACTATAATAATAGCCTTATAGAATGTTTCTAGGTAATTATATAGGTGTTTAAGTTATTTCTAATGGTTCTCTCATAGTAGATCTTCCTTAGAAAGCTGCTTTGCGCTTACTACTAGGTAGTAGTTACTATAGAATTTCGTAATACGTTCCTTGCAGTTTAGAAAGCGTAATATAGCTAAAAATAATAAGTTTTAACGCGTCTAGTTATTTTAAATAAGCTAGTAGGTAGTTAGTATAGGTATATAAGAGTTTAATTTTTGGTTAATTTTTCTCTAAAAAAAAAAAATCCGGCGCTAAACGCTAAAACTTAACACTAAAGCTCTATATAAGATTTTATTGCTTACCTCTAAGCCATTAAATTCTACTAAAGGGCCTCCTATTTTTATCCTCTAAAAGAAATCTTAACGCTAAGGACTTATATAAATATATTATACGAGGTTATAAAGCAATCCAATAGCTCCGCGCTTTCTCTACAAGTCCTCAACCTTCTTAAAGTCTATCTTATAATAAGCAGTTGCCAATTCCTTATAAACTCCCTCTACATCGTTTCCGATAATAAAGGCCTAGGCATAAAGGTTTATAATATAACTAAAGCAATATAGTTATTATCCTTTATAAAGCTTTGCTAATATATTTAGATATAGCGCACGAAGAACTGCGTTAATACACGTATTATTTAACTCCGTATTATTGGCTATAAAATACCCAATATTACCTGCGATCTCGTAGTCTTAAAATAGATTAATAAGGACGCCCGCTATATTCTCACTAGTATATTTACTAATAATTTCACGAAGCCTAAGAACGACTTACCGATACCTACCATCTTTATTAATAAAATGGCCTATAACCCTAATAATTGTATGCCCGTTTAGTAACGTCTATAAGTTAAAGGAAATTAATATTATGCTATAGGCGCTCTTAAGCTCTTTCCTTAATAACTTCTTCTGCTGTTTAAACGCTTATATAACCCATCTACAAATAGTATTACCTACCCGCGGAAGAAACTTATAGAGCCTAAGGTAGAGAAAGAATAAGAGCTGTTAGAAGTAGGCGTTCTTAAATTAAAAGAAGGCAATATAGCAGTAAACAATCCATCGAATTAAGAGGGCTTTAAAGCCTTTAAAGTTGCGATTTATATTAAGCGATTTGGCCTCTGGATACTACTTAATTATCGGCTAATCTGCCTTAGTTTTCTTCTTAGAGAGAATCTTGCCCGTCACCTTATCTAATTAGTAATCTTTTATAAGGTAATTTATGGCCATTAATCTTCCTAACAACACTACGTAAAGCTCTTGCTTATACTTTAATTGCTTATAAATATAGCAGTAGAAGAACGTTCGGCGATCCGTGGAGGATTTTAATTAGATATCCTCCCCCCACTTCTAAATATATAAGGATCGTTGCTTAGTGTTCTTTAGGGTTTTAGTAAGAGCTTTATACCAGACGTATTGCCTTCTAAGAAGCTTAAACTTATTAATTATTTTTAACTTATCTGCTTTTAGGTTAAAGCTCTTAGGCGTAAGGATTATATCGTTAGATGCAGAAGGTAATTGGGTTAATAAATATTAATCCATAGTGGCAGTAAAGGAAAAGATAAGGATAAATCAATTAAAGCAGCGACGACGACGACGATGACGACGATGACGGGGGCAAGAGGACGACGCTTGTATACACCAGAGTTTTTAGATTATATAGTTCGTACACCCAATTATAAAATTAAAGCTCATCCTTAGTCGCTGATTAGCTTACCCTTATATTACACCTACCCGAATTGGGTTAGAGAATTAGAGCTCTAAGAGCTCCATAGCTTTAAATCCACTCTATCCAGCCAATTAAATTAACAGGATCCAGTCCAGCTAAACTATGACTCCACCATGGAGATCCAAGATTAACCCAGTCCAAAAAGATCACTGCTTAGCGGAAGGACTTACTTAAGAGCTTTGCCTTAGTTAGTAAGCCACTAGGTAACTTATGTTTAAATAAATAGTCCGGTTAAGGACGCGGTAATAGTTCTAGTCGCGGTAATAGCCGCGGCAGAGGCAGGGGAGCTGGCTATAGTGCCTTATTAGGTAATTAAGGCCCTACTAAGGATGCTTTAAATAAGTATAGATAGTATAAGTAAGGTTATCTAGGTGGTGAGGAAGGCTGCTAGATAAAGCACGCTTACCTAAGACCTAAATGGTAGAGACTAGGAAAAAAACGGCCTTCGCGTTTAGGTAACAGAGTAGCTTTAAATATAAATAAGGCCTTTAGGGGGATATCTAATTACCCCCCTTAAGCTACTAATTCGGCAACTAGATTAATCTTTACTATATAGGTTATTGGGCCAGCAGCTATAGCTTTAGGAATAAATATTAAGGACTCCTAGATAGCCGATAGTTGCTTAAATATTTATATAGGCAACAATATTAGAAAGTTTGTCTAGTATAAAGAAATTAAACCTATTTAAATTTAGACAGGAGGAGGCCTAATAAAGGCCATTAGCATTAGATTAGTTAAGCTTATATATAAGCTTTTGCAGTATGGGAATTAAATGAGCAACTTGATTGTAAATATATGGAAATCAAGTGATATAAATACATAAAAGTAGACCCCTAACTCCGAAGCCTATAAGTCATTTTAACCATATCCGAGACATACAAGGGTAGTGCTGACGCTAGTGAAACAGGGCAATATGCAGGGTCCGGTAGTCGGTTACACACCCCCCCAGATTTGACGGTGTAGTCAAAGCTGTAGAAAACAAATGAAGGCAGAAAATTGTACCAAAAATAGGAAATTTAGATACAAGTTAGGAGTGGCAGTATAATGCCAGCGATAGGGTTGGGGTGTCCGCAGGCAAATCGGCACGGAGCTTATTAATTCGGGTAGTTCTGGTGAACTGTTTAGCTGGGCAGGAATTGCTTCAATTGTATCCAAGATATCGTCTTGAAGTCCTTTTGGTGTAGTAATTTAATCTGCATATGAGGCAGTCGTTTAATCTGTGCTTGGGGTAGTCATTTAATCTGTAACCGAGGTAGATGTTTTGATCTGTAATCGAGGTAGTCATTTGGTCTGTAGTCGAGGTGGTACTTGAGGTAGTCATTTAAGCTGTAATCGAGGTAGATCTTTGAAGCTGTTCAATTGCATTGACGTGCTTATGAAGCTGCTCAATTGCATTGATGTGCTTTGGACGCTGCTGTTATTGCAGGGGATTCAGGTGACGTTAAGACGTCGTATTTAGTGACGTTGAGACGTCGTATGTGGTGACGTTGCTATTGTCGCAACTGGTGCCGGTGTAGGCTTGACTGGTGTTGTAGAAGCTAGGGCTTTGGAATCAAAATAAATTGTTCCTATGTTCTTCTCTTGTGTCTTTTTGGATTCGACTAATGCGATTCAAATCGTGGTTTTGTTCGCTGGCTGTACGCTTAAACAGTTAACGCAGTGTGGTTTAAAATAAAATCTTATCTAATAAGATCAATAAATAATTTTATTTTCGTATTTATTATTATTTTTATCAATTAGCTGAAAAAATAAAATCTCTTAGCATACCCCGCTCTACCTATCTAATATTAAGAATTCCATCAACCACCATTCTAATTTTATCTTTTATTGTACGGTATAATGGCTTCTAAAGCAGAGTCATCTATTTTCTCATCTACTCTTAAATCTACTAAGGTTAAAGGACCAGAAGCTAGTATACGCGGGCTATCAGACATCTCTCTCCACAAGCACACTCGGCTACCGTACAACCATAAACCAGAAAGATACAAGAAGAATAAGATCTATTACTGTAAATACTGTATAGATCTACCGTATGGCGGAAAATCTACAACAAACCTTTAAAATCACCTTAAAAGCAAGCATTAAATTAATTATCTAGTTAACGGCCTAGGCATTCGTACAACAGTAAAGACGCGGCTTAAGGAGTTATATAAGAGGCTCTCAGCTACTAATTAAGGAGAAGAAATTAACCAAATTATACTCTATAAAGTCCTTAATAAGGAGCTAGTTTATAAGGCTCTTATTTTATTAATCGTTATACAATGTTTTCTATTCCAAATGGTTAAGTAGCCAGAGTTCTATATACTTTGTTATATTCTTAATCCTCAGGCAGACGATATTATTATAACAGCTTATTCTAAAGTTAATAAACTAATTAACACCTCCTAGCTCTCCTAAAAGGATATTATACGAGATAAGCTTTAGGCAGTAATATTAAGTATCTATATCTCGCTTAATATCTAGACGTCTCTAAATAAGCATCTTCTTCTTACAGTCTGCGTGCACTTTACTTAGTAGAATAAGCAGAAGCTTTTAAGGGCGCTTCTTGCTCTTTATACGGTACATTCTTATAGCGGCGAGGATTAATTCGGAGTTCTTCTTCCTGTCCTACAGGACTTTAGAGTTGTACGACAGATTGGTGCAATTATTTATAATAATACTTCTACAAATAATACTCTCTGTTATATGGTAGGTGCCTACCTAAAGAAAGAGAAGAAGATTAACTAGAATCCTATTTATTAACGTATCCGCTATAACGGCCATATTATTAACCTCGCTATATAGGCTTTCCTCTTTAAGGATGTCATTAGTATTAAGCAAATCCAGTTATATAAAGTAGAGGATAAAAGCAGAGATAAAATTAGCGAAGCATAGCTAGCTATTTAAAGGGATACGTTTCGTTATATAGGTGTCCTTAGCAAGCTTCACAACATCATCATCCATACACGAAGTTCTGCAGGTCGTACAAAAGATATTAAGGCTTTTACTAAAAGAAGAATTCCTCTTAATAATCATATAAGATGGAATAGCTGGTTCTATATACTTAATATTACGCTCTAAAAGGATAGGGCGATTTATAAGTACTAGAGGAATCATCAGGACACCCTTAAAGAGGACAAGTTAACCAACTTAGACTGGGATACGCTTCGTACAATATATAAGTTTCTCCAAATATTTTATAAAGTTACCCTTAGAACGCAAGGACATTAAGCAATAATTAACGGTGTACTAACTTTAATAGATACTCTTATTTAACACTTTAAAAATAGCCTTATATAACTCTTATTCCCTTTATCTTAGGAATTTATTAATCTTATAATAGGAATACTATAAAGCTAATAAGAATTTCTGTAAGCATATCTACGTAGGCTAGCAAGTATTTAACAAGTATTACCTTAAGTTAGACGATTCCCCCTTATACGCTACTGCAATTATTCTTTACCTAAGTTGTTATACAAAGTATATTAAGTTAAACTAGAAAAAGAAGTAGTAGAAGCCCGCGCTTAATAGGGTTAAGGCTCTCTAGGAGATAAAGTATAGAGGAAATAGTCCTTCTACCCTAAATACTACTATATCGTATAATAAGATTCCGAAGCTAAAAGAGAATACAGACCATCTTAATAAGATTCTTAAGGACCTTTACCTTTTTGCTCGGCTACAAAGCTAGAATAAATATAAGAACTATATCGCCGAGCCACCATATCCAATTTCGGGGATATTAGCTCTTAATTAGTGGTGCTAGGATTAACAACAGCAACAATGGCCAAGGCTCTTATTAATGGCAATTAATATTCTATTAATACTAGCAATAAGTGACGAACTAGAGAGAGTTTTCTTAGGAGCACGTTATACGATATCTTGGGAGAGGATGCAGCTTAGGGTAGAAAATATTAAGAAGGTAGAGTGCTCTAAGAATTGGTTACAGAGTGGAATCTTAAGTAAATAAAAGTGTTACGGCGCTAGTAGAAAACGGTGGATTATGGCGGACACAGTTGCAGTTATATAACTAGAGGATCGTATAAAACGTCAAGCGGCGCTACCCTCCTTCTCCTTTCCTTTCTCCAGCTTTAGATCCTCATTAATAGACAATCCAATCATACAGGCCCGCATGCGTCTTCCTTGCTGTGCTTATGCCTCGGTAGGGTCGCTAATAAAAAGGGCTCTCGGAAATTAAATTTTATTTTATTGGCTAAAAAATAAAATCCCGGTAAATGCCGATAATTTTATTTCCTCTGATTGGCTGATTTTAAACCACGCTGAGTTAACGTCTGGAATAGGTAACGGTTGTCTCGTTTTAGGAGGGTCGTCTGATTCTGGTAATGGTCGTCTCTCAATCGAATGTTATTTAGTAACTGTCCATCCAGTATCCAGCTAAGTCGTAGTAGTGCTAGATCCTTCCATACTGTTTTAGTAATCGTCCATCTAGCACAAGCCTCGTCTGGCCCCAGGCCCTGCCTCGTGTCTGGCTTTGTTGCCTCGTGTCTGGTTCTTTCAGGTCCCTGCCTCGTGTCTGGTTTGCCCTACAAGCTTGTGGTACTGTAAGAGTCGTCTGCTGTAACTGGTCGTAGGAAGTCGTTCGCTATCGATTTGAAAGGGTCAAGAAGGGTCCAATTGGTGTCTTGGCAAAAACCTTATTTAGACGTTCCGAACTTTTGATTTGATTCGTCAGTTCGTCCGTCGGTCGGTCGTACGGTCGGTCGGGTTCGATTCGATCGATGTTCGATGTGTTCAATGTTCGACTTGATCGATATTTGATCGTCCGTCCGTTTGGTAAATAAAGGTAATCACGAGTACAAGAGCGGTACCCGGAAGAAGCTCGAAACACTGCAAAGGTGGTAGAAGTAGTGACTTCTTGAATGAGGTAATAGATTGATTGCTCAGCAGGTAGTGCGATCCGGGCTCATAACTATAAGCTTTTGAAGTGTGGGAATTGAACGAGCAACTTAATTGTAAATCTATGGAAATCAAGTGATATAAATACATGAAAGTAGACCCCTAACTCCGAAGCCTATGAGTCATTTCAACCATATCTGTGAGGGGGCTTTGTAGACAGGGGGCTATAAGGCACGATTGTGGAACAGGATAGATTGGTGAGAGAGACGAATCCTTGAAGAGGTAAGGCCTCTGGGATCGTGGAGACTATATACTACGGGCACGTGCCTCCGGCACGTGACCGGCGACCATCCGAGGGGCGTCCGGGGGTTGTCCTAAGGGCAACCCAAGGTGTCCACAATAATATCCCTTATATTGCCCCCCCCTTCTTACAGTCGGCTCCCAATCGCCATTACCTTACGGTAGGGAGATTATAAGGGCTCGTCCCGGAAGGGGTTCAGAGAGAGGTATTAGTATGCCGTTATATATTATCTATCTATCTAACCCCTACTTTAAACTCCTAAAAAACCTTAATAAGGAAAAAATATAACTAGAGAAAAGATATAAGGATTACTAGGAAACCTATTAAAAGCCTATTAGAAGTATACTAGTAACTACCTAGGCTAATATAGGGATTTTTATATAACTCTACTTCTAAGCCTTTATACCAGTCTATAATTAATTATAAATATTATAGGTAATTTAGTGTTTTAGTATAGTTCTATAAAACCTTTTAGTATAGGATTTAATATATAAAGCCTTAGCTTACCGTTGTCTTTAACTACTAAGATATAGTCTATAATCCTTTTTTTATAATCCCCTACATTACTAACGCATTACTTCTATATTTACCCTTAGGCTATTAGATACGGTTAAGGTATTAATTAGTTATTTAAAGAGACTTATCTCTTAAGATTTAGTATATATACTTTTAAATCTAGTAGTCCTATGCTGTATATTTAGTATAGCTTTACTACCTAGTAAATAGAGACATTTCGCAATAGTAATTATAGCTATTATACAATTGTCAAGAACGTTTATAACGTTAATCTTTAATACTATAGTATTGTTTTAGGTATAATTTAACCTATATACGTCTTTAATTAATATCTTAATTGCCTTCCCCTAGCCGCGTACTTAGTTTTTATAAGGAAGTAATAGCCAGATAGCTTATACGCGTATTTCCTTTCTTTTAAATAGCGCTATTATAACAGAGTTATATTAGTAAGGTTGCGGCTATTTACTAAAAGGGTATTAGATAGTAAAGTATAAAGACACATTACTTATTAAGCTTAATCCTTTTTCTTAATACCTTACTTCCTATTATTAACCTTTGTTTAATTTAGACGTATCTTTAATATATTATTAAGACTTTCTTTTTTTTTCGTTATTAATTTAATATACCTCTTTATTCTCCTACTAACTACTCTTTTAAGCAAATTCCACAGCGTATTTTAGCCCTACCTTTATATATAGAACCCTAACCCCTACTAACCCGCAACTAGTGCTAGTCCTACCTAAATAATTTTGCCTATACGTCTTTAAAAGACTAGAAATCTAATAAATAGGATTCTAAAGGCTTGTAATAAGACGTACTACATTAAATCTAATACCTTTAGTCCTTATAATTAATGCATACGTACTAAGAGCGGCAGTTACGTTAAGGTAAGCTTTTCTATCCTTAATAGATTTCTATTACTAACTTTAATAGCCTAGGCCTAAGTGGCGACGTTCCTTTAATATCCTTAACTACTATATCGCCTAGGCTCTCTCCTATTTAAGCGCTAATACTAAACGTCTAGATCGCGTTTAAGACTATACTATAGCTATCTATACTGCCTGTAATCCTTAGCAAGCTAGCTAGTAACGCTTAATATAAGAGTAAGGTTAGTATATTAAGGATAGGGTAGGGGATAGGGGTAATAAGAAGAAGGTCGCTGTTTACTATAGAAAGGAGTTCGTGTATTCGCGTTAAGTTTTAAAAGAGCATAATATAATACGATATTAGGTAAGTTACCCTTCGGGTACCTAGCGGATAGGTAATTAATAGTTGCTATAGTAAGGTCTTAGTAGTTCTAGACTATACTAGCCAGCTAACATCTTTATTTATTTTAGGCTTAAGCGTATCTTTATTAACTATAAGCTAACGCCCTAAGAGCTTTATTAGTATTAGTTTGGACCTAATATTAGTATTAAGCGTTTGCTAATCTCTGCTCTAGCTATACCTTATTAACCTACCTCTGTTTTTATACCTACTCGCACCCCTACTAAGGGGTCTGGATCCCGTTCTTATTAGCCATAACTTAGTAGCCTAATAGATACTAATCCTACTCCTAAGGGTAAGGTATAGTAGCTTTTTAGATTAGGTATTTAGGGTTTGTTTTTATATATAGTAGTAATTAAGGACCTTAAAAGGCTTTTAGAAAGGGTTTAAAAGCCCTAGAAATAATATTCTTAGTATATATTAATAAATAGAAATGCAATTCTAGTAAAATGCTATATTAACTCTATGCTATATACGTAAAAAGGCTAAGGACCTATTCTACTTTAAGCTGTAGCCCTAATCCTTATAGTTTCTGAAACCTGTCTATTCTATATCTAATTTAACCTATTTACTCTTTGGGGCCTCTTACGGCCTACTACGAGCTTTTTTTATAGGTTGCGATAACACTATAGTATTAGAGCGCTTTCTGCGATTTATAGATTATAGACCTTAGTCCCAATATTCTTTTAGAATATCTTCGCAATAATTAAGGTAATCTTCTAGTTCCTATATAGAGTCCTTAGTAGGCTAGCCTAGCTATTTAACTTTATATTAAAGCTTGTTCTTAACAGATTTATAGCATAGTATAGCTTTAACCTTATACCGCTCGCCTACCACCTTAGGGTATTTAATTAGGCCTAGACGGAAGTTCTTTTCCAGTAGTAGTTTATACTATAGCTCTAGTAAGTTTATGTAAAACACTAGATATATATAGGCTATAAATAGAGGTAGCTAGAGACAGTAGGCTAACTTACTAATTTATTTCTTAATTTAGAAGGGACCTAGGTATCTTATATTAAGCTTCCTTAATAGTTAATAGGTCTTAATATTCGTTAAATATAATAGAACCTTATTGCCTACTCCGAAATGCTTATCCTAGTGCTTATAGTTATACTAAAGTCTCTATTGCTCTTAGGCGTCTTATAGGCTCTACTTCGCATACTTTTATTACTTTTTCTATTTCTAGTGGTATCCTTATATTCTTTAGTAAATATCCTTAAACTTTCTAGTAGGATCCTATAACTAATTATACAGCCTTAGCTAGTAATTATTAGGTATACTATTAAACCTAAATGATTAGACGCCATAGGCAATCCGGATTAGTATATACTTATATAATATATATTACTTTAAATTATAAGCGTACTCCGTATACAGAAGTAGCTTATACTAATTATCTTACTAGTAGTTTAAATACATTTATAGGTAAGACTCCGGTTTCTAATTCTGGCGTTCCGTTTACCTATCCGTTTATAGATAAAAAGCTATACTATAATAGTGTGGTGGGGTAAAATGGACCACTGCTTAGTGGCTTAGAATTTTCCTGTATTTATAGAGCCTTCGGCTTCCCTCCTTCTTGGATATCACAACCTACTGGAATACATTCTTTCCTTTCTTCTTACTGACTGCTTTCCTACTAATTGATTACAACTAACGACTGACCGACCGACCGACCGACCGATAGATAGACAGCATTATGACTTCCTATCTAAGAGGGACCGCGTACACCACCACAATAGTAGTCTATCTTTAAATAAAAGCATAGATCTAACCAGTACTGGCTTATAAAGACGCTGCCCCTATTAGTAATAATAGAGTATAGCCAATCTACTTTAAGAAAGTATTTCTCCTTAATTAGGCTAGTAAGCGCTTATATATTAATCGTCTTATTAATAGGAAGGTATTAAATATACTTTAAAAACCTATTAATAAGTATAAGGACCAAATTATATATTCGTCCTTAGCTATTTTTAGGTAGCGGGAGATCCGTAATAAAGTCTATAGTGTAATATCGCTATAGCTTACTAGCGGGGGGAACTAATTTAAGTAGACCCTATAACTTATGCCTATAGATCTTATATACTTAACACTTCTTATAATAGCTAATATACTCCTTTACTTCCTACTTAAGCTTTAACTAATAGTATTTGCGCTAAAGTAATTCTACTGTCTTTACTTAACCATAGTAGCCGCCTAGAGGATTATTATAATTCTTTATAAGAATCTTCTGTTATAGATTTACTTCTTATAGCACCTAAACCTTACTACCTCTATATAATAGGCCTATTAGGTCTAATTCCTAATAGTAGCGCCTAGCAGCTTTCTTTCTGTTATATTTCCGGTCTACTTCTATATTAAAGATAGTATAGAAAGCGTCCCTTTATTACACCTTATAGATAAAATCTATTAACCTTTTAGATAGTTTTTATATAAAAGCTATTTTATTCCGTACTACTCTAAGTATAAAACTAGATAGTATTATAGATCTTATAACTCTTTAATGCGCGTATATTAGGAAGGCCACTATAAGGTTAAAGTCTTTTAGTTATTATAGGGCTCTAAGTTCTAATTACTTTATAGCTTTACTATTAGTTTAAGGGGATAGCTTAGTAATTAGAGATAATATATTACTAGGTTCTGCACTTATATTAGGGATATTCTATCTAGGTATATTTAGATCCTTAATAGTAACGGACTAGGTACTAGCTAAAACGTTAATAGGGTTTATACCGCCTAAGACTTAGTGCATAAAGCTATAGGTACTTAAGTATCTTATACCTAGAGCTTATTCTATAATATAGGGAGTAAAATATTTATTATTTATTTTTCTTCTCCCGTTTTAAAGCCTTTAATATAGTCTGGCCGTTATAATAGTCTATTAGTAGGGTTGTTTTTCCCTAGCTTATATTTAATCTTAAAATTAAATTATATAAGCTTCTCTACCTATTTAGCTTATTAAGGTATAAGCTCCTTTATAGTTATAAAGTAGCATAGATTATAATAATCTAAGAGTATATAAGTGGTATAGCTTGCGTGCTTAAGGTAGTATCACTACTATTTAAAGTAGTTAACTATAGCCAGTAGTTCCTTATTGTGGGTATAATACCTAACTTTAGGTCCCTAGAATTTTCTACTATAGAATACTACTGGTTTTTAGTAGAGCTAA
>Ga0307515_10015277_pt1 | contig 14156 bp, 11 predicted proteins | sample 17_EM_MG_FD_194513 | JGI IMG/M metagenome (GOLD analysis project Ga0307515, IMG submission 194513) | Populus trichocarpa ectomycorrhiza microbial communities from riparian zone in the Pacific Northwest, United States - 17_EM | ecosystem: Host-associated > Plants > Roots > Unclassified | place...
AGAGAGGAAAGAAAAGCAAAAAAAAAAAAAAGGCTCCGACAACAATCTATCCATCAAAACCTAACACACGGCATCTAGTATGGAAGAGGATGACATGAGAAATCCAATGACACAGTAGAAGTCATTTTTATACTGTCATTTAATGTCGCACGCACCGCTGAAACGCCACGAACTCTCCCACGTGCATGGCAGTTTTTTTTTTAATTACCGTGAAGGTCATTTTACCCCTCTACCAATATGATTATAATGAAAAAACCCACTTGAAAATATATAAAATCCCCTAAAACAAGCCTAAATTAATTGTGAGATAAAGGGTAATTTTATGATTTTACTGTGTTAAGAATATGAAAAATATAAAAAAAAACCCGAAAGCAAGACTTAATTAATTATGATATAAAGGGTCTGTGTAAAAAAATATAAAATCTAAAAAAAAACTCTGGCAACCAAGTATTTGATTGTTTTCTTTTAAGGACAATGAGGGTATTCCATTGTTAAAAATAAGCAGTAAATACTTTTATACACCCAATTGAGAATGACAAATAGATTTAAAAGAAAAAAAATTGTTTTATCCCTAACTTAGTCTTTAACGTGAATTTCCCACTCCCGTATGTTTTTAATAAATAGAAAGCTATGACAGAGCTGGGTCATGGCAACATTAATGTAGGATAATTTTAAGTGTTCGGGTTTTAGATTTAATTTTTAATAATCATGAGTATTTTTTTTAAAATTATTAAAGATTTACATTATTATTAATTTTAAAATAAATTAATTAAGATATTTACAAAAACCAGTGTGGATATCTATAATAATAATAATAAAAATAATAAAAATAAAAGACATTATCGTAGGACCAAAATGACAGGTTCAAATCTTAAAGCTGCCATGTTTATTTTTCTATTACTACTACTATATCACGGAGCACCGTATTTGTACCTGCACTTCAATGATTTCATCATAACCACTAATACTCCACCACGTGCACCTCGACAGGGCTATAGCCAATCAAAATCAACCGAAGGTGTAATAATGATGTCGCTGTTCGAAAGACGCCATCAATATATATAAGCGTAAAAATTACAACACCCAAGCTCCCTCGATATAATTAATCTCAAAATTGATCGAAGAAACCTTGAAATTTGCTCTCTCACACCCTGTCGCACTCACCCATGGCTTACGTCGAACGAGGTTAGGCACTCTCTTTCTCCTCTCTACGTTTTCTTCATCATTTTTAATCTCTCAAATGTTAGGGTTTGATTTATGTGAATTTTATCTAGCCCTTTTCTCTATTGCGAATCTATCTATATGGTTTGTGATTTTTTGTTCCATGCGTTCAATTTATGAATTAGGGTTTTAGCGTGAGTTGATTTTTTAAGTCAACGCTTAAATTGACTGGGTGAAGAACTAATTGTGCCTAAGATGAATTCATGCATAAAAAAATGAACATAAATTATGCTTCGAGTTTCTTTAATTAGATTATCTGTTATGTCGATGTTAATGACGCAGGAGCTTGATCACTGTTAGTTAGAAGATCATGCCATGATCTGATCTTTTGAGCTTCTAATCGAACAACTTATGGTTCTTCAAGAGGATCACAAACCATTTTAAGGTGGAAGATAGTACATGTTTCGATGAAATTGATGGGACATTAAATTTACCCGTTAGTGTTTTCTCTTGCACATGAAATCTGTGTGCTGACATTATTAATTCTTGGTCGCTACACATTTAGACAATTAATTCTTCTGGGGACTGTTTCTAATTTTCTCTTATGCTGGAAACTTTATACAATCAACATTTTCCTGCCTTTCCGTTATTAGTTTTGATGTCGATGCTCTTCTTTTACAACATATTGTCTTGTGTGAAAGTTGATGATGTCCTGTGCTTTTTCTTAATCCAGTCCTCATGTCTCTTTTATGGTGTTGTTTGACGTAAATATTATGTGGTACTTTATCATTTGTGAAAATTGGGTGATGAAATTAATTGCTTGTAAAATGCTCTATAACCCTGTGGCTTGTAATGCAATTGGGTGGCAACATTGAATGAAATAGTGACAACAAGCAAAAACTGTGGTTGACTAACTGTATGGTTGATCGGGGCAACATGTACATTTCTTTTCTTGGTGTGAATTTTAAAGGGGAAACAAACATGATGAGCATTGAAAATTGATTGGGAGCTTTTCCTTCTCTTTGATTATTATTGTCATGAATGATTAACAACAATATGTTTGCGTCCTTCTTCTTCTTGCTGTTGTTGTCAGGTGTTGTGAAATCCCAGCGATCAATATGGCGACTAAGAACAATCACTGACTTCTTCTGGGCTATTGTGAATTTCATAGGCGTGTTCTTTTCTACTATGTTCTCGGTAATATAATGATTTTACCTTGTTGCTTTGTCATAATATGCCTGTTTTGGCGCTTGTCTTCTAGCTCTAGAGAGTGATCTTCTTCATTCCTTCCATGTCTTAGATGGAAAAGACAGATGCGTACAGAAAAGGATCTGGTTCTAGCAAGAAATGGGATGGTGGCCCAGGAGGTCCTGGGAGTGGACCATATGGCGGTGGCCCACGTGGCCCACCCCGGGGGCTGGACAATGTTAGAGGGATTGATCATAGTAAGTTTATTTTATTGATTTTTGGATATTTAAGTGTTTGCTTTACAACTTTTTGTTAAACACAATTTTGATATCCTTTACTTCCAGGTTCCTTGCCTGCCTGTGGCTCATGCTGTGGCTAATGTGTTGAGGTATCTCTAGCTCATTTGCAGTTGGAAATGAAACGTGATTTGTGTCAATAGAAATTCTAAGATCTTTGCCTTGTTCATAGTTCTTAAATGTTATCGTTCTTGCTGCAGCGTTATGTAAACAATTTGTAACAGACTGATGAGATATTTCAGAGTTTCTAAATATGAAGCAATAATTGTGTGCTTTGGAGGCAATCATCCTTCAGCATGATTACTTACCATTTTGTGTGGATGGTGGTTTCCGTTGTCAACCAAATCTTCTTTTAGGACAGCCAAATCTTCTTCTAGGGGATTGGTCAATTGTTATGAATGGTCTGGCCCCTACGGTTCATGCATCGAGCTATGCAACAACTGCCTGGAGCAAAACCAAATGAATGCGAGATCCTTTCGCCCTGCTTTAGACACAGGGCACGAGAATGCCTAATTGCCGTGCAACAGTGCACAAATGTTTGACTCCCACTCGACGACGCCTAGTTCTCGCAATATCGGCAAGTCTATACAGCAAATAAGGAGGGACAATAGCTGAAACTGCATGGTAAAATCGGGACTGGGTGGTTTTCAATTCGAGTTCAACATGCAGATTAGCATTTGTTTATGGCGACTTTTCATATACATAAAAGCAATCAATTCAGAGAGAAGAAAAATCTAACTATACCATGGAAATGCATTTTAATTTACGAGGGTAGGCCCAACATGTCCTGGTTACGTATTCGTTCCACCATTTTAGTTGCTCGGGATTCATACAACTCGCCCGGAGGTTAATTTTCATGTCCAGAAATTCTGTCGTGTCTTTCCAAAGCACTAAGAATATATCTGCCTTGGATCCTTTGTAGATCCGCATTTCATTTTGCTTCACAATAATGCTTGTCCGAATTTGATGTTACTTGACTTCATGATGTTCATACTTGGCCCAAAACATAAACTGATTTTTATATGCAAAAGCTAGCAAGAAAATACCTTAACTAGTAAAATTAAGGAAAAGCTATAGCCTCCTTGATCCCCACCCCTGCACTTTATGCTGTCCTGTCGTATAATTGTTGTAATTTTAGAGTCTGTTTTTTAAGAACAAATATTTTTTTATTTAAATCCATTTCTAAGTTCTGACTAGCATTTTAAAAATTTATGGTGTATTAATTGTTGTTTCTAATTTAAAACTAATAAAAGTACTTAAATTATCCGAAAAGATCACCAGATTATAACGAAAGTAGCGCATCCAAAGCCAAAAGGGATTAAAAAATGAGCAAGCGACCTCCCATTATAAAGTCTAACTATTGAAATGGGAATTTTTTTTTTAAAAAAAAAAAATTCGTCTCTGCAAAGATAATCCTTTAATTTTTGTCTTGAATTGCAAGAATTTTAATTTAACCAACGGTTGTCTCAATGTGTTCAAAATTGTCGTACTAGTTTTCTCTGGTCTTGAGAAATTTTTGCTTTGGCATATTGACAGGACGACATCTTTCTCTGTATCATGCGCAGATTTTAAGTGAAATCTTAGGATTATATTCATGATATACAACGTTTTTTGCTTGAATGTAAGGAGGAGGGAGTGATGTATACATGTGATATGCCAATGATGTTCAGGGCCAACAATCCTGCAGAGATGGACAATAGTATGGTATCACGTACATAAATAATGCCCTAGCCATCTGCATCGGAGACCAGATTGAGGTCTCTCTCTCCAAATTAAATGCTCTTAATCAAAGTAATCTTGCTAATTACTATCTGCTAACAAATCCTTGTCTTTCAACTGATTTTGAGCAACAGGAAGCATGAAAGTGTGCTCCACAAAAGCACAGTGACCAAAGACTAGACAAGAACGTCATCGCCTGTGTTCTTGGAGCCTCCACCTGACCTCGCTGTAAGGCCTCATTACAAGCTCATTGTTGGAAGGAGGATAACCCCCTTTAAGGACCTTGAGCAGTAAATTTAATGGTAATGATTTATGAGAGAACCAATCATGAACTATTTCTTACAAAAACATCGTTTTGGCATGTTGACAGGCCTTGAATCACTGGACAGAAATCTAGCTTTTGGTTCAGTTTTTCCCATCTTCCTTTTGCAAATAGCTGTTGGCTAAGTTATTAGCTTATTTGTGGTCAAAACAACATAAAAAATGCATCTTCAAGGGGGGGGAAAGCATGAATAAGAGAGATAAAAACATTGCAGAAACTTGCAACTCTTCTTTCTTTTTTCTTTTCTTCTTTTTTCTCACATTCAAATACACACACAAAAACACATCTTAGTTTCATCTTAATCAGCTTTTAATCCAACTCTAATTATTTCTCTTAATACAAGTTAACTAACTAAATTCAAGGTCAAATAGATGTCCTAGTAACTAGTTACAACATATTAACCTTAACATTCTCGCCTTTTATATGTCTTTCATATGTTGAACTTGAACACCTGATGCATTTCTCAACTTTTAAAATTTATCATTTGACAATGCTTTTGTAGATATATCATTCACTTGCTCCTCTGATTTGCAATACTTAATATCAACCTCTCTTTCTTTAATTGCTTCATGAATGAAATCATGTTTAAGTGCAATGTTCTTGGTTCTGCTGTGAAAACCTGGATTTCTTGCCATTGTTATAGCTTATTTATTGTCACAAAACAATGTTGTTGGCTCTTCTTGTTCTTCTTTTGCATCGTTCATAGTTCTTCTAAACCAAATAGCTTGCTAAATAGCTAAACCAATTGCAACATATTCAGCTTCAGCATATACGATTGAGACACTGCCTGTTGCTTCTTTAAACACCAAGCAAACACACCTGAACCAAGAAGTACTCTTTGAATTAATCCAAGAACTTCAATATTTTTACTCCTTGTATCCTTCAAATCTCTAACTTGTGTTATGACCATGTTATCTATTGACTAAAATTCCTCAGATACAGTCTTTATCATCTCCCACAAATCAAGTGAAGTGAGCAAAATCTTCATCTTTATGCTTCAAAATTCATAATTTATTGTAAACATAGGAGGCTGGACAGAACTTCAATTTAAGTTGTTTACCTTAGCCATCTCTTTTAAATCAACTTTTTTTTATCTGATTTCACATCCAAACTCGTCTTCCTTCAAACTTTACTCTGATACCACGACTCTTGGCTAAGTTATTAACTTGTGTGTGGTCAAAACAACATAAAAATGCATCTTTAAAAAGAAAATCAAGTCTGTAATTTTCTACAGAATAGCATGAACACGGGAAATAAAAAGGATTGTTGAAACTTATCACTCCTTTTCTTGTCTTCCTTTATTTTTTTTTCTCACATTTATCTTTATAACATTACCAGCACATCTCGACCTTATATTTGTTCATCTTAATCACCTTTTAATCTATCTTTAATTACTTTCTTTTAACAAGTTAACTAACTAAAATCAATATTAATTAGTTGTCATAGTAACTTAACTAGTTACAACAACAAACTTGTTTTCAATACAAATATAATACTAGCATGAATACTAAATATATATTGAAACTTATAATTAATATTAATTCAAAGTCTTAGCATGCATACTAACATACATACATACATACATGTGCGCGCGAGCGAGCGTGTGCTTAAATTAAAACAAAAAAAAAATTACTTATTGAAACATTTCAAAGTAATGAGATTTTTGTTGTTGTCAAAGATGAATCATTTATCTTTAAGACTTTATTGCTTCTCATTTATGCAACTAAGATATTTGCAATATACCACATAAAATTCTAATACCACCACCTTTTTTTATGAATTAAATAAAAATTACAAAGTTTTAGACTTTTCCAACCCCTTTTTCTCTTCTTCAACTTCTTCTTCTCTTCTTCAGCTTCTTTTTTTTCCTTAACCTTTTCTTTTTCCTCTTCTTAGCTTATTATTTCAATTTCAAATCTCTTTTATCCCATATCAACTTTGTATTTCTTAAAAAAAAATTAAAAAAAGAAAATGCGCATATTGATCAAGAAATTGCAGGAAATATAAACATTTCCAAAATATATTCATGTATTCAATATTGTGTAGAACTTCGCTGACCAGCAGGCTTTTTAGCATGTTTTTGGAAGGGCACTTCTCTTGTGCCTAGTTGACATGCGGTAAGCCAGAAACCAAAAGAGAGATTTATGAATATGTTGACATGCTACTTGTATCCCCTGCTCCAAACAGGTACAGAGTATATCAAGGTCCCCAAGCCAAATGAGACAACTATCGTTACTAGGGCATATACATAAGCTCTCCAGCTTTTTTGGCTTTCTTCCATTGCATTGTACTCAGCAATGAAAGTGGAAACAGTACTCAGACAACCCAAGAATCCAAACTGTATGCCAGTTGAAATGGTATCACAGGTTTTGGTATGCACCTGCATCACCCAGATCTCATATCATCAAAATTTATAGTGAAGTTTTCTTCCTGAAACTCACTCAAGCTAAATAAGGATGGTAGCACCACGGGGGTTAAAACAATAAGGGAAAAGCAAGAATTTAGAACACAATAAACAATATGTGATTCACAATTAACCTAACTAACATATAAATATAATTAGCAAGATCTATAATCAACAAATTTAACTTGGAAGGTATAGCACATGCACGCAGAAGGAGGAGAAAGAGTTCGGTTGGGAGAGAGATGAAACCATACCGCTTTCTTTACAGTAGACAGTGCTGCCATGATACATGCTGCAGAAACATTTGCAATAAGAGTTCCAAATGGAATCCATTTCAGAGAACCAGCCTTACCTAACCCACGCCCATTGAGCCTTGCTAAGAACCACCTGATCCACACCCCTAGGGGTGCAACTATGCAACCCAGCCATAGCTGAGCCCCACTACTGTCGTGGTTATACTCCTCCTTTAGCAGTGCTCCACTTAAAGCCCATAAAAGGCCTAGCATTACCACCAATACCACCATAACTGCGAAATGATGATTGGGGTTGTCCACCCTCCAGCTAGCTAAATCTGCACTTCTATTTGACCTTTGGAAAAGTGACTTGAAACATTTGGCCGTACCAACACCGAATTTTATGGAGTAGGCTGCAAGGAATAACCCTGAAAGATACACACAATGAGAAGTTACTCGTTTACGTTTAATGGTCTGGCATTGTCAAGGCTCGTTTCTCATTAAAATTTTGAACAGGCACATGCCCAAGAGCAATAGTTAAGTTCCATGTCCCACTTAAGCTACAACTACATATTACAATAATTTGCAAGTGCCACTTACCTATGAGAAAGCCAACAAAAGAAAACACCCAATGGCCACTAACACTGAGATCAAGCATTTTCTGATTCCAACCACTGAACGTTGTGAGACTTCCCAAGTAACCAGTAGTTAATCCAATGGCCAAATGACCAGACACTTTGGATATGTCTTCTTTGAAAACAACACCCCACCATCCCATCAAGAACGAACCGACCTAGAAGAGCAGATATTACAAATAAGGAATAAGTTAATGAGCTTTATTTGTATTCCAAAGTTGAAAACACAGAGTCCAAGTGTTGTCGAAACATTATAATTTATTAATTTATGCATCTTGAAGGTGACAGAGACAAGTTGTGGTATTCTTGCACTATATTTTCAGTTTATTAAAAGGAAGGGGACAGACAGAGTACCAGTTACCACAAGCAGAACCTCTAATTCTGGATCATTCTAACACAGTGGAGTTTCACCACAAAAACCCCAAGGTTCAACTTACATGGAAATTGAATCTACCAAACACTAATAACTTCATAAACAATTCTACTTTTCCAATCAATATCGAGAATCTTTTTCGTTCAATTAATCTTGTAATATGGGAATACCATAAGAGTCATATTTAGAATAACAATATCCTGATCAAGTTCCATGATGAGTAATGACCAATGAAGATACATTTATGTTCATCCAACCACATCAAATCCTCATAAATTTTAATGAAACAAACGTACGCCTTACTGCAAAACAAGCTAGATGGCTTAGGATTAGGAATGATCTCTACTTTAAATATAAAAATAATGGAGATGCAATATCTTTGTGTATTTGTGTGTATCTGTAAGTGAGAGAGAGGGGGAGAGAGAGACCATATTGGAAGGTAGGTCAAGATATAGCGGATAGTTGTCACTTGTCACACCAGCAACACCAGGGCCAAAGAGTTTTTGTAATAAATATCTTGTTAAGACCTGCAAATCATGCCGTGCTAAACATTAGTAGTTTTTCATATTAACCCGCACGCCGGAAAGTGCCCCCTCTCCCAACCATGTCTAAATGCTCTGTTTGGTTTTTGCACTCCTATCAAGCACAATGTTTAATGCACGCATCAATCACCAAAAAAATAGGGGAAATAAAAAAAAAATCAACATGATAATCAATTTTGAAACGAAAACTTAATGCAACATTGCCGTATAGATTATGCTGCTGATGCAACGGTTCTTTAATAAACCCATTTCAGGATGATGGCATTGTGTATTAAAAGTTGAAAATAGGAATACATTATTTATTTATGGGACAACCAAAATCAGATTACACCTCCTCTGCAACCTCCACTGATAGAGTGGAGCTTTGACTCTATTTTAAAATTCCTTCAATGTTAGCAGAGAACTGTGATCCTTGCTTTCAATTGTATTAGTAACCAATGGAAAAACAGGACTACTGGATGCCTTTTTTAAGGAATAGATTACGCTTTGTTGTTAGATTAGCAATAATGTCCAGAAGATGTACAAATCACTCGCCTCAACTAGTCTTCATCTGACCTTAATTTATTGTTTGGAGTAGATGAAAATTAGCAAAAGCATAATAAGGTATCGTAAAGTTTTCTCACTAGTAATTTACAAATCATTTCATCACGTTCCTTGTTCTTTCTTTCATTTTTTTGCTATCAAGAGCTATGTACTTAGACGCATCAAGAATTTCATCCAGCTAGTATCTTGTGTCAGTGTCTGGGTTTATTATTTTCCAAAGCAAGATTTTGACAACACTTCCTAGGATTAAACATCCTCCTAGAAAGACACCCACTCCTAGTTGTGGTAACTAAAGAGCACCAGTTTCCAACACAGCTTATGTCAAGCGAAGAGCATATTTCTTGATCTAGCTTACTGTACAAATGTTTCCATGTGGCTAAGTGGTTTCAATTTCAAATTCTATTCTCTTCAAGTGGTCATGTTGAGCACTTGAAAACTATAAGTGATGGTAATAATGGATTTATTAAATTCATTTCATTAGCTTCCATAAAAATATTATTTGCCTTTCAAAATTTTATGGGGTCGGTGTCTGCAGCATCAGAATGCTAGCAGGTAATGCAAAATTAAGTATTCATAACAAAACCACTTCAAAAAAGCCAACAAAGTTGACGAATAAGATAAAAGGAAAAGAAGCACCAGAATCCAACTTAACAGAAGAAAATAAAAAATAAAAAGCCGTTGAAGTTAGGTTACCATTTACTAATGCCATTTTAAATATTCAGAAAGTAAAAAGAAAAGGTTGTGCATATTACCCCAAGAATTCCAAAAACTGCTAGATAAAGAAGACATGAGATATACTCGAGTGCTGGTGGCAACACAAATGCTTTCTCCTTGTCCTGGATACAGCAGCAAGAAACAAATGAATTATCAGATTAACAGCCTTAGACAAGTAGCAGCAGTTTGATCTTATATCATATGACAAACAGCCATTCACAAACCCCTATCCATGAGGCAATAAACCAAACAAATACTATCAGCGATAATGAAATAGATAATAATGATGAACTGAATTCTCACTTCTTGTTTTTCCCTGGAGCAGACCACTGCATCAGTTGAGATAGGAGACACGATTTCTTCTGCCGAAGGTAACACTGGAGATCTTGTATTCAAAGCTGTGGAATCATGAGCCCACAACCCATGTGATCGTAGGAAGTTATCATTTGAAAGGGGAAACACCGTACCATTTTCTAACTCGCTGTCAATGGATAAGCTGATGCTACCACTTTCATTATGCCTCTTGCTATGAAGAGCCCTGTCACCAATATCACCTGCCTCTGACACGTTTTCACTCTCAATATCATCATCTACCTGGAAGGATCTGCTGCGTGATAAACTTAAAGAACGTCTTCTCACTGAAGAGCCTACGTTGCTAGTCTGACGAAATGATTCACTCAGATTGGGTTCAGACTCATTAGTTCCACGAACCATAACTCAAACTCAGACAACAGTACTCAATAAATTAAATCAGCAAAAGTCAATCAACCACTGCCCTTCTACTTGTGAATTATATAGAACTCTTCATTTCATATATTGATATCCAACTCCCAAGTCAATCCAAAAACAGATGCAATGATTGCAACAACTCCAGATAAATGAAAATGAAAGAGGATGGAAGGAGTTCATTAACAAGAATAAGAAATACTGCGTTTTAGTCACGGGGCAAAGCTAATCTCAAGACCGACCAGCAGCCAGCAGTGTGGGTGATTTCTCAGAACACACCGTGGACCATCCAAAATAGCATCAAGTGGTCACCGCTATCTATGTTCCGTCCAAATAGTAAGGTTGACCGTAAAACAGAACCGTGACTGAATTGTCCATAGAGGCTAAACAATTTTTTCAGAGCCCATTATTAATCCAGTCAATTGTTCCTTGTAAGCATATAAAAAAGAAGCAGAGCACTGGTTTTGCTGCAAAATAAATAACTTTTTACAAGTTACTTCTTTGATTTGAACTTTTTTATAAGAAAAAATACAAACTTGAAGCGCAGCTACGGCATATTCAAATGGCAGCATAATAATAATAATAAAATAAAATAAAAAACTAAATTTATTTTCTATCAATGTTATAGCTACTTTCCAAGTCCCAAAAGAGAAGAGAGAGGGGATTGTGACTTTATGAGTATCAGCCACACGGGCTTCAATAATTTAAGTGGGCTGTTCTTCTGTTAGCATCAACATATATATATATATATATATATAATATACCTAACCACCACTTTGTTCAATCTGATTGGACTCAGCTTAAGTTCTAAACAGTAAATGAGTTTTTGCAAATAATTTATCCCCAAAAAGAACAGCTTGCTTTCTTTCAAGGGCCTTTTTGACATTAAAGTAAACTAGAGATTAGTTATGACTGCTTGCCCTCCGAGCATACCTAAGCATAGCCAGCCAAGAAAAGCAATTGTGAAATCAAATCACGAGAGAAAGCTAACTTTATTAGACCATTCATTTCAATCCAAATGGAACAGCAAAAGGCAAAAAAGAAACACAGGGAAAGTTGAGAAGTGTCACCTTGTGGAGAAAGAGACGGGTGAGAGCCGAGAAAAGGGAACGCTGCTGCTTCAGGAGGGACGAGGGTAAAAGTGTCCTTCGGGCTTTCTTGGTTTTACCAAGTCTATGAATTAATTCAAACACGCACGTAAGAGTTGGATCAAAAGCGAATTCATTGATGGCCGTTGAAACAAACTATCAGCCCTTCGTTTATTTAAGGCGTCTGCGGCGATGAGATGAGATGAGATGAGATAGCGAAAGAGAAGGAGAAAAACGATAGCTATGGCGGTTTAGGCGGTGCAACAACTGGAGCCCTTCGTTTATTTAAGGCCTCTGCGGCGACTCTTTTACATTACTTGCTAACACGGGCTCGGAAAATGGTTCCTTGCCTTGGGGCACACTATCTCTGACTTTTCTTCCTCTTTTTCCCCCCTTCTTTTCACCATGCAATTCATTATTTATTTTCCGGCAATGTTAACAGTGACATCTTCAAGAGTTCATTATTCTAGGATAAAACACGTGAATTCCGAGCCGATTTATTAAATTAAGTTACTCCTCTCTTTTTTTAGAAATACTAGATCATTCGGTAGGATTAGTTTTTTTTAACGCAAAAAATAACTAAATATTGCTAATACTTTTTTTATTTTTCAGTAAAACAATTTAAACCGTGTAAAAATTAATTTAAAGTGACTCAATTACTTTGATAAATCAAAAAATAACTTGGATAATTAATAAAAATATAATTTGATTCAAAATAAATATTTAAGATAAGATTTTTTTAATAAACATTAAAAAAATAACATATTAGATCGATTCGAGTTAATTTGGATTAACCTAATCTAGAGATCATAATAACTCAATGGAAAAAAATCAAAATAAATTACAAAAATTGTTTCCAATAAATGCAATGTTGAAGAATATAACCGGAAAATTTTAAAAAAATAAACTCAAAAAAATAACCCTAGTCAAATCGGGTTAACTTGCCAAACTCGTAACCTAAGTCATGAAACTATAATAACCTAATAAAAAATAAATTAAAATAAAATATAAAGCTCAATTCTCAATTAGCCTAGTGTTTAAAGATAAAATTAAAAAAAACACACAAAAAAACGACTTAAATCAACTAAGATTAACCCGCCAAACCTGTAACCCAAGTCATGAAATATGGATACCCTCATAAAAAGCAGACAAAAAAAAAATCTTGAATTCTAATTCCAAATGAACCCAAAGTCCAAGGATGAAATTGAAAGGAAAAAAAATCAATTAGAAAAATTAAAAAAAAAACTGAATTCCTATTAAACCTGCAATCTGGATCATAAATTTAAGATAATATTAGAAAAAATAAATTAAAAAAATTATAAAGTACAATCCCTAATAAATTTAATGTTGGAGGATTGAATTAAAAAAAAACATGAGATGGTTACAGTAAAAACTCCATTTCTTTTTTTATTATTATTATTAATGCATTCTGTAGGGGGGAAATGATGCAATTATATGCTCATATTTTGAGGTTCTTCCTATATGTTTGTGTTTGCAAATTATGGACTATTAAAAGCATTTACTTAAAAACAGAAAACTACAGTAAAAAGTTATCTCCTTACATCAAAACTTAAATAATTATTTTGTAGCTATAATAATAAAAGATGATAATAATAATAATAAAAAAAAAAGGAATTCTTAATTTATTACCTTGAAAAGAAAAAAATGCCTATATCATCATTTTTAGTTTGGGAGTATAGGTTATTTTTTAAAGTATTTTTTGTTTGAAAATGTATTTAAATAATATACTTTTTATTTTAAAAAAAATTATTTTTAATATCAGTATATTAAAAAATCTGAAAAAACCAAATAAAAATTAATTTAAAGTAAAAAATATAAAATTTAATTTTTTTTAAAATAAAAAAATAAACTAGAGATGCTAGCAAGCCTGTAATCCCCGGAATATCAACATGATGTGCGTAATTATATTGTTAAACATCCATAGACAGTTGTTTAGCCATAACAGAGCAACACAAATACAGATTGTCGATATAGTGATATTTTGCCTCTCTTTCCGAACTTTAAAATTATATTCCAAGTGGACCAACACAAAAAAATAAAAAATAAAAAAACCCTCCACCCCTCGTGTCGTGATCAAAAGACATGTGACGTGAACTAACAAAGTCGATGGCTACTTGCATGGTTAGCGACCCACAAGCAACCTAAGCCAGTGAAAATTGAAGTTCCTTGGCATGGCATCTCTTGGGTCCTT
>Ga0307515_10015278_pt1 | contig 14156 bp, 9 predicted proteins | sample 17_EM_MG_FD_194513 | JGI IMG/M metagenome (GOLD analysis project Ga0307515, IMG submission 194513) | Populus trichocarpa ectomycorrhiza microbial communities from riparian zone in the Pacific Northwest, United States - 17_EM | ecosystem: Host-associated > Plants > Roots > Unclassified | place...
GTTGACGGTCGCGATCGTCAGCTCCTCGGCAAAGGCCATTCCTGCCATCAGACCGAAGCCGACGGCGGACGAAGATAGAATTCGAATGATGTTCCTCATGATTCCCGCTCCTCCTAAACGGATGTTCACGCATAAAACTTACATGCGTAAACTTTTTATCCGACAATACTACTGCACTTGTCAAGCAGAAGAGTATTCGGGTGGAGCTCCGTTTCGCCGAATTTTGGTTACATATATGATATGTAATTATAATTTGTGCGCCTACGATCACACATGCAGGCACCGCAACAAACTATTGCACCGCAAAAATAATTGTCGCGCGTAAATTATTATTGACTGCTTGCAGCCTGCGGACTATTTGGCTCTTTGGCCAGCAGCGCTGGAAAATATCCAGGGCTTGAATGGATCAAGGGAGGTTGATGTTGTCCGTTTCGAATATCCGGGGCCTCGCGCCGGAAATGCTTGGACCCACGATCACGGTTGGCGAAATCCTCGTGGAGATCATGGCGACGACGGTTGGCTCGGGATTTCTCGAACCGCAGTCGCTAATCGGGCCTTATCCAAGCGGCGCTCCCGCCATCTTCATCGATCAGGTATCGCGGATGGGCGGATCCGCAGGGATCATTGCCAGCGTCGGAAGCGACGATTTCGGAATGCTAAACATCGAGCGCCTCAGACGCGACGGCGTCGATGTTTCGGCGATCTCGATTATCGACGACAAACCCACCGGAAGCGCATTCGTCCGATACCGCCCTGACGGCGCTCGCGATTTCGTCTTCAACATCGCGCATTCCGCAGCGGGCGACATCAGGATGACGGAAACCGCCCGCGCTTTGGTGGAGCGCGCCGGCCACGTCCACATCATGGGATCGGCCTTCGCCATTCCCGGCGTGGCCGAGGTTCTGGACTATGCCATCAAGACGGTGAAACGCCGCGGCGGATCGGTCTCCTTCGATCCGAACATTCGCAAAGAATTGCTCGATGCCGAACGCGGGCGCACGCTTCTGGACGAGATTATCGCGGTCACGGACCTGTTGCTTCCCTCGGGAGAGGAACTCCTCGCCGCGGCGGGCGAAAGCGACGAAGCGGCTGCGGTCGCGAAGCTTCTGGATGCCGGCGTCAACGAAATCGTGCTGAAACGCGGCCGGGAAGGCTCGTCATTCTTCGGCCGCGACGGCAAGCGGACCGATTGCCCTGCATTCATTGTCGACGAAATTGACCCGACGGGCGCGGGCGACTGTTTCGGCGCCACCTACCTCACATGCCGCCGCAAGGGTATGGAGCCCGAAAGGGCGCTCCTGCTCGCCAATGCGTCAGGTGCCCGCAATGTGACCAGGCAAGGTCCGATGGAAGGCGTCTCCAGTCTGGCAGACCTCGAAGCCTTCATCGCTGCGACCACGACGGAGAATGCTCATGAATGAGATCTTGATGCGGCTGGCACCGTCCAGGCGCAATGGCAATCCTTTCGGCATCACGTCCGTATGCTCCGCGCATCCCATTGTGCTGCGGGCTGCGGTGAGACGCGCGGCCCTGAGCGGCCGCGACGTCCTGATCGAGGCGACCTGCAATCAGGTCAATCATCTGGGCGGCTATACAGGCATGACGCCGCAGGCCTTCATCGATTTCGTCAACCGTATCGCCGACGAAGAGGGGTTGGACCGGAGCCACATCATCTACGGTGGGGATCACCTTGGTCCCAATCCCTGGAGGAAGGGACAGCCGCACAGTGCGATGGAAAAGGCCGAGGCGATGGTCGATGCCTATGTGCGGGCCGGCTTCTCCAAGATCCATCTGGATGCTTCGATGGGCTGCGCCGGCGAGCCGGCGGCCCTTGACGACAAGATGATCGCGCAACGGGCGGCGCGGTTGGCGCTGGTAGCGGAAAAGGCAGCTCTTGCGGCCAATCTCCAGCCACCGGTTTATATCCTGGGAACAGAGGTTCCGGTCCCCGGCGGCGCGGATCATGTTCTGAGCAGCGTGGAACCGACGTCGCCTGACGCCGCGCGGTCGACGATCGAAATCCACCGGGCCGTCTTTCAGCAGGCGGGCCTTGCCGACGCGTTTTCCCGCGTCATCGCGTTCGTCGTTCAGCCCGGGGTCGAGTTCGGAAGCGACAACGTCATATCGTACAGGTCAGAGCGCGCATTGGACCTTGCGGCCCTGCTTGACGAGCAACCCCAGTTGGTCTTCGAGGCCCATTCCACCGACTATCAGACCGAGGCGGCGCTTACTTCGCTGGTTCGCGACGGGTTCCCGATCCTGAAGGTCGGTCCGGGTCTCACATTTGCGTACCGCAAAGCCGTGTATGCCCTGGACATGATCGCCTCAGAGCTGATCAAGGGCTATGGAGATCGTCCCCTTGCGAAGGCCATGGAAGACACGATGCTTGCGTCACCCGGCGATTGGAAGGGGCACTATCACGGAGACGATACCGCGCTTCGCCTCCAGAGACATTACCGCTACAGCGACCGTATCCGCTACTATTGGGGCAAACCCGATGCGGAAGCGGCCGTTGCGAAACTCATGACGGCGCTCAAAGGAAAAGCGATCCCGGAAACGCTGGCGCACCAGTATCTGCCAAATGACCTCGCGCAGCTGGCAGGGACAGGCGAGCCCGAGACAATCCTGATTGCTTCCGTCGATGCCGTTCTGGCCGCATACGAACAGGCATGCCTTCGACCGGAGCGATAAAACGCAGACGCCGGAACGCAGTTGTCCGCCGGAGTGCCATATCTTCGACCCTTTACCGGGTCGAGCGTTTGCCTGCGCCCGGCCATAGCGATCGGATCGCGATCAATGCGACGCATGCGACCGAGGCCAGAAAGATGGCGCCGGACATGGCATAGATCACCGGCGATGCGCCCGAATTCATCTTACCGAACAGCACGACCGGCAGGGTGTTCTGGCGGCCCGCCAGATAAAAGGCACGGGTGAATTCGTTGAGCGACAGCAGGAAGGAAAAGATGAAGGCGCTCACCAGCCCGGGGCGGATCAGCGGCAGGGTGATATCGACGAACTGGCGCCACCGCGTCGCCCCCAGATCGGCGGCAGCAACCAGATAGGAGCGGCGCACGGCGGCAAAACTGGTGAGAATGACGATAAAGGCAAAGGGCATCGCCCACAGGAGATGGCCGGCGATGACCGTCAGGCTGGAGGCCTTGATGCCATTGCGGGTGAACACAGCCGACAGCGCCAGCCCCTGGATAACCCCCGGAACGAACATTGGCAGGATCACCGTCAGGAACCAGGCTGTCCGTTGCGCGCGCAGTTCGAAATAGGCAAGCGCTGCCAGCAACGACATGCCGGTTGCCAGCACGGCTGTTATCGTCGCAATGATCAGCGACTGCTGCAACGCCCCGACGAGCGCGTGCTCCTTCGGCAGTGCCGCATACCAGATGAGACTGAGGTCTGACAGGCTTGGCAGGCCGGGCTGCAGAGCGGGATTGAACGAAACGGCCAGCAGGTAGAGCGGCGGCGCATAGATGACGATCAGCCCGGCGATGGTGATCGCCCAGAGCAGGATGCGGTTGGCAAGACCTTCGTGGATCATCATGGCGACTGATCCTCGAACAGCGAGGCAAGGCCGAAGATGCGGTTGCCGATCAGCACAAGACCGAAGATCACCACGAGGACGATGGTGGAGATGGCAAAGGCGAGCGGATAGTTGGCGACGCGCATCACGTCGTTGATCATCACCGACACGATCGACGCACCGGCACCGCCGAGCATCTGTACTTCGGTGGAAGATCCCACCACCATCACGAATACGAACAGGAAGCCCGCAAAAATGCCCGACATGGTCAGCGGCAGAAGGATGCTCGTCAGGCTTTTCCAGAAACCGGCGCCCAGATCCTGCGCGGCCGCCAGAAACGTCGGATCGACGCGGCGCATCGACAGAAGCAGCGGAAAAGTGGCAAACGGCAGGTAGGACGCGACCAGCCCGATGACGACGGCGAAATTGCTGAACAAGAGCCAGTCGAGCGGCGCCTGCGCGATACCCAAATCCCGCAGCCATGTATTGAGGATACCGGTGCGCCCGAGCACGAGCCGCCAGGAAAAAGACCGGATGAGATAGGAGGTAAAGAACGGGATGGTGATCAAGGCCAGCAGAATGATGTTGAGGTGCCGCCCGGCAAGGAAATGCACGGCATAGGCCGTCGGATAGGCAATCAGCAGACAAAGCAGTGCGGTCCCAAAAGCCTTTACCAGTGTCGAGACGATCACCGTCCACCGGCCCGCCTCCAGAATGGCCGCATATCCGGCAAGGCTCAGGTCCGGCTTGATCCAGTAGGTCAGCGGATCCCAGCTCCAGAAACTCCAGACGACGACGATGGTCAGCGGCGCCAGTCCAAACGCCAGGATTGCCAGCAGCGGCGGCGTCATCAGAACCGATGAAATTGGCAGGCGCGGTCCGGTCATACTGGTCCTTCAACGGTTTGGCGGCAGCGGCAAGAACATTGCCGCTGCCAGTCATCGGCCTCAAGCGTTGCGCAGCTTCTGCCACCATTCTTCGTAGCGCTGAAAATTATCCGGGCGGGCATTCTGCCAGTAGACCTTACCGGCAAACTTCGCCTTCACGTGCTCGCCAAGCTTCTCGACGTCATCAGGCTTGTATTCCTCCGGATGGGCCTTGGCATAGACGACATTGTTGTCGGTCGGCACGAGATAACCGCGCGCCTGGCCGAGTTCGCAGCCGTAGAAGCCGCCGAGCAGGCCGTTGACGAACGTATGGGCCGCATCCGAAACGCCGCGATCGCCGGCTCCCTTGAGGAGAACCATATTGTTGCCCCAGCCCTCATAACCCTCGACGGGTGCCGCATATTCCACCTGAAGCCCGCGCTTGCGGCCTTCGTAGACGATCGGCTCCCAGCCGGTCATCGCATCGACTTCCTGATCGGCGACGAGCTGGACGCCCTGCTCCCAACCGTTCCAGAAGGTGCGGAACTGACCGTCGGACTTGTGCTTGATCAGGAATTCCATGACCAGACCGAGTTCGGATTCCGACAGATTGCCGGGATCGGCGATCGGCTGGTTTTCGCTTTCCTTGAGATACATCGCGGTAAAGATGGCGCTGTTGATCCAGGCATCCTCCATTGCCACGCGGCCCTTCAGCTTCGGGTCGAAGATCGCACCGTAGCTGTCGATCTTTCCGAGCTTGTCGGGCCGGTAGATGATCGAGTCGGCATTGACCACCGCCGGAATGCCGTATTGCTTGCCGTCATGCTTGAGATAGGGGATATCCTTCGCCCATTGCCAGACGCTGTCGTAATTCGGGATCTTGGCGACGTCCCAGGGAATGATAACACCCTGGCGCGCCAGTTCCTTTTCGGCACCGCCCTGAAAACCGCCGATGTCGAAGAGATCGTTGGCATTGCCGGCGGCGAGACGCGCGATGACTGGACCGAGGTCGTTGCCATTGTCGGTGAACTCCGGTGTAACGCCATTCTGCGTGGCGAACTCCTGCCATTTGTCACCGATATCCAAGGTCGCCGTCGCCCAGAAGGCGACGCTTGCGGCATCCTGCGCGGCAAGGCGCGAGGCAAAGCTCAAGCCTCCGGCGGAGAGCGCGATGCCACCCGCTCCCATCAGCTTGAGAAAATCACGCCGCTGCACATTGCTGTGCTGCCGGGGTAGAAGCGGTCTGTTCTGCTTGCTCATTGTCATTCCCCTTTTTGGTACTTGGCACGCGTTGTCATTTCTTCGCCGCCGGATCATCCGGCCGGCGGTAATCCCGCGCTGGAAATCAGCACCGCTGCGTCCGGCTTGAGGCCGACGGAAACCTGCTGTCCGGCAGAAAGCTGTCCGATATCCGCGTCCGCCTCGATGGCGATCACCAGCGTCTGGCCATCCGAAAAGGCAAGCTTCAGATCCCGGTGCAGCCCGCGGAACGTCGTTCCGACAACCGTCAACGTCAGCGCGGGTGGCATGCCTTGCGGGGCCATAAACAAGCGATCCGGGCGGATGGCGACAACGCTGGCAGCCAGGTCGGCAGGACCTTCCACGCGCACGGGCAGCGTCTGGCCGGCAATGGTCGCTTCCGCATGATTGCCGGTTGCGACAATCCTCTCCGGCCGCAACAGCGTGTCGATACCGACGAAACGGGCGACAAAGGCATTGGCAGGAGCCTCGAAGAAGCGGGCGGGCGCATCCACCTGCTCGATCCGCCCCCTGTGCATGACGGCCATGCGATCCGACAGGCTCAGTGCCTCGTCCTGATTGTGGGTGACGAGGATGAAGGTGGCACCGGTGCGCTTGTGCAGCCGTCCGAATTCATCGCGCATCTGCTGGCGCAGGCGTTCGTCGAGACCGGTCAGCGGTTCGTCAAGCAGCAGAATGCCCGGCTCCATCACCAGGGCGCGGGCAAGCGCCACGCGCTGCCGCTGGCCGCCCGATAGAAGGTTGACGTCGCGCGGGCCGAAGCCCGAGAGTTCGACGAGATCCAGCGCATCACTGATCCTGGTCTCCAGCGTGGAACCCGACAGGCCTCTCAGCCGCAAACCGTAGCCGACGTTCTGAGCGACGCTCATGTGCGGAAACAGGGCAAGACTCTGGAAGACCGTATTGACCGGCCGTCTGTTGGCCGGCAGATCGCCGATATCCTTGCCATCGAAGGCGACACGGCCGGACGTCTGTCTGTCGAAGCCGCCGATCAGCTTCAGAAGCGAACTTTTCCCGCATCCCGACGATCCAAGCAGGGTGAAGAATTCGCCGGCCTTGATGTCGAGCGTCACGTCATCCAACGCCTTGACCGGCCCATATTCCCGGCTGACATGATCGATCTGGATCGATATCGCCATATCATCCTGCCTCGGCACCGTTTTCTCGGATAATCAGAATACCGGTATTCGTCACTTCAAGCATCTGATTTTCCTGAACGAGCGTGGTTGCCGTCGCCTCCTCCACAATCATCGGCCCGGCGATCAATTGGCCGGGTCCGAGCAGGCAGCGCTCATAGACCGGGCATGATAGCCAACCAAGGCTCGCGCCGAAATAGACGTCTCGGTGGCCTGTCAGTGCTGCATCAACACTGCGGTCGGTTCCAGGCAGTATCGGCAACGTGATCACCGGACCGTTCAGAACCGCCTCAAGATGCAGCGTGGTGATCTCGATACCCGCGTCGGGCAGCCGGAACGAATAGGCGCGCTCATGGCTCGCATGAAAACGTTCCGCAAAACTTTGAACATCGTCATCCCGATGAAACTGGGCAAAGACGCCATGCTCCTGGCCGCGATAGCGGGCTTCGACCTGATAGGTGAAGCGGATATTGGCATCCTGCCCCTTGGCAAAATAGGCAATGGCCTCGGCTTCGAGCCCATCGAAGCGAGAGGACATTTCCGCCAACGCGCTCCCTGTCAGAGTCGAAAACCAGGTGCCGCGAAAATCAGCGCGCGGCTCTGCGGCCAACATGCCCCAGGCGGAAAAGATGCCCGGATGCGGCGGAATGACGATCGCCTTGACGCTCAGGTCTCGTCCGAGACGCGTGGCCAGCGCTGGCCCTGCACCACCGCTGACGACAAAGACCGCATCGCGCGGATCGTGACCACGCTGTACCGTCACCAGCTTCAGGGCGTTGATCATGCTGGCATGGGCAATGTCGATAATGGCAATCGCCGCATCCTCGATGCTCATGCCGAGCGGGTTGGCAACAGTCGCGATCGCATCCGCCGCCTTCTGCCTGTCCAGATGCATGCTGCCGCCGGCAAACGTGGCGGGATCGAAAATGCCGATCGTGAGGATGGCGTCCGACAGCGTCGGTTTCTTGCCACCAAGCCCATAGCAGGCGGGACCGGGGGTGGAGCCGGCACTTTCCGGGCCGACACGCAACCCGCCCCGATCGTCGAGCCGGGCGATCGAGCCGCCGCCGGAGCCAATCTCGACGATATCCACCACCGGTACCTGCACGGGATGGCCGGGCCGGATGCGGGTGTGTTCCAGCTTGTAGTCGACATTCAGGGTCGGGCGCCCGCCATGGATCAGCGAGCATTTGGCCGTGGTGCCGCCAACATCCAGCGACAGGACCTCGCTCTCACCGATCGCGTCACCGATCCGGGCCGCGCCAGCGACGCCACCGGCAGGCCCCGATTCCACCAGCGTCAGCGGGCTGCCCACCGCTTGGTCGAAAGTAGAGATGCCGCCGTTCGACTGCATCGCGTAATAGGGGCATGTGAGACCTCGCTTCATCAGGGCCTCTTCCAACCGCTCGAAATAGTACCGGATGATCGGCTGGACATAGGCGTTGAGCACCACCGTGTTGGTTCGCTCGTATTCGCGCCACTGCCGCGATACCGCGTGGCTCGCACAAACCGTAACCTCGGGAAGAGCATCGGCGAGAATGCCCGCGCAGAGAATTTCATGTTCTGGATTGGCGTAGCTGTGCAGAAAGAGAACCGCGATGGCCTCGATCCCTTCGGCCTCGCAACGGGCAATGATCGGCCTCAGATCGTCGAGTTCCAGAGGCAGGATGACCTTGCCCGAAGCGTCGAGCCGCTCGCGCACCTCAAAGCGCAGGTCACGCGGAACGAAAGGTTCCGGGCTGTGGAACTGCAAATTGTAGAGATCGGGACGATTGCCTCGGCCGATTTCCAGCACGTCGCGAAAGCCCGCGGTGGTTACCAGCGCTGTACGCACGCCCTTGCGCTCGGTGATGGCATTGATGACGGTGGTTCCACCATGGGCAAAGAAGGTGACATCACGTGTTCGAAGCCCGCTCGTCTCTTCTGCCGAGGCAATGGCATTGAGCACGCCCCTGGATTGATTTTTGACGGTCGTCAGGCTTTTTGCGGTAAACAGTTCGCCGCTGATTTCATCATAACCGACAAGATCGGTAAATGTGCCTCCAACATCGGTAGCCAGCCTGATCATCCTGAAACCTCCCTGTTGTATCCATAAACACTCGAGGCCTGCGCCTCGGTCAGAAAGCCATTGCGTAAGTCTTGCTCGACCAAGAGAGGCTCGCGCTTGCGGGCATCGCCCCATCCGCCGCCACCGCCGGTGATCACGCGCAGAACATCACCCCTGTTCAGGTCGATATGGGCGACGCGGCCATAGGTCCGAAGTGTTCCATCCTTTGTCGGCGCGATCTGCAATGCATTCACGCTTCCCTGCCCGCCGCCATCCATGCCCCAGGGTTGTGTTATCGTGCGCCCGAAACTGCCATAGGCGGAGGCATCTTCACTGAGGATCTCGTATTCTCGCATAATACCGAAGCCGCCGCGCCGGCGGCCCGCGCCCGTACCACCCTCGATGTTGAAGCCGTAGCGCTTCACCCTCAGCGGAAATCGTGCCTCGATCACCTCGACCGAATAATTATAGGTATCGCCATCTGTCAGGGCGATCAGCGCGTCGGCGCCGTCCCGATCCCTGCTCGCTCCCCAACCGCCATGCTGCGGTTCGATATGGATGAACGGCCGGCCGCTCCGATCCTTGCCGGAAATATAGACCACGCAGAGGCTGGAATAGGACCCGGCGGAAAAGCGCGATGGCATCAGCGGCGCCAGGGCTTTCCAGACGAGCTCGGATGCATGCACCGAACCCTCGTAGTACCAACCGGTCGGCGAAGGTTTTTCGGCTGTGAAGATGGTGCCGGCCGGAGCGATAACGGTGAGCGGACGGAACCAGCCTTCGTTGGAAGGATCCTGGGGGCCGACCATCGCCTTGACGATTGTCTTGACCGCCGACTGCAATGCGCCGCGGGCGCAGTTGATCGGCCCGGCAACGGCCGGCGGACAGCCGGTGAAATCGACTGTGATGCTGTCGCCGGCAATGGTCACCACCACATTGACGGGGATCGGCATAGAGCTGACACCGTCACCGTCGATGACGTCGGTTGCCGTGTAGCGGCCGTCGGGAAGCGCGGCAATCGCTGTACGGCTGCGCATCTCGCTTGCACTCAGAAGATTGGCGAAGGCGGCCCGAACGACCCCTGCCCCGTATTTGACGGAGAGTTCTGCCATCCGGCGCGCCGCAACCCGCACTGTTGCCACCTGGGCGTTGAGGTCACCGAGAGCGATTTCAGGCAAACGAACATTCTCGCTGATGATGTGCAGGATTTCATCGGAGAAGACATCGGCACGGACGATCTTGACCCCCGGCAGGCGCAGGCCCTCCTGGAACACCGAGGTGGCATCGGGAGCGAGGCTACCCGGTACAGACCCGCCGACGTCGAGGTAATGGGCGACATTGATCGCATAGGCGAGGATTTTACCATCGACGAACAGGGGCTTGACGACGGCGAAATCGCAGGCATGCGTGCCGCCCGCATAGGGATCGTTGGACAAAAGGATGTCGCCATCGGCAAGATTGCCCGCAAATTTCTCGATGAGCGCCTTCACCTGCACACCGAAAGTGCCGGTAAACAGCGTGATGCCGTTCATCTGGGCGACCAGTTCGCCATCGGCGGTCAGAAGACCGCAGGCGAAATCGAGCACTTCGTAGATGACCGGGCTCATGCTGGTGCGAGCCATGACGATGCCCATCTCATCGACGGTCGCCATCAGCTTACCCTCGATGATCTCCTGCGTCACTGTGTCGACAGGATTTTGGCGGGCGGTCATAGTTCGTAACCCTCAGTATTCTTGAGGGCAGACTAAGCAGGTTCGGCGAAGGCAGGTAGCCTACCAGATGGGTAGGCCGTTACTTGCCAAGCCCACCCATTTGGGTGGGTGCCAGGCTAGGACAGAGCGCCGATATCACGTCCCGCCATCACAGCTGCCGTCCGTGTCGTCACGTTCAGCTTGGCAAAAATATTGCGCAGGTGAAATTTGACCGTGTTGTCGCTCAGGTTCAGCTTGCGGCCGATTTCCTTGTTGCTGAGCCCCGCGCTCAGGAGATGCATCACGCCGCGTTCGCGTTCGGTCAGGCCGCCGGACTCCGGCATGGAGGAGGATATGCCTTCGACAACGCCACGAGCGGGCAGCCCGGCATCAAGGGCGCGGAAAAGCCGTTGCGTCACCACGCCGGGCACTTCCAGGGATACGGTCAGTTTGCGGAGCTGATCTGCGAATTCTGTCCCTTCGACCTGCAGGATTGCCCGGTAGTCGGCAACCGGCAACGACAGCATCAGATCGGAAAGCGCGGCCGCGGCCGCCTGCTGCTCGTCTTCCGCCAGCAGCAGGCGGATGTCCATGAAGCCGAGTTCGATGCGACGCGGTACATGCGGCTTCTGGGCCTGCCGCGTTTTAAGATGCTGGAAGACAGCACGTGCGCGCACGGTTTCACCCAACGCAACATGGATCCGCGTCCACAAAAGGGCCGGCACACAACCGCGCAGGTTGACGGCCAGATTGTTGGCTCCATCGGAATTGGCGCTCTGTGTATTGAAGCCACAGACATTGGCATATCGTATTGCCTCCTCGACGTCTCCCGATGTAATCAGAAGCGTCGCCCGTTCGCCGTCGATCAGCCGCGTCAGCCGGTCGAAGCCCCGGCGCCGGGCCGCCGCGCGGGTGCTGTCGATTGCGGCGTGGGCCGCCATCACATCACCATTCAGCCGAAACACCCGCTGCTGCGCCATGAACCCGGCGGCAAGCAAATCAAACCAGGTATCGTGCCGTTCCAGATGCGGCAGTGCCCAGGACAGCGCGGAGGACGCAGCCTCGCGCTCGCCGCTCATGGAGAGAACTTCGCTCTGCAGCACCTGACCGACGGCATCGAGATCACTCCCCTCACCGATATTGGCCTGTGCTTCGGCAATCAGGTTGCGATAGCAGTCCGCGGCGCTGGCGCTGTCGCCGCTGAAAAATGCCGCCTGGCCGATATGGGTATAGAGATGCATGGCGCCGAAATCCGCGCCGCCATCGCGAAAGGCCCGCATGGCAAGCTGCCCGTAATGCAAGGCCCGTTCGAGGTCGGTGCGGATGAGGAAATTGTAGGACAGCATATTCAGCGCCAGTGCGCGATGGATCAGCTCCATATCGCTATCCTGGGACAGATCGGCCTCCAGTGCCGAGAGATCCGCCGCAGTCGCCCAGCGGTCGGTGTAGAGCGACATGAGAACGCGGACAACCCGCAAGTCCCGCGACAGTTTCTCGCCGGTGGCGCCACGTTCGGCGATCGCCAGATAATGGTTGGCTGCGTCCAGCTGACCCGCCTTGGCGCTGATCACCGAAAGCCCGAGCGTCGTCAGGGGGAAGTCGGAAAGGTTGATCTCCGCAGCCCTGGCGATCAGCGTCCGAAACAGCAGAGTGCCGCCGCGTGTGGTCGCATAGACCCGCCGCCATCCGCCGGCGGCCTCAATGATCTCTGCGGCCAGTTCCGCGTCGCCGGCAAGCAAGGCATGCCTTACCGCCGCGTCGCAATCGCTGCGTGCCGCGAACCAACGCGCGGCTTTTCTCAGCATTTGGCTGGTTTCGATGCCGACACGTTCCGCCTCCTCCTTCAGGAAGCTGTTGAACACCGGATGATAACGGATCCACGTCCCCTGACCATCAAGAACCGCGATCGGCAGTGCATAGTCCCCCAGCTGGTTGAAGAGCGCACCCGCGCCCGGCTGGCTGCAGACGGCCGTGACGAGAGCCCGGCTGACGGCGGGAAGTGCAGCCGTTTCAGTCAGGAGATAGCGTATGTCCTCGGGCAGGCTGGAAAATACCTGCTCGGAGAGATAACGCCCCATCTCGGCATTGCTGCCGTCGAATGACGAAAGGATGGCGCCGCTTTCGATGTTGTCGTTGACAAGGACCCTAACCATCTGGAGCGCGACCGCCCAGCCCTCGGTGCGGTGATTCAGTTCGCCGACCTGCTCGGGTGTAAGCTTCGCAGACCTGTCGGCAAAAAACTCCTGCGCCTCCGTATCGGAAAAGCTGAGATCGTTGACGCCGATCTGCTTGAACTCACCGTTGAGACGCAAGGTCGAGGTCGGAAATCGGGGCGAACTGCGTGAAATCAGGACGAACTTCACATGGCCAAGATCGCTTGCTGCCAAAAGCTTCGCCAGAAGCGATTCAGTGCCATCGGTCTGGGCGAAATGGTAATCGTCGAGGAAAAGTGTAACCGGCGTTTCTATGCGGCGCAGGCGTGTCACGAGAACAGAAAGCAGCGCTGCAACCGGCATGCTGCTGGCGTCGAGCCCGCGTGCCTCGTCCGGGAGCAAATGCTGGAAGGATCCCAGCAACGCCAGAAGAAAATGGCCCTGGTCGCAGTCATCGTGCTCAAGCGGAACCCAAACCGGGTTGCCGCCCTGGTCTTTCAGAAGATTGTACCACTGAGCGCCGAGCGAGGTTTTTCCATAGCCGGCAGGTGCCACGATGGTTGTCAGACGCCGAGGCCCTGAACGCTGCAATTGCAGCAGAAGGCCGTGGCGCCTGATATGCTGTTGGCCGCTAGCCGGCGGCTGAAATCGGGTTTGATTGCTGACCATTCCCTATGATTGCGATGAGCAACCCAGTTTGCAAGTTAGAGATTGTGCCGGAACGTCGAAAAGGCAGAAAACGGAGCCTTGTTATGGAGCAGAATGCCAATCCAGTTCCTCGTCGACCGTGGCGGTGAGACCAAAACCGAGGATCGTTGGCATTCATATTCATCACTTGGCCGCCGTCGGCAACGCTCGGCCCTTTGCTTCAGCTCCGCAGGCCGGGAGCCTCGTGGCCGGTGCGCGCCACGTATTCCGTGTAACCGCCGCCATATTCGTGGATGCCGTCAGGCGTCAGTTCCAGCACCCGATTCGATAGCGCTCCGAGGAAATGCCGGTCGTGCGAGACGAACAACATTGTGCCCTCATACTCAGACAGCGCCTTGATGAGCATTTCCTTAGTGTCGAGGTCCAAGTGGTTGGTCGGCTCGTCGAGCACCAGCAGATTGGGCGGGTCGAACAGCATGATCGCCATGACCAGCCGCGCCTTCTCACCGCCGGAAAGCACCCGGCACCGCTTTTCGACATCATCGCCGGAAAAGCCGAAGCAGCCTGCCAGTGACCGCAACGGGCCTTGTCCGGCACGCGGGAATTCATGTTCCAGCGTCTCGAATACGGTGCGCTCGCCGTCGAGCAGATCCATGGCGTGCTGGGCGAAATAACCCATCTTGACGCTGGCACCCAGCGCAACGGTGCCCTGATCCGGCTCGGTCGATCCGGTGACCAGCTTGAGGAGCGTGGATTTGCCGGCACCATTGATGCCCATGATGCACCAGCGCTCCTTGCGCCGCACCATGAAGTCCAGTCCCTC
>Ga0307515_10015279_pt1 | contig 14155 bp, 12 predicted proteins | sample 17_EM_MG_FD_194513 | JGI IMG/M metagenome (GOLD analysis project Ga0307515, IMG submission 194513) | Populus trichocarpa ectomycorrhiza microbial communities from riparian zone in the Pacific Northwest, United States - 17_EM | ecosystem: Host-associated > Plants > Roots > Unclassified | place...
TTCTTATTGGCAACAACATGGAATATATTGTTAAGTGTGAGAAGCTTTCAAATGTCATTTTCAGTATGACATTTCCAAAACCCAGTACCTTAAAGGTTAATGGGTTCCTCTAATTAAACCTTTTGATATGTGAGGATTGGATGTTATAGGACCAATCAATTCGAAGGCCAGCAATGAGCACAGATTCATCTTGGTTGCCATCAACTACTTTACTAAATGGGTAAAGGCTTGATGTTATGCATATATAACACAAAAGTTAATTGAGTGGTTCATTGAAAAATATATGATTTGTCATTACGATGTGCAAGCAATATTAGTAACGCTTAGAATTTCAATGGGAAGTTGATTGCTGAGCTCTGTACTAAGTGGAAGATTAAGCATCTTAATTGTTCTCCCTACAGATTTAAGATGAATGGTGCTGTTGAGGCAGCCAATAAAAATCTCAAAATGATCATCCAGAAAATGGTGGTCACTTACAAAGATTGGAATGAGATGCTTCCATGCGTACTTAATGTGTACCAAACCATAATAAGAACTTCTATACATGCAACCTCTTACTTTCTAGTATACGGTATGGAAGCAATGATGCCTTTAGAAGTGGAAATTATATCATTAAAGATTTTAATGGATGCTAAACTAGAAGAGTCGGAGGGGGACAAAAATGAAATTTAAATAGTCAAATCTGATTAGTGAAAAGAGACCGACAACCATTTGTCATCACCAGTTATATCAAAGCAGAATGACTAAAGCATACAACAAGTAGGTCAGGCCAAAAGTGTTTAAAGAAAGAAATCTTATTGAAAAAGATCTTGCCTACACCTAGTTTGGGCAAGAAGATCTTGTGATTGAACCACAAATATAACTGAATCCCACATTTTAAAAGTGTGGTTGGAAGTTTAATCCAACAACAATTTTTTATGGTTTCTCCTAATCACACTAGCTATCTCAAAAACAAATGCCCTCTTAATTCATAATATAATTCATAGTTTCACCCCAATCACAATGATTGATGAAAAATATTCCCATCTTCCTCACATTAATATAAATGTCAATTCACAACAACCAGTTTACTCTTTAAAAGTTCTCCAAAGCAAGATTTAAACAAAGGCACCGTTTGGAACTTATAGTTTCATGAAAATTCAAAAAATATTTGTTTCAAATATTTTTTTTATGTTTTTTAATCATAATAATTTTTTAAAAATAAAAATACATTATTTTTTATACATTTCCGAATAAAAAACACTTTAAAAAACAATCACTATTACACTCTCTAACTCTCAAAATCCAGTGAACCTGTCATTTAACCCAATAATAATAATAATAATAGCTCATGCTTGAGGTTGCTTTATCCCCACAAAGCTCAAATTATTTCCTCAACACCCATGGATTCCATGTCTGCCATGCCAGAGACAGCAACACTGTCCCAATTTATTCTCTTATCCCATTCAATTAAACTTCCCTTGCCAAATGCCAACTAAGGGAAGTTGACTGATTTTAAAAGACACCAAGCAAACTGCGATCACAGTTCAGAGCTCCACTCACCGACGAAAGATATTTCCATCTTCCACTCATTACATATACATATCCATTCACAATAACCAGTTTACTCTGAATAAGTTCGTTACATTCAATCCTTAAAAAAAGATTATAGAAGATATGAACACACACCAAACAAACTTAAATCACAATTCATAGTTCCTCCCACAATCAACATAATAGTAGGTGTAACCATCTTCCATAAATTGTATAATTGTTTTTTTCTTTTTCCAGAAATCACACATTATACAATTACTATCAATTCCCAATTCCCAATTTGCCTTTAACAATTGCTCCACAATGAGTAAGCACACCCCTTCCATCTATTTAGGTATATAATGCATTCACCTGTGGATGAGTGCGAACCGAATTCCTTCCATGTAAACCTATTCCCTATCCAGGCTCAGAATTAAGCGGTCAGTTTCGTCTCTAGCACTACAAATCTTTTGTCAGTCACTCTAAAAATGTCCATAAAAGGATCTGTAAGCCAATCTGGTACGTATTCTCTGATTTTCATTTACTAATATATCATGAATCAGAAGAAGAAACCAAACCAAGCAGCCCAAACTCATCAAGCTCTAAAAAATAATTCATCGTCTCCCACGTTGATAGAACTAGAGGTTTTTTACAGTAGGTTCAACTGGAGGAAATTAAGAAACAAAATAGCATAGGGACCAGAGTCCATTTCAGTTGAAGTGGGAGAGAATCTTATGGTGGAAAAGAAACAAAAAGGAGAGGAAGCAAACACTGCCATACTGGCTGCATAGAGTTATTTATAAAACAACAACAACAAAAAATAATGGAAATACTATGCTAAAGCAACCTGATCATTCCATTCGAGTATTTTCGCCCAGGAAGGAAAGGGATCTACACAAAAATAATATGTTCGTACTTGCCCTTTTCATTTTCCTTATCGTTTCTGTACAAACACGGATAATAATTAAGAAAAACTTCTCATACATGGCACACGGAAAATCCCAAAGAGCTTATAATGGATGGCACATTAGCAGGGGCAAATTTTTAGTCTACATAGAGGAGTATGGACAAAGATATGGAAACATACAGTAAGGTTATCAAGGCATTTCAAGGTCTGGTCTCCGGTCAAGCACTTCTTTTGCGGATCCATCTGGAAAAGCATCTGGATAAGTTGCCAAAATTTTGGCTTTCATGCTCCTGCAAAGGAGAAGGATTAGATTCCAGACCACTTAATTCAGTTTATGTAATGAGAATGGAATGGAAAGAATACCTTAGCTTTTGAAAGATGTAATCAAGATCAGACTTCATAGATTTTAAGAGACGCGTGTTTCTTGAAAAATCAGCAGAAACCTCTGCGAAACAATTCTCTGAAAATTCATTAAAATGAGACAGCACTGCGTTGCTGTCCTGCAACCTTCCCAATCTGTTCAGGTTTTTTTTATAGTGATAAGCCCAAAGACATTAAATATATAAATAAGAAAAAAAAACTCAACAAATCCAGAATGAGAGAGAATTACATGAGAAGCTGCAATTGCTTGAGTGAATCCAGATCTCGCTCATCAATTAGGGTTTCGAACTCTCTACAGACCTCTTTTGAAGCTTCTCTGATGGGTTCCTCCTCCATTTCCTGCTTCCCACAGTGATGCAGATGCGGATGGAGATGGAAATATTGATGACTGTTTTCGGCCTTCGGTTTTTGCTCAACTTGCCAGCGTTTCATCTAACCATATATTTTGGGCCTTTTCTGGGTCTTGAAGCCCAATACAAAACTTCGTGGTCCATTATACTTTGCTGCCCCCATCCTTCGTCTTCATCGTTTCATCAAAATGGCCCGCCCCATCGTTCGCCTCCACCAATTCCCACATTGCTAATTTAGTAGTTCTTTGCAATTTTGGTAATTGTACTCAATTAATTAAAATAAAAATACAAGTGCTCAATTGATAGAAATGATAATTTTGGGGCTTTTTGATAGAATTGATGAACATACATTATACAAATAATGGATTTAGCCTTATTTAAAAAAACAAATGTAAGTAGTGATTAATCTATATTTATATTCTAATTTTTTTTCAAAATAGAATTGATGAACATACTTTATACAAATAATGGATTTAGCCTTATTTAAAAAAACAAATGTAAGTAGTGAGTAATCTATATTTATATTCTAATTTTTTTTCAAAATAGAATTGATGAACATACATTATACAAATAATGATCATGTCTACATGTTAAAAGCACTTTCTGGATTGAAACAATTACCTAAGCATAAAAGGTTTAGTCAATTCTTGATACCAAATAATTACATAACTAATAAAATTGAGTTTACTCTTTTTATCAAGAATAATGGTAATGATATTACAATTTTGCAAATATATAGAAATGATATTTTATTTAGTGCTACTAATGAGTTTTTATATAAATGATTTAAAAAGTATATGCACACAAAATTTTAAATGAGTATAATGATATAACTTCATTTCTTTCTTGGACTTTAAATCAAGCAAACAAAAGAAGAAATTTTTTTTAATCAAGCCAAATACACAAAGAAGCTATTCAAAAGATTTGGTCTAGATGATTCATAATTATGTACTACACCAATGTTTACTTCAGTAAAGCTCGACAAAGATGAAAGTGGTAAGAATGTTAATATCTACCTATATAGAGGTATGATTGGTAGTTTATATTATTTAACTACTAATAGACTTGATATTATGTTCGGTGCATGTTTATGTGCTTGTTATTAAGCATACAACAAAGAGTCTCATTTAAATGCCGCAATGCGTATTTTATTAGTTATCTTAATGCTAACTTTACTAGTTGCATAGTCGATTGGTGATATATGATATATGTCAATTTCATGATTAATCATTTATTTGTAGTTTAATAAGAGACAAGGTTTGGTATATATTTCTATTACAAAAACCTAAAATATTGTTGTTGGTTCATGTTGTACACAAGTAATTTTGATGAAATAAACTTTATCATATTTTGATTTATTTTTTCATCACATTCTTATCTTGTGTGATTGTGTGACAACATTAGAGATATTAAATTGACTAGGAACCCATTTAACATTCTTTTATGAAGCATATAGATATTAAACATCATGCACAAAAAGGTGATATTGCTTTTAAATATAATGATACAAGTCTACAACTTGATGATATATTTTCAAAACCTTGTCAATACCTATTCCTGAAGCATCGCATTCAATCTCAAAAGTTTTTATAAAGTTAGGCAAAACAAGTAATAGAGCCAAAATAAGCTTATATTTTAACAAATAAAAAGCTTTCTCTTGTTCAATTTCACATTTAAAACTTATTGTCTTCTTTACAATCTCAGTTGATGGAGTAACTATTATATTAAAATCTTTCACAAATCTTCTATAAAACTGGTCAATCTATGAAAACTTATTACCTTACTTACTATCTTAGGTGTAGGTCACTCTTTTATAACCTTAAACTTAGCTTCATCCATCTTAATACCTTTTGCATTAACAATATATTCAGAAAAATAATCTTTTCTATATCACACTGTTTTAGACTAGCATACAAACTTTTATTTCTAAGCACATCATGTACCCGTGTTAAATTATCTATATACCCATCTAATTCTTCATTGTAAATCAATATATCATCAAAATAAAAAACTATGAACCTTCTAATGAATGCATACAATATATGGTTCATTAATCTCATAAAAGTATTAGGCGTATTTATAAGTCCAAAAGGCATGACTAACCACTCATACAAACCATATTTAGTTTTAAAAGTAGTTTTCCATTCATTACCTTCTTTCATTCTAATATGATGATATCCACTTTTAAAATAAATTTTGGATAACAAACAAGATTCATACAATTCATCAAGCATGTCATCTAATCTAGGGATAAAATGTCTATAATTTATCATTATGTTATTGATTGCTCTACAATAAACACACATTCTCCAAGCACCATCTTTTTTATGTACTAAAAATACAGGAACAACACATGAACTCATGCTCTCTCAAATGTATCCTTTCAATATTAACTTTTCTGTTTGCCTTTGAAGCTCCTTTGTTTCCTCAAGATTACTTCTATAGGCTAGTCTATTAGGAATAGCCAAATATGATATTAGATAAATATGATGTTCTATTCCTCTTGTAGGTGGCAATCCATTTGAATTTCATCGGGAAATACTTCTTTAAAAAACACAAACATTATGAACATAGGAATGAAGTTCGTTAGTGTTAAAGTATGCCTCCTATTTACAAGAGTGAAATCATAGGCCTATCAGAAAAATAAGCATGTGTAAGATCACTTGGTTTTGCATAAAAAATGTGTTTCCCCACTTTTCTTACACACATTCTTCTTTTCTCACCCTTTTTTTCTTCTCTCTACACTCGGTCTTCCTTTTTTTTTTTTTAGCCAAAGCCTTCAAATTTGTCTTCAATGGATGAAACTTTACTCTTTGGTGTTTCACACTCATGGCTCAACTTATTTTCACTCAGCCTCACATCCTCACCATTATTTTGTAACAAGACATGTTCGGCTTCTTCTGCTTTCTTCAGCTTCAACTGATCTTTATACACTATAGGTAACAATGGTGTAAGCATGTATGTTTTCCCATCCTTTTCTAGTGTATAGATATTTTTAAAACCATCATGCTTGGCTTTACTATCAAATTACCAAAGTCTCCCCAACAAATAGGTGTGCAACATGTATAGGAACAACTAACTTCACATAAAACTTTATCATTATATCTCCCTACTAAGAATGAGATTAAAACATGTGTAGTCACCCTAAATTCTTCATATTCATTCAACCATTGAAACTTATATGGTATAACATGATTAGTAGCACTTAGATTTAAATTTGTAACCAAAGTTGTGCTTACAACATTAGTACAACTACCATTATCCATAATCATATTACATACCTTATTTTTGATGTGGCATATAATATAAAAGATATTCTCTCTTAGTTGCTCAACATCTTCTTCACTAACTTGAGCATTCAAAGATCTCCTTATAACTAAGGATTAACCATTAACAACATCTTCAACATTACTAGCATCTTCAAGTGCTGACATACTTTCACATTTAGATTCATCACTAGCTAACTCTACTTCTTCATTATCGCTCAAAATCATACTATTTTTATTTGGATACTTTGATGCATAATGTCCAAGTTTTTGACACCTAAAACATTAAATCTTTCATTTATGCTTCAACTGAACATTATTTCTTCCTTTTCCTCTATTCCCGCGACCTTCTTTTTAACATATGAGGGTTTGACAACTTTAAGTATTGTTATTGGCTTTGTTTGTACATTACTCTCTTTCCTGAAATTTAACTTGTAACCATAAAAGGATCCCAAATAACCATCTGATATTGCACTACCTTTTCTTTTAAACTGTTTTTTCACTTTTATAGTCATATACACCATATCTTTGATTTATAAATAATGCTATAATTTAACCACATTAGCAATATCTCGATTTAAACCATTTAAAAATCTAGTCATTGTGGCTTCTCTATCTTTAGAAACATTATCTCTAATCATATTTATTTTCATCTCCTTAAAATACTCACCAACACTTTTAGAACCTTGAGATAAAGATTGCAATCTATTATATACTTCCCTATAGTAATGATTAAGGACAAACCTCTTTCTTATGATTGATTTCATGTGAAACCCAGTATAAGACCACAATATTGATATAACCAAATTATAATATGTATACATGTCATGAAAGAGTAAATAAATTATTGTGAAAGGATTTAAATAAATAACATTTAAAATGATATAAGGGCTTGGATTTTATTTAAAAAGAAAGACTAGACAAAATATGGAGAAGGTTAAGTAGAGTTGAATTTATAAATACATGAAACTTAAGGGAGCATTGTATATACGAGGAAAAAATGAAAATCTTATAATAATAATAATAATACCACCTTATTTTTCCTTCTTCAATTACTGATTGCATGTATAAAGAGGGAGAGAAGGGAGCTGAAAAATGGTGAGAAAACCTTGCCTAAACACATTTTAGAAAGTAAAAAAAATAAAAACTTTAAGAAACTAAGAAGAGATTTGAAGGAAGAAGTTGAACAATCTCAAGTGTTCTTCCTTGTGCAAGTGACGAGTTGGAGGGGTGAAGAAGAGTGGAAGAGACAACTTAATTCCTTGCCTTTCTACTTTTAAATTCTTGCATACTAGTGGTAAGAATCTAGTTTTTTTTAAGTGATTTATATCTATTATGAACTGAATTTTGTAAGGCATATGAAGAACCCTAAATTATATAAATTTTTAATTATGTGTTTAATTAAAAACATTAATGATAGGAATATGTTTATAGTATAGAAACAGTGATGAGTTATGGATTTAGGTTAAGAATTCAGAAGAAAACTTTCTCCTTCCTATGACTATGGGTTTCAGTCAAGGAGACAAATGAGAGTGGGAAATAATTTGCTGAAATGTTAGCCTAATATAGATAGGAATATATTATAGAATGATTAGTATTTGTGGTTCAATAAAAAAAATGGAATGGGATGTATAATTTTGATTGTTAGCCATTCAACCATAACTAATAAACAATCAATAGGGGGTTTGATGTTTTGATGAGAAATAAACTTGAACAGCTGGTCTCTATTAAACTTTTTACGTAATGGAGTCTTAAGATATTGAAAAGAATGCATGAGAGATGTTTGATTAATTGTTAAGTTTATAAGTTCAAGTCTGAATGGTTTTGATAATTGAAAACCTAACCGATATTAGACATGGAAAATGATAGAAATTATTGTACCTTTGCTTATAAATGTTGTAGAAAAATGAGTTAGCTAATAATTGAAACTGGTTTTGCCTCAATTGGACTTATAGATCTCTAAATATAGGCAAAATATTGTTGAGGGGTCAATCTGTTTGTAATAGGACAAATTTCACTATCCAACTTATAGCAAATTTTAGGATTAATGAATGACAGAATTTTATGCAGCTATATTCATCAAAGTTGTGCTTGAGGATGTTAGCTTTCATTAAAAATTGACCTAACCTAACTTGATGCTTTAAAACTCCAGTTAGGAACTAAAAACCGCAGACTAGTGATGCTGCAAATTAATGGACAATTTGTATATATCTTTAAACTTTTTTCTTATTTATAACTCTAGCCTTATTAAGCAATCATTACAAATTTGTTCTCTTATATCCTAGCCCAACATTTTCTCTAGGTATTGTTTTATAATTTCTCCAGGGTACTGTTTTAGTTTTACTAAATAAACCAAAACAAACTCTAGTTTTGTCCTAAGGAAATGATGAAATATAGTTTGTATTTCATTCAAACTTAGAACTGAATTTGACAGAAAAATTATATACCAAGTAAAAGTATTCACAATCAATGAGTTTGAGAATAGTCTTAGTTTCAAGAAGTCAAAATTTATTACTTCCTAATATTGGAAAATAAATCTTATTATATGTTCTATGAAAAATATTATTCCTTAGCCATTAGACAATGTGAAGTCTGGAAACTTGAAGTTGCTAGGGTAATGATACATTCTATCAATGTGATATGGTAATCTTCTATATATTAGCCTATAGATTTGTTGAACTATTGGTCTGTATGCTTGTTTAATTATTCCTAAAACATACTCTTAATCAACTTTACTTTAAAATCCATTTATTTCTAAGTTGTTTGGTATTAGTCTTTCACCTATCCCTCGGTGGTGAATTCTTATAATTAATAAACTTAGTCTTTGAACTATTTCCAACTTTCTCTATTACTATGGGTTTAGGTAGAGGGTTGTTCTTTGTATTATACTATTTTGGCCAACCCGACTCTTTCCCATTTTGTTTACGATCAACTTTTCTAAAGTTTGGTTCCTTTAAGTGATTTATGACATCAAGTGTCACTTGTTTAGAAATCTTATTCATTGTTTACATCATAGTATAATTAAAGTAAAAAATCACTTCATCATTTCCTTTTCTTATTTTGGCATCTAATTTTGAATTGAGATTTTTTATTGTTGTAATCATTTCTTTATAGGATTCCATACTGTAATTTTCTTACCTCATGTTTTAAGCTTATCTCACTATTATATCTCTCTCTAATAGTGGACTTTAGAATGACATGAGTATATCTCTCATTCATTGCCACAATCTAATTATAATGATCTTCAATCATCTTCATCTTCAATTTATTCTTTTCTTTAATTTCTTCATAAAGAAGCCTATATCTATGCTCAAGTATCTTGATAGCTTCTTCCACCTTTTTGTTCAAAGTGTATATATCTATCATTCACATTCATGAATTTGTGTTCCTGTTCTTCATTTTCTACTTCTACACCTTGAAGGATTGATTCCTTATTTCCTTCTTTAACAGAGACATCCACAAATTCTTCTCTTTCCTTTAAGTTTATGGTAATTCTGATATTTTTAGTGTCATGGTTTTAAAGAAAAAAAAAATATGACCTTCCCATTATGATTGCCAATTGCTTTAGGTTCTTTTATTCCTACATTAACTAAAAGGAATTTGTATTTCAAAGTTAAATGTTAAATTTGATGTTAATAATCTGAACTCCAAATATTATTCTTACAATTCCAGACTTATAGTTCCAAACTTGTAATGATATCTCTCAAATATGAATTTAAAATTTAGTGATTTTTTTATATTTAGAAAGAAAATTAAAAACTTGTGAAGTAATCAAATAACATGAATGTTCTAAATGCAAGAGATAACTTAAGATCAAAGAACTTACATTTATTGGATGATTCTTCAATTGATTACAAACATGCATGAGAATTCCTTGACAGAAAAACATGAACTGATATATTTTCTTGGTGTTTTATGGGTTTTTTTGGTAATGGAAATTGCAAGCCTACTAATACAGGCCTACTAATTATTGCCTATAAATTATCAACCTATAAGTTATTTGCATACAAGTTATATGCCTATTAATTATCGCCTAAGAAATTACAAGCCTACTGATAAACAAGTTTTGAAGATCTTGAAAACTTAGTTCAATTACAGAGTAACCATTGTTGTTGATTTTTGTTGAATTGTTGTTGTTGTTATCTATGATTTGTCTTGCATTCTTTTTTAAAAAGAAAAATGCAGTAACTATCCATGTACCCTATTTCATTCAAAGTAATTTCTGATAACAATCCACTGATCATATTCCACTCAAGAGAACTTCTAGTAATTATCTAATCACCCTATTTCATTCTTTGTTTTAAGGATTTTATATAATATAAATTATTTATACTTTCATTTCATCATCTACATTTAAGTCTGGATTTTATCAAGTCTGCAATCAAGTTTGACATGTTCTTTCTAGTCTAAACTCCATAAAGTTTTAGTCAATTTTAGTGTGTAACACAAATAAAACTAAATTATTGAATTTCAATGTTTGCAATTGCGAATCCAAACGGCTTTTGTTATTGATATGTTTGCTGCATATCTTAACCATTTGCAAGTAATAGATATTTTGTTGTGTTATTTTCTTTGTTGCGGGCAATTTTTTCAACATCATTTTCTTGCTCTGCCTAATACATTTTCATTTTTATTTTGAAAAGCTGAACTTCACCTAAAAGAAATTGCTGGTCATTAATGGCTAAATGGAAAGGGTGGTAAGAGTATGATGGTTGCAAATTAATAAATGACTATTTTTTTGTACTTTCCTTAAAAGTTTATCGATGAAAATGATTCTAAGTTTCATGAGATAGAAGAATTATAAGTGTAATAAATTCTTCTATAATTTTTTGTTCTAATCTTAAAAAATTTCAAACTGCCAGTTATTTTGTATTATATTATAACATGCAAAGCACATATTTTGTTAAAATCATGGGTAGAACTGTAGTTTGATATGATGGTGAACTAAATCAAATCAAATAATTTATCTATGGACCACAGCCCAAATTTATTTTAAAAAACTAATGATTTTTTTACCAATTGATTCGGGGTTGAGTATCTTTTATTTTATTTCTTGATTATGTGAACAAGTCAAAGTGTCATTAAATATTGCTCAAGATTTATGTTTACATAATTTTCTTCATAAAAATTGTAGATTATTATTTAAAATAGTTGAAGTTAATTAGCCCTCTTCGATATGATCTGTATTAAAGATTAAAAAAAAAAAACCAACAATGTCAATTTATGGAGCAACTTTTACTGAAGAAAATTTTTGAAGGAAAAAAAATAAATCATAGTGTAGCCAGTCTCTAAACGTATATACGTTTTTATTGAACAATATCACAATTCTCTGATAATTATTTGTCTTCGCTTCTTGCTTTCTTTCCCTGTGTCCTGTGATGTGCTAATCTACGACAAAAGCTGCACATATATCAGTTACATTATATAAAAAGGTAGAACCCTAACCTAAATACCTCGCTAATTTCTACCCATCTAATTATTCTATGCCCTAGCAAATTGCCAACTAGGATTTCACAGAAGTACTGGACAGCAAAATGCAACAGTATCTGATCCATCTGTTGCATTTTGTAACGAAGAAAAACTGATTTGCTTTAAATAATACTACCAACAAGGTTGCCCTAGCTTTTGCAGCTAAAACGTTGCCACTCTTATTGATTTTGAATGAAGGTTTATTTATTGTTCATTATAAGAAGAGATCATGATGGAACTCTGTAAACGGGAAAGACTAGTCCAAGGAGAAACCATCGGAAATGCACATCTCCATTGGGAACAAGTTCTAAGTTCTTAATCCCAAAAATTCAAAGTCCAACGCAAAACCCTAAAAACAAAGGCATCAATCATGAACTCTACGTCTCTACACCAAACTCAGATTTCCCTTAATACCCACCCTGCAAAAACCCCAGACTCCCATGCCACCTTCAGTTCTTCCTCATCAAACAAAGTAACAACAAAAGGAATGCAGCAATTCAAGGTTCAAACACAAAAATCCACCACCACCATCATTTCCGTCTACAAAACTACCACCAAAATGGAAGCCTCCTAAGACCCTAACTCCTCTTTTATCCATGCACTAAATGAGAAAACTCCAAGTACCCTCCTCAGATTCAAACCCTAAATCCTAAAGCTATGATTTTAGTCTGCTCTCAGTCTTACACGGGCCATGATAGTCTATCTGTTCCTCTACTAAATCTCAACAGCCTGCGTCTGAAACCTAAAAGATCTCTTTCTCTTACTATAACTTCTTGCTACACACAAAACAAAACCAAACTCAACACTAAAAACCAGTACTAGAACGTAAACTATCTAGAGCCTAACTACTAGCATCTTATTCTTTGTTTAATTAAGTATATTATATGTTTTTTATTGGTCATAGAAAAGGTATCAGATACCTATATATGTTTGCACTTCAATGTGGGCTTTTTTATTTATTGGTTTTTTCTTGGATACGGTGATGTAATTAGGAACAGTGACACAGTGCCCTGAAAAGGATTTATTAAGGGCACGCTTATCTGAATCTTGGGCAAGGGAGGAAGGAAAAAAGACAACAGAGAGAGTAAAGTGTAGGCATGAAATGATACTACAATAGACAAAAGCTAGACAAAAGCAGAAAGGAAACCTAAAAGAGACATGGCCTCTCCTCCACGCGGGAACAGTAACAGTACTTAATTTACAATATGCCATGCCCTCTATCGAATTGAACCAAAATTAAATATTTTCTCCTTCTGGATAAAAAGAAATGAAAAATTAACAACGAAGAGAGCCGGAGAGGCCAAGAAAGCACGAGCCTCGAAAATACAGTGCCTTTCGCTCTCACCTCTAATTTCAAACGCTGAAAAGGGAGAAAAATCCTGTCCTGCCCCTATGTATTTTAGCCTCACTCTACCTAGATCCCTGATAGGGCCTGTCTCGGGCTCTACCCTATCATTTATACCTATGCTCATGAAAGAATGTAAATATATATACATCATCCCATCAATATCATCCATAGTATGTATGCATGCATGCATGAATAGGATGGCCTCCACACACATACATACATGCTTACATATGAGTACTGTGTACGTGGGTGTTATAAAGCGTGCAAGCTGAGCAGGTGGACCCTTTGTACACGAAATGAATCCAGATTTTCTTGGTTTGAGATGGAACATTTGCCAAGAAAAGGAGTGTACCGTCGTCTGGTTGGTCAGAAAGTGTTGGGGCTTTTAGGGTGAATTTTGATTCCGGCTATGCCCTATGTGCTTATTATGGAGTCGATTTACACTGTGATATCATGTACCCAAGAAAAAACATATGATTTCACAAAATTATGTGAGCGTTAGATTCACGGATGTTTGACAAAGTAATCCCATGTGATTAATAATTGAGCTCGTCAATTAGTTGAGTTAAAAGTCAAGATTTATATAAAAAATCTAATTCAGATAGTGGGAATTCATCATTAATCTTGAGAGAGAAGAAAAAAAAATGAGAGGCAAGGAATTACGTATAAGAAGCTGATTTTGACTTGAATCATGTACAATTTTTATTTTTTTCACTTGTTGAAAACACCAACTATGGTCACTTTGAGTACCCCTTTGTTTTGGCTTTAAAATTTCTTGAGTTTGGAATATAAAAACAAATAATATTTTTATTTTTATTTTTATTTTATAAAAAATGTAAATGATATTCAACATCTTTTAGAAAAACTTATTTCTTTAATTTGAAATGAAAAATGATGGATTAAGTGTATTTTATATATGTTA
>Ga0307515_10015280_pt1 | contig 14155 bp, 6 predicted proteins | sample 17_EM_MG_FD_194513 | JGI IMG/M metagenome (GOLD analysis project Ga0307515, IMG submission 194513) | Populus trichocarpa ectomycorrhiza microbial communities from riparian zone in the Pacific Northwest, United States - 17_EM | ecosystem: Host-associated > Plants > Roots > Unclassified | place...
ACACCTTCGTGCAGACCTTCGTGCAGACCTTCGTGCAGACCTTCGTGCAGACCTTCGTGCAGACCTTCGTGCAGACCTTCGTGCAGACCTTCGTGCAGACCTTCGTGCAGACCTTTGAGCAGAGCTTTGTGTAGGCATTTGTGTAGCGTTTGTACAGACGTTCATGCAGACATTCGTGCAGACGTTTGTAGCCCCCTAAAATAGTAGTAATAAGCAGCTTAAAGTCCTTAGGTGGTTGTTGTTTGGGTAGGCTGTAGGCGATTCAATAGACACATCGCCCGTTCGGCGGCGCTTTTTACTAGATATCGTAGAGGCGTACGGAGTAGATATACTCATCAATTATAGAGCTGCTTCTGCGGATTAATTTAACGGTATTTCTAAGATAATAGCTGTTGTGGGGTGGTAGATCAATTTCGTTAAAAAAGGTAACTGCTCTACATACAAAATAAGTCGGATCGCCTAAGAAACCTTGCGAAAGTCTCTCAGACCATAGAATCAACTTTTTAACAAAAAAGGTTAGCGATATCCGCTTGCGGATATACGTATGTCCGCTAATTGATTCTATGGTCTGAGCTTGCTGAGGTAACACGAGCCGGCCCAAACGCTTACTGCACGCGAAAAACGGAACGCCAAGGATTGTATGCAGTTTTGAATACGCTAACGCATACGCCAAATGTACATCTATTCGAAACTCCCATACCGGAGACCTGCCAACATTAATGTCTCCTTATCGGCAAACTAAAATCCATTCAGCCAGCGCATCTTTTGAAAGTGTGAAACGGGATGCAGGAACTTTTAACTTGAGCGTAGCATCGCCTCCTTGCGTGCCTCGCGCCGCATCCTTTTATCCTTCTGTCGGGACCCCAGCGGCATCTGGGCACCTCCGTTGAGGCACTGCGTGGCTATAAAGACCACAGTAGTCCAACCCACCCTCAGAACTGCACTCCCCACTCACAAAAATGTCTAAAGCAGCATCTCGGGCCTTCCTGCTCTTCTTTGGCAGCACCACGTTTCTTGGATCATTTACAAATTCTGTCGGTGCTGACCTCCACGCAGGATCGGTCGATCCAGAAATAAGAGGCCAACAAGAATTACTGAAGGGCTCTGTGGATAAGTCAAAGTATTTGGCAGTGTGTCCAGATTACAAGAATTATGCCATGCGGATGCAGTATGTTACAGCTCCTCAAATTACTAGAAAACTAGTTCTAACCATCTCGTTTCAACAGTCCTCCATACAGCCAGGGCCCAATGAAGCTCCCATTTCAGCGACCATCACGACACTGCCGCACTTTCGAATCTCCTCTTGTAGAGGAGGTCATAGAATACATGAATGAGAAGATGGTGGACAAGGACCTTGCGCGGATCTTCGAGAATGCGTTTCCGAATACTCTAGATACTACAGTACGATGGCACGTCAACGGCACAGAGAAAAAGAAAGGCAAAAAACGGGGCTCGAAGAATGAGAATAGTGAAGGGAAATGGGAAGGTGCTCAAAGCTTCATTGTAACGGGAGACATCAATGCGGAATGGTTGCGGGATTCTACAAATCAGTTGGCTCAGTACCAGATTTTGGCCAAGAAGGACAAAACAATTAAGAACCTCATCCTTGGTGCTATCAATACGCAAGTAGAATACGTCATTGGCTCCCCGTACTGCAATGCCTTCCAACCTCCCCCACCAAGTGGCCTCAACCCGACCTACACCGGCGGCGAGGACGAAGTGCATCCAGCCTATGAACCCTCCTTTGTTTTTGAATGCAAATACGAACTAGACTCCCTGGCCCATTTTCTAGCCTTGACAAATCAGTTCTACAATCACACTGGTTCGACCGATTTTCTAACCCCACGATGGTATCTTGCTCTCGAGACGATCATGGACGTTCTCAAAGGCCAAGAGAAGCCTACCTTTAACGATGATACTGGCAAATTTCAAAGGAATGAGTATACCTTCCAACGCAAGACGAACACTGGAACGGAAACGCTCAACCTTGCCGGCGTTGGCAATCCACTCAATGGTGGCACTGGGCTAATCCGCAGCGCCTTCCGACCTAGTGACGATGCAACAATCCTAGGCTTTTTCATCCCCTCGAACGCAATGATGGCAGTGGAATTGAAGCGCTGCGCCACGATGCTCAAGAAGGTGGGCCAGAAGAAGCTCTCGACCTTGCTTTGGAACCGTGGCGTCAGCATAGAGAATGGTATCTGGGAACATGCTGTTGTGCGCCACAAGAAGTATGGCCCTGTCTTTGCCTTCGAAGTTGATGGCTTTGGTTCATCGATCCTGATGGACGATGCAAACCTGCCGTCACTTCTCGCTCTCCCACTACTTGGTTTCGTGGAAGCAAGCGACAAAACGTACCAGAACACACGCAAGATGATTCTCGAGCGATCCGGCAACCCTTATTTTCTCGAAGGGAAGGATTTCCAGGGCATTGGTGGTCCACATATTGGACTTCAGCATGCCTGGCCGATGAGCGTCCTCGTCCAAGCTATGACAAGCGACGATGATGAAGAGATTGAAAAATGTTTGAAGATGGTGAGGAGTTCGTGTAAGCTAGGATTAGTGCATGAAAGCGTTAATGTGAATATGTTGAGGGATTACACGCGTAAGTCTTTACCTCTCATCTGTTCCTTATATATTGGACTACTTAACTCATAATTGCGGCTTTTTAGGCAGTTGGTTTGCGTGGGCGAACTCGGTTTTCGCTCAGACAGTTCTGGATTTAGCGCAGAGGAAGCCACATTTGTTATTTGGTCCGGATGCAGTACCATATGCTTTTGAATAATAAACGCATGGAATGCTTTTGATGCTTGGAGCCCAGCATCGAAACACCCACTCCCGGAGTGGTAGATAATACCAGGACACTGTTTTAATCGATTGATTTTTCCTGAAGTGCTCTTGGAATTACTTCTCGTGTGAACTCTCCCCAGGCAGGCAATACAAATCGTTTGACAAAATAATCGTGACTGGATGATTTGTGGTATGCTCTCCTGCTTTGCAATGCATGTAATAAATCTGACTGAATGCAGCACGCGCTGTTAATGGTATTGGCACTGGCATATTGAACGTCATTGTTCCCGTTTGGCTAGGTGGCTGTTATCGTATTGGAGAAAGTATCAACTCTAACGTTATCCAAGGCCACAGAAACCGCTGAACACACTTCTCGAGGTCAATTCATTGCCATTGAGCTCACACTTAACATCTTTGGTGTGGTTGTGGTCTACTGGCTCGAATTGTAGGTTACATTGGTCCCCTCCGAGGACCTTTTATTAACTTGCATCAGTGGCCTTTTATATATTGATGGATGACGATCAGCCATCCGCTGGAGATTTCCCATAGCATTTCAATTATCCCACTTTTAATCTTATTCGGTGCCGTCTGGTTCTTCCTAGAATCCTCGTGCTGGCTTGTCAAGGCTGGCCGGCATGAAGAAGCTCGCTATATTCTCGGAAGACTCCGAGGCAAGACTGGCGACGGAGGCAAAGCAGAAGCAGAGTTCCAAGATATCAAAAACATTGTCCAGCTCGAGACTCAAATTTCACAGAAGAATTCTTATTTTCACATGCTCTTTAGCATTGATTCAGGAAAGCTTCATACAGGCCGCAGAGTGCAACTAGTAATCTGGCTGCAAATTCTACAGGAATGGGTTGGCATTGCGGGCGTCACCATTTGTAAGTATCAAGACAATTTTTAAATTATGGTACTAGCATGGCTCCTCCCAGATGCTCCAACCGTCTTCCGCGTTGCAAGCTTCAATTCTCAGAAGAGCCAGTGGATTAACGGTCTCAACAACATCTTCTACATGTTCTCAACGCTCATCTACGTCTTCGCTCTTGACCGTATCGGCCGCCGATGGACACTTTCCTAGGGCGCCGTAGGCCAAAGCATTGCCATGTTTCTTGCCGGTGGCATGGCCCGCAGCGGTCTCAACGCCAAAGCAACTGGTGCTGACTCCACCGCCGCCGCGTATGGTGCTGCAGCCGCAGCGTTCGTATACATCTTCACCTCCGTCTTCGGCGCTACCTGGTTAACTGTCCCATGGCTGTACCCGGCCGAGATCTTTCCACTGGAGGTCCGAGCCAAAGGTAATGCATGGGGTGTTGTAGGCTGGAGTATCGGCAACGGCTGGCTCACACTACTTTGCCCAGTCATGTTCAACGTGGTCGGCGAGAAGACTCTATATTTTTGGCGCGAACAATATCATCACCCTCCCAATGGGTTGGGCGCTGTACCCTGAGAGTAACCAGTGCACGCTGGAGGAAATGGATCTCCTATTCGCTGCGGACAGGCGGAGAAGAACTTTGCTAAGTTGACGGAGCAGCATCCAGAACTCGTTGCTGCGGCTAGGAGGAGGAGCAGCGTCGTGGACCCGAAGTCTGGGGTCGGTGGTACGAGGAGGATGGGAGTGTGGCAAGAGTGGCAAGTCCAGAGGTTAGGCAGGAGGGTGCAGTAAAGAATTAGGGTTAGATGAAGAGCTCGATAGATAAATTTCGACGTTCTCGGGCTAATTAGAGGAGGCATACTCTACCCTAGTAGTTCCCGGCTTTCGAATTGAACCTAGAGATTTGTGAACCATGTTAACGTCCACTAGAGCCAAAGGAACTAAGCTTTACTGTAATGTATGCCATGCTTATGGAAACTCCTAATGGAGCAATGACCGGGCTAGTGAACTAATTTAAACATAGATACAGACAGGACAGTAGCGTTCGTAGAAATAATTTTTATTGATTCCTCGTGTGCCCTAACGTTAGCCATCAAAGTCAATTATTTGCATGTACGAATGTTAGATGATCCAAGAACAATAGACTTATTTCAATTTTGGTATGCTTGTATGCAAGGGGATGTACAAAGCCCTGCCAATAGACGCTCTATTCATACTCCGACCTACGGAACAAACACTGTCCGCTCTCCCTTTTCATTCCACGCGTTCTCTACTTGGCTCAAGGGCACGACCTTCACTTCCTGTTTCTTAATCCCCTTGATAGCCCCTAGGAGTCCCGGAATCTCAGCGTCTACTTGCTGAGGAGTCCAGCTCCCAAGCCCAGACCCGCGGATAATGAGGTTCTTAGATCTCAGAACAGAGCCGGGGAGGCTCATCTCGTTAGAATCTAGAGCTCCAATGTGCACATACTGCACTGGACGGGACGACTTCAAGGATTGAAGCAGATGCGCGGCCGGGGGGCCATAAACATAGTCCAGAATCAGATCTACATCTCCAAGACCCGAGAAGTCCGTTTCAGCAGCTGGAGAGCGGAGCAGGGGAGTTTGTAAAGTGCAGAATTACATAAGCGCGCAAAATGCTCGCTTCCAAATGCGTCGGTGACTTCGCAGGCACCGATCCCCGTTGTTTACTATGGACGCGCCATAGTAATTAACGGGGAACGCGGCTTCCCTTGCCATCGTTCTCAACACCTCTAGCATCTTATCGTCCGCATCAAGTTTGAAGCTTTTTAAATCCATACAAATCGCCTATCTTAACAATATCCTGTTGTAATAGCTCCTCTACCACCATGTCGTCCTCATTGCCCAAACAGAGCCTTCCTGCCGACCTTCCTGCCGACGCTGCTGCCGCTGCCCATATTCTTCTCAGCAATCCCCCCTTATTAAACAGTGGCGCGAAGCCTTCTTCCTTCTCTTTTAAGATATAGAGCTTGATTGGGAGCAGTTTCAAACTCTCTAGCCGTACATGGATAATATTTGGTCTCGTCAAAAGAAAGGAGAGGTTAAGAACGGACGCGGCGACGACTATTATCTCTGTCGACTATGGCGCCCGCAGAGCAAAAAAGTAAGGGCGCAGGTAAGAAGAACAAGCCTATAACGGTCGCGAAGGAGTGCAGTATGAAGATGAAGATATCGATGTACTACTTACAAGATTGTGCTATTCCTGATCGCGTCAAAATTATACGGTACGGCGACTGCGAGGAACATAACCACACGCTTGAAGAATTAGACAGGTTTAAGCGTAATTCAAAGCTACGGAAGCTTGCTGGCCAGGAGGTGAAGAGAAGGTATAGAGCGCGCGATATTAAGGCCGCGATCAAATCGAACAACGATCCTGCTGCCAGCGCTGAACTTGAGGCTGCTGGTGGTCAGTTTTTCAACATTTTTGAGGTCCACAACGCTGGCAAGAAGTGGAAGATGATCCTGCACTGCTTGGAGCTAAGCTTGGCGTAGAATCTTAATGAGACGTGACGTGTAGTACACCAGAAAATCTATGTACAATTGATTCCTCATACATTTGAATAACCTCATATTTTAATGATGCTTGGTGAACCTAATGGATATGAGCGAGGAAGCCGCGTTCCCCGTTGATTACTATGACGCGCCAACAGTAAACATCGGGGATCGGTGCCTGCGAAGTCACCGACGCATTCGGGAGCGAGCACTTTGCGCGCTTATGTAATTCTGCACTTTACAAACACCCGCGGAGCAGAATAGTACCGTCGAAGTCCAACGCCGCGAGCTTCTCCTCGCTGCGCGCAACGCCAATGACTCTACCCGCACCCAGCACGCGCGCCAGCTCGATGGCAATAGCACCAGACGCAGACGTTGCGCCCATTACTACAACCGAGAAGTTAGCCGGCAGTTCCGCAGTGCGCGTGCGCATCGCCATCCATGACGAGAGGCCTGGATTGACTAGCGCGGCTGCCTGGACCGGGTCGACACCTTCTGGCAGCGGCGTTACGGAAACTGCGGGCACGTTTACGATAGAGCTGTAGGTGCCTCCGCCGGAACCAAGTGTCGTGAAGTAGACGGTGCGCCCGTCTAAGGTGTGCCCAACGCCATCGGTGCCGGGCGTGTGCGGGAGAGCTTTGCTGGAGTAGTGTATTCCAGCGGCGCGAGAGCGGACTACACGGTGCAGGCCTACGGCGGAGACGTTGATCTGGATGTCGCCGGATTCTGGCGCTGGTGGTACTGGAGGATCGATTTCTAGGTATTGGGGAGGCTGACCCCATGAGGTGACTTGGGCTGTGTGCATGGTAGATTTGATGGCGTTGAGGGCTACGTTCTCTAGCCTAAAAGCAGAGGGCTGAGTTGCTGACTTCATGTACGCATGTCCTCTGTCAGATTTTATAAGCAGCCCTACATTCTATTAAAAGCCTGGATGGTCGACTTGTAGGCATGGAAAGTATGCCCGACCGTTTCCTGTTGCTGCAGGGATGCATATAATCAACGTAATCGTAATCAGCCCATTGATTTTGATTATTATAAAATCACTGTACCTGATTCTGATTGATTACATTGATTATATACTAATTTCCTAATTAGGTAACTAGGTGTAAATACAGGTAAATGGCGATTAAAATGGAACTCTAGATAATATACACGGCGACGCGTGGGCGCGTATATATTACCCTTTTTTAAGAAAGCCCGCACGGACGTTTTTTATATATAAAACAGCTGGCTCAGCGCTTTTTAGTCAGCGCCGACTATAACGTAATCTATAAGTCAGTGCGCCAAATACCCTAGTGCGCCAGCCCTAACAAAAAATATATACAGCCTCCTGGCGCATCCGGTGGTTAGCGTGTTTTATTAACTTTCCCTTAAATAGCAAAAATAGCAAAACTTCCCCTACAAAAAGGCCGTGCAGATGTGGCTGCGCTAACCGCCGGAATTGAAGAGACGCTGTACATTTTAACAGCCACTTAATCCATTATAATAATATACATATTATATGGTTCTTTGACGCTCTGGACATGTCCTAGCATTATGCTCAAGCGACTGGCATATGCTGCACTTTGGTGGTGCTCGTTGCCGTGCTTAACTAGGCTTATTTACAACATCCTCTGTACGTGTATTCTACTCCTTTTCAATCAAAGATTAAGCCTACCTTTTCGATGTAAGGCTTCTTATCGTTTTGGTGGTACTATCTAATGTGGTAATAGATAAACGCGTCGCGTTCAGATGGGGCTGGCGCACTTGGGTATTTGGCGCACTAGCTTATAGATTACGTTATAGTAACGTGTTTGACCACTCCCCAGGCCACACCAGTCCTCGGGCCACCCTCAAAATGTATGTAAAATCAGCATACCCCCAGTAATTTCAACAACCACTTATTATTTTTGCTTATAATTAATAACAATAAGTCTTTATAACATTTTAATATTCCTTTCTTAATTATAGACCTTTAGCTTGAAGATAATATATTTAAGTGGAGATTCTGGCCCGCGATAGAGTGCTAAATGCTCGTCCATATATAACGATAAACTGGTACAGCATATAAACTATATAACGGTATCTCATAGGCATAGGTTCCAAAAATTTTAAATCTCGAGCGATTTTATTAAGTGGTTGTTGAAATTGCTGGGGGTCGGAAATGCTGATTTTACATACATTTTGAGGGTGGCCCGAGGACTGGTGTGGCCCGGGGAGTGGTCAAACACGTTAGGAAAATTAATAAATAACTTTCTTAACACTAAAGCTTTTACTATATTCTATTCCTACTTGTTCTTACCCCGGGTGATTATATTAATCATAAACATGTAATTATAATCAAAAGATTGATTATGATTACGATTAGTTAGATTATATAGTAATCATAACTTATGCATAACTAATAGAATAGTTGTTGGAAAGGGGGGGGGCTGGGGCCCACCTTATGGAGTCCACACTATCATACACCTGCGTTCCCGTGTGACAATTGTTATATGCATCCCGTTTAGGCATATAGAATTGGTCGGACCCGAAAGTTAATTCCAATCACCCCACGCACAGATATTGATTTCAACAGCCTCCGTACAAGGTAAACCCTCTATAGGGGATTTAGTTACAATCTCTCGGCTTGACTGTGTCCTTCGTAAAGCTTCGAAGCTACATCGTCTTCCCTGCATTAGAAGTTCAAATGTCCTTTCATAACTTATAATCAGGCCGACGTAATTTTTTGACGGATAGCTTTACACTTGTTCAGATTACCGAACAGGCATGGCGAGAAGACGGGCGTAGAGCTTTATGAGGAAGAATCTACAGAGCTCGATCGCTCCAGGAGATATCTATGAAGTGGTCAGTGCACTGGCCCATTCTATCAAGGCGTCGCACAGCAGGCTCTGTGGACTGAGACTCCACTGGAACAGTTTAATTTAATGGGGGCGAATAGAGTAGTAAAACAGGAGCGACTGAAACATTAATAGAGATCCAATTTGAGTTACACAGTAGGATTTATTACATTTTGTGAATGCCTTTATTAAATAGTAGAATGGACCGTTATTACTTTTACAAAATTAGGATAGGAAAGCCTTGCGAGTAAAATCTACCATAGACTTCAGATATACATGTTCGGCCCTTTCTTTCTTTCTAAATATGTGACGGCGCGGAGTGGAGGCTCCAGTTGTACCCTGATATTTCTTGATTTAATGATAAATACTGGATGTATCATGCCTAATAAATAATAATTATATATGCCCGCGAAGCCCTACTGCACGCGTCCACGTCGCCGCGGGTGGAAACATCATCTGGAATCCTATTCCTCTTGATGGCCAAGTGCAGAGGCAATGGTAGAGAGCCGTCGCAGCGCGTGTAGCGCTGTCGTTCGACTCTGTGGTGATGAGCCCGCGACGCGTACAAAGCATCGCCCTTAACAACACCAGGAGCCTTACTGCCTCCGCTTAGAGCTCTTGTTCTACCATCCAGGGAGGCCCATTAAGGGAAACTGGGATACGAAAACCACCCGATATATAACTACCTGGCTCACAGCCAGGCCCGAAACTGGCCTTATCTAGCTAGTCAACGTGGACGCGTCCTAGGCGTATAACAGGACACCCTTGGGCTTATACTAGCTCTAAGATCGCGAAGTAAGCGCGACGAGGGTATAGGGATCCTCCTTTTATAAGAACTTATTAAGGTTAACGCGTCGCAGATACTTCGTACGAAACTTGTTAAGGCCCTAAGGCCACCGCAAAGAACTTATTAAGGCCCTGCCTAGAGAACTTATTAAGGCCCCTCTATAAGGGCCCATCTGGTATCTGGTATACTTAGGTGACTCAGAAGAGGGTCTTAATAGGCGTGGTACGCGCGACCTGGGGGATGGCGACGCGACGGCGCTGTAACGGCGACGCGACGGCGACCAGACGGCCTAACGAGGTGGAAACACGGGTAAAGCTCTAGGCAGGGAAACACAGGCCAGCTTCGACGGCCCTATGGCGTTCGACTTATAGTTGACTTACAGGCGACTTATAGGAGGGTCTTAATAGGCGTAGTATACGCAACCTAATGCGTATATACATAAGGCGACTCATAGAAGGGTCTTAATAGGCGTAGTGTATATAACCCGATGTATATATATGGGGGAGGCTATAAGGGAAACATAGGCTAGTTAGATAAGGACTTAATAGTTAGAGACATAGGCTAGCTTATAAAAGGGGGGGACATAAGCTTAGTTAGTAGGAGAGGGGAGAGTAGGTTATCCGGTATAGGACCTAGTATCTCTATAGCCCCTCTCCTATAAGACACGGTTAGCCTATTATAGGGAGACCCTTATAGGTAACGCGAAACGGGAGCTAGTAGTATATAGGGTGTTACGCCCCTATATTACTACTAGCCTCCTATAGGGTGTAGTGCGTAGTAGCCACTGCTGGCTCTAGGGACCTTACCCCTTAGCTAGGCTCTAACCCCTGGTGTACCTAGTATATAGGTAGGATCACGTCCTGGCCGGAGAAGACTGCTATATAGCTTAAGAGAACGAATGTGTATGTTAGTATATTAACAGATGGAACCGTTCGCCTCTAGGGCGGCTTACTAGTAAGATATGCTTAAGAAGTAAATAGGAGTTACTTAGGCAGGGGAGGCTTTTTTGGTTTAGGCCTTAACTATAGAAGGTACCTAAGGCTTCTATATTGCAGGATATAGCTACAACGCCCTTATAGGATTACGCCAGTAGGCATATAAGAAGGGAGTTGCGACCCCTAAAAACGGTAGCTTATGCCTATACCGGCGGAAACAATAAAGAAAGGCGTAAAACTAGAGGCTATAGAAGGCTCCTAAGCCGTATAAAAGCGTACTAACTTTAGGAGGAGACTCTTATATAGACCGCTAGGGGGCGGTCTAGTACTTAGGCTAATCCCATTATAAGATACCTAAAAGAATAGTAAAATTCCCTGTTAATTGGTGGTGGCAGCCAACTGCTTGTGGAAAGCCCCAGGCCCTTAGGCTTAGTAAGGGAAAGCTACTTAAAAACTAAGGTAGAGGCCTAGATAAGCAGGCATGTTAAACTCTACTATATAACTACCTACTTCGTAAGCAACCTACTTAACTCCTTCAAAGAAGGGGCGACCTAGGGGATAGGCTTTGTCGATAACACAAACCTAATTACATACGGGCTAACAGCCGTAGAGAATTGTAGAATACTAGAGAAAGCTTATAATACCTATATAGAATAGGTAAGACGATATAGAGTCTAATTCTTACTAAAGAAATACCAGCTAATCTATTTTATAAGAAAACGTAACTAATCTGCAGATCTCTAGCACATAATTCGCATTTAAGGCTTTGGGGGTTAACTAGTTTAGAGCCTAAGAGTATTAGGAGTATGGGTAGATAGTAAGCTCTAGTAGAGCGTATATGCGGCGCAAGCGGCCTGTAAGGGCTAAGTATAGTATATCGCATTATCTAGGATCGTTAACTCTATATAGGGTCCATGCTTTTAGAGGTCACGCCTACTATATACAGCAGTTGTCCGGCCAACCATGACGTATAGGTCCAGTATTTAGGCCATTAGAGAATCTAAGAAAGGCCCCCCTAAATCGCTCCTTAAACCACTCTAAAAGGTCTAAATAGCTTACCTCTGGAGTATAATAGGCGGATATAAGCGAACGGCTATAGTACTGCTTAAGAAGGAAGCTAATATTCCTGTTACGGACGCTTTAAGTACGATGTTACGACTACTAAGAGAGGAGTCGGAAGAAGCTAGTTGGTTAATAAAAGCACGGTCTAGGATAGATCCGGTAGAACCATGTGACGAGGAATAGTAACCGAGTTACGTAATATGATCTATATAATCTGTAGGATCTGTGTGATCTATGATAGAGTAGATAGAGCACACGTATATTACATATAAGAAGGATTTCATAGGAGTACGGTTATGTATTTAAGGACCCTTAGTCCCTACCTAGATAGTTCCTTCCTTATAGTAATTCTCAGAATATAATTAGAGTTAATCTGTTAGGTAACCACTCTACCAGTTGTTATTACATTGTTAACTTTTGTATTTGCATTTCCTATACACCTAGCCTAATAACGAGCCTATTGTAGTTTTTGCTACAAGGTTCCGTTATATAATCACTACCTAGTTACGGTATTAATACAAGAAGTTAAATAATATGCCACTAAAAGCAGCCACCATAACGCTATTGACGGCGGCAACTACTTTAAGGTTAGGAGGTAACACTAATATGGTAAATACTAACTTATAGCAACCTATAACGGTCGGACAACTATAAGAGATAGTTAATTAGTTAATAGAGAATAATGCGGCACTTAAACAAAGGATTAACGGGATAGGCGTAGTAAAGGTTAAGTTACTATTAATTAAGAGATTCTTAGGAGAGAGATTAAAGCTTAAAGGATTCCTTACGCAAATATATTTTAAAGTTACGTAAGAGGGAGCGAAGCTGGCGATACCTATAGATCAAATAGCGTATGCAGGATTATTCTTATTAGGGAGAGCACTTAAATAGTTTAAGCCTTACCTTATAGAGATATAAGTAAACGGAATAACGACGACGAACTAGGAAGTATGGTTTATATTCTTAAGCTAGAATAGGTTTGTAGAGTAACTTATACAAATATTTGGAGACCTAGAGGCAACAACTACAGCGGAAAGAAAACTCCAAGATATTACGCAATAAACCTCAGTAATTAAGTACATAACGTAGTTTTAAACGCTAGCTACCTAAGTTAAGTGGAATAATAAGGCGCTTATGGCATAGTATAAATAAGGACTTAAGGCTAAAGTCTAGGACGTAATTATTCTAATAGAAGATGCGGATACCCTAAGGGAATTAATAGATTAAGCGATTAAGATTAATAATAGGATCTTCTAAAGGGAACAGACTAAGAGAGGTTAGAATAGAGTTCTATAGTTATATAAGGCGTAAAGCACGCAATAATAAAAGCTAAGTTAGAAACTATGGTATGGCGCAGAGCTAATAGACCTAAGTGGTACTAAAGAAGCCTATAAGAGATAGAGTAAGAAACTATAGAAACCTAAAGGTTAAGGATCTAGTAATTATAGGACCAAGGAGTATAGGCTAAACCAGGGATCTTAGTAGTAGAAGACGTTTAGGCGGACTCTATAGCAGAGTTAGTGGTTTAGAGATGGAGCTTATATAAATTATAGGAAATAAGATTATTTTATAAGGGATTATAAAGATGGTTAGAGTCACTATATAATAAAGGGAACTAAACTAATAGCAGAAGATATATATATATAGAGGGACAATAGTGTACTGCAAGGAATAAAAGAGTATTTAATTAAAAGTTTCGCGTTTTGTTATAACAACGCATACTAAATTTATAAAGACGCTAAGTATAGCGTAAGCTATTAGCTATAAGAACCAGAGTTAAGAGGACTTAAAGGGACTTAAGAGTTAGACGAAGAACAAGATTAACTCTATAAGCTAAATTAAGATATTATAGTAACATACGGATAAAGATCAGCAATAATAATAATAGAGTTAGAGTACTTATTAATTAATAGCGACGAGGATAGTAAAGAAACTAACTGGGAGTATCTAAACCTTAATAACGCGATAGAAGTAGAGACTGAGACCGCTATAGAGCAAGGTTTAGTAACGGGTATTATAACACCGTTAGATACGGCATCCATCGCTTTATAAGACGGAAGAAGTAATATCTAAAGACAATTAAGTAAGCAGACGACTGCTAGTGCTAACTCACTACTTAATAAAGGTAAAAGGCCATAGGCTCAAGATTCTTAAGATAAGATAAGAAATAACTAAGATTCTTAAGACAAGATAAGGCACACCTAAGGACCCATAACGGACGAAAACCAATAAAGTAGGGTAGTAGCTTAGTTTAGAAACATACGAATAAGCTTAGGATAGAGTTTCCCATAGGCATAAGACTCTTAAGACGAGATAAGTGAGATTTAAGACTCTTAAAACGAGATAAGAACACTATAAACGCCTAGTTAGACTAAGGC
>Ga0307515_10015281_pt1 | contig 14155 bp, 3 predicted proteins | sample 17_EM_MG_FD_194513 | JGI IMG/M metagenome (GOLD analysis project Ga0307515, IMG submission 194513) | Populus trichocarpa ectomycorrhiza microbial communities from riparian zone in the Pacific Northwest, United States - 17_EM | ecosystem: Host-associated > Plants > Roots > Unclassified | place...
CAATACCTAAATTTATAAGTTAATTAGCAAGATTAAAAGTTTAAAGCATTAATAGATAGTGGAGTAATAAGGAACCATATCTTACTAATAGTAGTTAAAAGGATGGGGCTACTATATAGGCGGAAGGAGCGCCTATATTTATTAGTACCAATTTTAGAATATCTAATAGCCTATAGAGGAGGTATTATTAATCTTAAAACAGAACCAATTTAGATAACTATTAAAGGGAGATAAATCGAGATGTCTTTTAATATATTACCATTAGGGAATAATAAGGCAGTATTAAAAATGCCTTAGTTATAGAAATATAATCTAAAGATCGATTAGATTATAGGTTAGGTTAATATTAGGGATACTTAATAACGTAAGATGTAATAATAAACCGAGTTAGTATAATACTAAGTAGGAGCAACCTATAAAGAAATAGAAAAAGGACTAAGTTATATACTAAAGAGATACTATAAGTATAGCAAAAAGCTATAGTTACTAGAAAGTAAGAAGCTATTAGAGTATATAGTATAGGACTATAAGATAGAGTTAGAACTAGGAATAAGTTTAAGGTTTTTTCCAACCTATAAGCTTACAGAAAAAGAGTTATAGGCACTTAAAAAGTTTGTCCAGGAGAACTTATAAAAGGGATATATTAGATTATTATAATTATTAGCAGGTTATTTAGTACTATTTATACTAAAGAAGAATAGTAAACTAAGGCTATGTATTAACTATAAATAGTTAAATAGTATTACTAGGAAGAATAGGTATTCTTTATCCTTAATTAGCAAAATTTAAGACAGGATAGGTAATACGCAAATCTTTATAAAGATAGATCTGAGATAGGCGTACCATTAGATTAGAATTAAGGAAGGCGATAAATAGAAAGCTGCTTTTAGGTTAAAGGAAGGACTATATAAACTATTAGTTATGCAATTTAGGCTTATAAACGCACTAGTAACGTTTTAGAAGCGTATTAATAATATATTAGGAGAACACTTAAATAAATTTGTTATAGTATACCTTAATATTATTATTATCTACTTAATAAATAAGGAAGAATATAGAGAATACGCTAAATGGGTTTTAAAGAGACTATAAGAAGAACAGATGCTAGTAGTAATTAAAAAATGCGAGTTCTTTACTAAAAAGCCAGATTTTATTAAATTTATTATTAAACTAGGCTAACTTAGTATAGATCTAAAAAAGATTAAGGCTATAGTAAATTAGTAGGAACTAGAGAACGTTATATAGTTAAAATCGTTTATTACAAACGCTTTAAGTATAATGTTATAACTACTTAAAGAAGAGTTAGAAGAAGCTAGTTAGTTAATATAAGCACGGTCTAAGATAGAACCAATAGAACTATATAATGAGGAATAGTAAGTAAGGTTATATAATGTGATCTATATAATCTAGGTAATCTATAAGATCTACTATAAAGTAAATAGAGTAGACGGAGTAAATAGAGTAACGACTTTTATAGGAGTACGGTTGTGTATTTAAGGACCCTTAGTCCCTACCTAGATAGTTCCTTTCTTATAGTAATTCTTAGAATATAATTAGAGTTAATCTATTAGGCAACCACTCTACTAGTTATTATTACGTTGTTAACTTCCTATATTACCTATATACCTAGCCTATTAACAAATCCACTATAGTTTCTGCTATAAGGTTCTGTTATATAATTACTACCTAGTTACGGTCTTAGAAGTTAAATAATATGCCACTAAAAGTAGCCACCACAACGCCATTAACGGCAGCAACTACTTTAAGATTAAGTGGAGATATAAGTATATAAGATACTAACTTACAGCTAGTTACGGTTGGGTAGTTATAGGAAATAGTTAATAGGTTAAATAAGAATAACTAAATACTTAAAGAAAGACTTAATAGAATTAGAGTAGTAAAGGTTAAGTTACCTTTAATTAAACGATTCTTAGGAGAGAGATTAAAGCTTAAAGGATTTCTTACGTAAATATATTTTAAAGTTATGCAAGAAAGGGCCAAGTTAGCTATATTAATGGATTAAATAGCCTACGCAGGATTGTTCTTAATAGGAAGGGCACTTAAATAGTTTAAACCCTACTTAACGGAAATATAGACTAACGGAATAACTACTACTAATTAAAAGGTACGATTTATGTTTTCTAGCTAGGTAGAATTTATAGAATAATTAATATAGATATTTGGGGACCTAGAGGCAATAGTTATAATAAAAAGGAAACTTTAGGACCTAACGCAGTAAACCTTAGCAATTAAGTATATAATATAGTTTTAAATACTTACTATATAGGTTAAATAGAATAATAGGGCGCTTATAGTATAGTATAAATAGGGACTTAAAGCTAAAGTCTAGGACGTAATTATTCTAATAAAAGATATGGACACCCTTAGGGAATTAATAGATTAAGCGATTAAGATTAATAATAGGATCTTCTAAAGGGAATAGGCTAAGAGAGGCTAAGATAGAGTTCTATAGTTATATAAAACGTAGAGTACGTAATGTCGGTATACTCGCTTTATCAACGGGCACGAATATCACTGTATGATACGTATGCGGTGTTGAAGTTGGTAGTTGATTGATTGTTTTAGAAGTAAGGGGTTGCTCCAAGGTCAGACTAGCTAGTCTCGCTTCGTGGTTGTAACCCCGTCACGTGATTAACGTTCCGACACTGGAGCAACTCTAAAAAGAAGGCTAATCTACACTCTAAAGCCAAGTCTACTTTTAGGCTATTTGTAGTATATACGCAATAGCTAGAGATCCAATTAATACGCAATAGCTTCCACGCTCCTTTTATAGGTCCGTAATTACGTAACCTATGTTATAGCTCGTATAAATGCCTCTAAACTAAAGCTTGTAGAATTACGAAGATTCCAAGCTAAGAAGAGAAAAAGAGAAGAAAAGAAGAAAAGGAGAAAAGGATTGTTGGGGTAGTAGGTGGACATAGAAAAGGAAAAAGGTAGGTAGATATCTCGCGAGGGCCGCTAAGGCGCTAGTGGTAAGCGAGCTAATAGTGATTTTCCATCCCGGGGATGGAAAATCCTAATTGGCTGGTTGAATTTAGGGTCCGCAGAGTATGGCAGAATTTGGTTAACTTGGCAGAGAATTGCGGATATTGCGAATATTGCGGATCTTGCGGATGTCGAATATTGCGAATATTGCGGATATTGCGGATATTGCGGATGTCGGATATTATGGATATCAGACACTGGTGTCTTGGCGGTACAAACAGGTAGGTATATATAAGGTATTATGGGGTAGTCCTGTAATACCATCTTGGCTATATCCTAGGAGCTCTTAGGGCTACTAAGGGTAGCCTTTAATTAGGCCTTGGCCACCCCTTATAAGCTCCTTAGGCTTATAGCCTTTTTCCTCCCCTATCGGTTCGTCTCTTTCTCTCCTGTATAAGGGTATTACCTACCCCCTACCGTATACCTAGGTAATGCCTACCCCCTACTATATACCCAGGCAATACTTTACAGTTTGTTTATTTAACCTACCCCTACGGCCCAATTAAGGTAAGGGAACGTTCTCTTATAGGTATACTAAAATGTCTACCGTGTCCGCCATGGCCGTAGGTTTAGGGTATATTGTGGTAGGGTCAATTGCGGTAGGGTAGATTGCGGTAGAGTAGGTTACGGTAGGGTAGATTACGGTAAGGTAGACTGTGGTAGGGTATGCTGCTGTTGGCTAGGTTGCTAAGGGTTATGCTGCTATTAAGACAAGTCTTCTCTAGGGTTTAAGACAGCGATACGGTATACTAGTACTCCCTGGTAAGCAGTAACCAACTTATTTATAAGAATACGGTTCGTACGGAAGTCTATATAGGTCTTCGCGATAGTTGCTGCCTTTTTACTGCACCTAGGTAGGTGCATAGCAGGGTCGGTATTAGCAGTACTATAGTAAAGATACTAGGCAAGAGGAGAACTAGGTGGGGTAGGAGCACTAGCAGGGGTAGCAGGGGCAGCGATTGGGGTAGCTGGCGGAGCGGTAATTGGGATAGCTAGTATTGCAGTAGTTAGAATAGCTGGTGGAATTAGCGGAGCAGCTAGTGGTGGGGTAGGTTACGGTAAGGTAGATTGTAGTAGGGTAGAGGTTAGTACAGCTTGCTGTAAGGTGGCGGTTGGTATAGTAGGTGGTTAAGGTATTGTAGGGGTAGGTATTTGCGTTCCAGGCGGTGTTATAGCTAGGTTGGTATTAGCAGTACTAGGGTGAAGATACTAGGTAGGAGGAGGACCAGGTGGTATTGCAGCTATAGCTGTAGGCTAATTCAATAGACTGTCATGAGTGTGGTTTAACCTATCTTGTAGTGCTCTCGTAGCCAGTGGTTCTGCTAACTCCTTAATAGTTACTATGATTTCCCTATCTGTCCACTAATACAGCTCTTCTTGTTGTATAACTTTAAATAGCAGCTCAGATATAGTAACTCTACTATTACGTCTGCCTACGTAAACACCTCTTTTAAGGAGATATCTTTGTAGCTGGGATCTAATATCTGTGCGTATCTTCTTAAAGCTCTCAACTGTAAACCCCTTAAACAGCTCTTAAAAGATGGCCCACAAGTCATTATCCGTAAAGTCTTGTGTCTTATATATCATCGTTTCTACAAACTCTACTAATTCGTCCTTTATAGCCTCATCTGCATCGATTCCGTAGCTATACTTGGCAATTCTCTCCTTCTAATTAATTTCTATATTGTCGTGTCTTTATATATATATGTGTGTTCTCCACGGCTGTAGAAAGCCGTAGAAAAGGTATATTTATGTATTATGGTTCAAGGTCGAGTGGAGGTTCTAGAGGTTCGAGTTTGAGGTTTAAGGTATTCTCTACAGCCCTGGGGCCTATAGAGTGTCCTTAGTCTAAGAGTTTAAGGGTTAAGGCTTGAACAGAGGTCGAGGGTGAGGTCGAGGTCGAGGTTAAGGTCGGGGTCGAGGTCGAGGTCGAGGTCGGGGTCGAGGTCGAGGTCGTGGTCGAGGTCGAGGTCAAGGTCGAGGTCAAGGTCGGGGTCGAGGTCGAGGTCAAGGTCGGGGTCGAGGTCGAGGTCGTGGTCGAGGTCGAGGTCAAGGTCGGGGTCGAGGTCGAGGTCGTGGTCGAGGTCGAGGTTGAGGTCGAGGTTGAAGTCGAGGTGAGGGTATTGAGGGTGTAAGGGTGTGTGCGTGTCCCCTTGACAAATCTACAGTTTTTGAAGACTAAAGACGATTCTTAGCAAAGATACGATCCTCTAGGCGATCTGACGCGTCAGCAGTTAAGCTGATACGTTCGTCTCGAGCTTTAAGGGTGGTATAGCTCTCTTTAGTGTATACGTCCTCTACAGCCATCGGGCCTGTAAAGTGTTCTTAGCAAGATTGCTATTCTCTCAGCGATCTGTTGTATTGGCTGTAAGGCCAGTACAAATTCTCTTAAGCGTGAGGGAGGTCGTAATCTTCTCTGAGTAAAGATACAATTCTCTAGGCGATCTAACGCGTTAGCAGTTAAGCTAATACGTAGTCTCAAGCTTTAAGGGTAATATAGCTTTCTCCTTCGATGAAATAGACAAGGCCAGGCGATCCGTGTACTGTTTCCAGTACGGTTCTCAAGCTCTAGCTTATTGCGTATTTCCTGATCTGTACGTCTACTAATTAGTGTCGGTATACTCGCTTTATCAACGGGCACGAATATCACTGTATGATACGTATGCGGTATTAAAGTTGGTAGTTAATTGATTGTCTAGAAGTAAGGGGTTGCTCCAAGGTCAGGTTAGCTAGCCTCGCTTCGTGGTCTCGTGACCACGTCACATGACTAACATTCCGACATTAATAGATGCTTTCTTAGTTCTTTAAAATTCTTTAGTTTAGGAGGAAGATTGTCCCGATATAGAGATAAGGATAAGGATCTAGTTTGGTCGATATCCTTTACTAGTCCTGTGGCAAATCCAGCGTAGTAACTAAATAGGGTAGGTAGATTGGCTAGTGCTGCTGTATACGCTTGACGTTAAATTCGTTTTGATCCTTTTAGTAGAATAAGGTCGGCAGAAGGTTTGGCCGAGATTTTGTTAGCTTATAGAGCTGTATTAGTTGCTCTATTAGACGGTTCTAGTAAACTTGACTAGGTAAAACCTGTTTTAATTATATCCACAATATTGTCTTAAAGTCCTCCTAGTAAGGTGTTTAATTCTAGTAGTTTTAGAGATACCGTTCTACTAAGGGTTGGTAACTGTTTAATATCCTTTATATAAAGCTCTGCTGAATCGTTCGATTTAGGTATAGTCATTTAATTTGCATTCGAGATAGGTCTATATAGGATAGATTTATCCTTAGATTTATCCTCGTAAAGAGGTTCTAGTAAACTAATTGTCTAAATAGTGTCCTCTAAGGCTTCCCTTAGTAGGTAGTTAATGTTCTAACCTTTAGGGTTATAGAACGAGGTCTTATTAAATATGACATCTCTAGTTTAAATGACTTTGTGGAGACTTAGGATCCAGATTTAATAGATATTAGTTAAATTATAGCCGACTAGGTACCCAATCGATGTACAAAAAGCTAGCTTGTCTCCCTTTTTAACTTACTTATTTAGCGTATAGGTCTTGCAACCATATATATACATATGGGTAAGTGATAGCGGCTTGCCGTAGGCGATCTTGTACGGAGTTCTCCATCCTAATTACTTATTTGGGGTTCGATTAAGTGCGTATCCAGCAGTAAGGAAAGCCTCTAGTCCTAAAAATAGGGGTAAGGATGCTTCTAGCTGTATAGCCCTTAATCGTTCCATAAGGGTTCGTCTAGATTGTTTAGCTCTACCATTTTGTTCTTCTGTATACGGGGCTCGGTATTTAAAAGTAATACCTTTATCTGTACACTATGCCTATAGGGTATCTCCTATCTGTTTAAAATCTCGTTCGTTATCGCTCTAGAAGAAGACGATGTCTTAGTAAAATCGTATTTTGATTAGTTGGTGGGTCCTACAAATAGTAGGTAGGACGGTAGCTTTGTCCTTATTCTTGGAGGTAAATATAAAGTTAAATTTGGAATACGTGCAATAGAAATGTATAATGTATCTATTGCCGTTGTATCCTCGTTCTCCGAGGTTAATAATATTAAATACTAGCCGTTTAAATGGTTAAGTGGCTGGATATTCATACTCTCGTCTTCAAGAGATCTGCTATATATGCTTTACTAATAAGTAAGTTTCACATTCGATTTTAAGCGGTGCTCGTTCGGTAGTTAATTCGGTTAGCTCTGCGCCATTAACGTGTATAGGAAGCTACTTAATAGCGTCAGGTCCTGTATAGCCGAGAATTTTATGCCATTTAGTAGCTGTGGCTCCAACTAGTTTACGGGCCATTCGGCTTGGCTAATATCTTCCTATTAAGAAGGTCGATTGATTGGTTAAATCTAGGGTATTTATAGGCTCTCTATACATCAGTGCCCAGTGGCCCTCTAGTCGTCTCGCATAGCATACTATTTCGCCAGTTGCTAGACGGTATAGCATATTTCGTCCTAAGTCAAAATAGATATCATTATCAGTAGCTCTTAAGAGTGCTACAATATTTATGAAAAAGGTAGGTGCTAGTGCTACGTGGGATAGCTTCAATTTTGACTTCCCAGTAGGTGTATTGACGGTAATGGTTACTATTCCATAAGCTTATATTTTTTCGAAATTTCCGCCAGCAATTAGGTAGTCGTCTTCTGCTGCTAGGTATAAGAAGGTAAAGTCTTCTTTATTATTGCAGGCGTGGGTATCTACACTAGGGTTAAGTATCTAGGTGTTCTAGAGCTTAAATGGAATTTAACTAGTACTAAACACGGCAGCATAACTGGTCGGTATTGTAGAAGGTGGGGTCTTAGAGTTAAAATTAATTATAAATTCTACGTCCTTCTTTACTTCCTTCTCTCTTTTTTAAATCTATTTAACAATACGTTTAATCCAAGGCGTAGATAAGATCGTTTTATTTACTTTCTTTTAGATGTCTAGGTTTGGTTTCTATCCTTAAGGGCGCTTCTACTTAGCAATATAGTAGCAGTTATTAAATTAATGTATGAGGCCGTATATATATTCCTTATTCCATTTTAAATTTAAATTTAAATTGCTATTAGAGTCTAAATTAGAATTGGAATTATTTTAAAGGGTTATAAATGTAGAGTTATTAGCAGTTGAGGTAGAAGACGATGCTTGCTGTATGCGGTAGTGCTCCTTAAATTCCTTGATGAGATTAATAATAAATAGGGCGTCCTTATCCTTCCGTTCTTTTCTAATGAGATCTACTTCTAGAGCTCCTGCGAAGCTTAAAGAGATAGGTTTAATAGCTTAAACGAAATCGTAGTGTGGCCTGAAACCTTATACGTCTGGTAGCTTTAATTGTTTTGCTAGCTTATAGACGTTCCTCTAACTGTTTAGCCATTTGTCGATACTTTGCTTTTTATTATAGGCTCTTAAAGCCGTGTATTAAATGAGGACGTCGTGCTTTCAACCTAAGGTGGTAGGGGCAAGTGCCGTCTTTAATGCCTAAAGTCGTTCGTGTACTGTTTTGAGGCCGTTAATAAGGGGAAGGTAGGCTACCAATATTAATTGAACGATATAGTTGCTGATGTCCCTTATAGCCTATTCTCGCTTTTAGTGTACGCGTAAATCGTCTTTATATTTAGCGTAGAGCTAATTATAGGCAGTAAGCTTAATTTGGTCTAGCTAAGCTATCGTTGTAGCGTTAGGAAGTACGTCCGCTGGTACAGGTTAATGCGGTGGTTTAAGCGTAGGAAGTTCGTCTTTCTTCGTAGATGGGTCGATGTACTCCCATACCTAGTTAGTTTTAGTAGTATCTTGCATAATAAAGAACTATTAAATCCAATCAGAAGGCTGGTTAAGGACGAGGTTAATTTTAGAAGAAGATTCGTTTATATTAGTCGTTATTTTAGAGTTTAATTGGGTTAGGAAGGGTCCAAGCTAGGGTCTAGCTAGCGTTAAGGCTAAACCTTATTTTGACGATTGATTCATCAGTTTGTTCGTCGGTCGGTACAATCATCCGTCAGCGTCGATCGTCCGTTCGTTTAATAGGTAAAGAAGCTTAAAGTACTGCAAAGGTGGTAGAAGTAGTGACTTCTTAAATAAGGTAGCAAATTGACTGCTTAACAGATGATGCAATAGGTAGATTTAATTGCTTAGCAGGTAGTGCGATCCGGGCTTATAACTGTAAGCTTTTGTAGTGTGTGGGAATTAAACAAGCGACTTAATTATAAATGTAGCTCTAAAGCGTCTATATATACACAAGGAAGGTACAGGTAATAAGGTGAAAGGAGAGACTAATACATGGCTAAAATAGACGATACGTAAGTGATACGCAGTCGATACGCAGTCGATACGCAGGTAAAATAGTAGTAATTTAGCAGGGTACCGTAGTCGGTTACAGATAGTATAGTACTAAGTAGGAGCGACCTATAAAGAAATAGATAAAGGACTAAGTTATATACTAAAAAGATACTATAAGTACGGTAAGAAACTATAGTCGCCAGAAAGTAAAAAGCTATTAGAGTATGTAGTATAGGACTATAAGATAGAATTGGAACTAGGAATAAGTCTAAAGTTCTTTCTAATTTATAAGCTTATTAAAGAAGAAGGGAGAGCACTAAAAGAGTTTATCTAGGAAAACTTATAAAAGGGATATATTAGACTATTATAGTTATTAGCAGGTTATCTAGTACTATTTATACTAAAGAAAAACGGGAAACTTAGGCTATATATTAACTACTAATAGTTAAATAGTATTACTAGGAAGGATAGGTATTCTTTACCTTTAATTAGCGAAATCTAAGACAGGATTGGTAATGCGTAAATCTTTATAAAGATAGATCTAAGATAGGCGTACTATTAGATTAGGATTAAGGAAGGCAATAAATAAAAGGCAGCCTTTAGGTTAAAGAAAGGACTATATAAACTATTAGTTATGCAATTTAGGCTTATAAATATACTAGTAACGTTTTAGAAGCGTATTAATAATATATTAAGAGAATACTTAAATGAATTTGTTATGGTATATCTTAATAATATTATTATCTACTTAATAAGTAAGGAAGAGCACGGGGAATATATTAAATGGGTCTTAAAGAGACTATAGGAAGAATAGATGCTAGTAGCAATTAAAAAATGCGAGTTCTTTACTAGGAAGATAGATTTTGTTAGATTTATTATTAAACTAGGCCAGCTTAGTATAGATCTAAAAAAGATTAAGGCTATAGTAAATTGGTAAGAACTAGAGAACGTTATATAGTTAAGGTTGTTTTTAGGGTTTTATAATTACTGCAGAAGGTTTATAGCTTAATAGTTAAAAAATATTAAGCTATTTATAAGGTTAATAAAGAAAGAAGAACCTTAGGTATAGAGAGAAGAGTAAAGGAAACTATTTAAGGAGGTTAAGGAGTTGTTTACTTAAGACCTAATTCTTAAAGTTTACCAACTAAAACTAGAAATAGTGGTTAAAATAGATATATTAGACTTTATATTAGGGGTATACTTTCTATAGAAATATAAAGATGGATAGTACCTAGTGGCATACTATAGTTAAAAGATAATACTACTGGAACTAAACTATAACATCTATAATAAGGAGTTATTAGGTATAGTTATAGTACTTTAGGAATAGAGAGCATTCTTATAAGATATAAAAAAAACTATTTATAGTTAAAATGGATTATAAGAACCTAACGGGGTTCCTAATAATAAAAGAACTTAATTAGAGATAGGTTAGATAGGTAAAGATGCTTATAGAATACCATTTTAAGATTTAGTATACTAAGGGTATAGATAATATACGAGCAGATGCTTTAAGTAGAAAGGCTAAACTATAAAATAACGAAAAGCTATTAGGGGCTTTACTGCGAAAAGATATAGATGGATTGATTAGGTATAATTACCTAAAAATTATAGTAATAAAAGAAACTAGTTAGACCTATAAGTTACTAAAGAGTAAATAGTTATAAAAAATTTAAGACGTATAGGTAGAGGATCTAGACTTAGAGTAGTATAAAAACTAAAAAGTAATATACGTGCTAAGAAACATTATAAAAGAGTTTATTAAGTTATTTTATAAGGGATTAACTTAAGGACATAATAAAGCTATAGGCTTAGTGTTAAGACTTTAAGAGGAGTATATTATTAATAAAATCTAGGGACTAGTAAGATAAGTTATAAAGGAATGTCTAGATTGTTAAAAAAAATAAACTAATAAGGTATAAGCTATATAGAGAGCTATAACCTATTAAAATACTAGAGAGACTATAAGAGGTTATATTATAGGACTTTATTATAAAGTTATTAAAATTAAGAGATTCTATTACCGGATAAGATTATAATATAATCTTAGTAATAGTAGATAAGCTAATAAAGTGGGGATACTTTATAGCATATATTGTCGGGAATGAGGCAAGCGGTCGTCACGTGACGCCGCGGCACTAGCGTGGCGTGGAGTCTTAAGCTCCTCGCCCTCCCTTATTCCAATAAATCAAGCTTTATTAACCAACATCACTGTAACCCTACTCGAGTAGTCGTTATTGGTGAGTCACCCTGTGTGACCAACACTAATCAGTAATTAAATACACAGTCAACTACAGAGCAGCTAGGTTTTCGAACAGAAGAGACAGTCTCGTATAGGGGTGCTATATGCGTTTATATAGAATGGATCCCAGCGACACTGTGCTACCTTAGACTTACGAAAAACTAGTAATAGAAGTGTCACTAAGTACTAGGAGATACCAAGTTGCGTCTATCACGCAGAACAACCGCGTTTACGAAGATTTGGTTAAGTACTTTAGGTCAGAAGTATCACTAAACCTAGGGTCCTAAGTTAACGTCTAAAACGCGTTAAACGACGTCTAAAACGCGTTAAATAATATCTCGAATTGCCTACCTCTTGACAGCAAACCTACGAGATCCTACAAAACCGAAAATCCTACCTACCTTCGACGTACGACACCCCGTCAATTCTATACCTACTATGGCGTTAACCTACCCGAAGAAGTATAAGGAAGATATTAACCCAAAGATATAGAATAAAGCCATAATTAACCTTGCAAACGCTAATAAATAAGACTTAAATGGATTTTTATTACACTATATGGCACATTATAAGGATAGTAAATATAATAATACCGCGCTATGAGAATATATAAAGGAGGACTTTATTAAATGGATAAAGGAAATATAGGCCCCCGTAAATAAGGATATTATACGGGACTTCCGTAACTTCCTTTAGGAGAATAGAGTATTTATCCCTAAGGACGGGGGTACTATTAGAGATAATATTTAGGAGCAGGTTATTAACGTAAAAAAAGAGCATGAATGGACTCTATAAGAGATTAAGCACCAACTACATACTATAAGGAAGCTCAACTTATAATAGAACCTAAGTAATATACCTCTAGAGATAAACTGACCTCTGCCTTTAACTCCTCTATATCTAATTTAACCCGTAACCTTAACGTTAGATACTATACCCTAACGAAAGCAGGCACAGGATCCCATTGCTTCACAATTTAATAACCTTCGGACTCCACCGACTAGACCTACGTCCCTACTACAGCCTATAATACAACCCCCACCTCCTCCATCCCAATCTTAAATTAGAGGCAGTTTAAAATTGCTTATAGAGCTTATAAAGCTCTATTCGGATTAGGAGAAGAAGTTTAGCGGGGAATTATATAATGTTCTTAATTTAAAACTACGTATCTTCTACGACTATTACTAAAAGGTGGGAATAGAGTTTGATTAATACCACAACGCCTATTCCGTCATGCTTAAGGGCCGAGCTAGTACCTTCTATTATAATCGTTTGGCAGGAAAAGGATACAATTTTAACCGTATAATATATAAGTTAAGATACCACTTTAAAACAGAAGAAAATAAGTAGCAGTATATATTAGAATAGAGAGAGACTACCTTCCTAAGGATCATTGCTACAAACCTAGGTGTCCCTCGGCTTAATTATCTTTAAAAGCTCTTCAATTAACTTTAGACGATTTAGCGTAGTTTATCCAAATCATATTAAGAGGACTTTAGCCTACGTAATTAAGTCATTAGCGCATGCTAAGGTGTTAAAGAATATAACCTTACTCTCTTTAATCCTGTAAATACTTACAAAGGAGTATATACTCAATTAAGATCTTCTATTAGTACCGCTCTACGCTCTTAAGAAGTACAGTAATTTAACGCCCAACTCTAACCTACTTTAATTAACCCGCCTAACCAATACGATTATAACTAGACTAATCAAATATATGGTGGCCGGGGTAGGTAATACGGTAGAGGGTACAATTAACGACTATAAGGTAAAGGTGGAGGCCCTTATAGAGGTTCATTTCAAAGTAATTACTAGAAGAAGTGCTATGTTTATAAGAAACCAAATTGCTAGTTAACTAGGTATTCTCTTAATAAGCGAAAGGAGGTATATAACAAGTTTCGCCAGAGTGTAAGAAACGTTAGAAATTATAAGGTTACTACAGCCTACTTCTAAAGCTTCCTGGTTTAATATAAAGGCGTAGAAGATCTTAAGGGTAAGGTTAATAAGGCCAAACAGCTCCTTATAGATATGGAAATTGAGGACTACTTACCTAACCAATACTTCACTAAGTATGGTAAGGTAGATGGCACCTAAACCGTCACTATTCTTAATAACCAATCTATGCTCCACTCTATTACAAAGTTAGATATCTTTAACGAGCCACAGAAGAGTTCCACGTTCTCCTTTAATAATAGATACTCGGCAAACGTCTTCTATAGTATTATACTAGACACTAGAGCCGCAGGAGTATCTATAGTAGGAGAACCTTAAGTTTAAGCCCTTTAGCAGCTTAATAGCTCTGTTTAGATTAACTATTTAACGGCAGGCCAATATACGATTCATTTTGGCAAGGGTACTGCGATCTCTCTTGGCACAATTAGGGTCCAAACCCCCTTAGGGTGCATTACTTTCCATATTGTTCCCATGAATACCCTATTTCTATTTTGCATTAAAGATATAGATAAATTAGGCGTTAAGCTTAATAACCTTAAGAATATACTTATTTAGGGAGATAATCGGGTGCCCGTTATACGTAAGTGGGGTTACCCCTAGTTGCTCCTTTATTAACTAGAAAAGAGTATTACTTAAAGCCACTTAACTAAGTTAGAGTTACGTTAACTACACCATTGCTTTAGCCA
>Ga0307515_10015282_pt1 | contig 14154 bp, 8 predicted proteins | sample 17_EM_MG_FD_194513 | JGI IMG/M metagenome (GOLD analysis project Ga0307515, IMG submission 194513) | Populus trichocarpa ectomycorrhiza microbial communities from riparian zone in the Pacific Northwest, United States - 17_EM | ecosystem: Host-associated > Plants > Roots > Unclassified | place...
TGTAATCATAGTTCTATGAATGGAAGTATTTCTTTCCTAAGTTATTGAGTTTACTTTACATTCAAGTTGTTTTAATTATTTGATTATTTTTTCAATTGAACTACTATTTGTGTGAAGTGTATTTAATCACATCAATACTCGTGTAACTCTATAATACAAATTTAAAATTGTGTGAGTAGATTTAAGACTAAATCCAGAGTTAGAACCAATTAACTTAGAACTCCCGAGTTCAAACCAATTAACTTAAAACTCCAATCTTAAGTTTTAAAGTCCTCTTAGTTGAGGCAGACATAAAAATACATACATCAAACAATATGTTAACACAAGAATATATGGGACATATAAAGACGTACCATGACAAGCATATTCTCTTACTATTGTTTTTCTTTCAAATAAAATGTTAACATGAGAATATATGGAATAAATCAAAACCTATTGAATAATATTATTTTGGAATTTTAGAAGGCTTACTGAAGAAAGTTCGTTTGCATCAAGTGAATAACAATAAAGCTTTAAGGATACACAAATAATTATCAAATCATCCGTTAAACTTAAGATCCTACAATCGGTTTCGCACTAGTTTCCTTCAGTCATTTTATTAGTATCAACACATCTATATGAACACCCTTTTTCATAAGGCATTCATTGTCTAAGTATATTACTACTTATTTTCGTAATACCATTTTATATCCACTACTTTGCTTAATTACTATGATATAAATACAATGCAACTACATGTAGTTCTGCACAAACCAAACATGTAGTTCTGCACAAACCAAAAAGGGATCATAAAATTTAAGATAGTCAAAAACATAAAACAAGCACTATTCACACAACAATAAAAGTTATTATTCATTCAATATCAAAACTTCATGCATTTTAACATTTAATACTTTCACCAATCCTTACTTAGCTTGATTTTTAATATCCACAAATTTCGTTAACTAATACTCAATGTCTAAGTGTCTATATTTTTCGTCGATAAATTTCAATATCCAAAAATATACTTTTCATCACTATTTTTTCAATGTTCAAAGACATAACTTTTCATCACTAATTTTTCAATGTTCAAAAGTCCTATCATTATATTAAACACATGGTAAACATTTGAAACAAACCCTTGAATACTTGAAATATAAACATACTCATCCTTACCAATCTATATCAATAATAACTCAAACACACAACAACTCTTTTACAACCATCACAATCAACTTAATCAATCAATCAATAACATCACAACCAAAATTTTCATATTAAAAAAAATCCAAGGTTTAGAATTTCCTTTAAGTTCCAACTTGCATTTAGCATACCATTTCACATTCTTTACTATCCGAAACCATCCAACATATATTTTTTTTATTTTCTCATTATACTAACTTGTCAATCCAACACTCAATATACATAACCATTAAATTATAAGCTTCTTAATCACTTTCCAAGCATGCAACATCAATTAAAAACACTAATGTTTACACAATGTCATCACTTTCTATACTTTCCTTTCATATACAATCAACAAACATAATTCAATGCTCAACCATCAAAATCACAACCATGGATTTATTTTTTTGAGGAGAACTCAATGGTGATGGTTTTTGTCTTCAATGTTATATAAAATAGTAAATTAGGGCTCAACAAAGTTTTTTATTTGATTTCGAGTTCTTATTCCAAGTTAAAAGTGTTTTGTAGTTATAAATAGAGTTTTATAGATCCATATGATTTTTTCTCATATTTTTGGGTTTAAAAAAGGTTGAAATTAGATTTTTAATGTCTTAAAACTTGGATTTTGAATTTTTAGTTTCCAGAGTCAATTTTTTTTTGTTCCATTTAAAAAATAGGTCATTCACTTTTTTTAAAAAAAGAAATGAAAGTCTATCATTCCAGGCCCAAACACACTTGAAATTTTTTTATTTTAGGCTAGAGATGCGAGTCCATTATTTTATCAAAGGCACATATAATCTCTTTTTAAAAAATGATCCTTAATTTTTTTTAATAATATTTTCTTTAAATAAATTTATTATAAATAGATTTAAATAATTATCCTATTATTCCATGATTTTTAAATAATATTAGGGATTTTTATGATAATATTAACAATTAGTTTTTAAATAATTATATATGAATTAATGTGTAGTCTGTTTTAAGAATTTTGCTCATTTTGTTATTTTAAAGGTCTTATATATATATATTTTAATTTTTTTTTAATTTTAAATTTTTTAATACACTTACTTCAAAATTATTGATTCATGATTTTTTTTTATTTTATTAAATGTTTTTAAGAGTATTATAATTTTATTTAAAAAATACTCTAAAGATCAACTTCGACTTCAATATTTAATTAGCATTAATCATATTTTATTTATTTATATTTTTAATTTATTTTATTAAAGACATTTAATGATACTAGAAACCATAATCGTAAGCCTTCTTCTCTTGTATAACTTAAGATCATATTGAAAACGTAGCACGGGTGCATTGACAATAAATTCCTCAAAGTCATCCCTTGAATCTAACGACATGTTGTACCTATAAATCAATTTCATTATTATATATTCCTAAAGTATATTTTTAATCTTCCAAATTAAATTCAATTCTATATTTAGAATCCTCTTAAATAATAAAAATAAAATTTCAAATAAAATTTAATATATAAAAATAAATCATGGTACGATACTACAAAGAAGAAATTTAATATTAAAATTATTTTTTTAAAATACTTATTTAGTTTTTTTAAAAATATTTTTGAAGAAATAAAATAAAAATAATAAAAGTAATATAAAAAATAAAATTAATTAAATAAAATTTATAAATCAATTAGATATTGTAATTAAATTTAATTATAGTAAAGAAATGATTATAAATAACTGATAGTGAAATAGTCAGTGACTTCCTTTGAAAATTCCAGGTGTCTAAACGAGGCGTCAACCACTTTCACTGGTCCAAATGTGCAAAAAATGAACCAAACTTCAATAAAATCAATACACTCGAAACCCTAACAAGGCCACTGGTAAAATAACAATAATAATGCCAATTAAAGCCGAAGGCACAGGCAGCAGTCTCAAAGTCTTGAGGAAATGGCTAAACTACAGCAGCAGCACAGTAATACAGCTGGGTGGGCTCCTCCTTCAGTGCAAAAACGATGGCTCTTAACACTCTTAATCATGCTTTCCGTCTCTACTCTTATTGCTTTCTTCATAAAATCTGCTTTCGATTCCTGCGATCCCCCCCACCCCCACAACTTCGATGTTGCTGCTTCAAACAAACCGGCCAAAGTTTTTTCGAATTCGATTAAAACGGCGCCGAGTCCGCTTAGTTTCATGAAGTCTAAGCTCGTTCTCTTGGTCTCTCACGAGCTCTCTCTTTCTGGTACTGTCTTTCGTTATATATATATATATGTGATTAATAGTTTTGTTTTGATTAAAGAAAGACAATCATTGTTGTTATTTGCATTAAGTATTAATTAGATTGTCTAGTCAATTTTGCATGCAAGATGCTTGTATTATCATGTATGATGTCCTTAATGATTGTAGAATTTGGAAAGGCAGGTGATTATTATGCTGCTTAAAGCTAAAATATGTGCTCTTTATTACTATCAGGGAATGATTTTACTATTTTGTTAAAGTCGGGTGCATATTGTGAATTCGTGTTTGTGCATCCCTTTTGTCATCTTTCTTGAAGGAACGCAAGTCATCAATTGTAGTTTACTTGATGTGAATTTTATCCTAAGATGGCTAAATTGCTGAGCATTCTAAAGGTGTTTTGAGAGGAACGTTGAAATGCTGGTTTGGTGATTCATGGATGATGTGCATAATGATATACTCTAGAATATCTTGTGGCAGCATTTTTTTTTTATTCATTTAGTTACACCATTTAAGCGCGCATGCTTTAAGAGAATGTTTTTAAAATTTTGTTATCATGGCATTGTCATTTCAGAAATATTGTTTTTGGTTGTCATTGTCTTTTCATATAAAAGTGTATTGAATGAATGATCTGACACGTGCTAATGTCTGAAACAACATTTGTGTCGACAAAGAAGGAATAGTTACATACCGAAACTGTTAAGCTACCTGTAACTGGCTTCCATTATTTTATGTACTTGTATGGTTGTTCTTATGGTTTGGAGAAGTATGTAGTAGGAGGCTTCCCTATATTATGTCAATTCATGAAATTTTCTCGCTGTTCATAATAGGAAGTTATTGTTTAAGATATTCAACTATAAATGGAGGGGTAGCTTGGCTGAAAATTTGTTCCAGTAGGAATTAGGTTGTCATTCATTTGGTTTTTTCTGTTATTCTTGTGCAAATGTATAGCATGTATTCCTGGCAAGTGTTAACAACCAGATAACCAGATAACATTCATTTTTCCAACCGAGGAGCTGCTTTCACTTGCTTTACTTCCATGAACCTGTGTATTCTATATAGCAGATTAAAATTTAGAAAGCATGCACTGTGATTTCTTAAATGTTCAATGCATAAAATCTCATCTATCCCATCAATTTTCTCTATGATTTTCATGTTGATTCATAAGTATCATATCCTCTGTTTTTTGTCCTTTCCATGATTTTGAGCTAACTTGCTCGTGTGTTTTATTTTTCCAGGTGGACCATTGTTACTGATGGAACTAGCATTTCTATTAAGAAGTGTTGGCACTGAAGTTTTTTGGATTACTATCCAGAAACCATCAGAAACTGATGAGGTTGTATACAGTTTGGAGCAAAAGATGTTGGTCCGAGGAGTGCAGGTAATTACTGTTCTAGCTCCTGAAGTTGTCTAGCAGATGATTTTGTTCCAATTTTTAAGTGATTTTAAGTTAAATATTAAGTCGGGCATGTGTCAACCTTTTATCTTAATTGGAATACAGAATTGAATCTGGCCTTGTTTCACTACTGCACTGCCATCATATATATATCATTATGTCGCCCCTTCGTAATAAAAAGTTGGAGTTGGCTTTTGACTGTTCATGAAGCTAGTCCTCTGCTATTATATGCATACAGGTTCTCTCTGCAAAGGGTCAAGAAGCTATAGATACAGCTTTTAAGGCTGATCTGGTTGTCTTGAACACTGCGGTTGCTGGTAAATGGCTGGATGCTGTTCTCAAGGAGAATGTTCCTCGTGTTCTCCCAAAGGTGTTGTGGTGGATCCATGAAATGAGGGGGCATTATTTCAAATTGGATTATGTCAAGCACCTTCCCTTGGTTGGTGGTGCTATGATTGATTCACATGTAACAGCAGAATACTGGAAGAATAGAACTCAAGAGCGTTTGAGGTACTTATAATCTGTTTGTTGATACTGACTTAGTGACTGAAGTACTTACTTTCTATATGATTATATGTCCTTTCTTGTCTGCCCTGGTATTTAATTTTCTGATAAATGATCTATCATAATGTTGACTATTGAAGGCACAAGTATAGGAATGAATATATCAATTCCTATAAATAATTAATTATTGTGTCCATTCTCAATTAAACCAAGGCATCATAAATACCTTAAATAGCTGAATCTAGCTTTGCTTCTTCTTGTGGTGGTTGAGGTGTTGATCGATTGTCTTTGGCTTGTTTTAACTGGCATCATCATGTTTTATTTTCTTTGCGTAGTTTTCATCTCCAGTTTCGGTTTTGGTTGGGACCTAAATCTGAAACTAAATAACATTTTTCTCTATTGTTTTTGTGTTTCCATAATCTTTTCTTTTTCATATTTTTTGTTTTCCGTTTCAGTACTTTTTCTTCTTTATTTCCTCTTCTGCAGGATTAAAATGCCTGAGACCTATGTGGTTCACCTTGGAAATAGTAAGGAACTTATGGAGGTTGCCGAAGATAGTGTGGCAAAAAGGGTTTTGCGTGAGCATATTCGGGAGTCTCTTGGAGTGCGGGATGAAGATATACTCTTTGCCATTATTAACAGTATGTTTTTCATGCTAATTAGATCATATATTCTCATTTTGACCCTGCACTTTCTTTTCTATTGATGAATTCAGTTCCTTACTTAAAATGAATGACTCGGTTGTGTGTCACCCAGTTGGAAGAAGACATAAAGAATTTTGTTTATTACCTTTTAAACTATAACCTTGGGATCTGAATTTATCTTCTTCCCTTAGCTGGTTTTGGATATTGTAGTATGTTTCTACTTCATTGTGCCTTTGAAGTCCACTTCCAATCAGAGCGAGGGAGAGAAAAAATGTTATATCTGGTTGGATATTAATAACTGGTAAAATATATTGCAGGTGTTTCACGTGGAAAGGGCCAGGATCTATTTCTGCGTTCCTTTTATGAGAGCTTACAAATAATCCAAGTGAAGAAACTAAAGGTGCCATCAATGCATGCAGTAATTGTGGGTAGTGACATGAGTGCTCAGACTAAGTTTGAGACAGAATTACGGAACTATGTGATGCAGAAAAATATTCAAGATCGTGTTCACTTTATAAATAAAACTTTGACCGTAGCTCCTTATCTAGCTGCAATTGATGTTCTTGTTCAGAATTCACAGGTAGTTTCATGATGCCTGAGCATTTTTTTTTCCATGCACTGTAGTTTATTTTAAATATCCAGTTTGGTAGAGTAATTGTTGTTTATTATCTTGTTATCATCATCTTAATTGATTCATGTTTTTTGACATGGTTATCTTCATTGAGACATGGCCTGTGTTCATTTTGCTGATGCTGTGTTCAGTAGGAAATGGCTTTGTGGCATAACATTCAATTAAATAAACTGAAAAGACAGGGAAGGAAAAAAGGGGATAGGTTAGGCATAAAAGACGCAACTCTTAGCTGCAAACTCACAATTAATAAACTAGGGCCTCCATCCAGAGTTACATAAAAGACGCCGTTCAATTAATAAACACATGATTAAACAGTAAAATAAAGCAGTTTATTTTCATGAGGTCAAATATAATGGTGCCATAATCTGTCTAGGAAAGTTGTTATTTCATTAGGCAAGTGGTGCATCTTATAAAATGAAGCAAAGAATCCAGTCTTTTAATGTGAAACAATTCTTTGCTGTCATTGAGATGAATCATGGATGCTTATAGAGGCTTCTACTCCTCTGTTGATTTCATTTTCCTAATCCAATTCAAAGTCTATCTTATTGCATTGTTATGTATGTTCATCACAATTCCATTTCCTCTTCCAAGCAAACTGGAAGTACAAGAGCTCTTGTGAACTTTTTCTTTCTGCGTATCTGTTTAGGCACGGGGTGAATGCTTTGGGAGGATAACTATTGAAGCAATGGCATTTCAGCTGCCTGTACTGGTGAGGCTTTTTATAGGATCCTGATATTTCTTATAATAAATATGCATGATACTTGAGTTCTCATCACACATGCCATATATTATGGCTGGTTTTGAGCACAATTGTTGCTTGTTATCTTGTTCATGTCAGGGAACGGCAGCAGGAGGCACCACAGAGATTGTCGTGAATGGAACTACTGGATTATTGCATTCAGTTGGAAAAGAAGGGGTCACTCCCCTTGCCAAGAATATCGTAAAACTTGCCACTCATGTCGAGAGGAGGCTTACAATGGGAAAGAGAGGATATGAAAGGGTCAGGGAGATGTTTTTAGAACATCACATGGCACACAGAATTGCTTCGGTGCTGAAAGAAGTTTTACGGAAGTCAAAGAGCCACCCTCATTCTTAACACTTCGAAGATCAGTCCTCCCCGCAGTTTGCTGGAGCATGATACGAGCTGCATTTCTAGGCTGTTCCATCAAAATCTTTACAAAGAGACGGACTTCACTGATGATAGGAAATTGTTAGTTTATAGCCCATATCCATATCCATAGCCAATACCTTTTCTCTGGTTGGTGTTTTCCTTGCTACCTTTCAAAAGAGCTGTATATTATGTACATAATCGGGTGAATCAAGTCAGTGGCCCGTTTATGCCAGCTGACTTCGTCATTTGTCAACGCATATGACTTTATCATGTCAACGTTTAAGGTTTTTTCTCTGGCTTCAGTGTTATTGATGAGGATCAGCATTGCGATGTGCCGAAATCCACGATGAGATCAGCAAAAGAAATCTCATTCCAGCCAAACTTTCTCGGTCACCTGCCTGAGCTGTATCAACACGAGGCGAAGTAAACCTTTAATTTCTTTGAATACAAGTCAACTAGTTACTTGGCAGTGCTTCTCCATGGGCTGGATTATTTTTTTATGGAAAAAAAAATCCTAACCGTAGTAAACGCGATTTTTATTAGTAAGAAGAATTTTGATTATGAATTCAAAACTCTAAATACATGGGTTTTTATGTTTCAAGCTATATTTTTTAATTAAATATCAAGTCAGTAATTAAAAAAAAGTTATAGATCGAATGTTCTTGTTATGCAAAGAGCTAAGATTTTTTTTTTATTAATATTGATCAAATCAAATTAACTTATCTAATTCTCGATTGAAGTCATAGTCTTTACTAAATTTAATAATTGTCATTTGAAATCTATTTTTTTATTTAATTAATGATTAACAATCTAAAATAAAAAAAGATGGTTTTAATTAAAATTTAAATAAAAAAATCTACACAAACTAAAAAAAATACATAAAAGAGGTTTTGAACAAAAATAAAAAGGAAAGAAATGAAAAAAGAAGAAGTAAAGCATGTTTAAGCTTGGCTTGTGAAGCTTATGCCAATAAAAAGCCAATACCAAACACACGTGGTTAAGTTTTTTTTATTATTATTTTTATATAAACAACAAATAATATGTCATTTACAAAACCTAATTTTCAATTATTATAATAGTCACCCCTAAAATTCTTTTTCTAACTAATTTTCCACCTAGAAACACCAAAAAGCTACTCTAGAAGCATTAAAAAAAAAAAATCATTTGTGGTATTAACTTGGAATAAATCAATCTAAAAACACAAAATCATCTCAATTTAAAAAAACTTCATGAGATATAATCTATTTTTCAAGTAAGATTAAAGCTAAAAAAATCTCAATAAAATTTTTCTATAATCCAATTTGATGAAATAAGGCTCTTCCTCTTACTCTTCTTCTTCTTCTTCTTCTTTTTTCTCAATTATGTTTTTTCTTTTTATATTTCAATTTCATTTTTTTTCTTTCACTCTCATCCCCTGGACCTTTTTAAAAGTCATCAAAGTTATCTTTAAACAAGTCAAACCGACTAGATCACGTTGAGACAACTCTCACGCGATTTAATTTTAAACCCAAACTAGACATGGAGTTGAGTCGAAAGAATTTTACTTTCAGTTTCATCATTTAATTTTCTTTCTAAATTTCATCTTTAAAATAAGATCCAAGATTTAATGGTCAACAACAATTATATAAAACCAAAAAATATATGAGATGTGCATTTTGGCTTCTCACTAAACAACAATTATTCTGAATAACAGTTGTGTACTGAACCAATATTAAAAAACATAGTTGTATTTGAATTATAATATTTCTCTATAAAAAATATATACATTGTAAACATAGTTGTTATAATATATGCATTATAAACATAGTTGTAATAATATTTTTCAAGTAAGATTAAAGCTAAAAAAATCTCAATAAAATTTTTCTTGTAAATAAAAACATTTTAACACCAAGAATGATTTTTTTTTATAGCTGGAATCTTGACCAACTGCTAAATCAAGAATCAAAATAAAAACAAATAAAGTCTTGGAATAAAAATTTAATCCTCAAACTAAAAAAACTAAAAATGAACTTTGACAAAACCCTAGGTAATATTTAGCTCCTAGGTAATATTTAGCTAAAATGCAGATGGACCAACTTTTGTTATCATAGGGCTGCTTTTATTTTCTCCTTATTCAATTTTGATCCCTTAACTTTCAATCTCATAAAGACAATAAAATCAAGAACTAATTCAATGTTAAGATATTTTGTCAATACTATAATAGTATAATAGTCCCATAAAAAGTAAAGAGGAATAAATTAAAAAGATGAATTCTAAATAAATGCAATGTTAAAGAACTAGATGGAGAAAAGAAATTAAGGTGTTTTGTTAATGTTAATTTGCAAGTGTCAAGGGAGACACTTTCAGCCTGCGTATAAATGTTTGTTCCATCCAACCAAACCAAAGAAGTTGTCAGATAAACTCACTTTATGCCAATCAAACTGGAAAAATCAGTTGATGATTAAGAAAAGATAAAACAACACAATAATCTTTAGCAGTAGTAGGAAATCTTTTATAATAGAAACTGGATTTCCATGGATAATAAAGGATGTGAACAACTATAACAGAATCTGCTCAATCAGCCATTCTTGGTATGTACACAAAGGATTTGCAAGGAAGACAATGAGCATCAGCTAGCCACTAATCCTACATCATCTCACAGTTCATCAATGGTCATAACAAACTGCCAAGAAAGATTAGCATGATTTAAGCAAGTCCCTTGATTCCATTACGACACTCATGCAGTCTCAAGGCTTGGGTAGTGAAGGCTGTTTATTGACCGGCTTTGCTTGCAGCTTGAAGTTGGGTTTAGTGAACCAAGTAGTGTAAAGAAACTGCTTATGAGGCCCTACATGATTGCAAATGAGCTTAAGCTTCTGCCTCTCTCTCATCCATCTCAACACTATTTTCATATGCCTTTTGCTTGTCAGTCTTCTCAACCCAACTTCCTACCCAGACAATTCATCAAACACCATACCATTAAAACAAAGCAACCCATAAAAGCAATCAAAGCAAAGAAGAATCAGGATAACCCACTTATGGTAAGGATTGAAGGAATTACCTGGACCTTTTCCCAGGTTTCTGCGATAGTGAGAGGACCATGTTCTTTTACGATGTCGAAAATCGCTCTTGTTATCGTCTGGGTTTGCTCTGGTGGTGTTTTGAGCTCTATTGGTTTCATTTTTGGCTTAGGTTTCGTTGAAAAGTACCTAATTGCAGCCCTAAACATGATTTCTTTTTCAAAATTCACGACTCTCAGATGGGCTGCTCACTGGCCGTCATCGTTGCGCGATATGGCGTTTATTTATTCTTTACCCTTCACGAAATAGCTCTGTTTTCTGATGCGCCAATGGGCCGACTTGTCGTTGTCATTTTTTAGTCACGTTTTCCCCCTAAAAAAAATGAAGGAGTTTTTTTTTTTTTTTTTTGAAAGTTGTAAAATACGAATAAAAGGTGGGGAAAATAATACAGGTAGAAAGATGGAAGACTAACTTGTAAGCTTGTTGTAAGTTGTAACTATCTCAGAACTACAAATTAATCTCCATGAAACCGAACTCCCTCCAAAAAAAAAAAAGTGTAATGGTCACCCTCTCGCGCAAATTCTCCACGGCCACATCCGATTCCCTAGCCTGCATTTCCCTCAAGCAATTCCCTCAAAACCCACAAAAACCAACTCCTTTCTATCAAATTCAACAACAACAACCTAAGCAACTAGAATCCCAAATTGTTACCACACTTGATGGCTGCAAAAACCTCACTCAAATCAAACAAGTTCATGCCCGCATCCTCCTTAATGGCCTTGACCAATCCTGCTATGTCCTTGCAAAACTTATCCGCACGCTCACAAAACTTAACATCCCTGTGGACCCATATCCGCTGTCCATTTTTAACCGGGTCAACTACCCAAATCCATTCCTTTACAATGCTCTAATCAGAGGTTATTTGATTGAGGAAAGGTTAAAAGAATCAACTGAGTTTTATAGTTTGATGAGAAAAGAAGGTGTTGTGCCTGTTTCTTTCACATTTACTGCTCTTTTTAAGGCTTGTGGTGCTAAAATGGATGTGGGTTTGGGGCGGCAAATTCATGGGCAAACGATTTTGGTTGGGGGATTTGGTGAGGATTTGCATGTTGGGAATTCTATGATTGATATGTATATAAAATGCGGGTTTTTGGAGTGTGGGCGAAAAGTGTTTGATGAAATGCCCAATAGGGATGTGATTTCTTGGACGGAGTTGATTTCTGCTTATGCGAAGAGTGGGAACATGGAGAGTGCAGGAGAGTTGTTTGATGGATTGCCAGTGAAGGATATGGTGGCTTGGACAGTGATGGTTTCGGGTTTTGCACAAAATGCTAAACCAAGAGAGGCAATAATGTTTTTCGAGAAAATGCAGGAATTTGGTGTTGAAACTGATGAGATTACTTTGATTGGTGTTATTTCAGCTTGTGCTCAATTGGGCGCTGCTAAGTATGCTGATTGGATTCGTGATGTTGCAGAGAAATCTGAGTTTGGTGGTAAGCATAGTGTTGTTGTGGGGTCAGCTTTGATTGATATGTATTCAAAGTGTGGGAGTGTTGGAGATGCGTATAGAGTTTTTCAGGGCATGAAGGAGAGGAATGTGTATTCTTATAGTTCAATGATTTTGGGGTTTGCAATGCATGGTCGTGTACATGATGCAATGAAATTGTTTGATGAGATGGTGAAAACAGAGATAAAACCAAACAGGGTTACTTTTATTGGGGTGCTTACAGCCTGCAGTCATGCAGGAATGGTAGAACAAGGTTGGCAGATATTTGAGTTGATGGAAAAATGTTATGGCATTAAACCATCTGCTGATCATTACACTTGTATGGTGGATCTGCTTGGACGAGCTGGGCGCTTGCAAGAAGCACATGAGCTTGTTAAAACAATGCCAATAGAGCCTCATGGAGGAGTGTGGGGAGCATTGCTTGGAGCTTGTCGTATCCATAAAAGCCCTGACATTGCTGCAATTGCTGCTAACCATCTGTTTGAGCTTGAACCCTATTGCATTGGAAACTACATTTTGCTTGCTAACATATATGCATCGTGTGGAAGATGGAATGATGTCTCTACTGTTAGGAAATTGATGAGAACAAGAGGTCTAAGAAAGAACCCTGCATTTAGCTGGATAGAATCAGAGAAAGGAATGGTTCATGAGTTCTTTTCAGGGGATATGACTCATCCAAGGTCTGGTGAGATTAAACAAGCACTGGAGGATCTTCTTGATAGGTTGGAGGCTAAAGGATACCAACCACACTTGAGTTCTGTGTCTTATGATGTGAATGATGAAGATAAGAGACGTATACTAATGACTCACAGTGAGAAGCTTGCTCTGGCATTTGGGTTGATCAGTACAATTCCTGGTTCCAAAATAAGGATAGTGAAAAACCTTAGGATATGTGAGGATTGCCACTCAGTTATATGTGGTGCATCGCAGATCACGGGGAGGGAGATCATTGTGAGGGATATCATGAGATTTCACCATTTTCATGATGGGATATGCTCATGTGGTAATTTCTGGTGATTGAATGGAAGATTTGAGTGTTGTCTGGGATGGTGCATCGGAAGTTGGAAGCCGAGAACTCCTCTCTTCACATGGAGGGTTGGTTGTGGACTGATCTTGTGCAATTGCTACACAGACACTCGAGCTAATGAAATCTTCTATCCATGAAAAAGCCAGGATTCTATTTCCATTAGTTCTGAACCTGCTCCTTTGAATCATCTGTTGTTGTAGACAACCGCTGCAGTAAATAGAATGGAAAGGTTTTCAAATCATGCCTGCAGGTAAAAACTATTGAACACAACAGCTATCAATAGAACTCGTTCACATGAATAGCAAAGATGCATATGCATACTAAATAATTTACTCACATGCCAAGATAATTCTTTGATGCTGAGGCAATTAGCAGTCGACTTCATAATCGCCATTACCCATTATAGGTCTATAGGAGAATACAGACATGGATGTGGAAAGAGTTGTTTCCGAGGAGAAAATGTCCTGGTATCTAAAAGGAAAAATTACTGTAATTGGTATCCTTTAGTCGAAATTGTATAGTTTAGTCGAAAATTACTCTAGCTTCGTATAGTTTAGTCGAAATTGTAATTATTTATCGAGTTTTAAAAAATTACAGTTTAGTCGAAATTGTAATTGTAATTTCGACCTAAAATCTCAAATTGAATAAAGTGATCTAAGCACCGTTATATATATTATAACCATCGTTTTTCATCTCTTTTCTCTTTGACAATAACAAGCAATCCATACTTCATGCCTCCTCCTCCTCCTCCTCCTCCTTATTATTATTACATACTACGATCTATGCAACTCCATCTCTTTATCTCTTTTTCTAATTTTCTTTAATTTTTTATTTTCTTATTCTTGTTTTCTCATAAATCGAACGATCAGAGAAAAATGAGCTCTCTGTGTCCAGATCTAGATCAACTTCTTTACCCCAAAGTTAATTCACAAAATGGGGGGTTTTGGGGATTGATGGTGGGTTATTTTAAAAT
>Ga0307515_10015284_pt1 | contig 14154 bp, 4 predicted proteins | sample 17_EM_MG_FD_194513 | JGI IMG/M metagenome (GOLD analysis project Ga0307515, IMG submission 194513) | Populus trichocarpa ectomycorrhiza microbial communities from riparian zone in the Pacific Northwest, United States - 17_EM | ecosystem: Host-associated > Plants > Roots > Unclassified | place...
CCCAATCGTCTAACTACTAGGCGTTAGGTCTATAGCGGAGTTCTAAACTACTAAAGGCCTTAGCTAGTTAGTCTATATCCTTTTTCTATTTATAGCGTAGATAACTCTCTAAGTCTTCTATACCTCCTTAGGTAGGTACTAGGTAGCTCTTAAAAAGCCCTTAGCCTTAACTAGGTTATAAAAGAATTTACTTAGCTTAAATTAAACCCTACTAAATATAGATTTGCCCTTAGAGGGTTCTAATATATTTATTAGTGGCTTCCTCCCACAGAGCTTTTAAGAGCCTTATAATAGCTTCCTAATATCTATTTTAAAGGAGATTAGTATAGGGCTCTTAGCCTTCTAAACTCGGGCCTAGGGAGGCTCCTGCTATAGAGGTAGTGTTAGTACTAGTAGCTAGTATAGGCTTCCTAACGGGGCTTAGGTCTTAAGTTAGTAATTAGCTTAGATTACCTAAAGGGTATCACGGAGTAAGTATAAGTGGTAATAATATATAACGAAGTAGATATTATTAAGCTATGTACATAAACTGTGTAATAAGGTTAAGACGTTGCGTAAGGAAAGAAGGTAGGAAAACGGGAAGAATAGGTATATATCGTTGACTTAGTTACTTAGTTAACACGTGCATGGGCGGAATAGGGTTCAGGTCGTGGTCCTAGCAGAACTTGGCAGAATTTGGTAGAACTTGGCAGAATATGGCAGAATGCCGTAGATTGCCGTTAGATTGCCATCAGATTGCCGTCAGATTGCCATTTCGCGGTTGGTCTCTAATTGCTGAGTCGGTGGAAATAGGTAGATGTATGCAAGGTGTTACAGGGGTGTCCCGTGACAAAGGGGTAGGCCTACTTAGCTCGTAAGCAGTCTATATACCACTACTATACTAATTATAGGCCGGTAGTCTTCTAGGAGGGTTCTAGTTAGTTCCCTAGTTAGATATATTAGTATATTTCTCTAGCATTTCTAGCTTAGGGGAAGATCTTAGAGTTGCCTCTGGCGCTTAATCTTTTAATTAGCCTAGGTAAAGCTAAAGGGGCTCTAGTTACTTTCTAGCAGCGTTATAACTATTATAAAGGGTATCTATGTTTTTTTAGCAGTAACTATAGGCATATAAGAGTCTTCGAGCTCCTAGAGCATCTAGGTATTAGAGCTTATTTAGCTATATTGCCTAAAGGGTTATATTGTCACAATCTCTTACTATTAGAGGGACCTTCCTACCTTTACGCGACGGCTTTCTATAAGGTATCTGTAGAGTTTCCATTTAGGTTATTATAAGATTTTTAAGGGAGGATAGTAGTTATGAATAAAAGATATAAATAAACAATCTGGTCCTTAAAGCCGACTACCCTTCTAAAAAAGAGTAGGAAGAATTTAAATATAAGGGGATCTTATAGATAGGGGGCTATAAGGACACGATTGTAGAATAGAATAGATTGGTAAAAGAGACAAATCCTTAAGGAGGTAAGGCCTTTAGGATTGTAGAGACTATATACTACGGGTATGTACCTCTAGTATATAACTGGCGACCATCTAAAAGGCGTCTGAGGGTTATCCTAAGGGCAACCTAAGGTGTCCGTAATAATATCCCTTATAACTACCTAGATTAGAAGAAGGACCTAAAGTATAAGCCTCTTAGTAAGTGCCTTGCTCTCTTATATAAATACTAACTAATTTAGAAACAGCGCTTAATGGTAATTTAATAGTATTAGGCTACTAGAGACGGGCTTATCGACTTAATAAGAATGGTAAAGTAATCTAAGCTAAAGGCCTAATTTACCGCTTTATCTTGCTGTAGGATTATATTTAGAAGGCCTAATATAAAGCTTTTAAGCTTCTACTAATCTAGTGGCTCGTATACTGCTCTATCGCATTTTACCAAATTAAGAACATCTACTTTATTAAAATAATTTAGCATTTAAATAAGGGCCTTATAAGGTTGCTTCCTTCGCAAAATATAGTACGCAAGTAGGTAATAAGAGAGTTTAAGAAGTAGAAGAGGTTACTATAAAAAGACTTATAAGAAGCTTATTTAAATATACACCTATCCTTTAACTTATAGACGTTACCAAATTACTTCGCTATTATTGCGATAGTCGCCTATTATATTAATAGTAATAGTGTAGTGGTGTAATTTGGCCCCTAGATTTAACATTTAGATTAGGCATAGCTTTGGGAGAGCCTAGGCCTTCTATAAGTTATATAGATCGGTTTAAAGCCCTTAAAGTCTTTAATAACTTAGGCGAGACCGACAGATATACAATTTTTCTTTAATACACTCTTTTTTTTCTCTTCTTACTGCTTAATTCTAACTAATGGTAACCGACTAATAAACTAACTAACCGACTAACAGATAGCACTAAGACTTTCCTATCTTAGAGAGGTTGTACCCTCCTATATATTTTATGGCATTCCACATAGGGACAACGGCAAGCTCTTTAGATTAGAAGTCTGGTGCTCTATACATAGGAGACGCATAGAAACGATCTGGAACTGCGATAAAATAACTAAGATAAAGAAGCACGGGCATATTAGCAACCTATACGTAGCTACCGCCATAAAGAATAAACTAATAACACTTGCCGAGTTCTCTATACGGGAATAGTGGTCGGCAAGCAGTAATAAGAAGGCGAGTACGTAGTATAGTAGGACGAAGGATAAAAGGAAGGACTATAGTATACCAGGAACGGCAGAGAAAAGTCTTTTATATTTTATTTACTATATTTATAACAGTCTATACTATTATTCTCGCATTTATTAGAGCTACCTTTAAATTTATAACAATGGCGACAGTACTAGTAAAGGGATTGTCAGGAATATTAGGCCCATTCTATAATAATAGTAAGGGTACTAGAAAGGGAGAGGAAAGTAAGCAGCCTATTAAACCGCAAAGCTCTCTTAAACTAGGGCATGCGATACTAACCCTAACTCCTATAATATTAGGGATTAATAACCCTTAATAGACAGAGGATAAGGGTTATAAGGTCTACCTACCTATCCCTAGAGAAACTACAGGTCCGCTACCTCTTACTAGACTGTTAATAGAATAAGATAAGGTATATATTATAGCCCAGCCTATACCGGCTCTAGGAATCCCTAGGACCCCTTACTTTACAGGATAAAACGTATCGCAATTTATTAAATAGTATAAGCGGTTATATATCCGGCACTATATTACGGACAATAAGAAGTATTAAGGACTTCTAGAGTATTATGACTATTAGATAGGGATATAGATCTAAAGTCTGCCTAAGTTTACTATTAGTAACTAGATAGAACTTATAGGAAAGCTTAGGACAGACTATTAAGGAAGTAACTACTTTTAATAAGTTAAAACGGTAAAATTCTTAGAAGCTTATATACTGCAATGCAGAAATAATCTACTTAGCAGTATACGCGAATACTATAGGTAGTTTACATTAATCTCCTAAAAGGTTACTAAGGCTAGCAATTTAAAAACCGTAAATGAGGGTACTGGTTCGCAAGAGGACTCCCATTTAAATACTAAAGATATATAATAACTAAAACAGGAGCCGACCCTAATAGGCAAGAGTCTTTTAACTTCCACCTACTAAGGAAAGCTGTAGAAGACAGGCTTAATTCGCATAAAGGCGCCAATTAGTTATTAATAATAAATCCTAAGGAACAAGGCCTTTATTAGCTAGTTGGACAATTCCGTAATTAGTAACCAGCTATAATAAACTAAAGAGATACTGCCCTTTAACCACCTATAGTCTCTTAGCTAAGTAAGTCGGCAAATACCCGTTAAACGACTTAGGAAACAGACCCTAAACTAGAGGAACTTACTAATTAACTCCGGAAGCTTAATCTTAGAACGGTTAAATTAGTAGGCATTATATCTTTAGTACTATTCCTAGATAGGATTTGCTAAGATCTAATATAGTATATATAGCTCCTAAATAGGGCATTAATACGTTAAGAATAAATAGACCCGCGACTAGCACTAGGTAATAATAGACCGCAGCCGCCCTATAAGGGAGCACTATAAGAACGATATAAGCTAGGCCTAGGAAGGTATAGAGGGCTAGGGAACTTTAGCGCATACTAGATATAAAATTAGACGTGTTATAAATATAGGGGTGCCTACTATTTTATTGATTAGTGTCTAGAGCTTAAAGAGTTAGTTTATTATAGTTTCCTATATATAAACAAAAACAACCAAATATACGCTAGAATATGTAAGCGCCTAGAAAATACAATTCTATATTTACTAAGCGACAATTAGATCTAGTTCCTTAAAGACTAGCTAAGGTAAAACGCGAATATTAATCCTAATACGCTAGCAATAGGTGTTTAACTAAAGGCAGCTTCTATAGAGCTTATAAAGAGTAATAACACTAAAAGTAAAGAGGAACTTAGTAAGTCCTAGGAAGATATATACTAAGTAGAGTTAATATATATTAATTTACTAGGGGCCGCAACCTAGTTATAGCCTACGCTACGGGTATATAATCTTAGAAGACTATAAGGGGAAGTAAGGGTAATAAAATAGCCTCTAAAACCATCTGGTCCGTAACTGGCAATAGTTTAAAATATATAACCAGGAGGATATATCTAAATTATACTACGGCCCCAGTAGCAGGCTCCTTTACTACCGTTAAGCAGTAATAGGGGTAATAAAATAAATTATACTAAATAGCTAAGATAGATAAAGTAAATGGCAGATATAATAATAATAGTTAAAGCATTACAACTAAAGCTAGTTAGGATAATAGATATACTAAAAGGAAAGGTTTTAAGCCTAACCGTAATAGCGGACAAGATCTTATTAAAAACCATTAAAGTTACTATTAGTGACTGCCTTATGTACATGCCTAAGGTCGCAAGGCTATTCTTTAAGCCTCTCCTACTACCCCTTGCGGAGCCTTACTAACAGAAGTAGGAGGATGTTAAGGTATCTATGTTGTTAGCATACCTAACGTTCTATGCTAATTAAGCCGGCTTAATAACTGCTAAAGTGGACCAGATTAAATAAGAAGTAGGATTTATCTAGTTTTAAAGGCAGTGCCTAAAGGTAGAAGCGCAGATAGGAGACAGAAGGGCTAAATGCTTTATTAACTCTAGAGCTAAGCTTAACCTTATTAAGGAAAGCGTAGCCCTATAACACGGCCTACTAATATTAAGTCTGCCTTTATAGTTATAAGGCGCGCGTCTAATATCTACAAATAGAACTTAGTTTAAGTTTATTAGGCTAGTATATACGGTCCCTATAGTAATAGGTAACGTCTTAATATCTATAACGTTTATTACTATAGGGGAAATGTTACATAAGGTAATACTTAGTAAGCTATAGTTAGTAAGGGCTAGACTGGTAATAAAATAAACTATAATAGGTTAGGTATCTTATATTATTTAATTAAAAGATAGTAGAGTTAAAATAAGGGTTTTAACGTCCTATAAAAATACAATATTCTTTAAACTAGATAAAGGTTTTAGTATAAAAAATAGTTTAGGAAACGTATAGCCGGTATAACCGCTAGAATTATATCTAGGGTTACTTATAACCTAGCGCATTAGAATAAGGAGGATATTAAGAATAAAGAGGAGGGAAATAAGGTGCGGCTCTAATACGGACATATACTGTTTTAAATATCCGCTAAATAGAGCTATTAGTAGGGAGAGAAGTATAATATTAGATAGAGAAAGCTTAACAGCAAAACGTTAAAGGAAGTCCTAAAGAAATACTTAAGGAAGAATTAGAAGCTAGTATTTAAAGCAAAAGCTAAGTCCCTTATATATTAAATATTAAAGACGACGGATCTATTTATAATATAAATAGAAAGCTGCTAGAGTAAGGCCTAACTAAACGCTATAAATATAGCAACTGCGTATAAACGGAAGGCAGATAAAGTCCACCTAGTTAATTTATCGGTACTAGATGGAACAGTTATGGGAGGTATAGTAGAATGGTAAGAGGTGGCCTTATATTAATAGAAGGTGTCTATTTAAGGATTACCTCTTAGACCGTATAATTATTTTCTTAAGCCGTAATATACTAAGCTGGCCCGCGATACATAACTAAAGCTAAAATAATTAGAGCGTATAATTATAGGAGATATTTAGCTAAGAGAATAAAAGATCCTTAAGGCCATATTATTTAACTAAGAAGAGGCTCTAGTATAGGAGTTCTCTAAGATGGGTCGCGTTAGTAGAGACGTAACTCCACTACTAAAGATCAAAACCGTGCCGTATAAGGTATAGCAAGTATTAAACTTTTTAGTACCTAGGGCCCTATAAGGAGAAGTAATAAATATATTACAAGAATAACTAGCTTAAGGAACTCTAGAATATTGTAAAAAGCCTATATAGGAATCTATGGTTTCTTATAAGTAAGAAGGAACGTAATAAATACTAACTAATTAACGCGGCGATAAATATTAACTAAGTAACTATTAGGGATGTAAATCTACCGCTATATACCGATGAATTTTCTAAGGAGTTTGCGGGGTATAAGGTTATATCTCTAGTAGACTTCTTCTCTAGCTATAACTAATTAAAGCTAGATATAAAAAGCCGGAACCTAACGGCTTTTATAATACCTTTAGGACTTTTATAATAAATAACGGTACCTATAAAAGGCACGAATTCCGTAGCCTAGTTTATATAGATAATTACTAAGATCTTAGAACGACACATCCCATACTATACCCTGCCATTTCTGGATAATATTATAGTAAAAGGCCCATAGATAGTATATAATAGGGAGGAAAGCCTTTTAGGTATGCGTAGATATATTCTAAAATATATTATATGGCTAGACGGAATACTTATAAATTTAAAACAAGCTAGGTGTATAATCTTAGGCGTAAAGTCCCATTTCTATAAAGATAAGATTATAGTGGTTAGCTACTATTATAATAGAAAGGGACGATATCTAAAAGAGTTAAAGGTTATAAAGATTATTTACTAGAAAGACTATAAAGACGTTATATTAGTCCGAGCGTTTTTAGGAGTTATTATATATTACTAAATATGGGTAGAAGACTTCGTAATTAAGGCAGAGCTAATCTTCTAACTACTATAAGTAAACTTTCTGTTTGTATAGGGTATAGACCAGATAGCCGCTATAAAGACTCTAAAGTATATAGTTACTACTACACCCATCTATGCACACGCTCGCAGAGATATATTCCAAATAATGTATTTGTATTGTATTGGGGGGTGTAGGCCCGAGGAGAGGGTAATCTCGCCCAACCTGCTGTATTGCATAGTAGGTTCCCTACTGCTCAAGCAGTGGTAGATAATTACACACTTATTGCCCCCCTTAGGCCTACCGCAAGCCTAAAAGGCTGCAAAACTATCTATAGGGTGGAGGGTGGGAAAGCGAAAAGCCGAAAGGCTGATTGTGATAGATATTGATGTTGCTGTTTAGAGGAGGCGTGGCTTCGCTTTGAATAGACATCTTTATCTATGTACACGCTCGCAGAGATATATTCCAAATAATGTATTTGTATTGTATTGGGGGGTGTAGGCCCAAGGAGAGGGTAATCTCGCCCAACCTGCTGTATTGCATAGTAGGTTCCCTACTGCTTAAGCAGTGGTAGATAATTACACACTCATTGCCCCAAACAACGCGTACCGTTAGAACCTAGCGGTACGAGGCCTGCGCCATAACAACCAATATGAATGTAGGAATATATGTCGTCTCTTTACGCCCGTAGGGTATCGTTAATAGACCGTTCAAGTAACGTAGAATCTCTAGGTAATATTAAAGGCTATTAACAACGACGACGTAGTAGGAAGGAGGAAGAAAGGAAGCTGGAAAGCGTCAATTTAAAACCTGTTAAAAACCCTGTGGGAAAAATTGTCAGGAAAGACTACTTATCAACAGCTGCTGTGGAAAGACGCGACGCGAAACCTCGCGATCCTCCAGGGGTAAGACGTTTTATCGCAACGACAACACAACGCCGTACGGCATAGCATTATCAGGGCTATAAGACGAATGAACAACAAAATCTCTATTAAATAAGCCTTATTTTAAAGCGAAAAGCCGAAAGGCTGATTGTGATAGATATTGATGTTGCTGTTTAGAGGAGGCGTGGCTTCGCTTTGAATAGACATCTTTATATTAGTTTAGCTAGATTATAGTAAAAAAGCTAGGCTAATTATTCTCGCCGTTAACGGATGTAAGAATAGATAGGGGTATGGCCTTATGCAACTAGACATGCAAGGTTATTATTACCCGTATTAATATAAAAGCAGTATTTAGTCTTAGGCGGAGCAGAAATATAACTTAAAAAAGCTTAAATATTAGGCATTATTATATACGTTAAAGAAGTATCGTATATACCTATACGGCGTTCGCTTTATAGTAAAGATAGACGTAAATACCCTAGTTATATAACTAAATTATACCGCCACTAATTTACCTAGAGCCTTAATAATAAGATGGTTAGCATAAATCTAGCTATAGGACTTTAATATTAGATATATGCTAGGGAAGAAGAATAGCCTAGCTAATAGACTTTTATAATAACTACCTAATAGTAAACAACCTAATAAGCCGACTAAGGATATTAAAGAGTTTATTAACTGTAAACTAAGTGCCTTAAAATATACGGCTGCCCCTCTTAAAATAGAAGCGGGTCTGCTATTAGAAGACTTATATTTAGAGAAATCTTAAAAGATTATAAAGTAGCTAGGAACCTTATAATATCCAGAAGAGATAAATACTAAGAAGTTTAAGAAGTTTAAATAATATGCGCTAAAGTTCCTAGTGCGTAATTAACAGCTTTTCCGCTAATAGTTAAAAAATATACTAATATAAAGGGTAGTTAATAATAAGGACGCTTAGCGGGAGATTATTAAAAGCCTTTATAATTAAAGCAGATATTATAGATAAAAGGAAACGTATTAGAGGGTCTTAAATTAATATTAGTGGCTAGGGTTATGGGATTAGATATTATAGCATGTTAAGTTATATCTATAATGCTAGGAGCAATAGCTAGAATAGGAAGAAGAAGTAATATACCCTATATAGGAGTCTACCTTATAGTAATAAGTAGTAGTAAATATTACGTTTATGCCTCTAAGCCATCTTAGATTCCAGTACTTGGCTATTGCTTAAGAATATATATCTAGATAGGTGGAAGCTTACGCCCTTTAAAATAAGGATATAAAAAGTATAGCGAAGTTTCTCTATAAAGATATTATCTGCTAATAGGGAGCATTTAGATAACTCTCTATAGATAGTAAAGGAGAGAATGCTAACGTTACTACTACGCTTGTAGAGCTCTATAATATTAAGAGGGTTATAGCTTCCGCTTACTACGCTTAGGCGTAAGGCTTTATAGAGTAAGGCCACAAACCTATAATAGACGCTTTGGCGAAGATAGATGGCTTATAGCTAAATAATCTTTATACCGTTTTATGGGCAGATAGGATAACTATTAAGCGGCCTACGGGAATAACACCGGTAAGAGTTATATGCGGATATAAGCATATCCTTCCTATTAAACTCTATATACTTACTTAGCAGACACTGCCTTAATAAATAGTCCGGACCACTATAGAGCTACTAGCACTTTATATAAAGTAGTTTAACTAAAGAAATATAGATATAAAAGAGGCTATTGCGTGTATAAGACGACTAAGGGTAGTAAATAAGGAGTACTTTAATAATACCTACTATATTTACTAGGATGGATTTAAGGTTAAAGATATAGTTATTCTTTATAATATATAGCTTAAGTAAGACTATTCTAGTAGTTATAAGTTAGATCTAAAATAGCTAGGCCCGTTCCGCGTACGTAAGAGTTACTCTTATAAAGGATGGTACTTAATTAAGGATCTTAATGGTATACTGTTCCGTAATTAAACTCTAGGGAATAAATTAAAGAAGTTTTATTAATAATAGATATCTAAGGTCCGCTAGAAAGACTAGCTTAACTAATTAGGCAGAACTATATTATAAAAAATAATAGCAGAGCTAGAACCTAAGGAGGATATTATATAAAATCTACTAGTATTATAACGCTGTATAGTTTAAAAAGTGCACATTTTAGAAAGATTGTTTAATAGAACTAAGTATAAAATATTTAACTAGGGGACAGTTAAGTTCTAAGGTAGGGGAGGAAATATAGATAATAGCCGTATAATTTATCTGTTTATTTACCGTATTTCTTAAAGCTCTTTCTATTACGCTTTCTTATTTACTTTTTTAGTTACAGGAATCTAATATATAGTAGCAGTAAGGTAAGGATAAAAGAATATTTGCGTATAGCTATTTAGTATTATTTACTATAAAGATATTAGTTCCGCTTACCGCCTTTACTAAGCTAATAGCGGTTTTTTATCCCGGGGATGGAAAATTATAATTAGTCTATTTAACGATTAGAGCCAGTAGAACTCTATACCACTACCTAGATTTAGTAGACCATTTAGATTAGAAAGCCCTATTTAGAACTTTACTTTTTCGCCCTTAATAAACCTTAAATATAGCCGTAATTAGTTAAAGTTATAAATTAAACAGAATTAATAATAGCATATTTATTATATCTTTATTTAACAGACCTCTAGTACTATATAAAGGAGCTAAGCGACAAATTAGTAACGTCCTTACAGAAGTCAGAGGCTTCGCAGTTAATTAGTATTGGGTAGTACTCCTCTAAATCTATAATAAGATTCTGCTCTCTTAAGAAAACTACGCAGATACTGCTAGTATAGTAGTTAATTTCGTTAACTAGGATAACGGGCTATAAGCATCTCTAGAAAGGGACGCGTTTTTATTAATCTTTAAGGATATCTCTAACGTTAGTAAGATAGTAAAAGATTAAAGAAATTAGTATAATAAAGCTAGAGAAACTATCCGAAAGTCTTAGGGATAAGGTGTTTTTAACGGTCCACTTAAACACGTAGTCTCCTACTACTTCCTTTCTACTGCCTAAAAGCTTACTGTCTACCTACTTTATAAAGTAACGGCACGAGTTAATAAGGCTCTAATTAACAGGCTTAAATATCTAGGACGCGGTATTAAGAACACTACTTAACTACAGCTAATCAATTTTACGCTCGCGCTGAAGATGCTAGAAAGGGCAGTATTAGACTAGGTAGTAAATAAGTATAGCTTAAGAAAACACTTAACTAGCTTCCTTATTCCAAATAAGGACCTATTGCTAAGAAGTAAGAGACTAACTACTATAGGACTAGAAGTTACTAATATCGGAATTAGATAAGCAGGAAAGAGCTTAGCTCTTATACTATAAATATATTTATAATATGCTTCTAACGTAATAAATCCCTTAGCCTTTTAGCCTTTAACACCTATTTAAGGAAGAGGCGTTAGTATTATACCAAGTCCGTCCCAATAAAGATTACCTATATTAGTTAACTTACCTTTATTATTTATAAACGAGAGTATTCTCGCAGCTAAAACGCCTATTAGCTTACCCTTGCAGCTGCTAGTATCTTTATTAAGAAGGAATCCAAAAAGAGGGCTAATAATTACTTACCTAGAAGTAGGAGGGCTAGGAGTAGAATTAATGTTTAATAAGAATGTTATTAAGCCGGGAGATAATAAGGAGTATATTAAGGAGGCCGTAAATATTATAGTAATACTCCGCGTAAAACAAGGGTATAATTACAAGGATAATATACCCGCTTATCTTAAGGCGTCCCTAAACTAAACTACTAAAATTAAACTAACTAAGGTTATAAAGCTCTTATATAGTTAGTATAGGGTAGTTAGTTCTAATCTAGAGATATATAAGGTCTGCTGGATGTATACGTAAGCTATAGGAGGACGTATAGGTTTAGCGATAAAGGGTCTAAACTATACCGCACTCTATTATAGACTCCGTTTAATATATCACGCTTATAACTACCTTAGCACTATAAAGACCAATCCTACTATATACTTTTAGTTTAGAAAGGCTTATAGACCTTTAATTTCGTCTAATTCCTTAGGACCGTATAAGTTTATTTATAACTTAGCGCTAAGGTTTTTATATAATAGAGAGGCTTTACTTAATCGGATAATATTACTAAAAGACTAAGAAGTATAGCAGTAAGAAGGATCTATAATTTTAAACGTGTTTAGATAATAGTAGGATTTTAGTATTTTAGCGATAATTAATAAGGAAATAAGTATATACTATTACCATTAGCGTTTAATTAATAGGTGGCTAAATTATGGCTAGTTAAGAACGATAGTCTATAGTCTCTGCTAATAGCTAATAAGATAAGACCCTTAGTATTATTATCTCTATTACACTCTTAGACCTAATAGCTAGTGGCAACTTATTTCCTACCCTTATTATATAAAATTCGCGGTTAAAGAAGACTCTATAGCTTTCCGCCATATTAATATTAATATTCCCTCGCTTCTTAAAAGTAAATATAGTGCTAATATAATCTAAGGGAGCGTTTTTCTAGATAATAAGACTAAGAATAACTGTATAATTATTTTACCTAGCATATATTACCACCTAAAATTATAGTAGAAGGATTTTAAAGCGCGAGGATTAACTAAGGGCGATGGATTTGTTTATAAGATCTCTAACTAAGACTGGATTACTAAAGACGTAGAAAAGTATATAACTAAGTAGCTTAGCCATGCGAGAAAGGAGATATGCGTATAACTATGCCTTACCTTGCTTATAGAGTAAAAGGACCTTTAACTAGAACTCAGCAAATAATACTATTATAGTTTATTAGTGTTTAGGACAACTATAATAACCTTAAGGTTACTAAAGGAGGTACTTAGGCAGAGTTAGTAGATGCGCACTAAGACTTAAGAGCGCCGCCCTATACGCCGTCTAGATATGCTAATCTCTATAGCGCGATTCTATATCGCTTCCCTATAGTAGTTAAGCTTATAACTGCTAGCGCTTTATCTAACGCCCTTCTTAGTAAACAACGATAGGATTCTCTAGCAGTAATTTAAGATTATAACCTTCTTTTTAATAGCAACGGGAATAAAGTTAGGAAATAGATGCATTCCTACTATTTTAGGGCCGTTAAGAATTATAAAGATACATTTAAGCTAATACGTGCAACTAAGATAGAACGCTTTAATAGCCGCTTTTACTTCTACTATATTAATAATAGAATCGATTCTTTAGCTATTACAGTAGATCTAAGTAAAGTGCCCTTAGTTATTATAGAAGGATAGAGTTATATAGAGTTGCCTAAAGAATTATAGGACAAAACTAAGTAAATAGAAGGGCGCAAAAGAGCTATTTTATCTAAGAGCTGCCAGTCTAAAGTCTCTCTTGCTACTTAGCTAAGTAGACGAGAACGGTCTTATTTAACTAGAACGGAGTCTCCTTATTTACCATCTTAAGTTTATAGTAAGGGTAAAGAACGCATGTAATTACCTGCCGCGCCTTTATTTTAAAGATAAGGAGTTTTAGAGTTTCAGAAGTCGTTAGGGGACAACAACTTAGGTAGGGGAGGTATGTGGTAGTATGATTTAGCCCCTAGATTTAATATCTAGATTAGGCATAGCTTTAGGAGAGCCTAGGCCTTTTATAAGTTATATAGATCGGTCTAAAGCCCTTAGAGTCTTTAATAACTTGGGTAAGACTAACAGACATATAATTTTTCTTTAATATACTCTTTTTTTTCTCTTCTTACTGCTTAATTCTAACTGATAGTGACCGATTAACAGACTGACTGACCGACTGACAGACAGCACTGAGACTTTCCTATCTTAGAGAGGTCGTACCCTCCTACAATAGGGCTTGCTAAATAAAGCTTCTTACCTTACAGCAGCTTAAGGGAGAGCATAGCGGCGCTAATATAGCCTAGGTAGTTCTTAATGTAGTTAATAAGTATAAAATTAGAAGTTGAATTGGGTATTTTATACTTAATAACGCGTTAAGTAAGAATATAGCTATTGACTTAATTTTAAGAACTCTCTACCCCTAAATAACAGATAGGTAGCGGAAACGTTATTACCTTCGGCGTCTTAGTTATATAGTTAACCTAGCTGCTTAGGCCTTCCTTTTAGGTAAGACTATAGATACTACTTTAAAGGAGCTTAAGTTAGCATATAGCCAGCGAGATTTTAAGGCTATTGTAATAATCTAAAGGAAGTAGAAAGCGCTTAGTCGGCTATATAATATTATAAGGTATATTAGGATATCGCCGTAGCGTCGCAAGGAGTTTTAAAAGATTATAGTTGGTAGAGAGCAGGCA
>Ga0307515_10015285_pt1 | contig 14153 bp, 20 predicted proteins | sample 17_EM_MG_FD_194513 | JGI IMG/M metagenome (GOLD analysis project Ga0307515, IMG submission 194513) | Populus trichocarpa ectomycorrhiza microbial communities from riparian zone in the Pacific Northwest, United States - 17_EM | ecosystem: Host-associated > Plants > Roots > Unclassified | place...
AAATGATCTCGTGCATTATAAGAAGAATCTACAACATATAGATGCAGTCAGCGGACCCTCTTTACATCAGACGGCCGAGCCATCGCTACTGTTTCCATCCAAGATCGCAGCATTTCTCACGGGTTCTGGGACGGACGAGTTAGGCGGCCGATTATATGCGGTGGAGTCAAGTGAGGAGATATAGAATACGCACCAAAGTATGGGTGGCTCTGGGCTTCGCGAGCAGTGAGTCGCTCTTGGTGATCATAACGTAGGAGCTTGTCTAAGAAGTCGATGGCCTCGTTGGAGATATACCGCTGGTTCTCAGACGTGATGAACCTCGTCCACGGCCGCTTAGCATAGCTTTATAGGACCGTGTGTCAGTGGCCCGACGAGTAGAGTAAAATAATAAAGGAAGACCGACTTTCCGAGGAGGTCATCGTACTGGGCATCGAGGGGTATGTCATACTTTTCGAGGTACTGATAGAGTCCCTCCGTGCCCAAAACCTTCGTGATCTTCACCAGTTGATCATAGTTATCGTGTCCGTGGAAGAATGGCTCTTTACGGAAGATCTACAGACCAACGAAGTCAGCTCAGGTACGAAAGGTACCACGGAGGCTGGTCTAATAGGGGAATACCAACCATTGAGGCGAACATACACCCATAGCTCCACATGTCCAAACTATAATCGTACTCCTGAAAATCCACAAGAAGTTCTGGTCCCTTGAAGTAGCGCGAAGCTACCCGGACATTGTATTCTGTTTGTGGGTGGTAGAATTCGGCTAGACCCCAGTCGATGAGCCGTAACTGGAAGCGAACAGAACGCGTGGATAGTGGGGTGATCAGCAGGGTTATCACATCTGGGCGCAAATCGCTACCTTCCGCCTCTCGTGGTCAATCATCACGTTATGTGGCTTGACGTCCCTGTGCATGATGCCCTTGGAATGACAGTAGTCCAGAGCCTTTTGGGTCATAAGTTCAACGAGCGCGCTCTTCAGCGGCGCGAGGTGAAAGCGCGCACTTTGAGAAGTTCGAACATGTAAAATCGAACATCGTAATCGGCAAATCGAGGGTAGAGGACTTTGAAGTCGACGTTGTGGATGTATTCTGTGATCAAACTTGGGATCTTGGAAGTCGGATCGCGAACCACGTCCAGCAGGGCTACGATATTTGGACCTCCCGCCAAGTTTTGGAGAATTTTGATTTCCCGCTTGATCTTCTTCTTCTTGACGGGTTTGAGGACTTTAATGATACACTTTTCGTCGTTGACGATGTGAACACCTTCGAAGACCTTTTTTTTCACGTGAATTGTTGGTACGAAAACATGATTCCGCGGTCGGGAGGTTATCAAAACCTGCGCTCACCTCTGAATACTTTCCCCGTCCTACTTTCCGAACAATCTCGTAGTGGTCTTGAGATCCCCACTGGACCTGCAGATTGTCTTCGAAGGCGAGATCAGAGGTGGGAACGACGAGTCGATGGGAAGGGTTGAAACCGCACCGTATTCGTGCCAGGAAGGACCAAGCTTCCCGTTGACATCGGCATACACTCTCGCGACAGATTTCGTCGGTGTTCTGCCCATCGCGGATGGATTGACAATACTGGCGGTGACGGTCAGCGAAAGAGGACGCGGGGGACGTTGGGCGACCAATTAGATCAGCGATAACGGCCGGAACGGCAATGCGGCGCTCTCCCACATCCAAGTCGTCGACTTACACGCCTCCACACTGGCCAAAACATATCCGATATCTCGCTGCTCAGCAGTACCACTCCTCGGTCAAGAGGGACATTCTCGAAATCATCAGAGGACAATGGCCCCCTGATTCTCATCAACCTCTCAAACCCCCACCATCTTTCGTGGTCATTCGGCGGATAACCGGACCATCTGATCATCCAGCAAGTGTATTTCGCGTGTAAAAACGATAGAGCGTATCCAACTGAAGCGATGGTATCTACAACCCAAACAGGCCGTGGGACAGTTCGGGTTATTCGCGGCGAAAAAGATACCGCCGCGAACGTATCTGCTGGACTATCTGGGCGAGGTTCATTGTGACGAGAGGCCGTCGTCCGACTACGACTTGTCACTATATCGCACCCCGGATGGTTCGGTCAGCGTTGGAGTCGACGCCTCCGCGATGGGGAACGAAGGGCGTTTCGTGAATGATTACCGGGGGATCCGGGCCAGGCCCAACGCGCAATTTGAAGAAAGGCGTGTCGACAATGGAGAACTTAAAATGAGCATCTGGACGGGCAGCGAAGCGATCAAAAAGGGCGAAGAAATTCTAGTGGGTAGAGGGGTGCATTTGAATACACTCTTTTTGACCGTATTGCATCCGCAGGTGAGTTATGGTAAATCGTGGTGGAGCCATCGACAACTACAAGAGCCGTCGTCGCCGTGAACGTTGTCCGTTGGGGAGTACAGACCGCCGGAGCTGTAGGCAGGGGCCAGTGGAAGAAACGGAAGGGGGTGGGTGGGACTGGAACGCAAACAAGACCAAACACCGGAAGGAGTTGTCGTCCTCGCTCTAACGTTAGCAGTCTTCCGCTCTCTGCTCTGTACTCTTGCCTGTATCTTCTCCTCCTGCTTCGTTTTTAATCGCAATCTGGGTGGAATGGCCGGACTGGCTACTTCTGCGAGCATCTCCTCCTTCATTACCTGGAGTGCCTGTTCCGGCCACCGCTCCTTGAATGGCATACGGACTTTCACAATCTACACCGGGGCGCGTAAAAGCAATCCTCCAAGCCGCAGGTTGCTAGTCGGGACTTCGACCATTACAGGAGCCTCCCCAATTCCCAGAGTATGCTTTCTCAATTTCACGTGTTTCTTCGTTTGCCTCCGCTGACTCTGAAATCCCTCCGTTGGCAACCAGCGACACTTTCATGCTTCAACACCCGCATCGGCGCCCAGGGACCCCTATCAAGCCCTGGGTGTAAAAAAGGATGCGACTGCAGCCGAGATAAAGAAAACCTATTTCTCCGTGCGTATGGCATCATAGTTTCCAAGTTCATCACACGAGGACGTGTCTGACGCGCCAGACAGCTCGCTCGCAAATTTCATCCAGATACAAATCCTGACAAAAACGCAAGGGAAAAATTTCAGGAGATACAAGAAGCATATGAAGTACGTGTAACAGCGGTCTATTGCCAATCTTTGCTTGCGTCCGGCTAAATCGCGCGCACCCTCAATGATAGATCCTGAAGGATGACAAGAAGCGAACCGCTTACGACCAATACGGATCTGCGTCCCAGCAACCTGGGTTTGATCCTGATGCATTCGGCCGGAACCCTTTCGGTAGTGACTTCCCCGGATTCAGGGGAGGATTTAATCCGTTCTTTGATGCTTCCGAGGGTTCCCAGGCGAATATATTCGAGCAACTGTTCGGGAGTGGCTTCGCTGGTGGTACTCGCACACGCTCCCACAACGTGAGGGGATCGGATCTCGAAGCCACCATCGGTATTTCCTTCATGGAGGCGTGCAAGGGCACCAAGAAGACGATCGATGTGACTCCAGTTGTCGATTGTTCGCCATGTACGGGTACGGGCTTGAAGCCCGGAATCAAACGGACCCAATGTTCCGCCTGCAACGGAACCGGTACGAGAACATTCGTCGTTGACAGTGGATTCCGAATGGCGAGCACTTGTCAAGTCTGCCGGGGTGTGGGCACAATAGTTCCCCAAGGAGGGAACTGTACGAGTTGCGACGGTCTGGGCAAAGTACGACAGCGGAAACCTGTAGTGGTCAATATACCGGCAGGTACGAACCACCGATCATTCATCCAATTAAGTTCTTTAAGCAAACCCTATCGCAGGCGTCGAAGACGGTATGGGGATCCGTATCCCTGGAGCCGGCGACTCGCCGATCTCTGGCAACGGGCAGCCGGGTGATCTTGTTGTTCGCGTTCAGGTCGCAGCCTCGAAACTCTTCAGGCGGCAAGGGATTAACCTTTATCATGACGCACGGATCCCATTACATACAGCGCTTCTTGGAGGGAGGATTCGTGTGCCCACCCTCGGTGGGGAGGTCGATGTGAGGGTACCCGGGGGGACTCAGCAGGGTGAAGAAATGATTCTCAAAAATCATGGTCTGAACCGAGTAATGGGTCGCGAAAAGGGGGACCTTTTCGTCACGTTCAGTGTTCAGTTGCCAAGGTAAGCGCATGATAATTGACTATACGCGGTCCGTGTTCTGAACATGTGGTGATCCGACAGATCTCTCACTGCGCGTCAACGCGAAATTCTGCAACAATATGCGGATGATGTGGAAGGGCGAGCCTCAGGCAATCCTGAATCAAAGCCACCTCATGGGGCTGCGGAAGAATCTCATGCAAGCGCCGGTCGCAGACCGAACGTAAAGGCTGATGACAACGGTACGGTCCATTTCTCATCTCCACCACCGTCCCAAGAGGGAGGATGGGTGGAAAGATCATGGAAAAGATTAAGGGGACTCATCGGGTTCTAATTTGTTTTCGCACGCTGGTCCCAACGCACTTTCAACACTGGACGATGTTCTAGAGCGAGCCACCGAACACGAGGAGGGGACGGGCGACAAAGGATCGGACGACCAAGAGAACGGAAAGCGAAGGGCAACGGCCTGAAGGGGATGGTCAGAAGAACCGTTTTGGTTTCTGACGAGGAACGTGCCACCAGCAAAGTACTGTATTCACCAAATAGTCTCTACATAATTCATCCATCGCCGACAATAGGATAGACCTAGAGCATGCCTAGTACCTCCACTCTATTTGGCGCCGGAGCGGTTCGGAACCCCAGCACGTTTTGGATCGTGAGACGCGCGGGTGGAAGAGATAAAAAGCCGAAGCCAATCTTAGAGTAGGGAAGCGGTGGCAGATCCAGCTGGCCCCTGACTGACATATCGAGATTGGGGTCGTAAAGGCGAATTCGTACTAACCAGGGGATCAGGGCCCCGAGCGATATACGTAACACGGAACCAAACGTGTCGGAGCGGACTCCGGGTTTGGGTAAGATCAGAGCTAAGACCTTTTTTTTTCTTTTCCTTCACCTGCGTTAGAGGTTGAAGGTTTCTTTGCAGTCGGACTCTGTTATCAGGTTCCGTTAGAATTGTCGTCTATACTACATTGCCCTTCCAACCCATTGCACAAACGAGCCGCTCGTTCTTGACGCTAAGGTTCTGTACATAGGAATGTGATTCCGGCTTTTCATCATCATTCCCTCTAACGGAAAAGGGTGAAAAGTTTCTCTGCCGCTCCCTGCATGCTCTTGATTGGCCTATCTGCTTTCCCGGGCGTCCTTGAACTCAACAGATCGATCGCGTCCATATCAAATCACACCCCCCCTTCCCATTTTCCACATCCCACCCCGAATTTCTTCCCGGCCCCAAAGGAGTTGCCAGTATAGGGATCAATCATGAAAAACTCGCTGTCTTCTTGGCCTGCTGTTTTTTCCGGCTAGCATCCGCTTTTATGCGCAGCGTTTGGTATAAAACTCGCTCATGTGAAGCTACAATGCCCCACCAATCTGCCATTCTGTGGCCTCCTTCGGCTCTTTCATACCTCCCCCTTATCTCTGCGTCATGCACACCACATTTTGTAATTTGTCGACTGGCAGGGATCTCGATGATTCCAGCAATGAAACCTTGAACGATTCTCGATCGACCGTCACCTCGGACTCTGTCCGAGGGTCCACCGTCTCGGTTTCAGTGACACTCTCCGAAACTTTCGAAAGTTCGAGGGAGCCTTGCAGGCCCTACACTTTCTCTATAGGGTGCGACGACAAGCCTCCACAATTGCCGTTCAGCCTCCTGTTTTTTGCACATCTCGGGTGGGGACCTAAGTTACCTCCGGAATTACGATCAAATAATTAATAACGACCAACCTTATTTCACAGTGCCGCGCTCACGCTGTTTCTGGCCACAACCGATTCCGTATGTATCCCAGAGTTTATCCGGGATTTCATTTCATTTCTTACTGTGATCTCGTTGCTATATGTAGACAATCCTGTCCACAAGCTTGCCGACGATTGTCAGTGAATTGGGCGCCCCGCAGGACCAATACACATGGGTGGCGGTTGCATATATGTTGACGCAGACAGCTGGTCAACCATTGTATGGAAAGTTTTCTGATCTCATCGGTCGAAAGGTGGGAAAACTCTAAAAAAAACCTTCAAGGGTTGTGTTGAAAGCCGCCGTTCTAGGTGGTCCTCTACACGAGCATGCTCATTTTTTGCGTCGGTTCCCTTTTAAGTGGCGCCTCTAGGGTGAGTTCACCCACGTTACCTCGCGTTTGATCATCTCTCGCTTATTTTCGTCCAGTCCATCACATGGTTGATTCTATCTAGGGCGCTCAGCGGTGTCGGAGGCGGAGGAATCGTCAGTTCCGTGTGGACTATTACGTCCGAAATCGTACCGGTGCACAAGCGAGCTCACTGGAGCCAGGCTCTTAGCGTTGAGTCCCGTATACCCTCGCACGCGAACTCGGAAACTTAACCTTCTTACTATAGCTCACCTGGGCATCTTCCGCCGTCGCCGGCCCCCTGTTGGGTGGGCTGTTCAGCAGTACGTACTTCCGTTGTTGAGCCCAACGGCATGGACTTATCATCTGCCCGTTCGGAAAAGATAACAGCAGTTCGACCTTCAATTGGAGGTGGTCGTGTACGTGTATACCCCGATCACCCGTAAAACCATCGGTTCTGATGCACACTTCGATCTTCACAGTCTACATGAACCTCCCAATTTGTTTAGTCGCATCCATCGTGTTGGTTATATCTCTCCGGAATGTCAACCTAGACGGGGGCCCTAACACTTCGTGGCGGGAATTGGCCACAAAGTTCGATTTCGTTGGACTGTGAGTAATGCCGTCAAATCATTCGTCATCGGCCTGAATACTCTTTAAGGTTCGCATTCATGTCCGGTACAAGTTTCATCATAGTAGGTTTCTCGTTCGTGACCCTCAGAGGCTGTGAGTAGACTTCAGTTCCCGGTGTGCAGGCCTCTTGAACCTAAACGTTCGGTACCCAGGGACGGCGCCGACTACACTGGGCCTCATAATTGGTGGAACAATTCTGTTGGCTCTCGGAGCGGCCTATGAGGTCGGAACCTCTCGAGAGGCGCTGTTCCCACCACAATTATTCAAAGATATTTCATGTGGTAGCGTGACTTCCCCTTTCCGCCAGATCTGGGATTCACAAATGACGCGCACAGTTTCGATCCTTATCGTGGTGTTCCTGCACAGTTTCTGCTTTACCACTGGAACCTTCTATATCGCCATTTTTTTCCAGGTGAGATTCTCACGAGTTCCGAGAAGCGGATCCGCCAACTTGGCGGTTTGACATTCCGTCCGCTGTATTAGGCCGTGGATGGGATGTCTCCACTCGCCGCGGGGATGGCTTCTCTTCCATATTCGCTAGGGTCCACCCTTATCTCCATTCCGGCTGCATGGTTCATGGGCTTCTGGCAAACTAAGCGGGGAAACATGAGTAGTCAAAAGTGGATATCCTTCGTGGGGTTGATCATCGGTGCCATGGGTTTTGGTGCGTCTATCAGTGAATTAGTGAATTTTACTCTCAGCGGCGTTTTAACGTATGGTTCCTGCTCCACACCTAGGTTTGATGATCACATTAGACGAACGATCGGGCCGTCCCACCAAAATACTCTTCCCCCTTGTCGCTGGAACGGGTCTGGGCCTGCTCCTTCACGCTCCATATCAGGTATTTACGAGAGCGCTGCAATCGAAAGACATGGCCGTCGGGACTAGCGCCTTCTTCCTAATGCGCTTTACGGGAGCAACAATTGGTTTAGTGAGCACGTTTTTGTGAACTATATGTTCCTTTCTCACGACTCAATACGCAGTCCCTTTCCGGCACGGTCTTCAACATCAGATTAGATAACACGCTGCCGTCAGGATACACAGGAGACTCGAGCACCATTGACTTGGCTACTGTCCAGTTGATAACGCCACCAGAGCTGCGAGGCGAGGTTTTAAACGCCATCGCACGTTCCATCCAGGTTTGTGCACATGACGAAGCTCCACCTGCAGTGTTCTCATGATACGATTGATGATCGTCTAGACGATCTGGACGCTATGTTCTCCGTTCCTCGGCCTAGCAGCTCTCGTAAGCCCTTCGATCCCTACACCGATGATGCAACGGGCTCATCTCTTGACATCTCGCAGCTTACGATACTGATGAAAACCACGTTTGCGCAAGGCGGTGGAAGCAACGAGACGATCGAGAAAACGCAGACACCGTCGAAAGAGAAGGCCGACACTGAGTCTAATGTCTCTTCTCAGTGCTAAAAAGTTTTGTGAAAAGACAATGAGCTGGTTCTCGACGAACCTACTATTGGTTCGAGAAAAGTAATTTCTAATCTCGGGGAACGGGTGCCCCAATAGACTTTGGACCATAGATGTATCACACAGCCCCTACACGTACCTCATACCGCGATTACGGGTCGTTTTTCCTGGGAATCGATTCGGGGTGCACAACCCACAGTTTGGAACATCAGAAAACTCGCCGATGGGTGGAACGAATCTGACCCCCATGGGGCGAGCACAGGTTGGCTGTGCAGTAATAAAACTGTCGTGATACAGGGCTCATGCAGCGCTTGGGCACGATGAGCATGTGGTCTTGGCCTGATATCGAAAAACCGCGAGTGTCGCCTGAGACTCGGAACGACCCCCAAAGTTTGCGACGTGCCGATTTGTTCCTCAGTTCGCCGTCGAAAGAGATAGCGCGAGAAATAGTATAGATTCGAGACGGCATTCTACTATCAAAGAAAGTGATTACTCATTAATTGTCCCTTTCGAATCTCACGTTCGCCGTTGGGGTTCCCTCTAGAGTATAACATGTAAACCGTTACTCAAGTACTCAGGGTTCAATTACTGTCACTCGCTTGATGTGGTTCTCCGACTTACCTTGTTCCCCGGACAGTCAGATATTAAACTAATTAACAGCCTGGGCTTGGCCAGTTGACTGCAAACCTGCCGAAGCGGGCACGTGTCTAGTGTATTACCAGGGAGGCAATTGGCGCGTCTGAGAGCGGTAAGATAATATAAGCGCCCGTAAAGCTACGTCAGAGCGAGATTGGAGTAAGCCCAAGCGAGAGCAGAGGAGCTCGAGGCTGAGCTCGGGGGGCTTACACAATCTAGTTAGATAATTAGCCCCGTAACGGCTCATGAGGCTGCTTCACGGTGAAGTTTCTTCTGCCGTGCAACTTCACGATGAGTGCATAACCCCAAAAAGATTGGCGTAACACGGAAAGGTACCGCTAACCCGGCCGCCAGTTATCCTGCAATCCGTGACGGAGGGGCGGACGGTTCAGAGTGTTTGCAGCTGAGAAACCTGGAGCCTGGGAAGTCCCCGCCAGCAGTGCATGATGTGCAATATCCTATGAGGTTACCAGATGATCTAGGAGACCAAATGGACCGCTTCTCTTCGTTCTCAACTTGCCAGCTAGCATGCACGGTCCACGTGCCCATTCGGAGGCATCCTACCCCTCTGAAATGCACCCTCCCCGCCTCTGGACTCGAGGTTGGATCCCAGCCCACCCCGGCAGGACTTGGCAGAATTGCTACCCGCCTGGGAGATTATCAGGAAACCGTACATCGTTATATATGCGCTCGATGACCCCTCAAGGCCTCATCGAGTAACTGTCCCAACGCTGTGAGCTCTGAGATGTTATACGTGAATGAAAACCCGTAGAGTACTTACTAATAGGAGACATCAGTTCTCCAGAGACTCCAGATCATTCACATTAAAGTGGTTGGGCACGTGACATACATGAGATCACTTTTCATTGCTAGCCGGAGAGCCGGGGTTTGGCTGCGGCAGTTTCTCTTGGTCATCGCTTCCGCTCCCAGTCACACGATCCGCTCCCTCTTGCTCCCCAACCACCATCGTCCCGATACACTACTCTTCAAATCACTCGACAAACATGATTATGCCCCAGCTTAGGCCCAGCATTTCCTCGCTCGGATCTACCGACTCCTTCGTGTCCGATTCGAGCTCTTCTATCCCCTTCACCGCCAGCGAATGCGAGCCCGTCATTCCAGTCGAAGGCCTATGTCACGTCGAGGGCCGTCTAGAAGCCAGGTGAGATAACACTAGCTATTCCGTTTTGGCCCTCTGAACGGCCCGTGGTGTCGTAGCTGGTGTATCGCACGAACAAAATGAGGGTTCAGAGGCTCTCTTTCGGATCTTGGCGCTCAAACTTACGCTTCCCTCTCTCCCTTCTCCGCAGGAAATACAAGTCTCCGTCATTTGCTGGCAGTCTTCTTCGAATTATTACTACAATGAATATCTCCGCGTGGTGCCACCATACCATTACGGCAACTGACGTCAGAGTCAACAAGGTCTCTGGGGCGTTAACCAACGCCGTGTTCTTCGTTTCTTGTCCCTCTGTCCCCGGAACCCCAACTCTTCTCCTTCGAATCTACGGACCATCGTCCGGGAATCTCATATCTCGTCCCCGCGAGCTAGAGATCCTTCATGTTTTGTCGTCCAAGTACAAAATCGGTCCCTTCATCTATGGAACTTTTGATAATGGTCGTATAGAACAGCATTTTGACTCCGTCGCTCTTACTGCCGCAGACCTTCGTGATCCGGAGATCAGTCGCTGGATAGCGGCGAGAATGGCAGAACTCCATGAGGTCGATCTCGATGACGTGGAAGGCCCCTCACTTTCAGGACATGAAGACTCGGTCAAGAAGAACATGCAGGCTTGGTTACCCTACGCTCGGGAAGTTCTTTCTCTTCCAGTAACCCCACAATCCTTCTCTCGAACCTTCAACATCGACTCCTTCGTTGACAAATGGGAGGGATATATACGCTATATTTCGCTCGTTGAAGCCAAGGAAGGTCCCAGTAGGCGAGTGCTGGCACACAATGACACGCAGTACGGGAACCTGTTGCGGCTGAACCCTCACCCCTGGAACCCCAAGGGTCACCGTCAGGTAATATAAACCCGTGACCCCGTCCATATTGAGCTAACCCCTCTGTTGTGCCCAGATAATTGTTGTTGATTTCGAGTACGCTGGCCCAAATCCGGCTGCGTTTGATATTGCGAATCATTTCTTGGAATGGACTGCGAACTATCACGGACCCACGCCCCACCTCGATCCGGCTCTTTATCCGACTCTCGATCAAAGACGCAACTTCTATAGGTCATACGTCACGCATACGAATCCTTCCATTTCCGGAGCAGAGAGGGAGGAGATGATGGACGCCCTCGAGAAACTAGTTCAAATGTGGAGCCCAGCGTCCCATGCGACGTGGGCTATCTGGGGCGTTGTCCAGGCCAGGGACATCCTAGAAGCTGACGATGGTGTGGAACCCGAATTTGATTACCTTGGTTATGCTCAGTTCAAGTTCGAAGAGTTCCAGCGGGGTCTTAAGAACTTTGACCTTTCTGTTTAGAGCCCAGGGCTTTTTCGGGTGCAGGGTTTTGGGAGTCAATTACCCATGCAGTAACTGGGTTTCTTGTTGGCCTTTCCTAGCCTGTTTCTTGATGCATGCTATCCTCTTGAACCCTCGTTTTTTTGTCGATATCGGATTGTTTGTCCTTAGTGTATCATGGTTTAGTTCGATTCTTCTTGTAGAACGTCCCCTGTATGTGTACAATATAATATCGTGACCCCTCGTTTTCGTTGTGACGCTCATACTCGTTCCTCAACTTCTTGGGCGTCCTCGACGGCGATTTGTCCATGACCACGATCGATCGCGCCAATTGGCTCGGCCTTCGTCACGAGCTGTGTTTAGACTTATAATGCCCCTATTCCAGAACCTAGAATCCAAATGGATCCGAAAGTTTTGGGGTCGATCTCGAGTGACTTCCTGGACGAGTTCATGACAATATATGATCTGTCAGGGAAGGCGGACGAACGTCCAAAGTCGTTCAAATCGATGAGGATCGGACGCCCACATTACAAGCTTCATAGGCGCACTGATACTAATCTGCGAATCTCCTCGAGAACGGCTGTCATTGAATAATACAGTGCGGCACCGGCGGCGGGACTACTATTCCTTAACGTTAGCGCCACCACCCTGTAACTGGGTCAGAAGATCCCTATCTCTCTTGGGATCTTTGGCCCCCTTGCTTTACCGTACCTGGACAATGAGCACGTGGTTGTGCAACCTGGCGCCAAAGGTGTGAGGGCCTCGTAAAAGTCTCCCCTCGTGAGCCGTTCTCTACTATTGTGACTGCTCGGATCTTACCCCAAGGCTGCCAACTATTAGTATGCGGCCTCGGAGGTTTTCCCACCCTCGTTCACATTGGAACGCGGCCTAGAGCCCCTTAGGACGCTCGAATTCGACTGTAGGGGAACTGCACTACCTGTCTTGTTGGACTTCCGGACTAAGAGAGCCTTGCAGGCTTTCGACATTAAACGGCGTCTCCGATGAGGTGGGATTGAATAGATTCCGTGGGCCCGCATTACGGGAAGCGGGTTTAATGTACCCGCGTTATTGAAACTCACGTATCTGCTCCGGCCGACAGGAGGGAGAGAACGGGGGAGTGCACTTCGTCCGACGAAGACTCGAGCAGCGCCGGTGCGTAGGGCCCTTTCCTTACGTCTTCGTACCAAACTCCCACAATCATATCACGGTTGCCCTTATACTCTGCCGGTCAGACGGCCTAGACTCTACGAAGGCGTCAAGCGTCAAGCCTCGAGTCTCGGGGCCCTCAGCACCAACCGGATGTGTCCTGGATGTCCCAAACAACCGATCAAGAGCCCCGGACTGCTCGGACCTATTCACCTCGATGAGTAGCCCGTCAAAGATCCCGTAGATCCTCCTCATGGGCTCCCTGCCAAGCGAATCTCCATTGAACGCACGCGGGGCTTGGCTAACCACTTATGTGTTTTGGATGTCGAACATCGCATGGAACCTCCTGAAAACTTATACGCCGAACATCCTCCAACTGCTAACCATCTCCCTCACCTTGAGAGAGCCTTGATTTTACGTGGCGTGTTACGCTTCTTCTTTCTCATGCGTTGCTTTGTGCCATTGTGCACTTTCCTCTGGGTGGCGCCATCGATAACCGCCCTGTTAATCTCATCAGCCACTAGTCCAGGGGCACCTTGGAATGCCCGTTTTTGGCCCATTTGGATTATTTGCGTCTGACGAGTTGCACCCCCAAGGTCTACACTGAAAGCCACCCTTCGCCCTATCATTCTGGTTGTTGTGGGTCCCACCATCGGATTGAATGTGCGGCGTAGTTTAAGACGCGGACTAGAGATAAGTGGTCAGTGCTCAAGCCTGCGCTTCACCCTCCCGCTTTCTAGCGTCTCCCTCCATCTCTGAGGAGGAAAGGGAGGTAGAAGTTTCGGAGTCTGTTGGTATGTATAAGTCGAATCCCCTAGGACTAATTGAATGACTTGAACAGGCTCAGGCGCTCAATGGAGACCCCTATACGAAAACTGGTTCAATCGTTGGAGTTCCGAGGCCGGCTATTGCAACCGCTCTCAGGTCCTTTCCCGATTTTTTTCCCGCATAGAATGGCATGCTTTACACTCATGAGAGCCCCCGCGCCAACGACAAGCTGCAACGAGCACTGGACCAAACATGCTGTTGGATCGGACCGAAGATCTCAGCGCGTTTCGCGCATTAAGTGCGGTCGAACCGAGGCCGATTCCTGTTCCGATTTTCGTCTTCTTGCGGAAAGAAATCTACAGTCAGCGAGGTAATCGGTTTAGTTTGACCGTGCCTGTTACCAAAGTCCACCTCGTGTCTCACCCTATGTTTGGGGGCACAAAGATAGTACAATCGAACAACTAGCAAGTGGTCTGGATGTTGCTGTCTCTCACGATCTCCGATACTGTCCGGCTCATTCGCACCGGGGTAGATCCCAGAAAATCCGGCGTGCTGCTCATTGGAAGCGAAAATGGCCCTGTTGTCGGGGGTCTGTCTCGTTTCGGGAGGTGTTTCGGTAGAGACGAGTGGAGAATTTCCTCAATGTTGTGTTCAAACGACCACGAAAAGCGCGGCCATCGCAACTCCGCGCCGGTCGGCGGTGGGTGCTTGTACTGGCTCTCTGCCCTCTCTAAGTCCCTAGTAGAAGGCAATATCATTGGCGACAGGTTCACGTCTGATACAGCCATCAACGCGATATCAATGAGTGAATATTGAGCAGGCATTGGCACATTGGGCCCACAGCTCCGCCAGTGACTTGAGGGAAATTTATTTCCTGGTGCATCCGTTCCACCTA
>Ga0307515_10015286_pt1 | contig 14153 bp, 5 predicted proteins | sample 17_EM_MG_FD_194513 | JGI IMG/M metagenome (GOLD analysis project Ga0307515, IMG submission 194513) | Populus trichocarpa ectomycorrhiza microbial communities from riparian zone in the Pacific Northwest, United States - 17_EM | ecosystem: Host-associated > Plants > Roots > Unclassified | place...
TTTTAACTAATACTTAGTTTATTTCTTTTCTTTAATATACTATGGATAGGTATTCTCTAGACATTCCCACTATTATTATCTATTTAGGCATTCTTCTGTAAGGAATCTTTTTAGTTAAAGTATTAAGTTATCTAACTTCTAAACTTCTACTAGGTGCCAGCTGTATATATACTTAGTATTTTTAAACCGTTTCTCGTCTAGTGCCTAATACTATTTTACTAAGTATTTTCGGTTCTTATCTTTTAGTGCCCTATAGATGTTATATATATTATCCATATATACAATCTATGCCAATATATAATACGCTAGGTATTTTAGGTTAACTCTTAGCTTATTACCCTCTTTAAGTTTAAACTTATATCTTATTAATCTGGGTATTGCTATATTATTTACTAGTACCGATATCTATATTATTTCCCTCTAGTTTACAGCCTGTTCTTTTAGATTCTTTAATATTATAATTAAGGCCCCTTTAATGTAGCTTATTTGTCTCTTAGATATTACCTAATCTAGTATAACCTTCTCGTCTAACTATATATAAAAGTCTTCCCACTTATTATTATATTATTGCCTATACCACTTTTAATAAAGCTTACTAAGTGTGTACGATCTATCCATAAGGAAGTTTTTTTTATTACTATTTTGTAATAGCCTTTTATATATTATTCTTAGAATCTAGTTAGAATCCCTAAATCCTCTTCTTATTCTAGTTCCGTAAGCCACTTAGCTTTAGATATACCTACCTTTAGCTTATTAATAACCTTCTATATAGGTGTCTTTTTCCTAAAGCAATCTAGTATTCTTAGCTCTGTAGATTACTTTTACTATATAAAGATTCGCTATCTAAATTCTTCTATACTTTTTTATAGTTGTTATCTTTCCGATAAATCCTTAACGTCCTTATACTTTTTAACTAATATATTAACTTTTTAATCTTTAGGCTAAATACTGTGTTTACCTAGGATAATTATAGACCTTATTTGTTCTCTAAAATCTCGGCTCCCTAAAAACTCTTATTCTGTGCTTATTTGTTTATCTTTAAACTAAGCTACTACTCTTTCCTATCTGTTATTATCTATTATAGGTTTTTAGGTCTCTTTTATCTTATCTTAAAAATCTTAAGCCTATAGCCTTTTACCTTTATTAAGTAGTAAATTAGTACTAGCAGTTATCTACTTACTTAATCTCTATAAAATACTTTTCCTGCCATCTTATAAAGTAATAGATGCCGTATTTAATGGAGTTATAATCCCTATTACCAATCCTTACTTTATAGCTATTTTAGTCTCTACCTTTAATACTAATATCTTAAGATCTTCTTTCTTAACATTGCTGAATAGATTCTTTTTAAAGTCCCTTTTTAAGTACTACCTTACTAACATCGCACTAAAAGTTGCTGTTAGATCTTTATTATATTTATAGAGCCTATCTTACTCTTTATAGTCTTAGGTAGCTCTTAGTTTCTCTAAACTAGGTTCTTATAGCTAATAGCTTACGCTATACTTAGCGTCTTTATAAATTTGGCACGCGTTATTATAATAAAACGTAAAGTGGTTAATTAAACAATCTTTTATTCCTTATAGTGTATTATTTTCCCTCTATACGTATATGCCGTCTGCTAGTCTAGTTCTCTTTATTATATAGTAACTCTAACTATCTCTATAATCTCTAGTAAAATAACACTATTTTCTATAATTTATATAAGCTCCCTTTTTAAACTATCTTTTTTATTATAGAGTCCGCCTAAATATCTTCTATTACTAAGATCCCTAGTTTAGCCCTTACTCCCTAGTCCTATAATTACTTAATCCTTAACCTCTTAGTTTCTATAGTTTCTTCGTCCATCTCTTATAGGTTTCTTTAATACTACTTAGGTCTATTAGCTCTGCGCTATACTATAGTTTTTAACTTAGCTTAGGTTAATGCGTACTCTACGCCTTATATAACTATAAAACTCTATCCTAACCTTTCTTAGTCTATTCCCTTTAGTAGATCCTATTATTAATCTTTATTACTTAATGTATTAATTCCCTTAAGGTATCCGCATCTTCTATTAGGATAATTATATCCTAGACTTTAGCCTTAAGTCCTTACTTATACTATACTATAAGCGCCTTATTATTCCACTTAACTTATATTACTAGTGTTTAAAACTATATTATATACTTAATTGCTAAGGTTCGCTGCGTAATGTCTTAGAGTTTTCTTTCTACTATAATCGTCGCCTTTAGGTCTTTAAATATCTATATAAGTTGCTCTATAAATTTATCCTAACTTAAGAATATAAACCGTACTTCTTAGTGGTTATTATTCCGTTAGCTTGTATTTCCGTAAAGTAAGGCTTAAACTATTTAAGTGCTTTCCCTATTAGGAATAACCCTATATACACTATTTAATCTATAGGTATTACTAGCTTTACTCCTTCCTATATAACCTTAACGTATATTTACGTAAGGAATCCTTTAAGCTTTAATCTTTCTCCTAAGAATCTTTTAATTAATAGTAACTTAACCTTTACTACGCCTATCCCGTTAATCCTATTTTTAAGTACCGCATTATTTTCTATTAATTAGTTAACTATCTCTTATAACTATCTAACCGTTACTAGTTACTATAAGTTAGTATTCGCTATACTAGTGTCACCTCCTAATCTTAAAGTAGTTGCTACCATTAATAGCGTTATAGTGGCTGCTTTTAGTGGTATATTATTTAACTTTTAATACTATAACTAGGTAGTAATTGTGTAATAGAACCTTATAGCAGGTACTACGGTAGGTCCTATTAATAGGCTAGGTGTGTAGGTAATGTAGAAAGTTAATAACGTAATAATAACTAATGGAGTAGTTACCTAACAAATTAACTCTAATTATATTCTAAGAATTACTATAAGGAAGGAACTATTTAGGTAGGGACTGTAGTCCTTTAAATACACAACCGTACTCCTAAGAAATCCTTTTTATATGTAATATACGTGAGGTATATAAGGTACGTACGTTCCGTCTATTCTCTATATTCCTCTCGTAGTATATTATATAATTTGCTTACTATTCCTCATTATATGGTTCTACCGGTTCCATACTGGACCGTGCCCTTATTAACTAACTAGCTTCTTCTAACTCTTCTCCAAGTAGTCGTAATATTGTACTTAAAGCGTCCGTAATAAAAGGGACTAACTAAATAGTATAAACTATAGTTATAGCCCGGAAAGGTTTAGGAGGTATTTTAGAAACGCCGCGTAAAGTTTATAGAAGCTCTATTACTACGGCATTTTAACCTAGATTAGCTATTAATAATAATTACTAATATATCAAATTTTACTTTTATTAGTATTTTATTATAACCTAATAAGCATCTGGACGCTACCTAGCTCCACTAAAAACTAATAGCATTTTATAGCAGAAAATTCTAGGGGCCTAAAGTTAGGTATTATACCTATAATAAGGAACTACTGGCTATAGTTAACCGCTTTAAATAGTGGCGATATTACCTTAAGCACGTAAGTTATACTACTCACGTACTTTTAAATTATTATAATTTACGCTACTTTATAACTACAAAGGAGCTTATATTTTAATAAGCTAAATAGGTAAAAGAGCCTACGTAATTTAATTTTAAGATTAAATATAAGCTAGGGGAAAACAACCCTACTAATAAACTATTACGACGGCTAAACTATGCCAAAGGCTTTAAAACGGGAGAAGGAAAACAGATAATAGATATCTTACTTCCTATATTATAAAATAAGCTCTAGGTATAGGATACTTAAGCACTTATAGCTCTATATACCGAGTCTTAGGTAATATAAGCCCTATTAGTTTCTACTAACGTTCTAGCTAGTACCCGGTTTATTGCTAATAAGGGTTTAAATATACCTAAACAGAATATCCCTAATATATTCTCGGAACCTAGTAATACACTATCCTTAATTGCTAAGCTATCCCCTTAAACTAATAGCGAAGCTATAGAGCAATTGGAACTCGGAGCTCTATAATAACTAAAGGACTTTAACCTTATAGCGGCCTTCCTAATATACGCGCATTAAAGAGTTATAAGATCTATAGTACTATCTAGTTTTATACTTAGAGTAGTATAGGATAAAATAGCTTTTACTTAGGAACCATCTAAAAGGTTAATAGATCTTATCTGCGAGGTATAATAGAGGGACGCTTTCTATACTATCCTTAATATAAAAGTAGACCGGAAATATAACGGAAAGGAAGCTGCTAGGCGCTATTATTAGGAACTAGACCCAATAGGCCTACTATATAAAGGTAGTAAGGTTTAGGTGCTATAAGAAGCAAATCTATAACAGAAGATTCTTATAAAGAATTACAATAATCCTTTAAACGGCCACTATAGTTAAGCAAAAACAGTAGAATTACTTTAGCATAAATACTATTAGCTAAAGCTTAATTAGGAAGCAAAGGAGTACATTAGCTATTATAAGAAGTGTTAAGTATATAAGATCCGTAGGCACAAGCTATAGGGTCTACTTAAATTAGTTTACCCTACTAGTAAGCTATAGTAATATTACGCCATAGACTTTATTATAGATCTTCCGCTATTTAAAGATAGCTAAGGATAAATATACGATTCGGTCCTTATACTTATTAATAGGTTTTTAAAGTACGTTTAATACCTTCCCGTTAACAAGACAATTAATATATAAGCGCTAGCTAACTTAATTAAGGAGAAATGCTTTCTTAAAGTAGATTAGCCGCACTCTATTATTACTAATAGGGGCAGCGTCTTTATAAGCCAATACTAGTTAAATATATACTTTTATTTAAAGATAGACCACTATTATAGTATAGCTTTCTATCTATAAACGGATAGGTAAACGGAACGCTAAAACTAGAAACTGGAGTCTTACCTATAAATATATTTAAACTACTAGTAAGACAATTAGTATAAGCTACTTCTGTATACGGAGTACGTTTATAATTTAAAGCAATACGTATTATATAAGTATACACTAATCTAGATTGCCTATAGCGTCTAACTATTTAGGTTTAATGGTATACCTAATAATCACTAGCTAAGGCCATATAATTAATTATAGGATCCTACTAGGAAGTTTAAGGATATCTACTAGAGAGTATAAGGATACCTTTAAAAATAAAAGGAGTAATAGAAGTACGTAAAGTAGAGCTTATAGGATACCTAAAAGTAGTAGAGACTTTAGTATAACCGCAAGCACTAGGATAAGTATTTTAGAGTAGGCGATAAGGTTCTATTACGTTTAACAAATATTAAGACCTATTAACTATTAAAAAAGCTTACTATAAGATACCTAGGTCCCTTCTAAATTTAGAAATAAATTAGTAAGTTAGCTTACTGTCTCTAGCTACCCCTATCTATAGCCTATATATATCTAGTGTTTTATATAAACCTACTAGAGCTATAGTATAGATTACCGCTAGAAAAAAACTTCCGTCTAGGCCTAATTAAACACCCTAAGGTAGTAGGCGAGCGGTATAACGTTAAAGCTATACTATATTATAAGCCTGTTAAGAATAAGCTTTAATTTAAAGTTAAATAGTTAGGCTAGTTTACTAAGGACTCTATATATATTAGGCCATAGAGACGCATTAGCCGTAACCGGCTTAGCGCAGGCGAGGCGCAGGCGAGGCGCCTACAAAACATAGTCGCCCCGCATTAGAGAACAGCAGAATTTAGTTCTACAGTTCTACTTCATTAAGAACCAGATACTCTTTATATCCCGTTACTGTTGTTATATTACTATATGCCCTAAGGACCTTAACGTCCTAACAGTACTAAATTCTTATCCCTTTTTAGGGGTAGTAGCCCGACAATACAGCGGTCTACGAAGGCCACGACTACGTAGCGGCAACCCTCTGTTAAGAAGACGACCTATATTTATTAACTACATCGCAGCCTATCAACCTAATGGCGAGACGCGGGCGTACTAGCGCAGTATATACTACTAAGTCTAGGAATCGGCCCTAGGATAACACGGGCGAACCCTCATCCCAGACAGAACCGGAAGTCATAGGTAAAGGGGATATATAGGAAGAAATACAACGGCTAGAGAACGAGAAGCTATAACTCCTAAAGTAAAGAAAACTATACTTACTTAGGGAAGAGGTAGAAGTACTAAGACGGCGTTAACGCGGCGAGGTAACGTTAACTCCCATTCCTAACCCATCTCTATAACCTTAAACAGTCCTATTAGAGTACTTAGGGGGTAGCCTAATGTATTCAAGTCTTAAGCGGAGGGCTACTAATATATTAGGTGCTCCGTTAAAACGGGCCGTTAAGATAGAGAAGATTGCTCTATATTATAGCAAGTCCATATAAGAGTACCAAGACTTCCGCGATAGCTTAAAGCTAACATTCCGCCTAGAGCGCGACGGCTTTATAGATAAGGATACTAAAGTCGCGTTTACTATATAATATATAAAGGGGACCAACTAAACCCTTTAGCTATAGTATAAAGATAACTATCTAGACACGCAGTTTACCTAGGAGGAGCTTATAGAATTCCTACTTAACTAGATTAAAAGTCCTATTAATTAAAAACTCTATATAGCCCTAACCTATATAAAGGCAATGCAGCGAACCAATTAACTAGTAAACGAGTTTACTGCTTACCTGACCTCCTTAAAAGCGTAAATTAACCCTCCTTATAATGCAAAGCATCTAATAATATATCTATTCGCGAAGCTACGGCTAGAGCTACGGATTACTATTACTAACTATTAAGAATTCCCTTAAACTTAAGACTAGCTAGTTTCCCTAGCTACCCTATTAAAAGAAAACTAGAAGAGCGCAAGCGCCCTATAGGGTAGAAGTAATAGGCGCGCCGTAAACTTAAATATAAAGACTACCTAGTTAGGTAACTTAGGGAAAGCAGACTCTAAAACCACTGCTAGTAATTTAATAGCGGGGCAAAGTAATACCGCTGGGGGTTTAATACAGCCTAAAGGAAACTGCACTAAATGTAGGCAGCTAGGATATTGGTGGCAATAATATAAAGTACAGTAACAGAATTAACTACCGCCTAGCAGCGTAAACGCTACCTCTACACTAGGAAAAGACAAGCGCCCTTAAGCACCCTTATAGCCCCAGGGCGTAAGCTTCTACTAAATTATAAGGAAGCTATTACTATCTTAGGTAAAGTCCTCTCTAAGCAGACCTAAAAGGAGACCTTAGTAATGCTCAATATCGGTGCTAAAGTAAATATAGTTAACTAGCGATTTACTATAGAGTGTAACTTTAAGATGCTAGACGTAAAGCTACCTACCTACTTCTAGTTAAATAAGATTTAGGTATATTACTATAAGGCCTATAAGGTACTACTAAGAATAAAGGACAGCTGGGGTAAGATTAGGGAAGTAACCCTTATCTGCTATAGAATGGCTAACGTATCCCCTACTATTACCCTAGGTATACCAGGGTTAAAAAAGGCCCGACTTCTTATTAACTGCGAGGTAAAGGCATAGCGATAGAAGCTAAATAGCTTATCCCTATTACTATAAACCCCTAAGGGTTTTATAGAGTCTCTCTAGATAGAATCTAGGGTCTTTACCCTATTAACTTCTAGAGTAATACCTAGTAAGTAAGATAATAGCAGCTTACTAGTCCTCCCCCCATAGTTAAAGGAAGTTAGTAATATCTTCTCCTATAAAGAAGTAGGAAAGCTACCCTAATACCACTAGGGCAACTATACTATTGACCTAGAAGAGGGATAAGAGTCCCCGTATAGGCCGCTTTATAACCTCTCGGCTAAGGAGCTAGAAGTCCTAAGGGAGTACTTAGACAACGCCTTAGCTAAAGGCTAAATCCGACTAAGTACTAGTCCTATAGGGGTACCTATCCTCTTTATACCTAAAAAGGATAGGAAGCTGCGGCTCTATATAGACTATAAAGGCCTTAATAAGGTAACGATTAAGAATCGTCTTGCACTACTATTGATTAGTAAGACCTTAGACCGCTTAGTAGGTTCTAAGATCTTTACTAAGCTAGACCTAACGTATACGTATTACCGCCTTTATATCCATTATAGCGATAAGTAAAAGACAGCGTTCCGCACGCACTACGGCCACTTTAAGTACTTAGTTTTGCCTTTTAGGCTAACTAATAGACTAGCAACCTTTTAGGGCTATATTAATTAGGCCTTATTAAGACTAGTAAACGTCTTCTATATAGTCTACCTTAATAATATTCTAATTTTCTCTAAAAATCTAGAGGAATACTAGCGCTACGTACTAAAAGTGCTATATAGGTTATAATAATATTAACTATATATAAACCTTAAGAAGTGCAGGTTTAGTGTATAAAAGGTTAAGTTTCTAGAATATATTATTAGTCCTAAAGGCGTAGCAATAGATCCTAGCCGGGTAAAAGCCATTACTAAGTAGGAGAGCCTTTAATCCTATAGGGATATCTAGGTCTTTTTAGGTTTTACCAACTTCTATTATTAGTTTATTTATAAATACTCTACTATTATAAAGCCTATTACTAATCTCCTAAAAGGAGTAAAGAATGGCCGTAAAGCTAGGCCTTTTAATTGGCCAGAGAAGGCGAAGTAGGCGATACGCTGGCTCTGCGACGCCTTTATAACAGCGCCGCTTTTGCGACACTATATACTAGGCCTACCGACTTAGTTAGAGACTAATGCCTCTATATAAGGCCTAGTAGCAATTATATTACAGCTGTTTAAAAATAGCCTTTAGCATCTAATAGCCTTCTAGTCTAGGAAGCTTTCGCTAGTAGAGCGTAATTATAAGACCCATAATTAGGAGCTACTAGCTATTGTAAAGGCTTTTAAGCATTAGAGATACTATATTAAGGGGCTATTAAGCCGCTTAGAAGTGCTCTTAGATTATAATAATCTAAAGGGTTTTATAAAAGTAAAAGCCCTTAATAGACGGTAAGCTAGATAGGCTATAACCCTAGCTGCCTATAACTTTATTATTAAGTATAGGGCGGGAAAAATAAACCCCATAGACGCGCCGTTAAGGCAACCCCTAGGCGTAGGGGGTCCGCTAGAAGAAGATACTATGCTACTACTACTCTAAAGGACTTTAGGAATATAGGGCTACTAACTTAAGGTAAAAGTCCTATTAGGTGTATAGGAAAGCGAGCCTTCTATAGAAGTATCACTTTTATAGCTATAAGCTAGCGACCTAATAAAGGTACACCTAAGCAATATAGTATTACGGTTTAACTGGGCAACCTATATATATACCGTTAAGCAGCATATAATAAGGACCTAAGTTAGAGTAGTAAGCGCTTAAAAGAGTGCCTATAAGTTTAGTACGGAAACAGTTATTAAGCTTATTAAAGGACTTTAAACTATAGATAACTTTATACTATAAAAGCGCAGCGATAGTGTAGATACGGCGAGACGCCGTTAACGCGCCCGCTCGAAGCTAGTGTAGCAGTTTAATTTTAATAGACTATTTTGTTACCGCGGGAGGCTATATATACCCCTAGACCTAGTAATTTATATAGAACTCCTACAGATCTACTACAATAATGCCCTAGCTAGGCACTTTAGTAAGAAAAAGACTCTAGATCTACTTACGTGTAAGTACTACTGGCCTAGTATAAATGCGGACGTTATAAGCTATATCTCTACCTATAATCTATACCAGCATATATATACGCCTTAATATCGCCCTTATAGCGAGCTTTAAGCGCTACCTTACCCGGATTAGCTGTGGCAGGAGATTATAATAGACTTTATTATAGGCCTACCACCTAGTAGATAAGGCGATAAGGTGTATAACGTAATATGCGTAATAGTCGACCGCTATACTAAGATGGCCTTATATCTACCTATAGTAAAAACTATTACTATAACCAAACTTACGGATCTTTTCCTTAATAAAGTAGTACGCCGTTTCGGAGCCCCTAAAGGGATTATATCTAATTACGATAGTATTTTTACTAGTAAGTTCTAGTTAGAGCTATGCTTTACTATAAAGATTAAACATAGGCTAAGTACGGCCTTTTACCCGTAAATAGACGGGTAAATAAAACGCTAGAACTAAACCTTAGAGTATTACCTCTATGTGTTCTATAATAAGAAGTAAAGTAATTAGATAGGCCTCTTATTACTAGCCAAATTTGCCTATAATAATGCTAAATATAGTATAATGGGTATAAGCCCGTTCTATACCTGCTATAGGTTTTACCTACGTCTAAAATATAAGGTCTAGGTAGACAATAGTAGCTCTATTCTAGCCGCCTCTAAAAGAATTAAAAGAATATCCCTTAAACGTAAGGCGCTAGCGAAGCGCTAGGAACACGCCGCTAAGGTATAGGTAAAATACTATAATTATTATTACTAACTATAGGTATATAAAGTAGGGGATCTAGTCTTACTATTAACTAAGAACCTTAAACTAAAAAGGCTAAGTAAGAAACTTATAGCACGCTTTATTGGACCTTTTAGTATAGCCAAACTAGTCGGAAAGTAAGTATACTGACTATATCTACCTACGTCTTACCGTATCCACCTAGTGTTCTATATTAGCTTACTAGAGCTATATAAATAATATAAGGGCACTACTAGAGACCCTTTACTAGGGCCTATTAAGCTAAATAATTAAGAGGACTAAAAGAACTAATACGAGGTAGAAGAAGTACGTAGAAGGAAGGAACGTAACTAGACCTTATAGTACCTAGTTAAGTAAAAGGGCTGGCTAGAAGAGTATAATAAATAGGTCCTAGTAGAGGACATTAATAAGGACGTAAAGGAGATATATAATAGTTACTTTACCCTAAGGGGTAAACGGAAAAGAAAGTAGGCGGGAGAATAAAAAAACTTTTAATTGTAACTAGGATTATGCCCTACTAGTAGGGCGACAACGGAACGACGGCGGAGTAATAGTAGTACGCTGATAGAAATACAGATACTCTACAGCTCCAACAAATCCTCCCTCTCCTCCCCTCCTTCCTCTTCCTCCTCCTCTCCCTCCTTATCTTCCTCCTCCCCCTCCTTCTTATCCTCCTTACCCTTATTCTTCTCCTTATCCCTTATAATAGGAGGCATATTAGCCTATAAGTACTATTAGTATACACTACAACGGCGAAATACCTGCGCTATAACATGTACTAAAGCGCGCATTACGTTAAGAATTCCTTTAAGGGTATAACGGATAGCCTATAATTCCTGCACTTAAAGTAGGGAAAAGTCTTCGCCCTTTAGGCGCTGGCAAAGACCATACTTAGCGCCGGTGCGCACTAAGGCCTTAACATCCTTTATAAAGGACTTCTAGACAGTAGCAACGCAAGCGTTAAGGTCAGCCGTGTCTCCGCTAGCAACCCACCGGCACTTAGCCCTATTAATAAGGGTAAGTAGCTTATTTAGGCGGCCATAAAAGGCTTTAGGGACCTAGTCTATTAGCTATTAGAACCTAAACTAACGCACTTAGACGTACTAGTTAGTATAACTTATTTAGTCGTCGGCAGTACCTATAATTGCGGTTAGCCTGCTTACCGCAGGTGGCCCACCTAGCGGTGGCTACGCGCTTGGCGTAGTAAAGGCAAATTAGTTTAAGTAAGGCTAGGGGAGCACCTTGCGAATAATAAGGAAGCTTAGACGGCGTCTAGTAGGGTTAGCGATAGCTATAAGCTAGTATAAAGAATACTTACGGAAGACTCACCAACAGGTAGACCGGCGGCTTGACGCTTACGATTTATAGTTAAGAAGAAATTATAAAGAAGGCGAGTCGCAGGCTAAATAAATTAAAAGGGAATTTAGAAGGGAAATCTAATATCCTACCTTAGTGGGAACTCCTACCTTTATAGATCTCTATAAGGTCCTATTATTATATTATCCTATTATTATATTGTCCTATCGTTATATTATCTAATTCACTTAAATTTATTAAAAACTTTTTATTTAGAGAAGGACAATAATAGCACTCCTATTATATAATAGCGTCGGCTAAAGACAGCCGCTTAAGAAGGGGGGGGCAATTATTAGGCTATAGAGACGCACTGGCCGTAACCAGCTTAGCGCAGGCGAGGCGTAGGCAAGGCGCCTATAAAACGTAGTCGCCCCGCATTAGAGAACAGCAGAATTTAGTTCTACAGTTCTACTTTATTAAGAACCAGATACTCTTTATATCCTATTACTGTTGTTACGTTACTATATACCCTAAGGACCTTAGCGTCCTAATAATATATAATAGTTACTTTACCCTAAGGGGCAAATAGAAAAGAAAGTAGGTAGGAGAATAAAAACCTTTTAATTATAATTAAGGTTACGCCCTACTAGCGGGGCAACAACGGAATAACAGCGAAGTAATAGTAGTATGCTAATAGAAATATAGATACTCTATGACTCTAACAAATCCTCCTTCTCCTTCCCTCCTTCCTTTTCCTCCTCCTCTCCCTCCTTATCCTCCTCCTCTCCCTCCTTATCCTCCTCCTTTTCTCCCTCCTCCTTATCCTCCTTACCCTTATCCTCCTCCTTATCCCTTATAATAGGAGGCATATTAGCCTATAAGTACTATTAGCATACGCTATAATAGCGAAATACCTGCGCTATAATACGTACTAAAGCGCGCATTATATTAAGAATTCCTTTAAGAGTATAACAGATGGCCTGTAATTCCTATACTTAAAGTAAGGGAAAGTTTTTGCCCTCTAGGCGCTAGTAGAGACTATGCTTAGCGCTAGTACGCACTAAGGCCTTAACATCCTTTATAAAGGACTTCTAGACGGCAGCGACGCGAGCGTTAAAGTCAGCTGTGTCTCCGCTAGCAACCTGCTAGCGCTTAGCCCTATTAATAAGGGCGAGTAGCTTATTTAGGCGGCTATAGAAGGCCTTAGGGACCTAGTCTATTAGCTATTAGAACCTAAACTAACGCACTTAGACTTACTAGTTAGTACGACTTATTTAGTTATTAGTAGTACCCGTAATTGCGGTTAGCCTACTTACCGTAGGTAGCCTACCTAGCAGTGGCTACGCGCTTAACGTAGCGGAGGTAAATTGGTTTAAGTAAGGCTAAGGGAGCACCTTATAAATAATAAGGAAGCTTAGACGGCGTCTAGTAGGGTTAGTGACAGCTATAAGCTAGTATAAAGAATACTTACGAAAGGCTCGCTAACAGGCGGACCGGCGGCGCTACGCTTACGATTTATAATTAATTAAAAGTTAAGAAGATAGCAAGTCGCAGGCTAAACGAACCGAAATTAAATAGGAAGGAAAATCTGGTATCCTACCTTAGTGGGAACTTCTACCTTTATAGATCTCTATAAGGTCCTATTATTATATTATCTTATTATTACATTGTCCTATCATTACATTGTCTAATTTACTTAAATTTATTAAAAACTTTTTATTTAGAGAAGGGCAATATTAGCACTCCTATTATATAATAGCGTCGGCTAAGGACAGCCGCTTAAGAAGGGGGGGGCAATTATTAGGCCATAGAGACGCACTAGCCGTAACCGGCTTAGCGCAGGCGAGGCGCAGGCGAGGCGACTACAAAACGTAGTCGCCCCGCATTAGAGAACAGCAGAATTCAGTTCTATAGCTCTACTTCATTAAGAACCAGATACTCATTGCATTCCGTTACTATTGTTATATTACTATATACCCTAAGGACCTTAGCGTCCTAACACTATTACTATTATAAGTATATACCTATAAGGCATATTACCTAGGTATATAGTAGGGAGTAGGTAAGCTAAGTTTAAGTTATAAGGAGAGCCAATAGAAGAGAGGACGATATAGTAAAGAGTATAGCAATAGCCTTATACAGAGACGAACCAATAAGGAGGAAAAGGGCTATAAGCCTAAGGAGCTTATAAGGAGGTGCCAGGGACTAGCCAAAGGCTAGCCTTAGTAGCCACTAAAAGCTCCTAGGTATGCACCCAAGTAAGGAATATAATACCCCTTATAATACCCTATATATACTTATACCTACTTATATAGCCCTATAGGTCTAACTCTAAATCTAAATCTAAAGTAGATACCTTCTAATTGGTTATAAAATTATATATATACGGTATATACTTATAATAATAATAATATACGCTATAGTAGCTACTATTAAAGTATAAGGGGACTTTGTAGACAGGGGGCTATAAGAATACGATTAGAACAGGATAGATTAGTAAGAGAGATAAATCCTTAAGGAGGTAAGGCCTTAGGGATTATAGAGACT
>Ga0307515_10015287_pt1 | contig 14152 bp, 1 predicted proteins | sample 17_EM_MG_FD_194513 | JGI IMG/M metagenome (GOLD analysis project Ga0307515, IMG submission 194513) | Populus trichocarpa ectomycorrhiza microbial communities from riparian zone in the Pacific Northwest, United States - 17_EM | ecosystem: Host-associated > Plants > Roots > Unclassified | place...
GAAAGGAGAAGAAGAGCAGCGCCGGTTGAAGTAGGGTTCTTTTATGCGGTCCTCTAGTCACGTGACCGCGAAGTTCTGCCAAGTTCTGCCAACCAAGTTCTGCCAAGTTCTGCCAGTGCCGTAACAGAAACCTGGCGGCGGTTTACGCTTTTATATAGACTACTAAGCTTTTAACGCCGTTACTGTTAAGAACTAATATCTGATTCTATTAATATAAGAGACGCTAAACTAACTAAGTAAGGCTTATTACTATACGAAGCTTAATATTATCTCTATATTTATCCGTCTCCGTATTATAAAAGGAGACGAATAGCTTACTGCATTTCGTACCCAATATGGACTATTTAAGTACTTAGTAATACCCTTTGGCTTCGTAAACGCCCCAAGCTCGTTTTAATATTATATAAATAATACCCTGCGCCCCTGCCTGGACATCTTTTATACTATTTATATTAATAATATTCTAATATATAGTAATAACCTAACTAAATATTAAAAGTACGTTAACTTTATCCTATAAGCCCTATACGGAGCTAGTCTATAATTAGATATAGATAAATATAAGTTTTATAAAACGGAAGTTCTATACCTTAGACTTTTTATTTCTATAAACGGTATATAAATAGACCTAAAGAAGGTTAAAGTAATTATAAACTAGTAAGAACCTAAGAACGTTAAGGACGTAAAAGCCTTTATAGGATTTGCTAATTTCTACTAACGGTTTATTAATAACTTCTCCGCCCTAGTTTTACCCCTTATAGCTTTAACCTAAAAGGATAAAGTCTTTATCTTTGGTAAGAAATATAAGAAGGCCTTTGCCTATCTAAAAGTTATATTTACTACTACGCCTATGCTTTAATACTTTAACCTAAACCAAATAAGTGTTATAGAAGCCGACTTATCTAACTATGTTACTAGAGGTATCCTATCTTAATATAATAAGGATAGAGTATTATACCCTATAGTATACTTCTTAAAATAACTAAGCTTAGCTAAATATAACTACGAGATCTACGATAAGGAATTATTAGCTATTATTAGGTGTTTTAAATAATGGCGACCTAAACTAGAAGGCGCTAAATTTCCGATTAAGGTCCTTAGCAACTATAAGAACCTATAGTACTTTACGACTATAAAATAGCTAAGTTATTATTAGGCCCGCTAGTTAGAATATCTGTTTTGTTTCTAATTTTTAATTATATACCGCCCGGGCGTTTAAGGTTAAAAGCCTAACGCCCTAACCTAACGCTTATAAGACACGCCAGCCTTAAAAAAAGCGCGCTCTTACTAAAATTAGACCCTACTTTACCCTAAACTATTTAACCCTCTTACTAAAGACCTTACGGTATACGTCCTTAAAATAACTAATTAATTAGTAGTAACTCTTTAATTAACGTCTAATACGGATCCTACTGGCCCACGCAGACTACTCCGTTACAGGGGGAAAACTTGTAATTTATATAAAGAAAACCCTGCAGTTGGGGGAAGGAAAAACCCTATGAGCCACCTCAGTCGGATAAAAAACCCTGAATTGCCATATTTGCACGTAGTGCGGCCCTACAGGCCTACAGCTACGTCCTCCTCCTTGGATGTTTTGAACTCCTTAGGAACCACTACTTCCTTCTCTAGCTTATCCTAGCTGGGGTTTACTACGTCCCAGCTAGGCCTTGCCAATTAATTGCTGTACCTATTGTTTCCTATATCTTAGCTATCCCCTATATACTATCTCTTGTCTAACTATTACTATATATGCCATGCCTCCCCCCCCCTAGGGCCTATTAAAGGCGTAAGGGGGATTTATCTATAAACTACTACTATACCAAAAGGCGAGCGGGACGTGTATATATATGCCTGGGTATCTTTTATGCCTAGGCCCTAGTTGCTAGGCCCTCGCCAAGGGTCACTACTCCTTAAGAGGAGATAGGAAAACCGTACGGTATTGTCTAGGCTGCTAGGTAGTATTTAATAGTTGATGGCGAGTAACCGCATGCTCCGCGGGCGATCGCCCTAGGGGTTAGGAGGGGCCGTATATTTGCTTATTTTTGTCTGTTCGCGTTCGCTTATATGTTAATGTAAAAGGTCGTTAATGCTTTCTATTAGGGGTTAGGGGATGCTATTGAATGCTGTGCATCCATGTTAGATCGTACAGGTGCCTTAATAGGAGGATAGTGTAGTAGCTGTTATCGTAAGGGGTACCAACGGTGGTGGTTTTCGAGATCTCACCATCCCATGTAAAAACTTTTTACCACCGCCTACAATACTCGCAACCACCTCCACCACGTCGTATCGCACGCTGTGCGACGTCTCTGCGTTGGCTCTGAGTCTGAACTTCGAAGACTCAGGTTCGTAGCCGTCACCACGTACAGGTGCAGAGTCCGTTTTCGACGACCTAACTAATTAATTAATTGAACAGATTATAGTTAATAAATACCTAAATAATGAGTTTATCTAAGAGATGCTTAAGCTAATGTATAATGGCATTAGATGCTCTAAAAAGATTTCTCTAAGTAAATACGAAATCTGCAGAAACCGCTTATATTACTAGAACCGCCTAGTTATACCTAACTATAATAAACTTAAGCTTAAGCTCCTCAAATATATATATAATCTACTAGTAGCTAGCTACCTAGGCTAAGAAAAAACCCTAGAACTGCTCTAATGAGAATATTATTAGCTAAATATGTATAATATAATATAAAGATATATCTCTAGCTGCTATATCTGCCGATGAGCTAAAGCTTTATATAAGACGTATAATGGCCTTTTAAAGCTACTACCTATTCCGGACCAAAGATAGAAGGATATTTTAATTAACTTTATTATTAACCTCCCCGTAAGTAAAGGCTGTATAAATATTATAGTAGTAGTAGACTAACTATCTAAGATAAGATATTTAATTGCCTGCCCTAATATAGTAACGCCTGCTATTGCCTAACTGTTTCTGGATTACGTATAGAAACTTTATAGACTTCCTAAAACAATTATCTCTAATAGAGGTAGCTAGTTTGTCTCTATATTTTAGAAAGAACTAACTATCTAACTCCGTATTAAAGTACTGTTATTTACAGCATACTACCCGGAAACGGATAGTTAAACGGAATATGTAAATACTATAATGGAATAGTATATCTAGATATACACGTTATATTTATAAGATAACTAGATTAACTGGCTCATATTCGCCGAGTTTACTATAAATAATTCCGTCTTGGAAACTATAAAAGTCTCCCCGTTTCTAACTAATTACGGCTAGTACCTATAAATAGGTTTTAAACCTTTTAGTAATGTTCCTTGCCCTACTTATTACGCCTTATAAGTTGCAGAAGTAAATTAATTTATAAAGAAGATAGAGGAACTATAACGGTTTCTTATTAATAAAATAATATGGGCCTAATCTGTCTATAAAGCCGTAGCGAATAAGAAACAAACCCTAGCACTGGCCTACTAAATTGGTAACTTTGTTTAGCTAGATATAAGGAACTTAAATATAAAACGACCTACTAAGAAACTTAATTAGAAGAACGTTGGCCCTTACGAGATTAAGAAGGTTGTTTTCTCTTACGCCTACTAACTAAAGCTCCCTAATACGGTTAAAATCCACCCCGTATTCTATACGTTAGTCCTCCGCCCTACTACCCCTATATTAGACGCCCTGCCTAAACAAATATAAGACCCTCCCCTACTAGTTAAAGTAGATGATAAGAATAAGTACTTTATTAAAAGAATTAATAATATTAAGTACAATAAACGGAAACACTAGTATATATACCTTACGAAATAGAGAGGCTTTACTAAGCCCTTATAGGAACCCGTTAACTCTATAGGACTTATATAAGCTATAAAAGACTTCTATAAACTCTACCTAGAACTACTATAGCCCTATTTTGCAGAAGCTTGAGTTTAAAAGGGGGGTACTGTTATAGGATACCCCTATAATACCTTGCATATATCTACCTATTTCCACTAACTTAGCAATTAGAGACTAACCGTAAAATGGCAATTTAATAGTAATTTAACAGCAATCTAATGGCAATCTACAATATTCTACTATATTCTGCTAAGTTCTACTAAATTCTGCTAAGTTCTGCTAGGACTATGACCTAAACCCTATTCTACCCTATGTACGTATTAACTAAGCAACTAAGTCAACAATATATGCCCTTTCTTTCCGTTTTCCTACCTTCTTTCCTTATATAACGTCTTAATCTTATTATATAGTTTATATACATAGCTTAATAATATCTACTTTGCTATATATTATTGTCGCTTATACTCACTCCGTGATAGAGGTATAGTATTCCTATCTATAATTTAGTAACCTTTATTATTTCTAATACTTTCTATTAAATCCTCTACGTCTAATTGTTATAACTAGCTAGTAATATTTATTCTTTCCCTTAGTAAAGTTATACCGTTCTATTCTTATTATATAGAGAAGAAGTTAATATATATTGTAATTATAGCTCTATCTAGTTACTAACCTTCTTTATACGCTAAGTATACGTAAGCGAATATATAATTATCCTATAATATTTAATCCGTCTTTAATGCTAAGTATATATATCTTACTATTCTTTATAATCGTTTAGTTCCTTATTTAATTTATCTTAGGGTTTATATATTAGTAGCAGCTAAAAGACTAAAGAGTAAGCTGGCCGAGGCCCTTATTAAAGTTTAACGCCGTTTTAATAAGGCGTCTTAGGCTCTAAAGGCTTAACTTAATACTTATACTTAATTATCTTGTTTATAAAAGGTTTATAAAAAGGTACACTCTAAAAAGCTTTATTTAGTAAAGTAAGGTCCTTTTAAGCTTAAGGCTAAGAAGGCTAAAAAGGATTCTAATTAAAAAGAGGTGGAAATAGTTTATTCGCTAGTAGTAGATCCTTTAAATAATCTAGCTTATCTATTACCTTTAACTAATCCCTTTATCTTTAGCTCCTTCTTAATATTACCTAACCCGTTTTCTTCTAATACTCCTATACCTTTTCTATAGCCTTTCTTAAGTTTTATAGTAGTTTCTAGGTAGTCTTATTATAGTCTATTTACTTTACTTTATATTATATTTTATTATTAATGTCCTTGTAATTAATAATCTTTAAAACTTACTATTTGTTTTCTTCTTAACGTATTTTACTAGCGAGCCGGCCACCCTACCAAGCCGGCCACTTCAAAATACACCAAAAAGCCGATATTTAAATCTTAAATATCTTAACCACTACTTAATAATATTTTCTAAAAATTTAAATATAAGCTCTTATATACCTATTTTAGTATATATTATAATACTAAAGCGTGCAGCTTGGTGGTTATTATAATATAAAGTTTAGGGGTTAAAAATAGAGATATTTTTAAATATCTTAACAACTATCGGAGCGCATACTCTTATATTATAATAAGTACTAAAATAGGTATATGAAAGCTTATATTTAAAATTTTAGAAAATATTATTAAGTAGTGGTTAAGATATTTAAGATTCAAATATTGGCTTTTTGGTGTATTTTGAAGTGGCCGGCTCGGTGGGGTGGCCGGCTCGCTAGTAGAATACGTTATCCTTTATATATATCTACTTTATAAACTAGTAACTCTACGTTTCTATACGCTAGCTTTAGTATTGCGATATACTATATAGGGTAGATTTTTATCTTTACTGGTAAGTTAAGTCTATATATAACTTCTAAAATCTTAATTACGATTTTAAATAGTTCTAGTTTAATATAGTCTAGCTTCTTACTTAGTTATTAACTTATAAATTTTTTATATAATAGCTATACTCTATCCCCCTCCTTTAGATCTGGTCCCTTAGATCTCTCAGCATTATAGTACTTTTTTATTTTTTTTAATACTATTTATACTATAAAATAAAGGTCTTTATAAAGATTTATTAAATCTTTTATTCTTTATTTAGCTATTCTACTGGTTTTTTTTTAACTTATTATAGTAATAACAATATTCTAGGTTTGTACCCATAATTCGCTTAAAATAGTAATATCTCTATACCTTTTTATGGTGTTGCATTATATATAAACTATATAACTAGTAATAGTAATACCTAATTATTCTATTTATCTATCTGTTTATAAATAATATACTATGGATATTACTACGCGAACCCTTTATTTTGCTAAAAATACCTTCTAAAATCCAGCTATAAATCTTAGATCTCTATCTAATATAATCTTACTTAATACTCTATGTTTTATAAATACTTCCCTAATATAGATTCTAGCGATATCTTCTGCTAAGATTTCTTCTATACATGCTATAAAATAGCCCTACTTAGTTAACTTATCTACTATTATAAGGATTACGTTATACTCCTATCTAGTAATAGGATCTTTTAACTTTAGTAACTTTATAATAAAGTCCTATAATATAGTTTCCTATAGATATTTTAGTATCTTAATAGGTTATAGCCCTCTATATAGCTTATGCCTTATTAGTTTATTTCTTTAGTAATTGTAAGGTGATAAGCTCCGCACCACTTAGCCACGGCACAAACCCTAAAAGGTAAGCGAGTGACTGGCTTGATGCCAGGTACTGCTGTGCGGAACAATATATATAGGCGAGGTGACTTCGTCACCTGATAGTAATCTAGGCATTTCTTTATAACTTTTCTTACTAAACTTTAAATTCTATTAATAATATACTCCTTTTAAAGTCTTAACACTAAGCCTATAGCTTTATTATATCCCTATATTATTCCTCTATAAAAATCTTTAATAAATTCTTCCGTAATACTCTTTAGTATATATATTACTTCTTAGTTTTTATACTACTCTAAGTCTAGGTCCTTAGATTATGCCTTTTAGATTTTTTTAGTCTAATTACTTTCTAGTAATTTATGCTCTTAGGTTACTATAATCTTAAAGTAATTATATCTAATTAATCCATTACTATCTTTGCATAGTATTACCCCTAATAACTTTTCTACTAAGTATATCTGCCCTTACACTCTTAGTGCCTTTAGTACACTAAATTTAAAAATAGTATTCTATAAGCATTTCTGCCTATTTAACCTATTCTTAATTAAGTTCTTTCGTTATTAGGAACCCTATTAGGTTTTTATAATTTATTTTAACTATAAATAGTTTCTCTATACCTTATAAGAATGCTCTCTATTCTTTAAGTACTATAACTATACCTAATAACTCCTTATTATAGATGTTATAGTTTAGTTCTAGTAGTGTTATCTTCTAACTATAGTATATTACTAGATGCTATATATTCTTATACTTTTATAGTAAATATACTCCTAGTATAAAGTCTAATACGTCCGTTTCTATAATCATTTCTAATCCTAATTAGTAGATTTTAAGGATTAGTTTCTGGGTAAACTTTATATTAAGTTTCTAAAACAACTCTTTTTATTTGTTTCCCTATACCTATAGTTCCTCCTTCTTTATTAATCTTATAAATGGCTTAATACTTATTAACTACTATGCTATAAATCTTCTGTAGTAATTATAAAACCCTAAAAATAATCTTAACTATATTATATTCTCTAGTTCTTACTAACTTACTATAGCTTTAATTTTCTTTAGGTCCATACTATTATAACCTAGTTTAATAATAAATCCGATAAAATTTATCTTCCTAGTAAAGAACTCGTATTTCTTAATTGCTACTAGCATCTATTCTTTCTATAGTCTCTTTAAAACCTATTAAATATATTAAATATATTCTTCCTTACTTATTAAGTAGATAATATTATTATTAAGGTATACTATAATAAACTTATTAAGGTGTTCTTCTAATACGCTATTAATTCGTCTCTGAAATATTACTAATATATTTATAAGTCCGAATTGCATAACTAATAGTTTATATAGTCCTTCCTTTAACCTAAAAGCTACTTTTTATTTATTACCCTCCTTAATCCTAATCTAATGATATGCCTACCTTAGATCTATCTTTATAAAGATTTGCGTATTACTTATCTAATCCTAAATTTTATTAATTAAGGGTAAAGAATACCTATCCTTTCTAGTAATATTATTTAACTATCTATAGTTAATATATAGCCTAAGTTTTCCGTTTTTTTTTTAGTATAAATAGTACTAGATATCCTGCTAATAACTGCAATAGTCTAATATATCCCTTTTATAGGTTTTCTTAAACAAACTCTTTAAGTGCTCTTAATTCTTCTTTAGTTCGTGTTATAGGACACCCCTATAATACCTTATATATGTCTACCTATTTCTGCTAACTTAGTAACTAAAGACCGACCACGAGATAGTAATCTAATAGTAATCTACGGCAATTTAACAGCAACCTACCGCATTCTACTATATTCTACTAAGTTCCACTAAGTTCTACTAAATCTTACTAAGTCCTACTAGGACTACTACCTAAATCCTATTCTGCTCTATATATATATTAACTAAGTAACTAAGTCTATAATATATACCCTTTCTTCCCATTTTCTTACCTTCTTTCCTTATATAACGTCTTAACTTCTTATACAGCTTATATACATAGCTTAATAATATCTACCTTACTATATATTATTGCCACTTATACTTACTCCGTAATACTATATTACGTTAACTACCTATACTACTATAATATATAGAACGAACCCGAAACTCCTATAATGGCCACTAGCATTATATCCGCACTTTAAGAACAATTAGTAGGGATATAGAAGTCTTTTATAGACGCCCTTATATAAAACTAAGCCATTTTAAATTAATAATAAGCTAAATAAGAAGCATACCACTAGTAATTAATTAAGGACCTCTAAAAAGAAATCCGTACACTTAAGATGCCTATATTAGGGCCTTAAAACTAAACACTATTTTTAGAAATAAACACATGGAATATAAGCCCTAAACTTATAATAGCTATCTACCCTAAACTAACTACTATACTATAATAATCTAAATGGCTACCTAACTCTCTAGTATTTGCTAGTAAATAGTAAGAGCTTTAATTATTTTTAAGCCAGCTTAAGAATAAGCTAACTAGTAATACTAACTGTTACCTAACTAAAGCTAACTAACTCTATTACGCCCTAAGTTAACTAAAAGAAGAGGTAGCTAACCTTATTAAACCCCTTTAACTAAACTTAGTATAAAGCCTAGTTATACTTCTTAAAGCTATATATAGTAAATCCGAACTACTAAGCTACTACTTAAAGAAAGATAAACTATATAGCTTAAGGAATAAAAGGTTTCCTAGTATTATTCTCTAAATTTAACCGTTATATAAAGAGACTAGCTGAAACGACTCTATACTGGTTAACAGCCTTATTAAATCCCTAAGCCCTAAGCTAAAAACCTCCCTAATAGGCGTAAACCTACTAGGAGCCCTTAATGCCTACGTAAACGTTATTAATAAATAGTATAATAATATACTACGCCTAATACCGAAGCCCGCTCCCTAATATAATATAATAACCTTATAAATATTTATTAAGTTATTATCTTAGCCTAAGTACCCTAATGCTATAGATATTAATACTAGAACCCTAAAGTACGCCCTACTAGTGTCCTCTAAATGAGAAAGGCGCATTAAATTAAGCCTTTGCTTTAAGTACGGAAGTAAAAACTATATCTTAAAATACTATCTTATCCCCTTACCTTTACTCTAAAAATTTTTTTTTATCCGTTATATTATACTATATATAATACTACACATGCAGCCTCTAGGCTATAGCGCTATAGTTCTATATATATAAATCCTTTTAGGCAGCTTAATATATACTAGTAGCTATATTTTAATAGTTTATAAACCTCTAGACTAGGGGTTTACTAGTCCCTAGTAAAATACTAGGTTGTTAACAACTAATAGGTAGTTTAGAAAAAATAGAAAAGACTATAAGAAATTAAGAAACCATAACGCCTATCTATGTCCTATTTGTAGTTTATTCTATCCTTTTACTCTTTAATATTTATCTACTAGAATCCTAGTAGGAGTTACCTCCTTCTAAGGATCCTACTACTATTAGCCACTTTCTAGTAGCTATTTCTGTCCTATTTAGAAATAAAAAGAGCGCCTCTCTTCCTTTCTTTATATAAAATAGTTTCTTTAAAGAAAGAGAAGATCCTAGTTACTTTTATATCTCCTTTCTCTCTCCTCTATATAGGTCGCAGTCTAGTAGTAGATATTTAGGAGTTTATATAGCTTTATATTCTCTATAGCATCTGCCTTCTTTATCTTTTCCTATTGTCTTTAAGAAGGACTTAAAGTAACCTTTTCCTAGCTTTAGCTGAAAGAAGGCCGACTATAGCTTTTTAGAACATCTATCCTTGGAGGCTTTAAGAGAGAAGGAATAGTTTTCTTTACAGATCCTAGTATAGTGTTTTCCTTTATTTTTATTTAGTTGCCAATTATTTTTCCACTATTCTAGTATCTTTTCTCTTGCTACTCTCCCTATATAGGCTAAGGAGGTATAAGAAAACTATATTTTTCTTCTAGAAAGGCCCTTTTTAGCTAGTTTATCTGCTATCTTATTTCTATAGATTTCTAGGTGGCTAGGAACCCAATAAAAGTTAATAGAGACACCCCTACTAGCTAGGTAGGAGCAACTTTACGTAATTTTAAAGACTAGTTCTTATCCACCTATAATAGAATTTAGTTATAATCTTTTAATAGCCGCCTGGCTATCTATAAAGATATAAACCTACTTCTCTTCTAGTCTTTACTACTTTAGGTATTCTAGGGCCCTATAAACTGATAGAGTTCTATATTTATAATTTCTATATAGGGTCCTAGATTCTAGTTTATTGTATATTTAATCCTATTTCTCTCTCCTATTTTATATACGGCTGCAGCACTTAATTTGCTATCTTTTAAGCTATTTGTATAGTATATATCTACTAGGTCCCACTTTAGGGATTTTTATAAATCTTTTACTAGTCTTAGATGTTCTTATGCGGCTTCTTCCTTACTACTTTTAGAGATAGAAAAGGATGCAGAAATAGGGGAAAGCTACAGTTTTTGCCGCTCTAGAGATATTTTCTCTATTTTCCAATTTTAAATTAATTGCTGGACTCTAGAAGTTAGAGATAGTAGCTGTGTTTTTAGCTATAGAAGGTACTTTATAGTAGAGTTTTTAGAGCTAGAACTAGCTACTAATTCGTCTCTATCTTTATTAACCCCTTCTATATAAGCCTTCTTAATTACATAGTTTTCCTTAAATTTTAAGATTCTTAGTGTATAGCTATTGTAAAGCTTTTTTAATCTAATTCTAGGAGGGGGAATAGAAGTCTTAATTTCCATAGCTTGGATAGAGGATCCTCTAAATACTCCTAGAACTAGTTTTAAGGCCTTATTTTATAAAGATTAGTACTTAGCTAGTAGGTAGTCTCTAGATTTACTTTTCTACCAGCATTATATTCCGTAGTCTACTATAGTAATAACGCAGGCTATATAGAGCTATCGTAGGGCTTATAAATATAGGTCTTTTTATATATTGCCTAGTCTTCTAATTAAATAGAAGGCTACTTTTGCTTTAGAGATCCTTATTTCTACATATTGTTTAAAGGTAAGCTTTGAGTTTAGAAATACCCCTAGCTACCTAACTAGGGTTTTAGGGGGTATTTCTACGTCTCCTAGCTTTAGCCCTTCTTTTATAGTGGTACGTTTACTATAGAAGTGTATAGGCTCTATTTTGCTAATATTAAAACTAATAGCAGCCTCTTTAGCTTTAGATATTAGCTATAACGCTATTCCCTCTAGCTTTTTACAGTTAGATTTAGCTAAATTTGAAGTAACTATAATTGCGAAGTCGTCCATATAGCTAAGGGAATAGGCTGTAGATATTATGTATATATAGTAGAAACAAAATAGGAGATATAGGCGAACCCTGTAGTATCCCTATTTCTATTCCTACTTTTTTTTATATTTGCCTGTTAAAGGAAAGCTATAGCTTTCTATTACTAAGGAAGGTAGCTACCCATTGTGTAAACGCTATAGGTAGTCTTAGTTCTTTACAGATAGATAGAAGCTAATTTGCAGAAATATAATTAAAAGCCCCTTTTATGTCTAGGAATAATATAGTAGCTATCCTTTATCTAGCCTTTTTCCTATTCTTTTTTAATTGGATATTATTTAGAAGTAGTAAAACTATATTAATCGCGGATCGCTATCTCCTTCCTCTTAGTTAAGAGTCTTGGAGTAAGCTAGTAGTACTAGTTAGATATTTTAATCTTATAGTAAAGATCTTCTCTAGAGTCTTTCCTAGGTAGTTTAATAGAGAGATAGGTCTATAGGACTTTGGTAGAGAATAGTCCTCCTTATTTACTTTAGGTAGAATAACTCCCTTAGCTTCTTTCTAGGCTTTTAGTTAATAGCCTAGGGTAAATAGGATTCTATAGATTCTATATAGAAGATCTTCTATAATAGGGTAGGCCTTTTATAGAATTATAAAGGATAGCTTATCTGGGCCTAAAGGCTTTTTATTAGAGCTAAAGAAGATTGCTTATTTAACTTCTATTTCCTCTAGTTCTAGCCATTCCTATTTACTATTTATAGTATAGTCCTTTTACTCCACAGGGCTAGTAGACGGGGGTTTAGGAAATAGAGTAGTTATAAAAGCTTTATATTAGTTATTAAAGCTTTCTACTAATCTAGTTCTTCTATCCTTACTATACTATAGACTAGGGACTATTTATAATATTTTCTCCTTTATATATTTTAGGGCAGTAAAGATCTCCTTTCCTTATACTTTTTCTAGGAAGCTATTCCAGCAGCTAATTTTAGCTTCTCTTATTGCATAGAAGTATTAATTTTTAGCTTTTTTATAGGCTTCTAGTCTAGAACTTCTAGTAGGTTACTCTTCTTAAAGTCTTCCTAATTTTGCTATTTTTTTCTTTTCTATAGAAGCTCTTTATTCCACTATAGTTTAGAGAATTCACAGGTTCTAGATCTAGGGATAGCTTTCTCTACTACTAGCTTTATACAATTAGTAAGATCTCCTACTAGGTTATCTACTAGTGTACTTAAGCTTCTATCCCTAGGTTTATAGGAATCCTCTAGGGAGGCTAGGGGGCCTTTTTCTCCTATCTCTATATATGGGTTTTCTCCTACTAGTTCTTCTAGTACTAAAACCTTTACTTCTAGTTCTAGTTCCTAAGCTAGTTCTATTAAAGAAGTAGAAAAGAGCTCCTAGTTTACCTTTTTTTATAGAGAACAGAGTTTCTTAAAGGGGGTTTAAGTATCTTTACGTCTCTCTAGTAAATAGGGAGAAGGTTATAGTTTTATGGTTAGATCTTGTTTCTTCTATTATAGTCTAATTATTCTAAGTATTTTCTTAAAAGTTTCCTAAGTAAAAGGCTAGGTCTATAATAGACTTTTCCCTTATATTAGATCTATAGAAGGTCCCTTCTTGTTTATCTAAATTTAGTAGTTAGCAGTTATATTTACTTAGCCAGTCTACTAGTTCTTTAGCCTCCCTAGTTGGATTTCTGGCTAGTGCGTTCCACTATATATAGTATAGGTTATAGTCTCCTATTAGTATAAAGGGGAGATCTAGTTCCAGTTTTAGAATAGTCCTAAAGATAGTAGTTCTACTATTTCTTTAGGTTTTAGAGTTCTTGTCTAGCTGTCTCTTATTATAGATATTAAACAATAAAAACCTTTAAAACCGGCCGTGGATTTCTAATGCTATAATATCTGTATCTTTACAGATATCCTCCCTATTTCTATATTGTAGGAAGCCAGTTTTCCTTATATAGATAGCTACTTTAGGGTAAATAGTTAAGTTACTAGGAAGGATAAGGTTGAAAGTAGGATATGGAATAGAGAAATAGGATCTTTTTTTTCTAAATCCTATTTCTAGTAGGGTTTGCTGTGCTTCTTATCTTTTTCCTACATTATATTATATAAAGGAGATTTCTCCTTTAGCTTTAGAAACTAGGGAGATTTCTTCTTCTTCCTATAAATAACCTTCTAAACTTATACTTATTAATATACTAGTTTAGCTGCTTTAAAAGACTCGTAGTCTTTGCTATTAGCAAAGTATTTTTCTTTACAGTTGATATAAAGAGGGGTAGTATGCTTATAAGGTCTTCCAATTTTTATTTTTATTTTTATTTTTATTTTAGGTCCGTTGTATTATACTACGTACAATACTGCGCATGCAGCCTCCAGGCTATGGCGCTATAGTTCTATATACATAAATCCTTTCTAGGCAGCTTAATATATACTA
>Ga0307515_10015288_pt1 | contig 14151 bp, 2 predicted proteins | sample 17_EM_MG_FD_194513 | JGI IMG/M metagenome (GOLD analysis project Ga0307515, IMG submission 194513) | Populus trichocarpa ectomycorrhiza microbial communities from riparian zone in the Pacific Northwest, United States - 17_EM | ecosystem: Host-associated > Plants > Roots > Unclassified | place...
TATACTAATATTAAGCGCTAAAGGTGCGTCTCTAATTAGGTATAGGCTTAAGTAATATCTTATAAATAAACCGCCATTTTATTCTTTATTAAGGAGGGAGCTAGCGTAACAATAACTCGCTAACTAGCTCGTTAAATTATAGGAGATTATATAAAAATTACCTGCTTACTATTATTGTTATAACCTTAGATAATAAGCCTTAATTTCTTAAATAGGGCGTTAGTAGCTTTGCCTTTAATCTTATTAACCATTCTTAACTTAAAGATATAAACTTTATTAAACTTAGTAGGGTTATACTTCTTAAATTTAAAGACTCCTCTTATAATAAGACCGTTAATCTCCTACTTATTAGATGCTTAGAAAGGAGCTCCTAAAGTTATAATATAATCTTTCTTTTAGAGCTATTTTATAAGCTTAAAGTTAGCCTTTTCTTTAGCTATTATAAAGGCCATTAATAACTTAACTCCATTCTTAATGGCGGTAATAAATTGTTCTTTAAAATCAATAAAATGTTAGCAATTTTATAATCCCTTTAGGCGACCTCTACCGCGTTATAGTTATAGCGTATTTACTATAATTATATTAGGATTATAGTCGTCTTCTAAAGCATATTAATTGTAATTTTCTTCTAGGGTATCTTCTAGGGCATCCTATAAAGGCTTAGAATTGTTATTTTTATAGTAAGGCTTAATAATAGTTAAATGGAATTAAGTGGGTCTATAAGGCATCTAAATAGTATAAGTTTAACCATTAATTACAATAAGTTAATGTGGGCCTAACTATCCTCCCTTTTTACGCCATACGCGTACTTTAGACTAGAGTGGTAGATTAAGCATAGTTAAGGTGTTTAGGCCATTTCTTATTCTTAATACGTTATTGACCTGGTATATAGCGTAGAGACATTATACCTCCTTTATTGCCTTGCGAATAGCCTTAGCTTATTATATAATAGAGGGAAATAGTAAAGAATTGTTAGTTATTTAAAGGTAGGCGCTAAAGACTAGTAATATAGGTATAAGTCTATCCGGGCTAGCGGAATTATTAATAGCTTTAATAGCTATTTATAAGGTAAGTTCTTCGCTAGCGTCCTTTAGTTCTAAAGAGATAATCTTATATACGCGGCGTAATAGCGTGTAATATTACTCTACTTTTTTAATACTATTATACGCCTTAACGGGGACTTCCTTAACCTTAATTGCTATTACCTTTATCTATTATTAGAACTTTATAGATAAGAAGTTCTTTTTTATATTATAGATAATTTAATTAGGGGGTCCTAGGTAGACATTAATCTAGTATAATTAAAGGGTATCCTATATATTCCTAGCTAATATATCCTTTAAAAATCGTGCGGCTTAAAAGGAGGTTAAGAAGTTAACAACTTAGAGTACTAGCTTGCTGCTAAAATATATAACGTTAATAATAATATAGAAGTTAAAGTTATAGTTATTTTTAAGGGTAAACTTAAATCGGCTAGGGGACTTCTGGTTTATTTAGTAGTAATAGGAGTACTTTATAAGATACTTAATTGCCTTAACCTTAACTTTATAGCCTGCTTACTAAAGAACCCTAAGTAATTAATAAACGGATAGGTGGCTAAAACGATAGTATAGTTAGCGTAATTCTAACTTAGTTAAGTAGCTTTAAGCAATACTCTTTTCTAGTTAATAAAGGAGTAACTAGGGGTGACCTTACTTACGTATAACAGGCACCTAATTATCTCCCTAAATAAATATATTCTTAAGGTTATTAAGCCTAACGCCTAATTTATCTATATTTTTAATATAAAATAGAAATAAAGTGTTTATAGGAATAATATAAAAAGTGATATATCCTAAGGGGGTTTGGACCCTAATTGTACTAAGAAAGATTATAGTACCCTTACTAAAACGAATCGTATATTAGCCTGCCGTTAAATAGTTAATCTAAATAGAGTTATTAAGCTGCTAAAGGGCTTAAACTTAAGGTTCTCCTGCTATAAATACTCCTACGGCTCTAGTATCTGGTATAATACTATAGAAGATATTCGCTAAGTATTTATTATTAAAGGAGAACACGGAGCTCTCCTTTAGCTTATTAAAGATATCTAACTTTATAATAAAATGGAGCGTAGATTAGTTATTAAGAATAGTGACGGTTTATATACTATCTACCTTACTATACTTAGTAAAGTATTAGTTAGGAAAGTAGTTCTTAATTTCTATATCTATAAGGAGCTATTTAGTCTTATTAACCTTACCCTTAAGATCTTCTACGCCTTTATATTAAACTAGGAAGCTTTAGAAGTAGGCTATAGTAACCTTATAATTTCTAATATTTCTTATACTCTAATGGAACTTATTATATACCTCTTTTCGCTTATTAAAGGAGTGTCTAGTTAACTAGTAATTTGGCTTTTTATAAACGTAGCATTTCTTCTAGTAATTACTTTAAAATGAACCTTTATAAGGACCTCTATAATTACCTTATAGTTAACATTAATTATACCCTTTACCGTATTCCCTACCACGGCCGCCATATATTTAATTAGTCTAGTTATAATTATGTTGGTTAGGAACGCTTAGTTAGGTAAAGCTTTTAGTATAGAGCTGTTAAGATTCTTATATTCGTATTATAGTATCTATAGTAGAGCGTAGCTTAGTATATACTCCTTTAAACGTATCTATAGGTTTATATAGCGCCAAGTTACACTTAGGAACGCTATGGCATACTAAGATAACTTAGTCCCTTAGGCTGTTCTTATTTTAGTAAGTTTTGGTAAGTCCGCATTAGATTTTCTAGAGTTTATTAAAGAGTAGTTAAAGGCACTCTAAACGAGTCTTTATTAGGTTAGAAGTAATAACTCTCTAAAATATAGTCTCTCGCTATTTAGATATATAAAGTTAGCGATTCTTATTAGTCTTAAAGTGGGCTCTAGTAAGCTAAAGCATTATATTAAAGCTATAGTTTTTATCCGTAATATAGTCGTAATAGAATATTACTGCCCGTCCCTTTAATATAATGGAGAAAGCGTAGTAGTATTAGTAGTATTAAATTCTAACCTTATTACAACAGTTATAGAAGACCTATAGTTTTGCTCTAAGTATATTATATAATTCTCCTCTAAACTTTTTTTCTTTGTCTAAATATACCTTTATTAGATTCGTAACTTCTTATAATAGGGGGTTACTGGTTAGCTAGAGTAGAAGAGCTAAAGGCGGCGGAGGTAGAGGACGAGTACCTCTAGGTAGGAGAGTACCTTTAGGTGGGAGAGTAGCGTTCTAGGGGTTTTATTCCAAATTAAAGTTGCCTTCTAAAGAATATAGGTTAGTTTTAGGTTTCCGTAGTTAATATATAATCTTAGCTTTCGTCTATACTAGTTCTTTTATACTAGTAATTAGGTTACTATTCTTAGTAATGTATACCCTATTCCTATAGAGGAAGTCTTAAAAATCCTAAATAATATTAATATTGCTAAGTACCCAGGTGTTAGCGGTCTATCCTATAAAATCCTCCCTAAAATATTCCCACAGCTGTATATTGGCGTAGTGTTTACTTTAGTAGAATATAATACGGTGTAGGAGAAAGCTATTAACTTATTTTACGGTATAAGTTATTATATTAAAGGTAAATTCGTTCTAATTTTTATTAATAAGTTTCGCGTACAAAGCTACCCCTAGTGGTAAGGAGTCTTCCCAGTCGTTTAAAGTAGGCGTAGCTATGTTTTTAGAGGGAGGGAAGTGTTATTGGCGTAGGGATTGTTGTTTAGTACGCGTTTATAATATATATTTGTTGTTTAGTACGCGTTTGTAACGTGTATTTATAATTATAGGGCTTAGGACCAGTTCTGGCCTTAAATCGCGAAGACTTATAAAGCGTATTATTTTGTGTAATAGACGCAAAAATTTATAATCTTAGAAAGGCTTAGGACTAGTTCTAGCCTTTAGATCTTTAAATTTATAGAAGAGTTCTATTTAAGGTTTAGGACTAGTTCTAACCTTAAAAGATAGCTTCCTTTAGCACGAGTAGTACTAATACAGTGGCTCGTCTCTTCTTAGTGGAATACCTAGCTGCTCTATAGTATAACAGTGAAGTTAACCACTAATTAGTATTGGTTGCATAAGGTGATATTATATAGCTACGGTTCGTAGATAGTATAATAATTGTTATTCTTCTTGTTTAATTCTTAAAGAAAGGGGTAAGGAACTTAAGGTTCCTTATCACGCTAGTGCCGCGGCGGTACATAACGGCAACTTACTGTACGTAACGGCAACTTGCTATACGTAGTGGCAATATGCCTTATATAGTGACCACTTACCTTTATTCCTAATAGTATTATTACTAATAAGAGCTCTAATCTTTATTTTAATACTATACGTAATAAGAACTAGATAAAGCGCCTCCTATTAATCTATACTACTCTAGCTAGATACTATATAAAGGGTAATTAAAGGGTTTTAGTATTTATCCTAAATATTAATAAAGCTAGTATAGATTCTAAGAAAAAGGGAATAACTTAAAGAGGTTTAGATATTTACGGTAAGGTAAATATTTACTTTTATAGATTAAAGTACTTTTTATATAGTATCTTAGCTCTTAGTAAAGTATTTAAGAATTTAGGCTATAATTATTAAGTGGTATATAGGGATAATTAAGGGTGCTTCTTAATTTAATACTTTTATATAAGTATAAAACTTTAGCTATTCTATATATAAGAAGGGAAGCTATTATATAATAATAATAATTTATTACTTAATGCCTAATTTGGATCCCTATTAGGCCTACGCGGACTACACCTTATATATATATAGGGAGAAAACTCTATTTAAGAAAAACCTGTAATCTATCTCCCTACCTTTTAGGACTCGCCTATAAGGCGCCCGTAGGGCGCCTACGAGTTACTTATAATGCTCTACTACCTTACTTTTTAACCTCCTTAGGAACTACTACTGCCGTAAAAAGCCTATAGATCCGCTAGTATCGCGGACTTTCCTTTACTACTATAGAGTTATTAGAGGGCGCCTATTGCTCGCCTATTTACCTTCTACTTTTATTTCCTTTATAACCTAAAACTAGTTTAGTATATTTTAGCTAATAAGCTACTAGGTAACCGCCTTAAGGCCTTTTTATATTAAGAGTAGTATGCTATAGTTCTCTATACTAGCTACTAAGAGTATTACTTCTTAGTTAGTGCATAAGAGGTATAACAGTATTACGTATTTTAGAGTCTATCTTGGCTAGCTATATTTACATCTTAGGCTATCTACTAAAACACATACCTAGTAAAGCCAATCTTTTAGTCCTATTATTCCTATTATATTTTCTACCTTTATTAGGCCCTTTTAGAGCCCTTAGGTATTTACCCTCTATAGTATTAACTATATAACTTATAAGCTTTATAGTGTGGAAGAATTTTATAAACGACTTAATTATAAATATATATAAGGGATATTATTATGGTTACCTTGGGTTGCCCTTAGGACAACCCCCGGACACCCCTTAGACGTCCGTCGGTCACGTGCCGGAGGCATATGCCCGTAGTATATAGTCTCCACGATCTTAGAGGCCTTACCTCCTCAACAATTCGTCTCTCTCACCAATCTATCTTATTCCAATCGTGTCCTTATAGCCCCCTATCTACAAGTTCCCCTTATAATATAGCTTTAAAGCCTCTATATATACATAAAGAAGATAGAGGTAATAAGATATAAAAGGGTAATAGGTAACTAAAATGGGAATAGTGATCTATAAGTAATATTAATCTATAATTAATATATAGGGTGGCGTTAACGCTGTCCTGGAGCCTTCTAAGCGGTAATCTTATGTCTTAGTATGTGTCGGTAGTCGGTTATATACCCCCCTAGATTTAACGGTGTAGTTAAAGCTATAGAAAATAAAAATAAAGGTAGAGACTATATTAAAATAGGAAATTTAGATATAAATTAGGAGTAGTAAAGGGGTTTAAGGCTTAATAGTTATCCCTAGCTTATATCTCTAGATATAGAGCTATATTTAAAGAGATATTCTCTTTAGCCTCTTAGGAGACTATATTTAAAAAGGAAATTAAATCTTAATCTTATTAGTAGTAGTAGTAGTAGACATCCTCTAGGAAGCCTACTTTTATGCTTTCTTAACTATAATAGTGAGTCTTTTATATCTTATAAGCTTTTCATTAATTTACTATTATATTTTCTTATTAGGTACCTACCTATAGGGTCTTAGGCTCTTAATTAGATATTAGCATTCCTAAAATAGGTATTCTTTACTATAGAGGTATGTCTTTATTAGTAAAATAGGGGAATTATTTTAAAGTGTTACAAATGCAGAGTAGTTAGCAGTAGTAGATGCTGCTTGTTACTATATATAGTAGTACTTAAATTCTTTAATTAGATCGATTATAGATAGTACGGCTTTATCCTTCTATTCTTTATAAATAAGGTCTACTTTTAGTACTCCTATAAAGCTAGAAGAGATAGGCTTAATTACTTAAATAAAATTATAGTATGGCCTAAATCCTTATACATCTAGTATCTTTAATTACTTAGCAAGTTTATAGATGTTCCGCTAGCTATTTAACTATTTATTAATGCTCTAGATTATATTATAGGCTTTTAAAGCCGTATATTAATTAAGGACGTTATGCTTTTAACTTAAGGTAGTAGGGGCTAGTGCAGCCTTAAGTGCTTAAAGCCGTTTATATACTATTTTAAGGCCGTTAATAAGGGGAAGGTACTCTACTAATATAGAGCGAACGATGTAGTTACTAATACCATTTATAGCCTATTTTTGCTTCTTGTATATATAGAGATTATCTTTATATTTAGCGTAGAGCTAGTTATAGGCAGTAAGCTAGGTAGGGTCTAGCTTTGCTATTAATATAGCCGTGGGTAGTATATCCCTTAGTATAGGCCGATTGAGTAGTTTTAGCTTTAAAAGCTTATCTTTCTTTTTAGATAGGTCGATATACTACTATACCTTATTAGATGGCTTATTAAGGATAAGGCTAGTTTTTAATTTAGTAGAGGTTATTATTTTTAGAATTTAATAGGTTAGTAAGGGTCCAGGTTAGGGTCCAGTTAGCGTCTTAGCGTAACCTTATTTAGACGTTCCGAACTTTAATTTATTAGTTCGTTTATTAGTTAGGTTTAATCGCTCGTCAGCGTTAATCGTCCGTTTGTTTAGTATTTAAAGGTAATTATAAGTATAAGGGCGGTACCTAGAAGAAGCTTAAAATACTTACAAAGGTAGTAGAAGTATTAACTTCTTAAATAAGGTAGTAGATTTATAGTGTAATAGGTAGTATGGTCTAGGTAATTACTTAGCAAGTAGTACAATCTAGGCTTATAACTATAAGCTTTGCAGTATAGAAGAATTATATAAATAACTTAATTGTAAATGTAGCTCTAAAGCCTCTATATATATATAAAGAAGGTAGAGGTAATAAGATATAAAAGGGTAATAGGTAACTAAAATGGGAACAGTAATCTGTAAGTAATATTAATCTGCAATCAATATATAGGGTGGCGTTAACGCTATCCTAGAGCCTTCCAAGCGGTAATCTTATATCTTAGCATAGTATTAGTAGTCGGGTATATAACTACTAAAATAAAATAGTAGATAAACTAGCTAAAAAGGGCCTTTCTAGAAGAAAACTACAATCTTCTTATACCTCTTTAGCCTATATAGGGAGAGCGGCAAGAGAAAGGATACTAGAATAGTAGAAAAATAACTAGTAGCAGAATAAGAACAAAGGAAAACACTATATTAGGATCTATAAAGGAAGCTATTACTTTTCTCTTAAAGCCCCTAAGGATAAATATCTTAAAAGGCTACAATCGGCTTTCTTTCAGCTAAAGCTAGGAAAAGGCTATTTTAAATCCTTTACTAAAGTAATAGGGGAGAATAAAGAAGGTATATGCTTTAGGGAATATAGAACACTACAAACCCCTAGGCACTTACTACTAGACTACAACCTATATAGAGAGGAAAGAAAAGAAATGCAAAAGAAACTAGGCTCTTCTCTCTCTCTAAAAAAGCTATTTTGTACACAAAAAGGAAGAAAGGCGCTTTTTCTATTTCTAAGTAAGATAGGGATAGCTACTAGAAAGTAGCTAATAACAGCAGGATCTATAGAAGGAGGTAACTCCTACTAGGCTCTTAGTAAAGATATATTAGTAAGTAAAAGGATAGAAATAAATTATAAAAGGACAGGGATAGGCGTTCGGATGTCTTATTTCTTATAGTTTTCTACCGTTTTCTTATTCCCTAGTAGTTGCTTATAACTTAGTATTTTACTAAGGAACTATAAACCCCTAGTTTAGGGATTTATAAACTACTAGGATATAGTTACTAGTATATATTAAGCTGCCTTAAGGGATTTATATATATAGGACTATAGCGCTATAGCCTAGAGGCTATATGTGCAGTATTATACGTAGTATAATATAACGGATTAAATTTTTTTTAACTACTTAGGTTCCTCTTCCTTAGTTCAGCTTTTATACCCTTAACTCCTATATACTTCTTTAGTATTAGTCTAACTAGTATTATATTACGGTAAATAGTTTCCTAGTATTCTTTTAAGCTCTACTTTAGCTCCTCTCCCTTTTTTACTATTATCTTTACTAGCCTCTTATACGTCTCCCTTCCTCTTCTATATAGGCCTAGGCTTTAACTTAGTACTATTCTTCTTCTACTTTCTCCACCTATTTCTCTAGTATATCTTCCCTACTTTAGGGTTATTAGGTTATTCTCCTATAGGGCACTCTAGGGTCCCTCTATAGTTTATTTAAGCATATCTTAATATACTTTATAATATTAGAGTTATACTTCTTCTACGCCTTTTATATTACGGCGGCTTTAATATATAATTATAGGGAGGGGATATTAGCTTCCTTCTTAAGCAGTACTATAGCTATTCGCTTATACCCGCCTATTATACTCTAGAGGTAGGCTATCTAGACCTTTTAGTATAGTTTAAGGAGTAATTTAGAGGGGCCTTTCTCGGTTTCTCCTATAGCCTAAATACTAGATCTATATATTATAGTTAGCTGGATAACTACTATATATAGTAGGCGTAACCTCTAAAAGTATAGGCCCTATATAGAATTAATAATCCTAGATATTACGGTATACTATACTTAGCCCTTATAGGCCGCTTATAATATATATACGCTCTACTAGAGCTTACTATCTACCTATACTCTTAGTACCCTTAGGCCTTAAACTAGTTAACCCCTAAAGCCTTAGATATAAATTATATACTAAAGGTCTATAAATTAGTTACATTTCCTTATAAAGTAGATTAGCTAGTATTTCTCTAGTAAGAATTAGACTCTATATTATCTTGCCTATTCTATATAGGTATTATAGGCTTTTTCTAGTATTCTGCAATTCTTTATAGCTATTAGCCCGTATATAATTAGGTTTATATTATTAACAAAGCCTCTCCCCTAGGTCGCCCCTTTCTTAAAGGTATTAAGTAGGTTACTTATAAAGAAAAGGAAGAGTATAGGCGAGAGAGGTAATTCTTATAGTATTCCTGTTATAACTGTAATAGGGGGGCTCTAGTATCCGCTAAAGACTAGTAATATTTCTTTCTAGCCTATAAACCCTTAAATAAATTATATAATCTACTCTAGGAAGCCCTTTACCCTAAGGATATATAGGAGGCGCTTACAGGGTATATTATTATAGGCGCCACTAATATCTAGGCTAAGTATTAATACTATAAAGTCCCTTCGCATCGCCTATATAGATTTAATAGTAGTAGTAAGTAACGTAAGTGCTAATAGAGTTAAGCGGTTCTTTCTTGCCCCTATTTAGCTTTATAGTAGTAGGGCGTATTCCTTAGCCGTGTCTACTATATAGTCTACTATTACCCTTTCTAAGATCTTACTAAGGGTATTTTCTAAGGCAATAGGGCGGTAGCTTCCTAGGGTTAAGTAGTCTACTTTACCTTCTTTTTATAGAATAACCGTTATTATAGCTCTTCTAAGTCGCGGGTAGTAGCCTATTATAAAGTATGCTCTAGCTATATCTATAAGCTAAGGTACTATAAGCGGGCTATAGGTCTTTAAGGCCTTATTTAGGATTCTATCTAGTTCTAGTACTATATTATTTAAAAGGCAGCTAATAGTTCTAGCCATTTCTTCTATTATTATATTACTATTAACCTATAGGCGAGTTACTAGTGTTTTACTAGTAATATTACTAAGGTCTACTAGAGCTGGTTAGGGGAAGAACCTTTCTATTAGGATCTTTACCTTCTTATCGTTATTATTAGTAGCCTATAATTCCCCTACTCTTTATAGAGGCGGTAGGTATAGGTCTTCTACTAGGCGTCCTACCTTTTTCTTTAGGGTATTCTTTAACTAGTTTCTTATATCTTTATATTATCTCTTATCTTTAGGGTTATAGCTACTTATATATTTCCTTTTTACTTATTATTAGCTAGTAATAAGAACCGCGTATTATATAGACTATGCATATTGCGTATAAGGGCCCGGTTTTAAGACTAGGCAGTACTCTTCTAGCCTATTTTTAATTATAGCCTAAATCTTTTCTAGTCTTTAGTTAATTTCCTTTGGGGTAGTTAGTAAGCCTTACTTATTTAGTATTAGGTAGATTTCTTCTAGGTCTTAGAGTTATTATTTAACTATATTAAGGAAACTATCTATTTTAAGCTTCCTTTTTATATATCTTTTACTATTTAGTTATACCTTAATATCTAGATCTAGCTATATCTAAATAGGGATATAGTCTAAGGTAAGTACCTATTTTTCTTTAGGGGTATATCTTTTAAGTCTCTAGTATAGGCCTTCGTCTATTAATATAAGGTTAATTATACTTTTAGTGGTGCCTTATTGCTATATAATTTTTCCTAAGGGGGTAGCTAGCTTAAGACCCTAGATATCTATAGCTTTTAGTAAGTACTTTACCTATTATTTAGCGGTAATATAGGTACCCCCCTACCGTAGGTAGTAGAGGTTTATATCTCCTAATAAGATAGATTCCATACCTTTAGTTTTTAGTAAGCTTATTACTAATATAATATTCTCTATTTATAGTACCTCTATAACCCTAGAGTTATATATATTAATAATTTATACTAGTCCCCTATATATCTAGATTATTATAACTATAATATCTAGGTTAACTGCCTACTATAACTATAAGTGTTAGGAATATAGGCAAGTTGCCATCACGTGAGGTAAGTTGCCGTCACGTAAGGCAAGTTGCCGTTACGTGTCGCCGCGGCACTAGCGTAGCAAGGAGCCTTAAGCTCCTCGCCCTTCCTTAAGTAAGAAAAGGCAGAATAATAATTATCATACTACCTATAACTTGTAGATACATGATATCACCTTATATTACTAATACTAATTAGTAGTTAACTTTATAGTTATACTATAGAATAGCTAGGTATTCTACTAAAAAGAGACAAGCCACTATACTAGTGCTATAGCGCTACTCATGCTAGAGGAAGCTGTCTTTTAAGGTTAGAACTGGTCCTAAACCTTAAATAAAACTCTTCTATAAATTTAAGAATCTAAAAGGCTAGAACTAGTCCTAAGCCTTTCCTAGATTATAGATTCTTACGTCCATTATATAGAATAACACGCTTTACGAGTCTTTATAATTTAAGGCCAGAATTAGTCCTAAGCCCTATAATCGCAAATACTTATTATAAACGCGTACTAAACAATAATCCCTATACCAATAACACTTCCCTTTCTATAACTCTATAATCTCTATTATAACACTTAATAATATAACCGTAAGCTGAAAACATGGCTACGGTTACTACAAACGACTAGAGAGGCTCCTTACTACTAGGGGTAGCTACGTACGCGAAAATTATTAATAAAAATTAGGACGAATTTACTATTAATATAATAACTTATACCGTAAAATAAGTTAATAGCTTTCTCCTATACCATATTCTATTTTACTAAAATAGCCACTATACCGATTTATAGCTATAGGAATATTTTAGGGAGGATTTTATAGGATAGGCCGCCAATACCTAGGCACTTGGTAATATTAATATTGTTTAGGATTTTTAAGACTTCCTTTATAGGAATAGGGTATACGTTACTAAAAACGGTAACCTAATTACTAGTAATATTTAGGCTATTATTATTAGTATAGAAAAACTAGTATAGGTAAAAGCTAAGATTATACGTTAACTATGGAAACCTAAAACTAACCTATATTCTTTAGAAGGCAACTTTAATTTAGAATAAAAACCCTAGAACGCTACTTTTCTACCTAAAGGTACTCCCCTACCTAGATGTGCTCTCCCACCTAAAGGTGCCCTTTCTTTACCTCCTCTACCGCCTTTAACTCCTTTATTCCAACTAACCGGTAAGCCTTTACTATAAGAAGTCATAAATCTAATAAAGGTATATTTAGATAAAGAGAAGAAGTTTAGAGAAGAACTGTATAATATACTCGGAGCAAAACTATAGGTCTTTTATAACTGTTATAATAAAGTCGGAATTTAATGCTACTAGTACTATTATACTTTCTCTGTTATGTTAAAGAGATAGGCGGTAATATTCTATTACGACTATATTATAGGTAAAAACTATAGCTTTAATATAATGCTTTAGCTTACTAGAGCTTACTTTAAGACTAATAAGAATCGCCAACTTTATATATCTAAATGGCGGAAAACTACGTTTTAGAGAGCTATTACTTTTAACCCAATAAAGACTTATTTAGAGTGCCTTTAACTACTCTTTAATAAACTCTAGAAAATCTAATATGGCCTTATTAAGACTTACTAAAATAAGAACAGTCTAAGGGACTAGGTTATTTTAGCCTGCCATAGCGTTCCTAAGTGTAATTTAGCGCTATATAAACCTATAGATACGTTTAAAGGAGTATATACTAAGCTATACTCTACTATAGGTACTATAATATAAATATAAGAATCTTAATAGTTTTATACTAAAAACCCTACCTAACTAAGTATTCCTAACTAATATAATTATAACTAGACTAACTAAATATATAGTGGCCATAGTAGGGAATATAGTAAAGGGTATAATTAACGTTAACTATAAGGTAATTATGGAGGTCCTTATAGAGGCTTATTTTAAAGTAATTACTAAAAGAAGTGCTATATTTATAAGAAGCTAAATTGCTAGTTAACTAGACACTCCCTTAATAAGTAAAAGGAGGTATATAATAAGTTTCGTTAAAGTATAAGAAATATTAAAAATTATAAGGTTACTACTGTCTATTTCTAAAGCTTTCTAGTTTAATATAAAGGCGTAGAAGATCTTAAGGGTAAGGTTAATAAGGTTAAATAGCTCCTTATAAATATGGAAATTAAGGACTACTCTTCTAACTAATACTTTACTAAATATAGTAAGGTAAATGGTATATAAACTATTGCTATTCTTAATAACCAATCTATGCTCCATTCTATTATAAAATTAGATATCTTTAATAAGCTAAAGGAGAGTTTCGCATTTTCCTTTAATAATAGATACTTAATAAACGTCTTTTATGGTATTATGCTGGATATAGGAGACGTAGGAGTATCTATAATAGGAGAACCTTAAGTTTAAGCTTTCTAGTAGCTTAATAGCTCTGTTTAGATTAACTAATTAACAGTAGGCTAATATATAATTTATTTTAGTAAAGGTACTATAATCTCTCTCGGTATAATTAGGGTCCAAACCCCCTTAGGATATATTACTTTCCGCATTATTCCCGCAAATACTCTATTTCTATTCTGCATTAGAGATATAGATAAATTAGGCGTTAAGCTTAATAACCTTAAGAATATACTTATATAGGGAGATAAATGAGTACCTATTATACGCAAGTAGGGTTACCCTTAGTTGCTCCTTTAATAACTAGAAAAGAGCGTTACTTAGAGCTATTTAACTAAGTTAGAGTTACGCTAACTATACCGTTGTTTTAGTCACCTATTAGTTTATTAATTACTTAGGGTTCTCTAGTAAGTAGGCTATAAGGTTAAAATTAAGGCAATTAAATATCTTATAAAGTACTATTATTACTGCTAAATAAACCAGAAGTCCCCTAGCCAATTTAAGTTTACCCTTAAAGATAACTATAACTTTAACTTCTATATTATTATTAACGTTATATATCTTAGCGGTAAGCTAGTACTCTAAGTTATTAACTTCTTAACTT
>Ga0307515_10015289_pt1 | contig 14151 bp, 1 predicted proteins | sample 17_EM_MG_FD_194513 | JGI IMG/M metagenome (GOLD analysis project Ga0307515, IMG submission 194513) | Populus trichocarpa ectomycorrhiza microbial communities from riparian zone in the Pacific Northwest, United States - 17_EM | ecosystem: Host-associated > Plants > Roots > Unclassified | place...
GACCTTAGAGATGTTTCTAACTACTTTTAAACCTTTTACGGACAGCTAAGCCTTTAATATTACAACCATATTAGCCGACCGTTCCTTTATACACTTAGTTGCGCCTAAAAACCATTCCATAAGCACCCCCATTATAAACATTATAGATTATAAGCAGGACCTATTTGCATATATTACTATAGAACACTATACCCCCAAGGAATTCTACGGTGTTATAATCGACACAGGTGCCTCTAAGAAGTCTACCGTAGGCTACGGATAATACCTCGTATATAGGACCACCATAAATAATAATACGGACATTGATATTACGCAAACTAGGGCCGTAAACGTCTAATTCGGCATTGGCTCAACCGTATTAATTAAATCAGTTAAAGTCAAGACTTTAATTAGCCTAGTTAACTTCTACATAGTAAAAGTAGATACCCCCTTCCTACTCTATCTTACAGACATAGACAGGTTATAGGTGTACTATAATAATGTTACGGACACCCTAATTGGCCCTATAACTGCCCTAGGAAGCAAGTATATTACCCTACCAATTATACGACGATTTAGACACCCGTTCCTTATATAGGGAGAGACTCTACGGACCTATATTTAGGAATCTTTTAACTATAACCCGTACTACCTTACCAGTACTAAAATCCACCACCTGCACCGCCGTTTCGGCCACCCGTTAGCCGAAAAGCTATATAGAGTCCTTAAACGCTCTAGACACGACGACATTAATAGAAAGGCAATTAACCACCTAACTAAATACTGCTCCTTTTGCCAGAAATACGGACATTCCCCAGGCCAATTTAAGTTCACCCTTTATAAGGACCTTAACTTTAACTACTTAGTATATATAGACATTATGTATATTAACGGCAGCCTAGTATTATATATAATTAACGAGGCAACCCATTACCAAGCCGCCTATTGGTTGCAAAATATATCCGTAAAGTATTCTTAGGATATTTTACGGACCTGCTGGATTAACACATACGTTAGACCCCCTAAGTATATTACCTACAACGCTAATAGGAACTTTATTAGCAAGGAATTCTAGTAGTATGCTATAGCTATGGCTATATTAACAAAAGCTGTCCTAGTTAAGGTATATTAGTCCGTTAGACTTATTAAGCAAGCTTACCTAGCCTTATAGAGAGCTTACTAGATTATTACAGACAAATATAAGGACATCCAAAAGGAATTAGCTCTATAGATGGCCGTAAAAGCCGTTAATAATACCGCTAGCCCTAACGGACTAGTACCCACCCTCTTGGTTTACGGGGCCTACCTAAGGATAAGCAACCTAGGCCCTCCTGCCCCGTCTATTATAGAACGAGTAGCTGCAATACGGAAGGCAATAGCTAAGATAGTTAAATTACGGGCTAAATAAACTGTTAATAACGCCCTACACTACCGTAACGGACTTAATACAACCTTAGTATATAACCTCCCGCTTAACTCTAAAGTCCTTATATAGCGTAAAAGCGGCAGCTAGAATAGACCCTATTGTCTACTAGCCGTAGAAAACAAGACGTGCTGCGTATAGCTTCCTAGCGGGTTAACTAGCTTTAGAAGCACGTCTATAAAACCCTACTTTTGGCCTAAAAACACCTATAACGTTAAGCTAGACGAACTAGAAGTAACCGCCAAACTAGACGAACTAGAAGCGACTGCCGAATTAAATAAACTAGAAGCACCTTTACCTACCCTAGAAGTCCCTTAGAAACCTACTAAACCTACTAAACCTGCTATAAAGCGTGGCCAAGGACGCCCCTATAAGAACCCTATAACGGAGAATTACTTAACCTCCGCAGGTATATTTACAAGGCAATCTCCGCCTATAGATATATTAGTTCTAGTATAGGAAACCCCTTTTACGGACTTATAACGCAAAGAGATTAACGGACCACTTAAAAAGGGCGTCTTTGCGGTTATAATGGAGAGAGACGTTTCGCAAGGCGTCCGTATATTTAACTTGCGCTTTATTAATAAAATTAAGCACCCTAGTACTAACAAAGCCTTTAAAAAGTTAAGGCTTGTCGTATAAGCTTATAACGACTAGGGAAAGGACTTAGTCCTTACGCAATTACCTATAATCCAACGAGTCAGCTAACGGATTATACTTATACTTATGCCTAGCCTATAGCAAAGCAAACCCGTAGCTCTTTACCTACGGGATATCTTACAAGCCTATATATAGTCTAATACCTACCTAAGTAGGGACATCTTTATACGGCCACCCCCCGAGCTTAACCTATAACTAGGAATAATTTTATAGGTTATAAAACCCCTATACGGAGTACCAGAAGCTAGAAACCATTGGTTTAAAATATACCACTAGCACTACGTTAGTAAACTTAAAATAGAACAGTTAACCTACAACCCCTGCCTCCTATACAGCCCATTAAACGGCCTTGGTATTGTTAGACTCTAAATAAACAATACCCTATTTCTAGCAGACTAGACCTTTACGGATACTAAAGAAACTATAAAAGGCTAAGTTCCTAGTAAAGCCGCGAAAGTAGTTAACTAAGCAGAATCCGATTAAGTTTAATAGAGGCCTAATTATATAAAAGGGCAACCTAATTAAGCTGACTTAGGAACGCCAAGCTTAAAACCTAAAGCCCGTTACAGTAAAGCCTACGGACCTTACTAGTTCCTGTAGAGAGACCCGTAAGACCGTAAATACGAAGGACTAATACGCTGCACAGCGTGTAAGAGGCGCCTATATTGCCACAGTCTATCAACCCAAATCTACCTACGACTTATCCTTTGCGGCCTAGGCAACAGACCTATAAGAAGAAAATATTAAGTAGCTTAATAAGCGCATTTAGTGGCAAATTAACAATGCAGCAAGGGGACTTACTTTCGTACTACTAGACCTAAGTTCCCTTAGCTTACTAGCATTTACAGACACCTCCTTTACTAATAACAAAGACCTATCATTATAAATTGGCTTTATAATTATACTTACAGACCGTAATTAGGACGCAAATATACTGCATTAGTCTTTAATTAAGTGTAAATGAGTAACCCACAGTGTACTAGCTTCTAAACTATATGCACTAGCTTATAGCTTTAATATAGCAGCCGCAATTAAATTAACGGTCCAGAAGATTTTATAACTAGAGTAGTTACCCCTGGTTTTATATACCAATTTAAAGTCCCTTTACGACTACCTAGTTAAACTAGGCACGACATAAGAGAAGAGGCTCATAGTCGACCTAATATGCTTATGTTAAGCCTATAAACGACGCGAGATTATAAAGGTTAAATAGATTAGCGGCGGAAACAACCTAGTAGACGCTATGACTAAGGCAAAGCTGTGTTAAGCCCTTAAAACCCTAATTAACACAAATAAGCTTAACCTAGAAGTCATAGAATGGGTGGAACGGGACTAACGGCGCACCTATAGTACGTCTACAGCCCGTTAAAAGGCCATACGGTTTATTTTACGGACCGTAAGCAGGACTTACGGCCAGCTTAGGGTACCGTTTGGAAGGCAGCCTAGAAGACACCTTGGGAGGAGTTTCCTATGTATTTTCTTTTATATTCTATAGTTTTATTAAAGCAACTACGGAGACTATATACAAGTGGTTTTATTTTTCAAGTGCCGCTAGTGTATAATTACAGCACCTGTCGTACTAACCGCGTGCCTACGCGTTCGGTACGCCAGGTACGCGTTTACGCGTTCAGCGCACCAACCACCCGCTTACGCGTCTGGTGCACAAGCACTAACTAATTAGGGGGGAAGGTCGCATCAGTATATAGACCACGTAGTCTGCTTTAATATAAGAGACAGTCACTATCCAAACAAGTATACGATACTATATGTATTTCGTGCCCGTGGATATAACTCACTTATGCTATTAAGTTAGTACGAATAAGTACCTATATAAAGAATTACTAATAGGCCTAAAATAGGTATGCTAAGAGTAAAATAGCTTAAAGAATTAAAATAAGAAGAGGACCTAAGGGTTTTAACTAGGTTCAAAGAGCGGTATACTAAAGGTTATAATAATACAGTAATAATAAGATATTTCCTTATAGATAGATTGTATACACTTATAAAACTATACTAAAAGTAGTATAGGCAGCAATATAATAACGAGTAGAAAGACTTCTATATATAGTTAGATAAAAGAGTTATTTAAGACTAAGTAATTATAAAGAAACGTATAAGTTATATTAAAGGAGTATTAATTATAATATTAAGAAATCTAAAAGAAAGACTAAAGGACTAAAGAAGTAAGATATTAGGTAACGAAGTTACCTCGCCTATATATATTGTTCCGTATAGCCATACCTAGCGTTAAGCCAGTCACTTGCTTACCTTTTATAGGTTTATATAGCTAAGTAGTGCGGAGCTTATCACCTTACATAAGAGGTAAATTATAGTACCTATAAATAAGAGACTAATATTTAGATTAGCTAGATAAAGGTTTAAACTTATAGGTAAAAATAAGCTAAGAGTTAACCTAAAGCACCTAGCATATTATATATTGGCATAAATTGCGTATATAGATAATGTATATAATATATATAAAAACCTAAAAGAAAAAAATTAGAAATACCCTATAAGGATATATTAGGCGCTAGATAAGTAATAGTATAAAAATACTAAGTATATATACGGATGGCATTTAATAGAAGTTTAGGAGTTAAAGAACTGAATTCTTTAACTAAAAAAATTCTTTATAGAAAAATGCTTAGATAGATAATAGTAGTAGGAGTGCCTAAAAATATATATCTATAGTATATTAAGGATAAAAAGCAAATTAGGTATTAGCTAAAGAGTAAGCTAAGCGCAGTAGGATTAAGCAGCTAATAGTTAGGAAAAGTAAAGGCCTATAGGACTAAAGGGAGCTAGTAGTAAAGCCTTAGACCCTTAAAGGAATTTAAGAATAACACCTAAATTTATAAGTTAATTAGCAAGATTAGCAATTTAAGGCATTAATAGATAGTAGAGCAATAAGGAACTATATCTTACTAATAGTAGTTAAACGGATAGGGCTACCATATAGATAAAAGGAGTATCCTTATCTATTAGTTATAATTTTAGGAGATCTAATAACCTATAGAGGAGGTATTATTAATCTTAAAATAGGACCTATTTAAACAACTATTAAAGGAAAACAAATTAAGATATCTTTTAATATCCTACTATTAGGACGGGATAAGGTAGTATTAGGTATACCTTAGTTATAGAAATATAATCTAAAGATTAATTAGGTTATAGATTAGGTTAATATTAAGAATACTTAATAATATAAAATACAATAACAAACTAAGATGGTATAGTACTAGGTTAAAGCGATATATAAAGAAACTAAGAAGGGGTTAAACTATATACTAAAGAGATACTATAAGTATGGTAAGAGGCTATAGAGCCTAAAAAGTAAAAAGCTATTAAATTATATAGCATAGGGCTATAAAATAGAGTTAGAGCTAGAAATAAGTCTAAAGTTCTTTTTAATTTATAAGCTTACTAAAGAAGAGTTAAAAGCACTTAAAGAGTTTATCGTTCCTACTATAAGGCTTTATTATATTTATAAAGCCTTTAGCTTCCTTCCTTCTTTCCTCCCTTATATATTACGACCCTATTAATTACTAGAAATACTTTCTTTTCTTTTTTTCTTACTAAATGTTCTACTAACTAATTATAACTAACTAACCGACTAATAGACTAACAGCACTATAACTTTCCATCTAAGAGAGGTTGTACCCTCCTATACTAGTATCTCTAATTAGCTAGTATTGTATTTACTTAAGGTAGTTAAAATTATTATATATTGTCACGGAACCTCACCGCAAGGGCCTCTATAGGAGAGCTCCGTGCTCTTGCATATACCTTACGTATAGCTTATATTAGCTACGCGTAGGTATATTACCTCCTTACGCCCTCGACCCTTACGATTAATCGCGTAACGTTTTATAGACTCCTCGAATATATACGCTTATAGCTACTGCCCCCGTCCTATAACATTATATTGCGCCTTTTTACTACTAACAGTTAGCCTATAACCAATTCTACGTCTCTATAATACTATAAGCGCTGCTAGAAGCAGCATATATATAAATTACCTTACTTTATACTTCTAAGGAACACATAATAGTAAGATAATATTCCTTATTAGCTATTATATTAAACCTAAAGAGTAACCTAATACCTATACTTAACCTATAACGCCAATTAATCCTAGGAGAATTTAATTTATTAGCCCTAGCCTTAACCCCTAAGGAGACGGACACTAATAATATATTATCTTTTATTAACTATATAACTACGAATAAGTAAACGGAAGGGCTATTATCTATTAAAATCGAAATACAAGACGCCAAGATATTTGTAAAAATGGTAGTATAAGACCCTAATAAATACTATTGCCTTCTATAGAACTACTACCTAAAGCTTATATAAGCTAAGATGTATACTGCCTAAGATCGCGATATTATTTAAGACCTATAAACTTATAAGGCGCTCGCCGATAATATACATTAAGAAACTAAAGATAACCTCTATGTGTCTAAACGCGATATCTAATAGTTAAAGAATACTAAAATTATACTAATTGCTACAGTTACTAAAAAAAGGCATAATTAAATACCTATAATCTTAGCTTAATAAGCATATTTGTAATAACGCTAGACACCTTTTTACTATATATAACACTACCTAAGTCTTTACGCCCCTAGAAACCTTACCTACTTAATACTTAATAAAGGGCTAGCGCTAAGCAGCTTTACCTAATAAGAACCCCTACTAAAGTAATAATAATAAAAGCTATAATAATCGGACCTAAACTACTACTATAGGGTTTAATATACGCTATCTTAATCCCCTAGTTTTTTAGGGAGACTATAAGGAATATAGCTACTAGAAGATATAAATCCGTAAAAAACTAACTTAAAGCGCCTAACTTTTTTCTATAGAAGATATTAAGATCGGCTATATTATTAGGCGAATAAAAGGTATACTATTTAACAGACTCTTCGCCTAATAGGAAACTAGTAGCCCTTAAAAATAGCAGTCCTACTAAGAAGTCCTTAATAATCTTAACCTAATATACTGTAACTATAACCTACTAGCCACTAATTAAGCTAAACTATATACTCTAAAGATAAGCCCTACTAAATTATTTAATAAATTTTATATTAAATTCTAGAAATATACCGGAGCCCTCGCCTAAGATAATACTAAAAACTAAAAGGACCTCCTTAAAAAAGTTACTTATTGCCTTAGTTACATAGCCGCTAGCTATAACTATAATAACGTTTATAATATAGTAGCAGCTCTATAGAAAATTAAATAATAACTAAATTAGATTGCTACCGTTAACTTTTACCTAAAGACCTCTTTATAGAAGCCCTCTAGGCCTACTAAACCTATATACACTAAGCTATTAATACCTACTACCTTAAATACTATAGAAGCTAATATTAACCTCTCTATACTAACCTTTCTGTAAAAACTTCTAGATGGAGAGTATAAGCTACTCTAGAAACTAGGACACTACTATAAATACTATTAAAAAGGCTATTATTATAATAACCTAAACTACCTAATAGCTAGGTTTAGTAGCTACCGTCTAATACTTAACCTAATGCCCTAAACACTAAATATATTACTATATACTACTACCATATAAGATAAAGACGTAGTAATAGTAGTAGAATTAGATATAGAAGCGGAAAACGCTAAGTCCCTACCCTAAGTCGTGGGTTAGGACGCCCTAATAATAGAGGGATCTATATATTGGCCTACTTAATAGATAACTTAGTAAAGATAAATAGACGGAAATAGATAGTTTTACCTATAATAGGAACTACCGCTAGAAAATAATATAAAAGCCGTTTTATAATTAACTATAGAGCTATTAATAAATTTATAGATACCTAATTTGTGCGTACTTATAGCCTACCTACCTTACCCCTTACTAAAGCCCGCGCCCTATAACTTGCTAATAGTAGTTTTACTATATAAAAAATTACCTATATAGTATAACTTTATTTAGATATAAATAGGCACTAGAAAGAGCTCTAGGCCTATATTATACCACTTACTAACTACCCTATTATCCTTAAAATAAGCTAGCTTAAATAATATAACCCCGCTATTAACTAGAAAAAGAAAAAAGTAACCTTTAACTCTAAATACTATAAAGAGATTTACCTAGGATATAACCTAGCCGCCTCTATTTACTTACTAGGATATTAACCTAAGAAACCCCTTATTACCCTACCTATGACTAACTACTACTATATAAGTGCTGCGGCCTTCTACTGCATAGTATATAGAAAAGGCTAGACCGTTACTATAGCCTCCTAATTATAACTATATAAGCTTAATAAAGAATAAAACTATGTCCTCTATAGTTGTAACGGGACTAGCCTAGTTACAGTAGGAATGTCTCGGTTAATACACTCGATAGATAAATTCCGACGCTTTGACCAAAATCTGCCAGATCAATTAAATTACCAAAGTCCGTCGAAGACCGCGTGCGTATATGCGCACGCATCGACCACCAAGCCCCTAACTATTTAATTATATGATTCTCTTGTTATTCCCTTCTCTTCTTTACGTAACGTCTTGTTCTTAGCGAGAGCTATATACCCTTAGATTTAGATAGAATTTATATCGTTCCTTTAAATCTTCCCCAAAGTCTCTTTACGTCCTTATAATAGTAATAAGATAGATATAGTTAACATTCTAGAAGATAACGCCCCTGTAAAACTCTACGGACTTTTACCTTTAGACTTTAAGAAGTTTATAAAACTTAAAAAAGGACTTACTAACAAAAAACTCCGTAAGCTCCTCCCTAAGAGGTATTATAACTTTATTAATATATACTTATAAAAGAGCGCAGATATACTCCCCCTATATTAACCTAATAACTATACTATTAATATTAAATAAGGAAAAACACTACTTTATAAGAGACCCTACCTAATATCTAAAGATAAACTTCTAGTTATAAAAAAGTATATTAATGAATACCTTAATAAAGAATTTATTCGTCCTAGCATATTCTTAGCAGCCGCCCCTATTTTTCTTACTAAGGAGCTAGAAGGAGATATCTAATTCTATATTAACTATAAAGGACTTAACGCTATTACAATTAAGAACTAATACCCTATACCGCTTATATATAAGACTTTTAAGCAGCTTAGTTAAGCTAAAATCTATACTAAGCTTAATATTATTGCCGCCTTTAACTATTTTTAAATATAGGAAGGTAATAAATAGAAAACCGCATTCATATTACACTTTAGCCAATTTAAATATACTATTATGCCCTTTAGCGTATATAACGGCCTAGGCACCTTTTAAAGCTATATTAATAACGCCTTATAGGACTACCTTAATAACTTCTACTCTGCGTACCTAGACGATATACTTATTTATAATAATAACCCTTTTAAGCATACTAAGCACATTTAAAAAGTCTTAGAGCGCCTTAGGGACGTAAGACTTTATATTAATTTAAAGAAGTATAAATCCTTAGTTATAGAAGTAAAATACCTTAAACTAATTATTACTACTAAGGGTGTCCGTATAGACCCTAAGAAAGTATATATAATTACTAAATAGCAAGCCCCTAACTGCATTAAGGATGTATAAGCCTTCTTTAGTTTTACTAACTTCTATTAAAAATTTATATATAACTTCTTAAGCGTAGTAGCACCACTTATAGCAATAATATGAATAAAGGGCCTTTCTATAAAAGGAAGAAAAACGCACCTATGTTTTACCTAGACGCCTAAATATAAGAAGGCGTTTTAAGACCTTAAAAATACCTTTACTAAAGTATCTATCCTAGCTTACTTCGCACTAGGATAATAACTCTACCTTAAAACTAACTTCTTAGACTATATTAACGCAGGCATCCTTTCCTAGATAGGTAATAACAGCCTCCTTTACCTAGTCGCATTCTACTCGTCTAAGCTTATACTATAAGAGTATAACTATAAGATCTATAATAAGGAACTTCTTATGATTATATAAGCGTTTAAGGAATTTTAACTAGAACTCTTTTTAGCAGAACCTAATTAGCTAACTAAAGTCCTTATAGACTATTATAACCTTAAATACTTTATAACTATAAAGTAGCTAAACTAACGCTAAGTATACTAGAATAAGTTCCTCTTTAGTTTTAACTTTAAAATTATATATAGACTAGGAGTATAAAGTACTAAGCTAAATAGCCTAATATGCCGCTTATAAGACCTCCCTTAGTTAAAAGAAGACCCCTAAGATTAGTTTTAGCAATAAATAATCCTAAAAGTATAGAATTTGGCCCTAGGTATACTATCTATAATAGAGCTAATAGTACCTTAGCTTTATATTATAGAACTAAAGTTACCTCCTAAAATTAATAAGCTTATTACTACGGTATATAACACCTCTATTATCCTATTACTATATTAACTTATTACCGTAAAGACCGCTAGCGCCTATACGCTATCTACTAACCTCTAAAGCCTAGGCTAAATTAATATAGTAGCCTTAGAAGTAAAAGAGAACAGACTCTATTATAAAGGCCGACTCTTTATCCCTAACTTAGAAAACTTATAACGGCAACTAATTTAAATAGCCTATAACCTCCGGTTAAGTAGTTACCTAGATAAAAGAGGAACCTATAAGCTCCTTAGCTAATATTACTTTTAGCCTAAAATAATAGACTTAGTTAAACGCTTTATAGGTGCCTATTATAGTTATAAGCGTACTAAGGCCTTTAATATAAAGTATTAAGGACTACTATACCCCCTACTAGTACTTATATAATAATAGGCGGATATCGCTATAGATTTTGTTGTTAACCTACTACCCTATAAATAATATGGCCGTACCTATAAAAACATCCTTATAATAATATACCGACTTATAAAAGAGCGCCACTACGTCCTAACTAAAGGCGTAGCCGTTAGCAACATTACTAACGCCTTCCTTTATAAAATCTACTAACAATATAGGTTACCTAACTTAATTATATCTAACCGAGGTATATAATTTAACTCTAATATATAGAGACGAATCTGCTAACGCCTTAGCATCTCTATTAAAATATCTATATTCTTTTACTATAAAACTATTAGATAACTAGAAAACGCTAATACTAGTATAAAAGCGTACCTATAATAGGTAGTTGCCTATAGTTAAGATAACTAGGTAGATTACCTCCTACTAGGTAAATTTATAGTAAATAACTACATCTTAACCACTATAGGACTTACCCCGTTCTTTGCAAATAAGGGTTATTACCCCTAATCTAGTATAGAGCTACTAGAACCTATTAATAAGAAACTACTATATAGAAAACGCCTTAAGATACTACTTACTAACTAATATATAGACTATATAAAAAATCTACTTAACTACTATAAGGGAGAAATGGCTTAGGCTTAAGTAAAGTAGGCCTACTTTACTAACTATTATAAAACGCCACCACTGGAGATACGTGTTGGCAACTAGGTATAGCTAAATATATATAATATCTCTATATAGAGGCCTATAAAGTTACTTAATTATAAAAACCTTAGCCCCTATTTAATTAAATAAGTTATTAATAAGGGAGCCGTATATAAGCTAGAACTCCTACTTACTTTAGCTACCTATAGAATATAGCCCGTATTTTACCTATAGCTATTATACCTCTATTAGCCTAACCCCTTACTAGGGCAGATATAGCTTAAACCCCTACTAATACTAATCCGAGATAAGGATAAAGATAAGAACTATAAGGAGTAGACCGTTAAATAAATTATTAACTTTAAATACTTTAGTAAAGGTAAAGGATAACGGCTTTACTATAGAGCTATATATATAAGATTTAATATAAATTAGCCAGAATGGTAACTATAGAAAGACTTTAAAAATGTAAAGGATCTAATTAGCGACTTTTATTACGCAAACCTATAGAAACTGGGCCTAAGTAGAGATTTTATACCTAATCCTCTATTGGAGCCCTTATAGAGTTAAACCGTTATATATTATTATATAAGGGCAAATTGCCGTTAGATTGTGGTAAAGTGTAATTATATAACTGGAATATTATTAAGATATCTAGGAACTTTAACCGGCGGTTAAAGTTATTTAATTAGTTAGATTTTTAGATGCTAAGCCCTATTATATAACGTTATTTTAAGCCTTTAGCAATACTCCCCTTTCTTTTTTTCTATACCTTAAGTGTCCCTTTTATATATATATATTAACTATAGCGTCGCCGGAGCTCCGCCTTTATAGGAGAGGGGGTAGTATTATAGAACCCTACTGCAGGGGCCTCTATAGGAGAGCCCCGTGCTTTCGCGTATACCTCGCGTATAGCTTATATTAGCTACGCGTAGGTATATTACCTCCTTACGCCCTTGACCCTTATAATCGATCGCGTAACGTCTTATAGACTCCTTAAATACATACGCTTATAGCCACTGCCCCCGTTCTATGACATATATAATATAGATATTATTAAAAGTGGATATTAATTAAAGGTAAGTTTTTAATAATATTAGCGCTTGTATATCTACCGCTAGTATTATAACCTTCCTTAAAGCGTTTAGATAATTCCATTTTTTAATAGTTAAGCGTCTTATACCTATTAATAAGCCCTAGTTTATAAAGCAGTAATAAAACCTAATGCTTTATACCTATCCCTTATACTAATATTTTGCGTCTTTAGAGCTATTCTCTATACGCACCAATTAGTAAGCTGTATATATAGGCGGTTAATTATTCTGCTAGATTACTAAGGTCTTATAGGTAAGGCCTTAAGTATATTAATTTTCGTATATATATTCTATATAGGGCTTTATTCCTTAGCATTGAGTTAATTTACGTATTCCTACCAATACAGGCCTTTCCTATAAAGTGGTATTTGATAAAGTCTATACCTAAATTTAGTTCTTAGAGCCCTTTAAGGCCTTTTCTACGCATCACTATTATAAAGCTTTTTTATAGTATTTAGTAATGTCGGAACACATGACCTAAGGCTAATATCACGTAATATCGTAATCGTAGTCTTGTTAGGTTGTATGATGATTTCTCTAATCGTACATAAAGAGGTGCAATTTAAGGGGTTTCCTGAGCTCGCTTAGCTTACGTAATTGCGACCATAAATTCCTGTTCGAACTCGTTCAGATACTGGCAGTACTTAAAAAATGAAATAACTTATGTATAGCCTCCGTAATTGCTTTAATAAAACCGTAAAATATAAGAGAAAATATATAAGAAATAAAACTATAAAATATAAAATATATAAAAATAAAACCATAAAATATAAAAGAAATACGCAAGAAATAAAACTGTAAAACACAAGAAATATATATAAAATTCCTCCGTATAACAGGTGCTGTAATTATATACTAGCGGTACTTAAATGAAACTACTAGTATAAAAAGATAGTAAAAAGAGACACTATTAAACGTCGTACGTTCCTAACGTTTCACCTATTCCCTATTGTTTACCACTAAGATTGAGACTGCAAGGAAGCTTAGTTTTACATTTTTAAGGGCCACCAAGATTGATTTCGAGCTTTAACTTAAGCTAGGAAAAGGGCTTGACGAGCTTGCTCTTGCTATTAAATCTCTTCTTGACGTTAAGCTTCAATTTAAGCCTAATAAGCTTGTTCTTATCGTCGAACTTCTTTTAGATATTGAGCTTCAAGCTAAGCTTGGCGAGCTTAGCGAGCTTACTCTTATGCTTCCTTTTGCCATTCACCTTCTATCCACTCTGTGAGTACGCTTATAAGAGAGTGACGTCGATCGGTTGGTCGAATTTGAAATCCTTGGCTTTTAAGGTACGTAATTAGCTCTTGTAAGGTCTTTCTAGTAATAAGAGCAAAATCGGCTATTATAAAGCCTTAAGTTCGTAGAAATTGTGGAATTTGTACTGAATCGGAAAGTTGTGTGGCGTCCCTTATAATTTGAATGGTTCTTTCGTTAGAAACGAAGGTAGGCATAATGGTAGGTAAATAGGGCCGTTGGTTGGCAATAGAGGGTAGGTGAGCAGGTAAGGCCGTCGGTTGAGGTATGGTAGGCTAGCAGGGCCGTTGATTGAGGTATAAGGTAGGGCAGGCTAGTAGGGCCGTCGATTGAGGTATGGTAGGCTAGCAGGGCCGTTGTTTAAGGTATAAGGTAGGGCAGGCTAGCAGGGACGTT
>Ga0307515_10015290_pt1 | contig 14150 bp, 12 predicted proteins | sample 17_EM_MG_FD_194513 | JGI IMG/M metagenome (GOLD analysis project Ga0307515, IMG submission 194513) | Populus trichocarpa ectomycorrhiza microbial communities from riparian zone in the Pacific Northwest, United States - 17_EM | ecosystem: Host-associated > Plants > Roots > Unclassified | place...
CACTGACTTCTTTAGTACGAAATGTACCAGATCTGCACTGATCCCCTCACAATATCTATAAATAACTTTTTATTTATTTATTTATTTTTCACAAATAAAAGATGAACATTACTGTATATTTATATTCCATCATCATGATTTCTATTTTCACTGCAAAAAATAAATATTAATTGGTGAAGAAAATAGAAACAGAAAAAGAAATCTTTAATAATAATAATAATATCTTATAAATGGATTTGAAGACTGCAAGCAGCACGTGGCACATCAAAGCCTTCAACTTCACACAAAAGCTAGATATGTTCATTAAAAAAAATAAAATTTCTAGATATTTATATTAAAATAATATTCTTTATACCAACCTATTAAAATTTACTAAAATAAATTGAATTAATATTTTTTAAATAAAATAATATTTTTAAAAATATCTAAAACAGAGACAGAAGCTAATGCGAAACAGACCTTGAAACTATTACCACTACTCCAACTTCACTCGCTGATAACAAGACTTGCTTCTCTGATCTGAAGCTGGGAAATGGATTCTCTGCGTCTATTGCATTTTGTCACTCCTACTCCAACTAGAAGAAACCAATTCCATCACTCTCATTCTCATCATAAACTTGCACGACCACCGGGACTGCGCGCGACCACCACGTTCTTCAATCCAAGGATTTCGATTCCGATTCGCGGAAGAATCGTTTGTGCTGTTTCCTCTACTCAAACCAGGTATTCTTATTCTTATGATCATCATTATTTGGCTTTTGTTTGGTTGACGAGATAATTCTATTCTTTTATTTTCCTTGTCATGTTTCTTGTTCTGATGGGTTTAAGTTTGGCAGAGAAGAAGAGAGGGCAACGAAGAAGAGCATGTTGAATGTGAGGATAGATCACCAAGTTGAATTTGGTGAGAATATTGTGATTGTGGGGTCAAGTAAAGAAATGGGCTCTTGGAAGAAGAGGGTTCCGATGAAATGGACGGAGAATGGATGGGTTTGTAAGTTGGAGCTGAAAGGGGGTGAGGTTGTTGAGTTTAAGTTTGCTATTGCGAGCAAGGACAATAGTTTGGTGTGGGAAAGTGGGGATAACCGGGCTTTGAAGCTTCCCAGAGAAGGGAGTTTTGCGATTGTTTGTCGATGGGGTGCGACTGGGGAGGCTATCAATTTTTCGCCTTTGGAGCTAGAGCAGAATGGAGAGGAAGCGGAGGACGTTGGCGAGAATGGTTCTGCTGGTGCTGATATCACTTTGGAGGCGGGAACAAGTCCTTTTGTTGGGCAGTGGCAAGGGAAGGCTGCCTCTTTCATGCGATCGAATGACCATGGGAACAGGGGAAGTGAAAGAAGATGGGACACGTCTGGTCTTCAGGGCTCGGTTTTAAAGTTAGTTGAAGGTGACTTGAATGCAAGGAATTGGCGGAGAAAGGTATTGATGTTAAAATGTGTGTTGTCAAATTTGGATTTCGTGGAAATTTTTCAACAACCATCCAAACCAATATTTTTATCAACCTCTAGATGATAAATACAGAATTGAAATTGTTATATAATTATAAATAATTTGCGATTACTGTTTTTATTTTATTTTATATATATATATACACACACATAGCTTTCTATGCATGTATGTAAGATCAGCTTGCCAGCATATGTATATTAGTCAATGGCATAGCTGATTATGCGATTTGTAGAATTCTGGAGATTGTAAGGAAAGCGAGACACAGATTGAGACGGAGAACAGAAAATATATTTAAGAATATTTTCCATGTCCTGCCGTGAGTAAGAAAAACATCTTTAGTGCACAAATAAATCCTCTCTCTCTATCTTTTGGTTATGTGCTGGAAATCATGCAAATAATGTAGATTGTTCTAGTGATGTGTGCTCATGGTATCTGAATGCAAAATATCCATATACACATACCGTCCACGCTATTCAGAACAGAATATTTGTATTTGATGTATGATGCAGCATAAGAATTTAGCTTTGAATTTGGACATATATTTAAGCTATGAATAGGAGACAAATGTTCAAGCCCCGAGCTTTAATTCTATGAGATAAAAGCTTAGATGATTCTTTGTGGGAGCTGGTTGAAGTTTTCCAGGCTGTTTTGAGCTCCAGAGGAGGCTACATTCAAGTTATTAGCATCAAGGGAAGTTCTGTCATTATACAAATTGCTGGGAATTCCTGTAGGAGGGTTTAGTTTATATTTTTCCAATTTAGATCTATATTTAATTAGAAAATCCAAGTGCCGTTAGGATGCTTAGCAAATAACTCCAGCATTACAAACAAGCTTTGTAGTTTTTCACTTCCAGTGGAGAATAGTGCAGCATTTTGCTTATTATGTTATGTGTGATGCTTTCCTTGTTATTAAAGGAGTGATTCCTTAAATCTGTTATTGTGAGGCTAGTAGTTTTATTCTGTTTTAATTCAATTTGTCATACTTTCCCATCTGTTTTCAATGTCTAAGTCCCTAACTCACCATGTTCTACAACCCTAGTCTTGAAATAATTAACCATGAACTTCCTTTACAGTTTTTGTGCATCAATGTATGAGATGGAGTGGTTGGTTTTAGTGAAATCATGCACCCATGGTACAGGTAATCCGGTACAAGTTTTAAGCATTGCAAATTTCATGGTCAAAAACTGAACATTAGAAAACAGATAATTATTCTAACAATGGACCCTATAGTCTATGACCCATGCTTCTTGCACTTGCTCTAGATTGAAGCAGCAACTGAAATGGCAGGATTGTGACAACTCATCCTGCATACCATTTGACTGAGGCATATTGACATTGGTTGTTCAGTGTGTAATTGTTATTGTCTTCCGTGGTTTGCTCACTTAGATGCTTCTTTTTGTCATCATCTGAATACATCTAGTTAATACAGAGTCATTGCTACTTTATGTCACCGTATGTGTGAATGTATGTAAATTCAGAAACAATTATTTCATTGTATAAGCCTGTAATTCATGATTTATGAGCTAAGTCAAAGACTCCTTTATGTCTATTAACACCTCATTGATTTTTCATTAACAGCTTGAAGTTGTGTGTGAGCTACTAGTTGGAAGTCTTCAGAGTAAGGACCGGTTGGAGGCTCTAATATACTCTGCTATCTATTTGAAGGTATTGCTTTATAACCTTAGAATCTTTTACTCTTTGGAAGTTTGTTTCCATCCATGCTTTCCTTAGATCTTTCTCTTATGCAGTGGATAAACACAGGGCAAGTTCCTTGCTTTGAAGATGGAGGTCATCACCGGCCAAATCGGCATGCTGAAATTTCCAGGCTTATATTCCAGGAATTAGAACAGGTGTCTTCAAGGAGAGATACTTCAGCCCAGGTAGCGTATCATTCTTTTTTTCATGGTTCAGATGTATCAAAATTTGACAGCATTTCATCTTTTTTCCCCCTTACCTCACAAGGATTGCACTGATCTGATTGCATTTTGTTTATTGTAAAGTAAAGTTAAATATCAACAACAAAGTAGCACTTTCTTTATCCATTTAAGACTACTGATGTAGAACAAGCAAAGAAGCAAAAAATGAAAAGAGAATCATATTCTCAAACTCAACTTTAGTGGATCAATCGATATTACCTGTTTTTTAAATATTTAAGAGTGACATTTCATGTAGGCAGTGAAGCAATTACAAACTCAGAAACATAAACCTCTCACAAAAACAAAATCCTAATACCAATCTAAGCAGAAAATAGAGGTGTCCAGGCAAATATATTGTGAAAGTTCTGCCTAAATTTAGGATTCCTGACTTGCGTTATTGGCCATCCTGAATTGGTTTTCAGAGTGCTTTTGATGACAGTGCAATTGGTTTGTCTATCTCTCAGTACCTATTGACTTGGAAGGATTGAGCAGTGGTCCCTGTATGCCAGTGACCTGCGGTTCTGTTTTATGTTTTGGATGGTATAATTTATGTGTTTTCTTACAATGGGTTATGTTTTGGATGGTATAATTTGTGTTTTTTCTTACAATGGGAGCTCACGGTAGCAAAATAGTTGAAGTTAACGCCCTTAATGTCTGATTAATATAATGATGTATATTTCTGTTGCTAGCATTGGTAATTTTGCTGAAACTGAAGACAACACAAATTATCAAGCAAAAGAAATGGGGAGGTGGTGGAACGGAGGACTGGCAGGGCTGGTGCAAACTGGCTTATGCTTGAACTTGGGTGTTGTCTCATTTCATATATTCAATGATAACATGACCATCAAAATCTTTCACAATCAAATGTGAACTTTATCTGCACTTTCATCTTTTATGTTAATGGTTTTTTGTGGTGTATTTCATGTTCTGCACTTTCATCTTATATGTTACTGGTTTTTGGTGGTTTATTCATGTGTATCTATCGCATTTGACCTGTTAAAAAGTTCTTACTTTTCTTTAATTACAAGTTTTGAATTTAATGTTCAGGAAGTGCTTGTTATTCGAAAAATCCATCCCTGTTTGCCATCATTCAAGGCAGAATTCACAGCATCTGTTCCTCTTACTCGGATTAGAGATATTGCTCATCGGGGCGACATTCCTCATGACCTTAAGGTTATATGATACATCACATAGCACTTGGTAAGTAATCTTTGCTGTAATCAAATAACTGGTGTTGATTTCTTTTTTTCTTCTTTTTTTTGTTCATATCCAGCAAGAAATCAAACATACAATACAAAACAAACTTCATCGCAATGCTGGCCCTGAAGATTTAGTTGCTACTGAAGCAATGCTCACAAGAATTACGAAGAACCCTGGGGAATATAGTGAAGCATTTGTTGAACAATTCAAAATATTCCATCATGAACTCAAAGATTTCTTCAATGCAGGAAGGTCGGGTTATGACTCTTAAACCTCTGATTATCCTAACATTGTCGATAGGTCCTCGGTTCTAAGCAACCATTCAAGAGGAGGAAAATAAGGGATAAAGAACATTGTTTTGGCTCAGCAATTTATATTAACTCCTTTTTCTTGCCCATCATCTTGTCCATATTCATGCTATCTACCATGGATCATTTTTATGGAATGTGGTATGACTTATGAGGAGAACTTCTCTGCATGTGATAAACCAGTTGTCATTTGTTGAGGTTTTTTATAGAACTAGGGGTTTTTCCACAATCTGTTTTATAAATTTATCTAAAACACTGAAATCAGAAAGGAACATTTTATTTTATTTTTTCATTTTTATTCATTTCAACTAGTTTCTAAATGGATCAACTTCTTGACTGGTTTAGTTTTTGTTGATTCAACTTTCTTTTTAAATTTTGGCTTTGCAGTCTTGCTGAACAACTTGTATCAATTAGAGAATCCTTGGATGAAAGGGGCTGTTCGGCTCTTACATTATTTATGGATTGCAAAAAGGTAAATCGTCCCCTTTTAATTTTGGTTCTCCTTTATTATTATGAATTGTATAAAGTTGCCACATGATAACAAGTACATTTCATTACTAACCTAATCTGTCTCATTGGCTCTATGCCTGTACTTTGTACATTCATTGAATCACAGTCATGCTACATATGTTAGGATCTTTTCTGTTTGAATTTATGTCCCTAATGATGAAATCTTTTGTACTTCTATAAATTCAACCTTGGTGCTTAGTCATGCGATAGTTTAAGGCACTACTAGTTTTAATTCAACATTGTTGGTTAATTTTATTAATTCTAATTTTACACAGAAATTTACGAGAGACTTGTTTGGATTTTCAGAATTTGGATTCTGCAGAAAAATCACGCACTATTTTTGAACTGATCAAAACTATGCAATCCCTGAATGCTCTGAGAGATATAATTGTAAAAGGTCTTGAAAGTGGTATCGGGAATGATGCTTCTGATGCTGCAATAGCTATGCGTCAAAAGGTGAGCTCATGCTCAGCAATCATTTAGCAAGAGCTTGAAATTAGCAAACAGTGGCTGGAGTTTTATCGATCTTCCCTTGATGATTCCTTTTTTATTTTTTTTTGTTGTCTCACAAGTCCTTTTGTCAATTCTTACATGTAACTGTAATATTTGGGTTTCTTTACAGTGGCGTCTATGTGAGATTGGTCTTGAAGACTATTCTTTTGTTCTTCTGAGCAGGTATGCAAGACTGTCTTAGTTTACTTAAGATGCCTTTTGCTTTTTCCTAGACATGATCACATAAATCCTTTTGTCAATTCTTACATATAACTGTAATATTTGGATAAATGGCATCTGGCCATGCTTTTTGCTTGTTTGACGCTCACCAACCCATACATTAACTTGTATTTCACAACATTTGGTACTTCAAAAAAAGATTCCATGATCTGTACCAAATCGCCTTGAAGAATCTGCAGAAAAAAAGTCTTATGCCTTGGGAGACCAAGCATGGCCAGAATATATTTTTATGTTGCAGGATAACACAAATGATGTAAGGAAAAAGCTATTTGAAATTTTTTCCTGGGACCAGCATGACCACAATATTTTCTGATGTGGCATCTTGATGTCTTACTGGGTGAAAAGAGCTTTTAAGTGATTCCACTCATGCATGTCATATCTTTCAGCTGCAAATGAAAACACTGTTAGTGGTTCAAATGACCTAATTTACTGATGGATAGATATACTTAATTTTCTTCCATTCTGGAGTTGATTTAGCCTATAAAGATTTGATTTAGTTTTCTGTTTGGAATTCATGCACGGGTTGGATGTTATTGGTCCGTATAGGTTTCTCAATGCACTTGAAGCTATGGGAGGGGCTAAATGGCTTGCAGACAATGTGGAGTCAAAGAATATAAGCTCTTGGAGTGACCCACTTGGTGCGCTGATTGTTGGTGTTCATCAACTTGCTTTATCTGGTTGGAAACCAGAAGAATGTGAAGCTATTGGAGCCGAGCTTCTTGCCTGGCAAGAGAAAGGTCTCCTTGAAAAGGAAGGTACTTGTTAGTTCTCTAGTGCTGGAAACATTTCACGTCCAGTGAATGTGCTATTGTTAACTTCGTTTTCTTGGCTTCTTCTATTATTATAAAGGAAGTGAAGATGGGAAGATAATTTGGGTACTAAGGCTTAAAGCTACTCTTGATAGAGCAAGAAGGCTCACCGAGGAATATTCTGAAGCTCTTCTTCAAACATTTCCAGAAAGAGTGCAGGTATAAGATTTAATTTTCTCCTTTTCTTCTTTTGTTTTTTTTTTCTTTCCTTGTTAGGACCACATCTACATCTGCTGTTTGATATTCCTGGTTTCTTGATGGATTAATACTTCTATTGTTCTCCATCCCGTTTTACTTTTCTATTTTTACTTTTTAATTTTTAATAAATATCATGTGTCACTTTGACAAACACACATTTTCAAAATTACGCTTTCGTTGGAAAACATATTAACTTATATTTTGAGAATTGGTATTTTTGCTAGTGGAAATTAATAGGAATAATGTTGGAAAGTCTATTACTGCCCTGTAAATTACTTAGAAGGTGGATGAATTACTTTGACATATGTCAAAAGGAAAATACGAGCAAATAAAATAGAATGCATTTTTTTTTACCTGATGGGGCTCATGAACTCTGACAATTTGCTGAGCTAGATTTGCTGAAAACAATCTATCTTAATAAATCATGGCTTTAGAGTGCTAAAATTATTTCATGGATGCTATCCATGAACTACTGGAAAAACATTAGAGTTATAAATAGACTCTGAATTGTGATTAAAATTATTCCCTGACCCTTGCAGATGCTTGGAAAAGCACTTGGAATTCCTGAAAACAGTATAAGGACGTATACTGAAGCTGAGATTCGTGCTGGGTATGTAGACATTTTTTTGTAATCCTAAAGAATGTGATCTTCTAGATAGGCTTGCACAATCTATCAATACTTTGTGCTACTGATTTCAAAACCATATGAATATCTTACTGGTTATAGAAATACTGTAACCTTCTAACTGGTAGATTTCATATGTAGGGTAATTTTTCAGGTTTCAAAACTTTGTACCCTGCTTTTGAAAGCGGTTAGAAGTACCCTTGGTTCCCATGGTTGGGATATTCTTGTTCCTGGAGCTGCTAGTGGCACATTAGTACAGGTACCCTTGATCATTTTTGCTTCAATTGCTTTTAATAGGAAGCACACCAATATTATAAAATAGCATTAGTAATTATTTGCGGATTCCTAACTTTATCATTTTTGCTTAAGATAAAAAATTTAATTTTGAGAGATGTCACTAAGGAAGTTTAGCGAGCCGATAAGCAGCCTCATTCTGTGCTCATGCATCGACCTTAGTTTTTGGTGTCACTATTCTTCCATTTCCCTGGAAGAAAAAAGTGAAAGAGGAAAACGAGAAGAGGGAAAAAGATAGTTCTCGGGAGTTGGGCCAATGATGGTTACTCATCTGAATGACAAGAAGTTAGATGAAAGCCCAGAATGACCATGTACAATGCTGTTTATTCCCGGGTTCAAGTCAGAGTTACCACTTTATGGTGCTTGTGGATGGAAAGCACTTCATAATTTCAAGCACCCTTGCTTATGAGATAGCTTTTGTGGTGTATGACAGTTTCCTGACCTCTTTATCGGTACCCTGCATGGTACTTTTGGGGTGTGTGATTGTTTTCTTGGCCTTCTGATATGTCTTTCCTTTATTTATTTATCTTCAGGGTGGAGAATGCATCATTCTCCTTGTTGTAACTTAGGTTTTCCTTTCTAATAAAATCTTTTTCTTATTTGTGATAAAGGGAAATTAACTGAAATTCATCAAGCTGGTTGAAATTTTGGTTCCAACCAAGTAAATCTCAGCTGAATCAATGTTGCAGCTGCTGATCTAACTGGATCAGCTATCATACCTGTGTTCTCAAAACCATTCTTTTGAAGCCATCTCCCTTCTATGTTTGTGCAAGGATTCTTTAGTGTAGTGGCTAATTGGAATAGTTGTTCATTTTTTTACTTTGAAAAGAAACTTTAGCGTGTCCTTGCTTGTTGGTCTGTTGGAATTACCATGGCCCTTGGTTTTCATGCTCAGTGATCTTAAAATTGGTAAATGCCATAGTTCCCCATGAAGTTGTCTTAATTTGGCCTCTAAGATCCTGGTCAAACACATCAATTGCAACAAAAGCTTTTAGTATTACATGCTCTCAACGATGTTAAATTTATAAATCCATGTTTATGCATTACATCTTTACAAAATTGTTGGTCAATATGACATTCAGTTGCTGTGTCATAGGTTGAGAGCATTGTGCCTGGATCATTGCCATCGACAATAGAAGGACCTATTGTTCTTGTGGTGAACAAAGCTGATGGAGATGAAGAGGTTTAAATGTCTCTCATCTCAATATATTTTATGTCTTGTTCATCATAGTACTCATGAACTTTCTCACTTACGACACAAGTATATCTTGCAGGTAACAGCTGCTGGCAGTAACATAGTGGGAATTATACTTCTGCAAGAGCTGCCTCACTTATCTCATCTTGGTGTTAGGGCTCGTCAAGCAAGTTCCTTCACTAAATTCTAAATATCTCAAGTCATTACAGGCTGTTGAAATATGTATAAATAAAGGTGAACTTTAATGGAATTGGTTTTCTGCAGGAGAGGGTTGTCTTTGTGACATGCGAAGATGATGATAAAGTTGCTGATATGCGAAAGCTTACTGGGAAAAAAGTGAGGTTAGTTTGTCTGAACACCTATGATATGAAATCAATTCTTTTGTCTTCATTATGTTTTTGAATTTGATGGTTAGAAATATGCAGCATTTGGTTGTGTTTGATTTCCGTCCTTTTCCTCTTCCTCTTCCTTTTCTTGGTTTTTAATGTCTGTGGTTTGCAGGTTGGAAGCTTCCTTGACTGGCGTAAATCTAACCCTCTCTTCATCAGATGATATCGTTCCAGAAGATCTTTCAGGCAACGGTTCAGCAACAGTTGAACCTCCTGGACCTCATGATCCATTCTTGTCTGCTGTTAAAGCTCACTCCAGTAAGGTACAATAACTTATCTATTACTTTTATGTAATTGTAACTCTTCAACCGCCCTGTGATTATAGTAGATGTGGTTTATCAAAATTGACAAATATTTAATTTTATCAAGGGTGTTTCTGCTGGAGGTCTTATACTACTTTCAGATGCAGATGCACAAACATCAGGCGCAAAGGCTGCTGCTTGTGGTCGTTTAGCTTCTTTGACAGCAGCTTCGAAAAAGGGTAATGTTGGTTGGTTGTTAAGATGGTTTACCTTTTCGCTAATGAAATGTGTTTCACCTTTTGCTAAGTTTCTCTGAAGGGGTGGTACTTTTAAGTTCCATCCTGCTATATGGATTTTAATTTGCCGACCACTTGCCTTCTTTATTCTCATTATTAACCATCACATTTACATATGATTTTTATAACTGCGTTGGGCACTGGGATCTTAGAATGTCACAAATCGCCTTGGGAAGTTCTTTCATCAGGTTTAACAACATTAAAATCAAACCGAATGGCACCAGGAATCATTCTAATAGGAATTGGAGTTCCCTTCCCAAGTACAAAAATACAATTAAATACTTTTAGGAAAAATGGAACATCTATCCTTGTTTTTTTTTTTTTTTTCAAAATAAACAGTCCTAAAAATGTTTTTTTGACTGCTGCTGCATCAACTGGATCCACCAAAAAGTACATGTGATACTTGACACAACATTTACTTTTTTATTATAAGTGAGCAGCATTTGAGAGTAAAAGATGGATTAAAAATTGGAAGAAGTTCGTGAATTAGAGGAATTAAATAGTTATTGGACGACCTCCTTTATTGCATGTTAGATTTGCATGTTTTCTGTACTGAGGCTGACTTTTTGTGGATTTGCTTTTTAAATGGCAGTTTCCAGTGACCAAGGTGTGCTGGCTTCATTTGAAGTTCCTAAGAGCATGGTTATACCTTTTGGTTCTATGGAATTGGCACTAGAGCATAGCAAATCTATGGAAACATTCATGTCATTTCTAGAACAGATAGAAACAGCTAGGCTGGATGGGGGCGAACTTGACAAGCTATGCTTTAAACTCCAGGAACTGATCTCTTCCCTGAAGCTCCCAAAAGACACCATTGATGGAATAGGTCGAATGTTTCCAGACAATGCAAGACTGATTGTACGCTCAAGTGCCAATGTTGAGGACTTGGCTGGAATGTCAGCTGCTGGTCTTTATGAATCAATTCCCAATGTTAGCCCATCAAATCCAACTGCATTTGCAAATGCTGTTAGCCAAGTATGGGCTTCATTGTACACACGGAGAGCAGTTCTAAGCCGTAGAGCTGCTGGCGTGCCTCAGAAAGATGCCACAATGGCAGTTCTGGTGCAAGAAATGCTTTCACCAGATCTATCATTCGTGCTCCACACACTCAGCCCAACTGACCGTGACCAGAACTCTGTTGAAGCAGAGATTGCCCCTGGGCTGGGTGAGACCCTAGCTTCTGGCACCAGAGGCACTCCATGGCGCCTTTCATGCGGGAAGTTTGACGGGCACGTGAGAACACTGGCATTTGCAAATTTCAGCGAGGAGATGCTGCTATCCGGTGCAGGTCCTGCTGATGGCGACGTAACCCGTTTGACTGTAGACTACAGCAAGAAACCATTAACAGTTGATCCAATATTCCGTCACCAACTGGGTCAGCGTCTCTGTTCTGTAGGCTTTTTCCTCGAAAGGGAGTTTGGCAGCCCACAGGATGTGGAAGGATGTGTGGTTGGAAAAGATATCTATGTCGTTCAGACACGCCCACAACCTTAGTAAAGCTTCTCTTATTCTGTATTAAAGGTGAAGGGAGGGTTACTTCCCAACCGGGAACTTCGTATCTTTGGCAATGGTAAGCGTCGACTGTAGTAAGGCTTCTCCATACACCGTTATACATTTCATTGGGAGAGAGTATAGCTCTAGTGGCTTGAAGGTATGTGTATTGTCCATGGATATAAAGGTATGTAGCACAAATTATGAGAGAAGGTTGTAGAAATTAATAAAATAAAGACGAGAGAAAATAAAATTAATGACCAAATCAAAGAGTTTTATGGTGTTGAGAAATTCATTAGTGATATCCTAATAATTATTTTATAAAACTCACTTTTTAAAAAAAAAGACAGAAGCAAGTAAGAGAGAATAAAAGTGATATTCTCTTACCTGTATATTACCATTAATGTTTTTGGCCAAAATCTATCAAACTCCCTCTCTTCAGTTAAACTTTCTCAGTTCTTTCTTTTCAGTTATATTTTCTCAATTGTTTAGACCATGAGATCTCTTGCAACAATTTATTTTCAATTTCTCTCTTATATTCAATATAATGGCCTCATCATTTTCTTTCTCATGACTCCATCATTGTCTTGCCTTCTCGCTTTCTTCCCGTTCTCTGGTATCATGACCACCATCATCGTTCTTTCATTTAGCTTCCTCGCTCTCATTTCTGCTACCATAGGATTACTTCTTCTCACCTCTCATTGTCGAAGGTCTAGAACAATGGTCTTTGGCAAATGAGTAAATGATAGGTTTCCAACGATATGGGTTTTAATCGAGCTAATTATTAGGGTTTTTTTTTTGTACGAATTTTTTAATGGGTAATTGTTAAATTGGGGTTTTAGTGATGGATAATGTGGAAAGTAAGGATTTTTATAGCTTGAAGATTCAATTTGATTATAAGTAACACGAACATGTGAACGTGATGCATGCAAATCCTTACGTAGCATTTTGTTAAGATAGTGGGACATATGAATGTGTTCATATATTTTTTGTTTTGGGAATATAAAAATGTACTCCAAAACTATTTTAAATCTAGATTTATATTATATTTTTATCTGACTAATGTTTTTTTTTCTCATATCTATCATTTTTATCCTAGAATACTAATTAAATACAATCTTAGAAATTAAAAATGAGTTTACACAAGTGTGCTTTAAAAGATCTCATAGAGTTCTTTCATCTTCATTCAGGGATTTTTATGCAGTCGGATACACAATAAGGATAATAAAAAGACAAAATGTTAGCAAAAAATAGGGTTGGAATAAGACCATTATTGTAGCTTAATTGCCCAAATAATGGTGTGATAAAATTTATCTTTTTATGAGGTTTATAACTCCAAAATTAGGTTAGAAACTGACCTCTAATAGGTAATAAAAATCAGAATTTCTAAATAAAAAAAATAACAAAAAATCCAAAATTAAGAAGGATATATGGAGAAATTAAGAGAAAAATATCAAGTCCGGCTCAAATGGCATCTCCAAGGACCAATCTGGAGGTCTTTTAGAGCTAGGTCTTTTATAGAACAAAACCTCTAAAATTTCTTGGAAAATTTTGAATTTTATTCAATAATCGAATTGAAAATTATGATTTTTTATTGTTATTATGATAGTCTAGTATGACTAAATTTTTTTAGATTTAATTTTATTTTATTGATCTATAAAAACATCTATTAAACTATCCAATTATAATACAAATTACAATAAAAACCCGCAAAAGAATCATTAAAAGTACTAGAAGATTTATCAAATAAACTCCTGGAGAAACCATAATTGGCTGGTCAATTCGCCGCCGCCGATAAATTTGCTTCTCTATAGACATCGAACACCTGCATTTCCTAATCTTTTGATAATAAATATTTAGCCTGCATGATTAAACTATAATTCTTATCAATATTAATCTTATATTTAGTGATTAACTCAATTACTGAATTGGATTCCAAATCATGCTAACTTCAAATCATTGGTATTTGCCCACAGTTTAGCACGCACCGATATGCGAATCCCGATATTAATAGCAAATAAATCCATTTGTATGTATTTCTCTGTACAAACTATGGCATTACTTTCCCTCACATTAAACAATCTGTCAGGAAAGTGTTTTGTAAATTGAGAAAATAACTAAATCAGGCATTAAAACAAAATCCGCTCTATGCACAGTGAAAACCATGGTCTAACAAAGCAAACTTCACCTGCAAACCAATCTTCCCCGCCATCAGTGACCATCTTAGCATTTTAGAGGGTATTGGCTGGTTTTGCTGGTAAGTCACTCTTGTCACCTGTGTAGCACAAAGTGACCTTGGTTTGAATCCCGCTCACACCAAAGATGAGAAGAGGCTTATGGAAAGGGGAGGGTGATGCTATGTAGCTAAATCCTATTTGACATCCCAATGAATCACCACAAAAATACAAAGAAAGGTAAGTTCATGGTTTGTCCTCTGCCCTGATCTGCCATTGGAAAATAATAGCAAACGCAGGACCAGTACAAAAAGAAAGCTCCAGTT
>Ga0307515_10015291_pt1 | contig 14150 bp, 6 predicted proteins | sample 17_EM_MG_FD_194513 | JGI IMG/M metagenome (GOLD analysis project Ga0307515, IMG submission 194513) | Populus trichocarpa ectomycorrhiza microbial communities from riparian zone in the Pacific Northwest, United States - 17_EM | ecosystem: Host-associated > Plants > Roots > Unclassified | place...
TCATAATGAAGATGACAAGCTTTATGCTCATGCTTGCTTTTATGCAGGTGAGCGCAGCGGTTTTTTCACAAAAAATCACTTATGTAAATAAGGATGCTACGCTAAAGCAAGTATTTAAACAAATTAACAAGCAAACCGGGTATAATATATTTTGGTCGCCTAAAAGCATTAACAGCAATCATAAAATAGCTGCCGCTTTTAAAGACGCGTCTATTGACCAGGTGCTTTCTACTTGTTTAAAAGATTTTCAGCTAACTTATTTAATTGAAGGTAAATCGGTTATCATTAAAGATGCGCCGGTTGCAAGCACCACCACACCGGTTGAAGCCATGGCCGATATCACCATAACAGGTACGGTGAAAAATGAAAAAGGCGAAGCCCTGGTTGGGGTTACCATTGCAGCTACCGGCGATAAAAAGTCTGGTACCCTAACCGATAACAACGGAAAATTTGTTTTGGATGTAAAAGACGGTACTGAAATCAAAGTGTCGTATATCGGTTACAAAACGCAAACAATAACGGTTACGCAAGGCAAAAAGGTTTATAATGTCATTCTTGCAGAGGATATTACGTCGGCCGAAACGGTAGTTGTAACCGCTTACGGCCGTAAGCAGTTAAAGGAAGCTATTGTAGGTTCTGTTACGACGGTAAAGCCCGGCAATTTAAAAATACCGGCAAGTAACTTAACCAATGCGTTGGCAGGGCAGGTTGCTGGCGTAATAGCGTTTACCCCAAGCGGCCAGCCCGGGCAGGATAACGCTAAATTCTTTATCAGGGGTGTAACTACATTTGGTTACAAGCAAGATCCGCTGATTTTGATAGATAACGTTGAGCTAACAACCAACGACCTTGCCCGCTTAAATGTGGATGATATCGAAAGCTTTTCGGTACTGAAAGATGCAAGCGCCACCGCGCTTTATGGGGCAAGGGGTGGCAACGGCGTAATTTTGGTAAAAACCAAAGAAGGTAAAGCAGGCAAAGCCCAGATTAACGTAAGGGTTGAAAACTCCCAATCACAATCAGCAAAAACCATTGCACTTGCAGATCCTATTACCTATATGCGGCTTTTTAACGAAGCAACCCGCACACGTTACCCCTTAGATCCGCTGCCGTATGATGAAAACAAGATCATTAACACACAGGCAACTATTAATCATGCTCCTGGCAGTAACCAGTACGTTTACCCGGCTACCGATTGGTTGGGTATGTTATTTAAAAAACGCGCCAATACACAGCGCGCTAATTTAAGTTTACAAGGCGGCGGCGGTGTTGCCCGTTACTATGTTGCCGGCGCATTTACAAATGACAACGGTATTTTACGTACGGATATCAGGAACAATAATAACAACAACGTTAATTACAAAACCTACCAGTTACGATCGAACGTAAACATTAACGTAACCAGTAAAACCGAATTGGTCATTCGCTTATCAGGTACTTTTGGCGAATATAATGGCCCGCTTACCAGCGACGGCACCCAGCAAACCCAGCTTTATAACCTGGCATCGCACACCAGCCCGGTTGATTTTCCGGCTTATTACCCGGCCGATTCTGCCAACCTGCGTACACAGCATATCTTATTTGGTAACTCACCGGCCGAATCCAATACAGATGGTGGAAGCAAATACATCAACCCTTATGCTGAATTGTTAAAAGGGCACCAGAACTCGTCAGAATCAAGGATGCTTGCGCAGCTGGAATTAAACCAGAACCTGGATTTTTTGACATCGGGTTTGAATTTTCACGCCATTATGAGTACCAACAGGCGCTCATTCTTCCAGTCGTATTTAAGTTATAGCCCTTTTTATTATAATGCTATCAACTACGATAAAGCAACCAATACCTACCAACTAAACTGGATAAATAACCTGGCTACTGGTAATAATGTGGCAAGGGAGTATTTACAATACAATTCATTCGGTAACAGCGCGAGTTCGTTCCTGTATTTACAAGGTGTATTGGATTATGCCCACACTTTTGCCGCAGACCACAGCGTAAGTGCCGCTTTAATTGGTACCGAGCAACAAACACTTAACGGGCCTGCAAATTCATTGTTCAATTCATTGCCTTTTCGTAACCAAACTTTAGCGGGTAGGGCAACCTATTCATACAAAGGGAGATATTATCTTGAATTTAACTTTGGTTTAAATGGATCAGAGCGTTTCTCGGCCGCTCATCGTTATGGATTTTTCCCAACCATCGGCGCATCATGGATCGTATCAGACGAAAAATTCTGGGGTGATTTGTATAACGTATTTGATAGGTTTAAACTACGTGGTAGCTATGGCTTAGTAGGTAACGATGCCATCAGCGACAGGAGGTTTTTCTATTTATCTGACGTAAACCTCAATGGAGGTAACTTTGCCAGTTTTGGTCAAAATAACGGTTACTACCGTAACGGAGTAAGCATCAACAATTACGAAAATGACGATGTAACGTGGGAAACTTCAAAGCAAACCAACCTGGGCGTTGAATTTACTTTGCTTAAAAAGATCAACGTAATAGCCGAGGTTTACAAGAATAATAAATACAATATCCTCCAGGACCGTTCTTCTATACCGTCAACAATGGGGCTTGAATCGGGTATCTCGGCCAATATTGGTAAGGCCGAATCGAAGGGTATTGATATTTCTGTAGATGGTAAAGAAAACATCGGCAAGAACTTTTCTTTGCAGCTGCGGGGTAACTTTACCTACTCAACCAACAAATACACTCAATTCGAAGAGCCTGATTATCCCGAATCTTACCGTCATCGCGAAGGCCAGCCAATTAATAGGTCTTTTGGTTACGTGGCCGAGCGTTTATTTGTTGACGATAACGAAGCCCGGAACTCACCTTCGCAGATTTTCAGTACCAATGGTTTCCCACCTTTGGGTGGTGACATCAAATACCGCGATTTGAATGGTGATGGTAAGATTGACGGCGCCGATCAGACTTTTATTGGTAATCCAACTATACCACAAATTGTTTATGGTTTTGGTATATCTGCCAGTTTTAAAAACTTCGATCTTTCCGGGTTTTTCCAGGGACAGGCAAAAGTATCCTTCTTTATTAACCCGGCTACAACAGCACCCTTTATAAAAAGCCCCGAATCGTACTACACCGGTAATACACAGGTGTTGCAAGCCTATGCCGATGACCATTGGAGCGAAGACAACCAAAACCTGTACGCATTGTATCCAAGGCTTGGCCCGGATGGCGCGTCTATTGAAAATAACAGGCAAAACAGTACCTGGTGGTTGCGCGATGGCAGTTTCCTGAGGCTTAAATCTGTTGAGGTTGGCTATACTTTACCACAAAGGATAGCAAAAGCCTTATTGGTAAAAAATGCACGCATCTATTTCAACGGCTTAAACATGTTTACCTGGAGCCCTTTCAGGTTATGGGACCCGGAACTGGGAGGCAACGGATTTGCATACCCTATTCAAAAGGTGTTTAACATAGGTTTAAATGTCAATTTATAACATTAAGTAAATATGAAATCATATTATAAATATTTGTTCATGGCAATTTTCGCAATCTCTTGCGTGTCATGTAAAAAGTACCTGGATGTTACGCCTGATAATGTTGGTACTATAGATTATGCCTTCAGGAACCGGAACGAAGCAGAAAACTACTTGTTTACCTGCTATGCTACTATTCAGCAATTAACCTATGTGCAAAATAACCCTGGTTTTACCACTTCGGGCGAGATTATATTCCCAAACAACCTGACAGATTTCCAGGGAATTGATCCAACCGGGTTTAACCTGATCAGGGGTACGCAAAACGCTGCTAATCCCGGCCTTAACTATTGGGATGGTTATAACGGCGGGCAGGCAACCTGGAAAGCTATCAGAAGGTGCAACACCATGCTGGAGAATATAGACAAACCTATTGACCTGGGCGCCGATGAAAAGAAAAGATGGATAGCCGAGGTGAAGTTTTTGAAAGCCTACTATCATTTTGTACTCTTCAGGTTATATGGCCCTATCCCGATTGTTGATGTAAACCTGCCTATTAATAGCTCGACCGACGAAGTAAGGGTAAAAAGAGCGCCGGTTGATTCAGTAGTAAATTATATGGTAAGGCTTCTTGACCAGGCAGCGGCCGATTTGCCGCCTGTGATATTTAATCCCACAAAAGAGCTTGGCCGTATTACCCAGCCTATTGCACTTGCTGTTAAGGCTCAGATATTAGCTACTGCAGCAAGCCCGCTTTTTAATGGCAACCCGGATTATATCAGCATAAAAAATAAAGATGGCAAGGCGCTTTTCCCTTCGGCTTATGATGCTACAAAGTGGGATAAAGCAGCCGCCGCTTGTTTGGCTGCAATTACCAACGCCGAAGCAAACGGCGCGGCCCTTCACAAGTTTATTGCCACGGCCAGTGTTAACGGGCTTAATGATTCGGTAAAGACAGTTTTGGACCTTCAAACAACAATCACCGAAAAATGGGAGCTTAATACCGAAACAATATGGGCTTTAAACCCTGTATTCCCTTGTCAAAGCTATTGTATGCCAAGGCTCACAGCCAAGGCCGCGGCCAACCCATCGTTCCAGGGTACTTTTGCTGTGCCGATACAGGAACAGGAACTGTTTTATACCCACAATGGCGTTCCCATTAACGAAGATAAAACCTGGGATTATGCCAACCGGTATGACACCCGCACCGGCGATGACGCCAACCGGTTTTATATAGGCAATGGTTATACTACAGTTAAAGCACACTTTGACCGCGAACCAAGGTTTTATGCCGATATAGCTTTTGATGGTGGTACATGGTTTGGTAACGGCCAATTGGATCAAAATTCGCAATACTATGTTCAGGCACGTGGTAGCGGCGCATTGGCCGGGCCAACAGATAGGGTAAGGCTGAACATTACAGGTTACTGGCCTAAAAAACTGGTAAACTATTTAACGGTATATGACGATGGTTATACCATTGCTGATTATCGCCTGCCGGTAATAAGGTTAGCGGGAATGTACCTGCTTTATGCTGAGGCATTGAACGAACAGGGAAAAACGGCGGCAGAAGTGTTGCCATGGATTGATAAAGTAAGGGCAAGAGCCGGATTAAAAGGCGTTGCCGAATCGTGGACAACGTACTCAAAAGACCCTTCAAAATATACTACCCAAGCCGGCCTTCGCCAGATTATTCACCAGGAATCGCGTATCGAACTCGCGTTTGAATGTACACCGGGCTGGGACCTTCGCCGTTGGAAAGAACTATCGGCCGCCTTAAGTAAGCCGCTGCAATGCTGGAGTATCTATGAACCATCAGCAACAAATTACTACCGTCCAAGCGCTACTAACACGGTAACACCAATATTTAATGTCAGGAATTATTTGTGGCCCATACTGAATGACGACCTGGTGATTAATAATAACCTGGTTCAGAATTTAAACTGGTAAGTTAAGTGTTTAATAATCATATCATTAAATATGAAAAAAATGAAAAATATTAAAAATTATTTAATCCTTCTTTTTGCAGGGTTAATGGTTTCAGGCATAGTATCCTGCAAAAGGAACGATGGGGAAAGGGTACCAATCTCGACGGATAAAACAAAGCCCGGCATAATTACAAATGTGAAGATTGATAACTATCCGGGAGGTGCCTATATTACCTACACGCTGCCAAACTCCGATAATATACTTTACGTACAGGCCAAATACCAGATAAGGAATGGCGTGTCGCGGGAAACCAAATCAAGCTACTACACCGATACTGTAAATGTTGAGGGTTTTGCAAAAGAAGCCGATTACGAGGTTACGTTATATACCGTAACCAGGGCAAATGTTCAGTCAGATCCGGTTAAGGTTACTGTACACCCCCAAACGCCGCCCTATATCTCCATTAAAGCTACAACAAGTATTGGCGCCGATTTTGGCGGTGTTAACGTTAAAGCGCTAAACCCTTTGAAGAAGGAAATTGGTGTTATTGTAACTGCCTTTGATAAATCGACTAATGCCATGGAAATTCAGGACCAGCATTATACAAAATCAGACACCATCGATTACTCCGTGCGTGGTTTTAATACCGATAACCGGAATTTTGGTGTTTACATAACCGATAAATTCGGCAATATATCAGATACCATTAAGCAAGCCATCTCGCCATTGTTTGAGCAATTGCTGGATAAAAGCAAATTTAGCCCTTACAATTTAACGTCAGATACCGAAATAGGATATGGTTGGGTGCTTCCCAACTTATGGGATGGTAAAACAGATGGCAACAGTGCAGGCTGGCATACCAACCCGGGGCATAACCCGCCATTTGTTTGTACATTTAATGTTGGCTTAAGCTACAAATTAAGTCGTTTTATTTTATGGGAACGGCCAGATCAATATGCTTATGGCCATGGCAACCCAAGAATTTTCTCTTTATGGGGTTCTAATGTTTCTTCGCCTAAGGATTCGCAGTTACCGGTATCAGCCGCAGTGGGTACTGTTGTAGGCGATTGGACAAATATTGGCAACTATCATTACCCTGACCCACCTTCGGGTTTACCGCCAACAGCTGTTAATTCGGCCGATAATGCTTTTGTAAAGGCTGGTGTAAACTTTAATATATCGTTAGCGGCGCCGCCGGTCCACTTTATCAGGCTTGCTGTCGCGCAAACATGGTCGGGCGGTAACTTTGCACACGCGATGGAAATTTCACTATACGGTAAACCAGAGTAGTTAATTTTTATAAAAATATAAACATGAAAAAACTGATATATATACTGCTTGCCTGTTTTGTAGCAGCAGCATGGTACGGTTGTAAGAAAGATGGCCTTGCAAACGATTATAAAAAATTCTACGATGGTCATGAACTAACTTACACAGGCGCGGTAGCACAGGCTATTGTACAGCCCGGTAATTTAGAGATAGGCCTGAAGTGGAAAGCAAGCTCCGATCCGAGTATCGTAAAATACGTTGTATACTATAACAATGGCGCCGATTCGCAGGTTGTTAATGTTACCACTAAAACAGATACCATAAGAACCGTAATTAAAAACTTGCAGGAGTATACTTATTCATTTACCATCTACTCCTACGATGCAAAAGGGAATAAATCTATTCCGTACGAGTTAAATAACGCTAAGGTTTACGGGCCGGTTTATGCATCCAACTTATTAAACCGGGGTTATAACGCCACTACGCCTTACGTTGTCAATGGCGATGGATCGATACAGCTAAACTTTATTACACCCGATACTATCAACATTAAAACAGTTATTAATTATACCAATGCTGCCGGTGTGGCTTCGCAGCTCACGCTTGCCCCAAACGTAAATTCAATAACGCTGCCTACGTATAAAACGGGTACGCCTATTACATACAAATCGTACTATATACCCGAGCGCGCGTCAATTGACACATTTGCCGTTGCACAGTTTGATACGTTTCCAACTATCTATATTTACGTAAAATGCGATAAATCTAAATTTTCTGAAGTTCACCTGCCACAGGACGTGCAAACATACTCAGGCGAAACCACTATAAGTAGACTGTGGGATAACAGCGATGGCCCGCAGGGATATCCCAATATTTTCCACAGCGACGGCTCGTATATTCCACATGTGCTCACCTTTGATATGGGCCAGTCATACAGTAATTTAGGGCAGATGGAAGAAGTTGGAAGAAACTGTTGTAACAACCCCGATCAGTTTGAAGTTTGGGGAATAAATAGTCTTGCAGGCGCTACAACAACCTTAAGGGCCGATAACAGCGGCTGGAAAGCGGAAGCTATTGCTAAAGGATGGGTACTGCTTAAATCGGTTACCCGGACAGATGACGGACAAGCCGCTCTTAAAGTAGATTTATTAAGCAATCCTCCGCCAGTCAGGTACATACGCATCAGGGTATTGCATACAGTTACCGGGTCTGGCTATAGTAACATGAGCGAAGTAACATTCTGGAACAAAGAATAAAGTTAATTTGGGGTATGAATAAAGAGCCTCCCAACCACATACGGCCGGGAGGTTCTTTATTAAAGCTTTTGCTGCCGGTAACAATACGGTTAATGTTCTGAAAACGCAATCATTTGCTAATATTGCTGTTTATATACGATTGTTTTATATGGATATTTAGCTCCTCCTACTTTAAACCAAATATGACCAAAAAGATAATTTGCATTGCCCTTATAACCATCGCCAGTTTATTCGCAAAGGCGCAAAAGAAAACCACTCATAGCAATACCCCGCTGGTAATATGGGACGACAAACCCGCTAAAACCTGGATGACAGAAGCTTATCCTATGGGGAACGGCCGCTTCGGCGGAATGGTTTTTGGTGGCCTGGTGCAAGAACATATTCAATTTAATGAAATAAGCCTCTGGACGGGCGATGAAGATGAGACAGGCGCCTACCAGGCCTTTGGCGATATGTTCATCAACTTTAAAAATAAGGACACCACACAGGCCATACCTGCTAATTATCGCAGGCAACTGGATATAGGTAAAGCGGTACAGCAGGTAACTTATACTGATAATGGTATAGCTTTTAAACGCGAGTATTTTTGCAGTTTCCCCGATAAGGTGATGGTTGTACATTATACTGCCGACAAAAAGGGGACTTATTCGGCTATTATCAACCTCAAAGATGCGCATGGCTCAAAAATAACCGGCAGTGGCAATACATTGGAGTTTGAAGGTAAGCTTGATAATGGTTTGGCATATAGTGCAAGTATTAAAATAAAGCTAACTGGTGGTACAGCTGTGATTTTGGATGATGATAAAGGCGGGTCGCAACTAAATATTAGCAATGCCGATGATTTTACCATCTTGCTTTCGGCCGCTACCAATTACAGCAACAAGCGTGAACAACACTGGCGCGGCGAAGCACCGGGTGTAAAGGTGAAACAAAGCCTGGATGCGGCATATGCCAAAACCTACCAGCAATTATTGGATAATCATATTGCCGATTATTCGGCACTTTTCGGCCGGGTTGCCATAAACCTGGGTACAACACCACCAACGGATGCCGCCGGGCCAACCTATAAACGTTTGATTGGTTATAAAAAACAGGCCGATCCGCAACTGGAGGCGTTGCTTTATCAATACGGACGCTATTTATTAATCAATTCTTCGCGCAAGGGTGGCTTGCCTGCAAACCTGCAGGGACTTTGGAATGAGAGCAATAACCCGCCATGGAGAAGTGATTATCACTCCAATATCAATATCCAGATGAATTACTGGCTGGCCGAACCTACTAATCTTTCGGAATGCCACATACCATACCTTGATTATATCAATAGCATGCGCGAGGTTAAAAAGGTAAGTACGCAAAAAGAATACCCCGGTGTACGCGGCTGGACAGTGAAAACCGAAAATGGTGTATATGGCGGTGGTAGCTTTTTGTGGAATACGCCCGGCAGCGCATGGTACGCCCAGGGTATTTGGGAGCATTACGCGTTTACTAAAGACAAAAGCTATTTGCAAACTTTCGCCTACCCTATACTGAAAGAGATTGTGGAGTTTTGGGACGATCATTTAAAACGCCGCCCGGATGGCACCCTGGTTTCGCCACTGGGCTGGTCGCCAGAGCATGGGCCAACCGAAGATGGGGTAACTTATGATCAGGAGATTGTATATGATTTGTTTAGCAATTACATATCGGCGGCAGATGTTTTAGGCGCCGATAAAACCTATCGGGATCATGTTGCTGATATGCGCGAGCATTTGTTGAAACCTAAAATTGGCAAGTGGGGGCAGTTACAGGAATGGGAAACTGATCGTGATGATCCGAAAGATACGCACCGTCACTCATCAAATTTGTTTGGCCTGCATCCGGGTAAGCGCATAAGTACTATAAAAACGCCCGAACTGGCGCAGGCCGCCAAAGTAAGTTTATTGGCACGTGGCGATGTTTCGACCGGATGGTCGATGGCCTGGAAAATGAATTTTTGGGCGCGCCTGCAGGATGGCGACCATGCTTACAAAATCCTGAATAATTTTATTACGCTGGCAGGAGGATCGGGGGTTGATTATAATAATGGCGGCGGAGTTTATGCCAATTTGCTGTGCGCGCATCCGCCGTTCCAGATAGACGGTAATTTTGGTTACACAGCTGGCGTTACCGAAATGCTGCTCCAGAGCCAAACCGATGAAATTCAGCTTTTGCCTGCATTGCCAAAAGCCTGGTTAAACGGAAGCGTTCAAGGGCTTAAAACCCGTGGCGATTTCGAGATCACAGATATGGCATGGAAAGGCGGTAAAATTACCCGTATTGCTGTTAAATCATTGGCTGGTGGAGTGTGTAAGCTCCGGTCGCCAAATAAACTGATGGCCGAAGGGACAAAGATTCCTGGAACTATAGTAAACAACGACTTTAAATACCAGTTTAATTCAGTTGCCGGTAAAACGTATATTTTCAATGCGGGTAATTAATAGCAAGCAGTCCGGGTTTCGGTACTTAATTTTCCTGTTAGCATTTGCGGCTATTCATATCGGCCTACCATCGTATGCCGTAGTAAAATATCCAGATATCAGTAATCGTAAAGTATCGCCGGGCAATACGATGTATTATGTTGATGCCGAAAAAGGGAACGATGATAATTCAGGAGTTGATAAAAAACACCCCTGGAAAACCTTTAACCCGGTTAACCGGCGGATCTTTTCGGCAGGAGACAGGATAACGATTACAGGCCCTGCTGATTTCAGGGAATCGTTATTCCTGGTGGCGCGTGGCAGCAGAAAAAAACACGTTAAACTGATATTTAAAAAAGGCACGTATAATTTTTACCCGGAAACAAGTTTTAAAAGACAGTTTTTTATTTCAAATACCAATGATGATGCCTATACGCCTAAAGCCATTGCTATCTATATTGATAGTTCGGGTTATGTAGATATAGAGGCATTGGGCGCAAAAATGCTGATGCGCGGGAAGATGATAGAAACCTGTATCGATCATAGCCATGACATTAAAATACATGGCGCCACATATGATTATTACAGGCCAACCGTATCGGAGTTAGAAGTGATGAAAACCGCTGATAATTTCGCCGACCTGAAAATTCATCCCGATTCAAAATATAGCATTAAAGATAGCCTACTTACCTGGGAAGGAGAGGGCTGGAGGTATAATCCGATATCCTTATGGCAGGTGTTAAATCCAGCAACAGGCCACCTGCAACGTATTGATATCAATATGGATGGTTTGAGATATGCTGCAACAGGCTTAAATAGCGTTCGGGTTTATTTTAAAAGTAATCCCGGATTTAAAAGCGGCCTTATTTATCAAAACCGTGATATTACGCGGGATTGTGCTGGGATTTTTTTGGTGCGAAGCAATAGCCTGTTGCTAAGAAACATCCATATCAATTTTATGCATGGCATGGGAGTGGTAAGCCAGTTTTGCCGGGATATCACCATCGATTCTGTTTTTGTAAAGCCGGCCAAAAACTCCGGGCGTACCTGTGCCGCCTGGGCCGACATTTTACATTTTTCTGGCTGTGGGGGCAAAATATCGATCATCAATTCCTGGCTATCGGGCGCCAATGACGATGCTGTTAATGTACACGGCACTTATTTGCGCATAATAAATCAACCCCAGCCTAATCAACTCCTTGTCCGGTTTATGCACAACCAAACTTTTGGTTTCGAAGCTTTTGTTAAAGGGGATAGCATCGCTTTTGTACATTCAAACAGCCTTTTGCAATATGGGGTAAACATTGTATCAAAGGCTGTAAGGGTAAATGATAAAGACATATTGTTGACCCTTAAAATGCCTTTAACCGATACTATCGCACAAAATGATGTTGTTGAAAATATTACCTGGACACCCAGGGTTTATATAGCTCATAATACTATTGAACGCATCCCTACAAGGGGAATTTTGGTTACTACGCGTGGCAAGGCAGTAATAGAAAATAACATTTTTCAACGTACCAATAATAGCGCCATGGCGGTGGCCGACGATGCGGCAAGTTGGTACGAATCGGGTATGGTTAAAAGCCTGGTTATCAGGAATAATAAATTTAATTTATGTGGCGGACCGGTTATATTGGTTTCACCCGAAAATACCGAAAACAGCATAACGAAAGTCCACAACAATATTTTGGTGACGGATAATGAATTCATTTTACTGCCGGCCACTGAGGCGGTTTACGCAAAAAGCGCCGCTAACATTAGGGTAGTAAATAATAGCTTCAAAGTTGCCGGTGCGCCTGTTACCGAAGCCGGCCTGGTAAAATTTCAGGATTGCACAAATACATTAGTATTGCATAATGAAATTTATAACCAGTAAAAAACTGTATAATTTCACCGCCAGCTTAAAAAATATAAAACAGACCAAATGTTAGATTCAAAAAGATATAGGTGTTTTCTCCATATCTGAATAACAAAATTGATACAAATGACCTTTGAGTTTGATCATTCGCCGTTGTTTTTTAGCACCGTAGCTGCTATTGAAGCACTATTGAAGGATTTTGGAGTGACGGGCAGTTTTAACTCCGCGTTTTCAGTGGATTGTCCATCGTTTTAAAAGGTTTATCCATTTTTTAAAAACTAATTAGCTGATACATTTACCCTAACCAATAATAACAGATCGGGTAGATGCTGCAGTTTTTAACACAGGTACATGGCCATGTTGCGGCCCGTTTAAAATACTTTATTTATTAAAATAACAAGGAGCATAAACACCTTTGCCCGAAATTGAAATGTTAAAACCAATGTCAAAATTCAAAAACGCTGTTATCTTATTATTTTTAATAACTGCTTTTATTGATGCCCATGCGCAAAGCAAGACCAACTTATGGAAAGGCTTTGAAAGAATACAACTGAAATTTGCCGACCGGGATGCTTACTATGTTAAGCCCGCGCACCCGCTGCCTGGCAATCCCTGGGTTTGGCGCACATCTTTCCCCAACTGGCATACCGAAATTGACAGTATTTTGCTGGCGAAAGGGTTTCATATAGCCTTTATAAATGTTGATAACCAATATGGTGCACCATCGGCAATGAAGTTTTATGATGTGTTTTATAGCTATTTAACCACCCAACTCGCCTTTGCACCAAAGGTAGCGCTCGAAGCGGTAAGCAGGGGCGGCCTTTATGCTTATGCCTGGGCCAAACGCAACCCCGACAAGGTGACCTGCATTTATGCCGAAACGCCGGTTTGTGATATCAAAAGCTGGCCGGGCGGAAAGTTAAAGAGCCCCGGAGATGGCGCTGCCTGGAACGAACTAAAACAGGTTTATCACTTTACCGAAGAACAGGCCGTTGCTTATAATGATAACCCCATTGATGACCTGGAAGGCCTGGCATCATTCCGCGTACCCATTTTACATACAATAGGGCTCGACGATAAACTTGCCCCGCCCGCCGAGAATAGCGATGTGCTGGCCAAACGCTATATTGCTTTGGGTGGGCCCATTAGTGTACATCCGGTAACCCAGGGGGCAATGGAGTTACAGGGGCATCATTTTACCGTAGATCGCCCGGCTTATTATGCCGAATTTATATACTATAACTCCTACCCGGTACAAAAAATACTCCCTTATACAAATTACATCAAAACGGCCGGCGGCTTAAATAATTTTTACTACGCAGCTACAGTAAATAAAAAAGCTACTGTTTCTTTTTTAGGCGGATCGATCACATTTAATCCCGGCTGGCGCAATAAGGTTTGCAAATATCTCAGGGAAACTTATCCCGAAACTGATTTTCATTTTATAGCTGCCGGCATACCCTCATTAGGCAGTTTGCCACACGCGTTCAGGCTTCAACGAGATATCCTTGATTCAGGTAAAACCGACCTGCTGTTTGTAGAGGCCGCGGTGAACGATAGGGGTACCGATAGTACTACCCAGGTTCGGGCATTAGAAGGCATTGTTCGGCATGCGAAATTGAACAACCCGATGATGGATGTTATAATGATGGCCTTTGTTGATCCTCAAAAAATAGAAAACTACGCCAGAGGCAAAGTATCGCCCGAATTACTGAACCACCAGCTGGTGGCTACCCATTACAATTTGCCCTATGTAAACCTTGCACTGGAGGTTAACGATAAAATAAAAAATAAAGAGCTAACCTGGGCCGATGATTTTAAAGACATCCACCCATGGCATCATGGGCAGGAACTTTACTTTGAAACCATTAAAGCCTTGCTACAGGGCGGCGTTGCTGCAAACTATAAACAACCAGTTAAAACTGTTTTACCTAAACCTATTGATAAGGCCAGCTAT
>Ga0307515_10015293_pt1 | contig 14148 bp, 11 predicted proteins | sample 17_EM_MG_FD_194513 | JGI IMG/M metagenome (GOLD analysis project Ga0307515, IMG submission 194513) | Populus trichocarpa ectomycorrhiza microbial communities from riparian zone in the Pacific Northwest, United States - 17_EM | ecosystem: Host-associated > Plants > Roots > Unclassified | place...
CGGCCCACACACTCACATGGTCTATTTTCATTGGCGACCTGCCCTCACACTCACATTGGTCTATTTCACGGGCGACCTTCCCACATGTTCACACGGTCTATTTTCATGGGCGACCTGCCCTCACACTCACACTGATCTATTTTCACGGGCGACCTACCCACTCATGTTCATCCTGTTGGTAAGGTTTGAATTTACTTCTTTCTTCTTCTTCTTCCTCTTCTTGTTTTTTTTTTTGTTGAAAATTTCCTAATGGTAGGGTTCTTCTCATTTTTCTTCCCGTTCCAGGTCAAAACCATGATTCTTTATTGTTCTTCAACTCAATGATTCTCTTCTTTTTTTCTTTTTTTCTTTTTCTTTTTTTTTGGTCCCCAATCTTGATGAACTTCATTGAGGATTTTTCCTGCAACAAAATAAAAAATATATGCAATGTTTTAACGTAAGATGACATGCATGCATCCTTACCTGATTCGAAATATAGGTCCCCCCCTCTTCGATGTTTCATCATCACAGGGTGCCTTTGTTTGCATTCCCAAGCTTTCTTTGTTCTTTCGATGCATTGACTTATTCATGTGCTAGCCATCACTCAACTGTAATGCAGTGCCTATCTTAGGCTGTCTTCGACTATTACTGCTCTCGTTGCTTATCAAACATGAGTGTTCCCCCAAGTGTGGTATTGCTTGATTCATCATGAAGAGCTTAACCGATCATTCATCTTCTGTATTATCCTGAGAATTGTTCTCTCATTGATTGTGCGCATCGTGCCAACACCCATCAAGATTGTCAATCAGTCATAAACTTGCCTCAAGCTGAAACAATACTCTTCAAGTATATGTTATCACCAGTCTTCCTAGAAACTATCTAGTTGTCCAGACATGCATCTCATAGCTTGTCGTACAAGGCTCCTCGTTGTAAGCTCAATGTTCTTCTCCATGGATTTCTCTCAATTTATTGAATCAGATTGTGAAAAGAAATGCAGTGGCATCATCAATGATGTTCATTTTATCACCCATATTCATGCGATGAAATGCGCCTTCGAGCTTCAAAACAGATGGTCCCACAGTCAGTCCTGGTGGGTGCATCCTTCCAATATTCATTCAAATACAACTATGCGATAACATCGTTCAAAAGTCATAGCCATGTTGGAGATGATAAACCAAGATGAAGATATGAAAATATCCTTCAAGTGCAGTGTTGCTCATCAATTGCTGCTGAAGTTCACTAAATCATGGACTGTCTTTGAACAACATTGCCCCCAGTATGCTCTGAATGTGCTCGTTCATTGATTATCTTTCTTTGAACACCATTATCTTCATATTCATCCTTTAATCGTTTTCATTGCCTCATAGCTGATCTGAATATTGCTTGTTTTTCGTTTTCAGGGTCCACTGTATTGCCCCCAGGTGGTCAAATTCTCAAGAAGTCTCGAGAAATGTTGATGTCATTTATGTCTAGGATTTCACAGACTCAATTGATGTTCTTCTTTGTTCGACAATCTTTCTTGTTCTGGAACCAAATCTCATATTTAAAAGGTTATGTCTATTCAAGTCTAATTGTTGAAACAAAATCAGAGAGATATCAGTTTTGGAAAAGATCTTTTGAAAATCAAGCTTTCTAGTCAAAGACCAAATACACGCCATTCAATATATTCCTTTGATCGTCTTGTATTTTGAAAATAGAAATTGACCCGTTGTAAGATTAAAACAGCTTTTTCCATGGTTCTTTGTGTAAGCTTCAATCTTTGATCTTGGGTATATCTTTTGATAGTCTGTGATGAGGTACCTTTTTGTGAATTTCAAAAACAAGATGTTAAAGTCAGAACTCAGGCTTTATCAAGAAAGGTTGTTTTTTTTTAGCACTTATTTTATCAGTATGCATAATAACAAGTAACTTAATCCATGAAGCCACGACTCTTATGGAAAAACTCTTCAAGCTTTGAGAGTGCCATTTATCGGTTCAAATTGCTTACTTGATTAAAAAGGGCTTTTAAAAGCACATAATGTAGGCTATGGTTTATGGCTATGAAAGAAAGGAATTTTACATGCTCAAAAGGTGTTTGAGGGTTTCAAAAACCTAGGATCAACATCAACTATTCATTATTTCTCTTTATCTTGTTGTCTTTGTTGAGAAATCGACATATAACCTTATTAACCTCAAATATCAGAATTCTCTTAACATAGGTCATAATACAAATCTAACTTTTTCTTTGATGAATAACCAATGTCAATCATCATGGATGCCAAAAGTCATGTATGTAGCTTAGTATTTTTTTTTATGGTATCGACTTTTGACATTTGTTGTGTCTTTCCTTGATTGAAACTTTTTTTGTCTTTCCTAGACTCAATATGCATTCTCCTTCCTTGATCTTTGATCTGCCTTTAAGCGTAGGCAAATTTTTTTTATATATATATGTGGCTTTCACATACCCTTTCTCACAGTTTTCTAACATGCCCCCAGTCTAGGTCTTCTTTGTTTTAGCTCTCTCTCAAACGTTGGACTTTTGTTCTAAACCTTCCCTTTCACTTTTGTCTTCTCTTATTTGCCCCTAGTGTGGGGTGTGATCCTGGTCATGGTTTCTTTTGAAAAGAATATTCTATCAGGCTCAAAATAGGATTGCAAATGATATATTTCCAGTATTATGAAAGGATAAAACAAAGATGGTCTTTTCTCATTTCAAGCAAGGTTGGTGTAAACCGATAAATTTTGACCTCGTCCAGTGTAATGATTTGGACTTGTAAAAACCTTGATTCGCGAGTCCATAACTACTGAATCCATTACACGTCATTATGCATGTTGCTAAAACTTAGCTACATGGTGGGTGATTCAGTTTCATATGCGAGTTCAAAATTTGTTTGGGCACCCTATATCATTTTAACAAGCATCGAGTCATTTCTGCAATCAAAATACTTTTAAATCTTTCAGGATTGATTAGCCTTAATTGCATGTTGGAGTTCGATCAAAATATTTTGTCAAAAATGAAATGCTAAACATCCCCTGACTTCAAAACAACAAAAAGACAAAGAAAAGACATGTTTCATTTAAAGAATGAAATGTGATCCCAAAACAAAATGCAAAATGGCAAAATTCTATAACAATATAATTGACAATTCATCGTCATTCTTGGACCAGTTTTTCTAGCAAACATTTTCGACCACTTGTCATTCGAAAGATGTTCGGGGGACAATATAGCTAATGACATCACCTTTCACGCACTCAACTTGCCTCTTGTTCATCCACCTTCAGAGTCATCTCTCATCATTGTTTTGGAATTCATGGCAGAACCTTCAATCTTTCCCCTCTTAATAGCTTGTTCAATTCTTTCAGCAATCCTCACAACTTCATGGAAATGTTGAGCTGAGCTTCCTATTAAATGCTCATAATAAGGGGATTGAAATGTGTTGGAAAACAACATCACCATTTCTGTATCTATCAGTGGAGGTTGAACATATGTTGTCTTATCTTACCATCTTTGCGCGTATGCCCTTACAGACTCTTGGTTTTCCTTCTCCATAGCTATTAGCATGGTTCTGTCAAGAGCAATTTCCAGATTAAATTTATACTGCTTCAAGAAGGCGTGTACCAGGTCTTTCTATGTCTTGATCTTAATATTGTCTAGTCTCATGTACCAGCTCAGAGCAGATCCAGTGATACTATCTTGAAAAAAGTATATCAGCATCCTATCATCATGAATCACCTTAGCCATTTTATTGTAGTAAGATCGAAGGTGAGTGTTTGGACATTCCAATCCAGTGTATTTGATGAATTCTGGTACCCTAAAGTTCTTTGGTACTATGATGTTTGGTACCAAACACACTTCAGTTGCTTGCATGGGATCAAACCAATCATTACCCTCAACTGCTCTTAATCTTTCTTCCAAAGCAGACAACTTGTCATAGTTCATAAAATCAGTGGATCTATTGCCAGGGGGTCCATCTGCTGTTAAATCCATGGTGATGGGAGCTTGACTTGACGGGATAAGGGCGATAGGCACAAAATATTGTTCTGCTGTTGAATCTGTCCCCAAGTTTTGAGATGTCCCTGGGACGTGGATTGATGGTGTTATCATAGGAGGTTGTGCAAAAATCCCTTTTTCATTTTTGGAGCTCAACACTTGTTCAAGCAGATTTGTAAGTCTAGCTACTTCACCTTTGATGCTCTCAATTTCATTTTGATAATGGGCCTCCAATTGTGCTCTTTCTTCATTTTCCATCTTTCAAGTGTAGCAAATCTTGGGATGGGGGACCTACGTTTCAACTTGGCGATATGTATGATAAATGTATGAGTATGTTTTTTATTTGATAAGCTCGTCCTTCTAGAGTTGACACATGGTCGTAACCCTAAGAATTTTTATTTTTGCTCCACAACAGAAATTTTCTAAGTACGGCCATTGTGTCAACTACAAGTCTTAAGTTCAAGATGCTTCAGGAAGGGTTTACTTTGATGCAAAACTAAAGGTAAAACACACAACCTAAGGACAGGTTCTATTCATTAAGTGAGACAAAAGGTAGGTTGACTATCTAGTCTCAAAAGGGTCTCATATCTGCCCAGTGACGATCTTCGTAAAGACAGTGTGGGGGCGTTGCAAGGAATAGTTAAGGCACGTATGCCCACCATTACCGAGCAGGCACTCAGATATGAGTTGGGTGTTTCACGCATCTGAACCCTGACCAATAGTCATAGGGCAAATCGCTAATCCCCCACCTAACTTAGAAGCTTGTGTGTGCTTTCAAAAAAATAATAATTAAAGCATGTGATGCATGAAGCAGTTTTATACAATGCATGAACATATATGTACAGAAATTAAAGCATGTAAAAAAATAAAATAAGCTTATTAACAGAAAACACTCAAACCAAAACACAATTATCAGACAGAAACAAAGCTTAGTCCACAAGGTCCCCAGTGGAGTCGCCATTCTGTCGCACGTGTGCGGCGTCGCGGCGAAAACATCCCCCCTCAAAATCTATCTTATGTGGCAAATGTGGGGAGACAAGGAATTCTTGTCTTTTATTAATGGAAAAAAGAAATGGGAGTCGCCATCTAGTATTTTGGTCACTAGGAACCCTAACTGGTCTTAGAGATCGGGTACGGGGACTGGTTGCGTAAAGGGAAGGTATTAGCACCCCAAATATGCCCTACCTAGGGTAAGCTGCATTGTTTTATTATCTGATAAAATCTAAGGTCTTGTCAGGTTTTCTAGTTGTTGGTCCGTGTATGGTTTAAGAAAAGTCCTCCTCGGTAAGGAGATCCCTATCTTATCGGATAATTCTGACGACAAACCAAAGAATTTAATATCCTGAATATGTCTTACGTATAAGGTCGTAACCCCAGATATTAAACAAAATAATTTTTTTTGAAAATTTTAAAATATTGGCCTAGTTTTCGTGACTTTAATAAACTGGTTATTAAAGCCAAAATGCATGCTAATACAAAATTTTGAATCTTTGTTGTATGAAAATATGATATGATTTTATTTTTTTTATTTTTTTTAAAGACTAGGCCGTATGCATGAAAACAAAAAATATTTTTTTATATGTTTTTGCTGAAAACCGGGTATTTTAATACCAAATTTGTATCTTTACAATATAAAAATACAAACCGATGTTGATTAAAATACAATAAAAAAATTGACAGAAAATCACTGATTTTTAGAAATATTTATTTTATTTTATTATAATTAATTTTTTTTTTTTAGCTGGGCCCAGCCCGGCCCATGTGGCTGGGCTGGACCCAACTGGTTTCTAACCGCAAGTGCAAAGTGCTGAAAAATTGGAGAAGCTTACCTGGAAGCAACGAAGGCAACAACATGCGACCTCTATCTTCTTCTTTTCGTTTGTAAATTCTGGTTCAACTGGTTTCCCTGTTTTCCTTCCTATTCTTCTTTCTCCTCTCTCGTTCTCCCCACTGTCTCGTTCTTCTTCTTTTTTGCTGTGTTTCTGCCTTGTTCTTTTTTCTTTCCCTCTCTATGTCGTCTTTATCTCCCTCCTTCAACGTTCTCCCCTATCTGCACTGACTTCGTGGTGGTGCTGCTGCGCTCGTTGGTTCACAGTGGCGGCTTCGCGGTTGCAGACGAAGATGACAGTGTGGAAGGGCTGATCCACCAACACCTCTCCTCTCTCCATTCTTCCTTTTCTGTCCGTTCTCCCCCCTGTCTTTCCCCTCTCTCGCTGTCTTTTCCTCTGTCGTTCCCCTCCTCTCCTCTCTTTTTTCTCTGTCGTTCTTTGCTGTCTCGTTCCCTCTGTCCCCCCTCTGGTTTTTTCTTCTCTCCCTCTCTGGTTCTCTCAAACGTCCCCTGGAGCTGCTGCCTGAAGATGAAGATGAAGTTATGAAGTTGAGGGTGATCAGTGCTGTGATCGCGCGACGTTTTTTTTTTTTTCTTTCCTTCTGCTACTGTTTTCATTCCTGCACTCTTCTTCTTCTTTGTTTCTGATTTTCTGAAATGACGAAGGATGATGGCAACGCTGGTTCTGATCTCAATGATTTCCTCTGATTACATTATTTCCTTCTGCTTTTCTGATCTTCACTCTTCCCAAGCTCCTGTCTGTTTTTCCTTCTCTCCCTCTCCCCTTCCACTCCTTTTCTCCTGCTTTTATAGGCCAGAGGCCTTGTGCTGGTAACAGCCAGCTTGATAACGTTTGCAGAGGGATGACAGCCGTGACATATGCTCCATAATTAAAATGAATTGGCGCTGTTGCTGCTGTAATGTCTCACAGCCAGCTGCATGGAACCGTTACTGATGAAGGCAGTGAACAGCCAGCTGCATGAAACCGTTGCTGAAGAGGCACCGATTTTGCAATTTTAAATGATATTTTACAGCCTTGTAATCAAACTTCTGGATAAATTATAATTGGATCCTTGATTCTAGCATTTTTTCTGGTTTGATCCTTGGTTTCGGATTATTTCAATTAAGTCCTTAATTGGCATCAAACTTCAATACTTATGCAATTAAACCTCTGATTTGACCAAATTAACTCTTTAAAATTATAATTAGACCCCAGAACTTTAATTTCTTCTAATAAAAGTCTAAATTGACTTAAAAGATCAATTTTCTTGTAATCAAACCATCTATAAATCCAATTAAATCTTGGATATAATTTAATTGAGTCCATAAATATCTTATTTTGAACATATTTTTTTGAAATTGGATTTTCTTTGTCAACAGGACTCTCATTAGCTAACGATAAACTGTCAAATTTCAACCCTTTGCATTTTTAAATCTCCTCAATCAATTTTTGACTATTTTTCAGCATTCCAACATCCTTTTCTCGCTCCTGTTATTTTTTAGATTTCTTCTGAATATTTTTTTTGATATATATATTTTTTTGTATTTTATCTTTTTTTTATGGAAACCCAAAAAATGGATAACAACAGATGCCCCCTCTTTACAATGCTTACGAAGCAAAAACATCATCAATGCCTTGCATAGTAAGCTTGTAAAGAAAGAAAGAAAAAATGATCTCATTATCTTGGGCGACCTGCCCCTTTTGAAGAAAAATGATCTATATTCAGGGACGACCAGCCCACACACTCACACGGTCTATTTCATGGGCGACCAGCCCTCAAACTCACACTGGTCTATTTTCACGGGTGACCTACCCACACATGTTCATCCTGGTCTATTTTCAGGGGCGACCGACCCACATGGTCTATTTTCATGGGCGACCTGCCCTTCCACTCACAGTGATCTATTTTCACGGGCGACCTCCCCACACATGCTCATCCTGGTCTATTTTCAGGGGCGACCGGCCCACATGGTCTATTTTCATGGGCGACCCGCCCTTCCACTCACACTGATCTATTTTCACGGGTGACCTACCCACACATGTTTATCCTGGTCTATTTTTAGGGGCGACTGGCCCACATGGTCTATTTTCATGGGCGACCCGCCCTTCCACTCACACTGATCTATTTTCACGGGTGACCTACCCACACATGTTTATCCTGGTCTATTTTCAGGGGCGACCGGCCCCATGGTCTATTTTCATGGGCGACCTGCCCTTCCACTCACACTGATCTATTTTCACGGGCGACCTACCCACACATGTTTATCCTGGTCTATTTTCAGGGGCGACCGGCCCACACACTCACATGGTCTATTTTCATTGGCGACCTGCCCTCACACTCACATTGGTCTATTTCACGGGCGACCTTCCCACATGTTCACACGGTCTATTTTCATGGGCGACCTGCCCTCACACTCACACTGATCTATTTTCACGGGCGACCTACCCACTCATGTTCATCCTGTTGGTAAGGTTTGAATTTACTTCTTTCTTCTTCTTCTTCCTCTTCTTGTTTTTTTTTTTGTTGAAAATTTCCTAATGGTAGGGTTCTTCTCATTTTTCTTCCCGTTCCAGGTCAAAACCATGATTCTTTATTGTTCTTCAACTCAATGATTCTCTTCTTTTTTTCTTTTTTTCTTTTTCTTTTTTTTTGGTCCCCAATCTTGATGAACTTCATTGAGGATTTTTCCTGCAACAAAATAAAAAATATATGCAATGTTTTAACGTAAGATGACATGCATGCATCCTTACCTGATTCGAAATATAGGTCCCCCCCTCTTCGATGTTTCATCATCACAGGGTGCCTTTGTTTGCATTCCCAAGCTTTCTTTGTTCTTTCGATGCATTGACTTATTCATGTGCTAGCCATCACTCAACTGTAATGCAGTGCCTATCTTAGGCTGTCTTCGACTATTACTGCTCTCGTTGCTTATCAAACATGAGTGTTCCCCCAAGTGTGGTATTGCTTGATTCATCATGAAGAGCTTAACCGATCATTCATCTTCTGTATTATCCTGAGAATTGTTCTCTCATTGATTGTGCGCATCGTGCCAACACCCATCAAGATTGTCAATCAGTCATAAACTTGCCTCAAGCTGAAACAATACTCTTCAAGTATATGTTATCACCAGTCTTCCTAGAAACTATCTAGTTGTCCAGACATGCATCTCATAGCTTGTCGTACAAGGCTCCTCGTTGTAAGCTCAATGTTCTTCTCCATGGATTTCTCTCAATTTATTGAATCAGATTGTGAAAAGAAATGCAGTGGCATCATCAATGATGTTCATTTTATCACCCATATACGACGCGTGTGCCCGCTGTCCGATTGCCGACCTGCAGTAGGGGCCTCTTGGCCCCGGAGGCACATGCCGTTGGCGAAGCCCTCGCGGTGACAGAGCCGCGCGGGCCGCCTTGAAGTACAATTCCCACCGAGCGGCGGGTAGAATCCTTTGCAGACTTAAATACGTGACGGGGTATTGTAAGTGGCAGAGTGGCCTTGCTGCCACGATCCACTGAGATTCAGCCCCATGTCGCTCCGATTCGTCCCCCCCGAGCCCCTCCAGGGGCACGGCGTCGCGGAGGCTGGGACGCGATCCGACAGCGTTCCCAGGATCTCGGGACTGGACAGTCCAAGGCTTAACGGAGAAGACATTGGGGCGGTGGCAGCCATGCCACCGGCGGGAAAAACCGGCAGCGCAGATTTGTGCAGCTGGGGGTTCGTCGGGGAAAATCGGCAGCGCAGATTGTTCGACGAACATGGGCTGGACGCCGGACTGTCCAGGCCAGGCAGGAAAAGTCATCGAGGGGACACGCTGACGAAACAGCGCTGGTTCAGGCATGGCGGGCAGTGTTGGAATCGGCAGCGCCGATGAAATCAGCAAAGTCAGCAGAATCGGCAGCAGGTGTTGGCGATGAGTCTGGACGGGCTGGATAGTCCAAGGCTCGATGAGAAAGACTGCTGGCTTAGACACTGGGGCAGTGGCAGCCCGCGGGACAGTGTTGGCAGATTCGACAGCAGTGTCTGCTTCGGCAGCGTTGGCTTGGAATCGGTAGAGCCGGCGAAATCGGCAAAGTCGGCAGAGTTGGCAGAGTCGGCAGCAGGTGCTGACTATGAGTTTGGATGATTTATGGTCCAGGGCTTGACGAAAAAGACTGTTGGTCCAGAAAAGGGGGCAACGGCAGCCATGCCAACAGGGGGAAAAATCGGCAGCGCAGATGTGTGCAGCTGGGTGTTCGTCGGGGAGAATCGGCAGCGCAGATTGTTCGACGAACATGGGGTGGACGCCGGACTGTACAGGCCAGGCAGGAAAAGTCGTGAGGGGACACGCTGACGAAACATCTCTGGTTTAGACACGGTGGGCGCAGTGTTGGAATCGGCAGCGCTGACGAAATCGGCAAAGTCGGCAGAATCGGCAGCAGGTGCTGGCGATGAGTTTGGACGGGCTGGATAGTCCAAGGCTCGACGAGAAAGACTACAGGTTTAGACACTGGGGCAGTGGCAGCCCGCGGGACAGTGTCGGCAGATTCTGCAGCAGTGTCTGCTTCGGCAGCGTTGGCTTGTTGGCGCGGGGGGCTGATGCGAGTGGGGACTTGGGCAGCGGGCAGTGAAAGCAAGAGTTTTCCAGAGGCTGCCGGGAAAAACTCTCCTCGGGATGGCCGGGTGAGATGACCCGGCAGCCCGAGACGAGTCATTCAATTCCATGCCCTATCATCATAACTCCCGATGTACTGTTCGCTATTTCGAAAGAAGAGATCCATCTCCCCATCCTCGCCCGGCCAAAAACGCTCCAATTAATGGTCGGGGTGAGATGACTCGGCGGCCCGCGACGCGTCATTCAAATCTCTGCCCTGTCGGCTACAATGCTGATGGGGGGGATGAGAGGCCTGTCATGGTGATGAGGGGCGGCGAAGACCGTGAAAGCAAGAGTTTTTCCAAGGCTGCCGGGAAAAAGGCTCCTCGGGTGGCCTGGTGCGATGACCCGGTGCGTCATTCAATTCTCTTCCCTATCAACTTGGCTCTCGTTGGGGGGATTGGAGGCCTACTGTTACAGGGTTAAAATCATCAGGGGAAGAGCTAACGAAACAATGTTGGTTTGGACACAGGGGGCAGTGTTGGAATCGGCAGCGCCGACGAAATCGGCAAAGTCGACAGAATCGGCTGGCGGTGAGTCTGGACAGACTGGATAGTCCAAGGCTTGAAAAAAAAGACAGTTGGTCCGGACATTGGGGCAGCGGCAGCCATGCCAACAGGGGGGAGAATCGGCAGCGCAGATTTGTGCAGCTGCAGGTTCGTCGGGGAGAATCGGTAGCGCATATTTTTCGATGAACATGGGCTGGACGATGGACTGTCCAGGCCAGGCAGGAAAAGTTGTGAGGGGACACGCTGACGAAACAGCGCTGGTTTAGCCACGGTGGGCGTAGTGTTGGAATCGGCAGCGTCGATGAAATCGGCAAAGTCGGCAGCAGGTCCTGGCGATGAGTCTGGACGATTTACAGTCCAGGGCTTGACGGAAAAGACTGTTGGTCCAGACAATGGGGCGGTGGCAGCGCAAATTTGTGCAGCTGGGGGTTCGCCGGGGAAAATCGGCAGTGCAGATTTTTCGACGAACACGGGCTAGACACTGGACTAGCCTGGCCAGGCAGGAAAATTCGTCAAGGGGACACGCTGATGAAAGTAGGTTTGTCGGGGAATATCGGCAGCGCAGATTTTTCAACGAACACGGGCTGGACACGGGCTGGACGCTGGACTGGCCGGGCCAGGCAGGAAAATTCGTTAAGGGGACACGCTGACGAAAGTAGGTTTGCCGGGGAAAATCGGCAGTGCAGATTTTTCGACGAACATGGGTTGGACGCTGGACTGGCCGGACCAGGCCGGAAAATTCATCAAGGGGACACGCTGACGAAAGTAGGTTCGTCAGGGAAAATCAGCATATGCGAATTCGGCAGCGCGCGACGGCTTGTGCAAGTCATGGGGTCGACTTAGCCCGATCTGAAACCTGGACGAGGGACTGTCGATGCTGGACGAGCCAACGTGGCGGCCTGTTGCCCCCCGTGCAGGGGGGCCTGCCGCGGAGACAGCCCTCGCGGGCTCGACAACGCAGGCCAGCGTCCCCGACACGCGTTGCGCTCTCACGGTTACGGGGCTGGGAGGAAATGGAGGAGGGTTCCGGGGGATTCCCCAGCCTGAAAAATTCCTGGGATTTTTTCAAAATTCAACCGACCCGCATGAAGGCTAAACGTGGAAAGTTGCGCGGAAAATAATTTTTAAATTATTTTTTAGAGGGGGGGTGACAGCTGGGACCTAGTAGCGTCTACCCCTGCCAGAGCTAAAAAAACACCTTCTGCTCTTCTAGGGGCATCTTGGTTCGGCCACCAGGCCGGCGCCCGCGAGGCGCCCCAGCAGCGCCCTAGAAAGTACAACCCGCGCCCGCGCTGGGCGCTGGGGCCTGGGGCTCTGGGCTTGAGGGCCTGGGGCCCTTGGAGGCCCTTTGGCACTTGGGCGCGCACGCGCGCGATCCCGCAGCCCACGCAGCCATGCTAGGCTAACGAAAACAGGGGTTGCCGCGGACAATGGCAACCTACACCCAGATCCCGCAGCCCACGCCGCCATGCCGCGCTGCGCGACGCGGGGACAGCCCCTGCTGGCTTGCTCTCCAGCCCGTGGGGGGGCTGCCTTCGGGCCCTGGCCCCCTGCGTTCTGGCCTGCCCCCTGCGGGGGAGAGGCTAGGCGCTGCTGGGGCCAGCCCGACGTCGCTGGCCGCGGCAGGCGAGCTGCCGGGTTTCCCGCATTCCTACAAGAAAACGTCGTGCTTTCCACGTGAAATCAATCCAGTAAAATCAGCCATATTTTTCTGAGGCTGCCCATTGAATTTGGGGTTATTCCGGGCCGGGTCCTATTTTTGCAGATTTCCTTGATTTTTAATGGTTGGAAAATTAAAAAAAAATACTTCCCGACCTTGAAAAATTCTGGAAAAATTAATAAAGGTGGATTGGATTTTTGCCAACCTCTGTGCAAAATTTCAGCTCAAAATACCAAGAAATGAATTTTTTAGAGGGGGGTGACAGCTAGGACCTAGTAGTGTCTACCCCTGCCAGAGCTGAAATAACACTTATTGCTCTTTAAGGGGGTGCCCCCTAACTGGCCATGGGGAGCGCTGGCCTGGCGCCCATAGGCCTGCCGCGGGGGATTTGCGGGCTGCTGCTACACTCGGACTAAAGTGGGGGGCCTCATGGCCCGAAGTTTCGCCGGCATCGATGACGCGTTTTTCGGTCGGCGACGACCCGATTCTGCCCACCGTCTTCGGGACCCGCTCCAAGCCACCGAGCACGTTGGGGCTGCTTATCCGCTGCGTGGGTGTGGCATTCATTTGCCCTGCTCGTGCCAAGGTGCTGGCAGCCGCTGCGCGCCCGTCTGCTTGCCGTGACGTCACCGCGGAGGTGGCCGCTGCCCGTGCTCACAAGTTGGAGGCCTGGCCGACATGTCTGTTGCGGACTGCCGAGCTCGGGGATTGCGAGGAGAGCTCTATGCTAGCGTGGGCGTGGCATTAAATTGTCGTGCGCGCGCCCATGCGTTGGCTCTCCTCGCCATCCCTGACCTCGTGGCGTGACGTGCCCGCTGCCGAGGCCTGGCCTCCGTCTTCCGAGCTGGGGCAGACAGCCCCCCGCATGATTGTCCCCGTCGTGTCCCCCCGCGGCCTGTTGCTTGTCCCTTCGAGATCCTTCACGTCCGGCTTGTTGCTTGCTTGTCCCTTCGAGATCCTTCGCGTCCGGCTTGTTGCTTGTCCCTTCGAGATCCTTCGCGTCCAGCGGTGCGGGCACGATCTCGCTCGAGTGTTTCCACTTACTCTCGTGGCCGTGGTTCGCTCGTCGGGATTGTTGTCGCGTGTACGCAGAGTCGTATGAGCGGTAATCGGGCTGTCCATGTCGGCAGGCTCCGTGCTGGTGCACTGAACTGTCAGCCCGCTGCCCCCATCACTCTCAGCCCAAGGCCCTGGGTGCCTTGCGGCGAGGCGGGGTTCCTGTGCTGCGTACCCACTTCGGTGGAATTCAAATGTGAAGCTGTCCCTCTCAGCCGCGCGCCTCCCCGGGGGCGCGGGGCGAGCCTAGCAGCGGCGCCCGTGTTCCAGTCGAGCGGACTCCCGCCGAACTGGCCCACGCGCGATCGGATGCAGAATGCGATGTCGGCGCGGGGGCCTCCGCCCCTGCGACCGCCCATTTCGAGCCGCTCGTGCTCGATAAGAACGACTTCCTCGCCCGTCTCGGCCCCTCGTCTCATCGGCGTCAGTGATCGTGCCGGTCGTAGTGTCGCCAAGGAATGCTACCTGGTTGATCCTGCCAGTAGTCATATGCTTGTCTCAAAGATTAAGCCAT
>Ga0307515_10015294_pt1 | contig 14147 bp, 9 predicted proteins | sample 17_EM_MG_FD_194513 | JGI IMG/M metagenome (GOLD analysis project Ga0307515, IMG submission 194513) | Populus trichocarpa ectomycorrhiza microbial communities from riparian zone in the Pacific Northwest, United States - 17_EM | ecosystem: Host-associated > Plants > Roots > Unclassified | place...
ACGGTGGTGGAAGCTCGGTTTTGCGAGTGATGATCTGAGGGCAGAGTTCAAGATTGGAGGGATGCTTGCTCTTGATTGTTTGGTATGTCATCTCCTCTCCCTAGAACGGGATGGTCACGCCAGCTTGGCAGAAACAATTCGCCCTTGCCGATCCGGAGAAGTTTGCACAACAGATGTTGGAGCAGAATAGTCGGTCGTTGGAGAGGAGATGTCCCGTTCCCAAGGCCTCTAACGAGGTCACTGAGATCCTGTCGGAGCATTGGCAAGTCCTTGCACCTAGCTGTGCGTACCTTGATCTGTCGTCAGACTAGATCCTTACTGAAATCGAATCGCAGATTCGACTTCAACCACCTTCCAACCATTCTTCCTCAACTTCTACAGAGTCCACAACCTTGCATTGCAGTTCTTCATCCGTATGTGGGGCGATAGCGGTGCTACTGGCATCGATTTCATCCGGGTCGCCTCATTGGTGGCTAGCCAGTACGTTTGAGAAGTCTTCCCCAGCCTACCTGTAGGGGCTGACGCTAGCTTCAGAGTCAAGGTTGCCCTCCGGCGCGAAAACGAACGGCTATGGCGTGAAGTCCGGAACGATTTCCTCGAAAGCGAATACCGAGCCGTCCGTGATCGAGATATGCGCGAGCTCGAGCTCGAAGAGGACGTCTTGGACAAGGTCCCAGTTCCGTATGAGGCTAATTGCCTTGCTCTCAGCTTGAAACTGTCAGGCTGATTTCTGGCGTATAGGAATTTGTGTGATAAACTGTACAAGGGTTCGTACGAGTTTGTCCGGTAACAGTGCCAGAGCCGTGTCCGGTCGGAGGGCGGTCGTTGGGGCCAAGATAGGGCGTATACCGTACAATGCCGCGGACTACCGATGACGACCAGTCGTAGTCGGGAATGGACGTAAGGAAGGGAACGAAAGAGCGAGAAGGGGACCGGTACTCAAATTGATCCTCAAACCGAGGAACTAGCTAACGAGACATGGGTATTATTATAAACAATAAGAAATCAAACGGTAAATTGGAAACATGTTGGCGAGCAACCAAACTAAAAGAGAAGGCGTGATATCGACAGCCCGAGTAGCAGTCGGGCTCTAGCGCGTCGGCGAGTCGAGCGCCAGTGCCCTAAGGGGAAGCAGACGCGCCGGACCATTTCCGTGAGCCTGGAATGTCACGGCGTGCACGGTACATGACAAACAGGGGATCCAGTGTTCGTTCCAGGGTGCTTGGTTCGTCAATGGTATCCCTTTGTCTTCGTCTCGGCAATCTGCTGGAGGAACACCACGCAAACCTAATCGTCCATGGCGGTATGTATATGCGTTTGGTTCTTCCGTTGAAACTCGTAATCTGACGTGCTGACAGACCGTAATATGCGTTACATTCATTACGTCGATTCGGGGACAAGTGGAGAGATAGCACGCAACACTCACGCCTTACCGCCGAATGTCTCTCTACCGATACCTTCGCTCTCACACGACGCCCTCGCACTCTCACCGCTCCCATTGTCATCTGCGAGCCCACTGAGCTTGTCGCTGCTTAGCGCGCGAGGAGGAGAGCTTGGGGGACCACGTCGCGACGGACGTGAGCCGGTGGGCAGACTGGACACACAGATTGAACACGCTCCGCAAGGATGGACTGCACGTCGCTACCGAGGAGACGGCGGGATTTGTGCACGCGCTTACGGAGATTGGGCTGAAGATCAAGCTGCTCGACTTGTCTGGGGAGAGGGTTGATATTCCCTCCTCGCTTGCGGCTGGTCCCTCGCCTTCAAATACGGACTTCTTCTTCTCCGATTTGTGATAGTTTAGATTTGTAACTTGTACATCTGCTCGCATTTCCATTTAAGCACAAGGGTTCAAGTAGGAGTTATCATGTCGTATTGGGTCGATCTTTCGCTCCCCGGGAGCCATTAGTACCCATTCGGCCGGTCTAATCGACGATGCTTGCCTCCATGTGGCCTGCGCGACCCTAGTTTTTTTCGGTGGGGGAAGGAAGGGAATGCGTCATGCACCGTAGCGACCAAGGCGCTGTGTGGGACTCCAGTATGACTTCCCGGTGCACATTCGAAACATGCATGGGGTAATTATTCATGCATGTTCCAGCCACCAAAACATTTCAAATTGCTCTGAAGTGTATCTCATGCAACCAATAACCTCTAAAAACGCGTAGCAAGCATGCATGCATGCGCGGTACACCGGGAACCCACCTCTCCACAGTCCACACTGCCCTACGTCAAAGAACGAGATAGAGTAGATGGCGGTGCGAAAGTATAGCGAGTTACCCAGAGCTCTTACGTGGCTCGCTCGATTCGGCCACAGCTAGGTGTTCGTGTTCATTGGGAGGCAGCACCAATCGGATCGCTTCTCATGTAGCTCTCTTAAAGAGATCTGTGGTTGTTGCTACATGTCCCCGTCTCAACCTCAGTTTCGTTCTCCTAGATTTCTTCATCTCCGAAACAGGCGCCTGTCAGTCATACTTTTAGGAAAATCGCGCCCCCATCTTATCACAATGATTACCGCAATAACACAGCGCGGCGCGGCGAAGGGGGGCCGTACTTTTCGATGTGTAACTTGAATGATTATGACGCTACAGACTGCTCAGAGAGACCACCCGAGTAGCGTCTTGAGTTTGATCGAAACTAGCTCGTCGTGAGCGGATATGCCTCCAAATCGTGCTTATTATACGTAGCTTCGAGGAGATTGGGAGCTGTTTGGTTGACAGCTGTCAATGTCAAGCGCCAGTGGTAGGACAGCCTCGTTGCGACTCTGCGTCCAAGTCTCCACAAGTCATCAACATGGCCACTTCACGATCCAACAAAGAGAACCTGTGAGCACCCTCGATGGCTCGCCCAGCAGATCGCTGATCATCTCCAATACTCCAAGCCTCTACCTAGACCGTGCGCGGCGCTTCGCTTCAATTCCGGCCCATATCGCTGATCTCTGCCATCACACAGAAATTACACTCCAATTTATTCCAAAGCTGAAGTATGCGCTCAGGTTGTTCGTCGACAATGAGGAGAGAGAAATACAGAGGATAAACAACCAGACCTGGGAACCAGCGAGGCCCCTGTATGCCCCTTGTTTGCTTGATACGTGCACTTGCTAAAGTATGTGCATATTTAGAGATGCATCTCCGACATCCCTGGTGCGCGTCGAGATACAAGTGAAGAGCGGTCATCTCCAGTGGGGGAAGAAGGAACAGGGTAGTGTAGAAATCGACATTCAAGCACTATTCAAGGATTATTGGAACACCACATCCCACGAGTATCTAGTACGGGGTCAGTTGGGATCACTAGCCAGTCCTTTCACCGCTGACCGACAGGGCACAGCGGACATTATGGCTGGGAAGCATAGTCACTCACTGGAATTACAATTCTCTGCAGATGTTACCGTTCGTCTTCTGACATTTGTCCATCGCACGCTGCTTACACGGTTCGCATAGACGGATTCTCTTCGCTCCTCGCTCATTGAACTCGAAGGATTGTTAAAAAACTACTCCCCACTGATGACTGAATCGACGGAGAGGGCCGTGGAAAAGGTTATCAAAGTCGGGGTTGCATTCTCGGAGGTCAGTTATCAGCTCTCCCATATGGAAACCATCGAGACAATGCCACCTTTAGTTGAATGGGATCGCGAAGGTTGCCTTCAGTGTTGCTCGGGTCACATTTGAGGTTTGTTCCCGCGCTTGTGCTTCAGAAGTAGAGGTGACGCCTAGCTGTTTTAGCTCTTGAAGGAACAAAACAAGTACGACCAGATGCCCTCAGACCTTATGGATCGGTTGCAGCGAATTTTGTTTTTCGCGGACAAGGTCGCAGACGAGATCGTCTACGAAGAGACAGATATCTTGGAGAAGACAATCCCCCGAATGTTCAAAGTGATGGAAAAAGTCGCAAAGTGTTCGTGCGACTATGTCAAGCGTGGGCGCTTTGGTGGGTAGTCGTCTTTTCTGAATTTTGCAAATGCTGATGATCGCAGAGAGGACGTTGAGTGGGCTCATCCACCCGGAGAGGATCGAAGAAATGGACAGAGAGTTGACTAAGGTCATTGAAGATTTCGATCGTGCAATGAATGTCGAGGCCCTCCGCCTAGCCAAGGAGACAAGTAAGCATTCATCGATCTCAGCCTGATTGTGTGTAGCCTCAGTGGTTTTTTGTAGAACTAGTCCAGCAAGACCTCTGGCTTCAGAAGCGGCTCAAACCTACTCGCACAGGCTATAACCAGAAGCTCTGCTGTATGGCAGGCACCCGGCAATCTATTCTCAATGAGATCATTACCTGGGTAACTACGGAATCGGGGTCGAGCAATACATACTGGGTCTACGGCTTACCCGGAATCGGCAAGACATCGTTGGCTCACTCGATCTGTGAAACACTCGATGAGCGAAATCAACTCGTTGGATCGTTTTTCTGCCAGAGAGATGACACGAGTTCGAGCGAGCCTAGAAACATCCTCCCTACTCTCATCTATAAACTTGCCGAAAACTTGCCGACTTTTCGAAGGATTGTGACAGAACGCCTTCGGAGTAAACCAAATCTCACAACGGAGTCGATGAAAGATACACACTTCCTCGATTTTTTCCTTTCCCTGCCTCGCCAACTCAATGAGCATTCTCGCGCCTTTGTCATTGACGCTCTTGATGAGTGTGGCAACGATCAAAATCGTCAAGATGTCCTAAAGGCTCTGACCGACGCAGCTGCACTAGCTCCGTGGCTCAAGATCATCATCACCAGTAGACCCGAAGCCGATATCGAACGCTTCTTTCATGGTATCACTGGCTCGTCGTATTCATCGTATGATCTGGCTACCGATCAGAAAGCCAGTGATGACTTGCGAGCCTTCGCCAGAAGCCAATTCGACTTGGTGGCCTCGCGGTGGGGTCTCTCCAAGTCTTGGCCAGAAGAGTCCGACTTCAATAGAGTTATCTCTCGTGCGAATGGCCTTTTCGTCTTCATCAAGACTCTTATTCTCGCACTCGAGAAATGTGAGGACGCTGAAGAGTATTTGAAGGAAGCCCTACTTGGCTCAGCCGGTACTGGGTTGGAATCGCTATACGGACTCTATTCGAGTATCCTGAAAGCGCACAGCAAGATTGGTGGGTTTTGGCGGATGATTGTGGTGATTACAACTGCTCAATACCGCCCACTGTGCAAAGAGGTGATTGCAAAGCTGACGGGAGTGAAACCCAATCTAGTGGGAAAGTGGGTGGACGCCATCAGCTCTTTGCTATATCGAGACGAGGGGGCCAATGGAGCAATTCGTGTCCGACATTTGTCAATTTCCGATTTCTTTCTCAGCGATCGCTGCGAGTACCAAGCCAACGTTCGAGAGGCGCACGCGCAGCAAGGTATTGCCTGCCTCGAGACGATGGTAAAAGAGCTCCGTTTCAATATCTGCAAGCTCGACGATTCCCGGCTCGCCAATGCGGATGTGAAAGACCTCCAATCGAGGATCGAAGAGAACATTCCATATTCTCTGCAGTATAGTTCCCTGTATTGGTCAAATCACCTTTGCCTTTCTCCCGACAGTATGAAGTGTGATCCGCGGGCATTGGGAAAATTGAAAGGATTCTTTGAAGGACCGTACCTGCTATTTTGGATTGAAGTATTGAGTATAATGGGAATGGTCCCAATGGGTGCTCCTTGCCTTCGAGGAGTGATAACCTGGCTCAGGGTGAGTACTGGCCATTCATCTGCACGCCGAAATGATTCTAATTCACTGTAGGACGTCGATTCGACGCTTTTTGGGAAAATACAAGACGCTTGTCGTTTCATTATCACCTTCCACACCCCGCTCTCTATCAGCGCTCCACACACGTATATTTCAACCCGGCCCTTCCTACCCTCACAGTCGCACCTATCGACCACTTTCGCTACAATGTTTACTAAGGGCATCGAGATGAAAGCGGGGAAATTGGTGTCATGGCCAGCGCCGCCATTGGAATGGATTGGACACACTCGAGGTGTCACTTGCATTAGTTATTCCCCCAACGGGTGCCACATAGTAACTGGATCTATTGATCGTTCTCTTAGAATCTGGGATCTCGAAACTGGTACTACAGTTGGTGAGCCTCTCAAGGGGCACGCTGACAGTGTGTGGTCCGTCGCTTACTCTTCCAATGGGCGGCACATCATCTCCGGATCACACGACGAGACTATTCGAATCTGGGATGCCGAGACCGGTGCCGCGATTGGCAAGCCTATAGAGGCGCACGAAGAGCCTGTGTGGTCCGTTGCTTGCTCTCCCAATGGGCGGCAGATCGCCTCCGGATTTGGAGATGGGAGTATTCGAATCTGGGATGTCGAGAAAAGTGCTGCAGCCGGCAAGCCTCTAGAGGGACATACCGAGGCTGTGCTCTCCGTTGCTTACTCTCCTGACGGGCAGCACATCATCTCTGGATCCGCTGACTCGTCTATTCGGATCTGGGATTCCAGGACCGGTAATATTGTTGGAATACCTCTAGAGGGACACACGGGCTTCGTGCTGTCCGTCATTTACTCTCCCGATGGGCGGCACATTGTCTCTGGATCCGATGACAATACAATTCGAATTTGGGATGCTGAGACTGGTGCTGCAGTCGGAAATCCTCTAGAGGGGCATGGGGAGGGTGTGAATTCCGTTGCTTACTCTCCCAATGGGCGGCACATCGTCTCTGGGTCTGATGATATGTCTATTCGGATTTGGGATGCTGCCACTGGTGTTGCAGTGGGCCACCCTCTTAAAGGGCACTCCAGTGAGGTGTCGTCCGTAGCTTACTCTCCCAACGGTCGACACATCATTTCCGGATCTGATGACGGGATCATTCGCATCTGGGATGGTGTTACTGGTGCTGCAGTTGGCGAGCCACTAGAAGCGCACAGACAATATGTGTCGTCTGTCGCCTACTCTCCCGATGGTCGACACATTATCTCTGGATCCTATGATACAACCACTCGAATCTGGGACGCTGATACTGGTGCTGCAGTTGGCAGTCCCTTGAAGGGGCATACTGGCGAGGTGAATTCCGTTGCCCGCTCTCCTGATGGGCAGTATATCATCTCTGGATCTGATGACAGGACTATTCGAATATGGGATGCCGAGACCGGTTCCACAGTTGGCAAGCCTCTAGAGGCCCACGACAATCTCCTGCGGTCCATCGCGTACTCTCCCGATGGCCGGCACATCGTCTCTGGATCCGATGACAATACTATTCGAATCTGGGATGCTGAGACAGGTGCTCCGGTTGGCGAACCTCTAGAGGGGCATACCAGTCCTGTGATATCCGTTGCCTACTCTCCTGATGGGCAGCACATAATCTCTGGATCCGGTGACTCCTCTATTCGGATCTGGGACTCCAAGACTGGTGGTAAAGTTGGCAAGCCTTTAGAGGGGCACAGAGGCCCAGTGTGGTCCGTCATTTACTCCCCAGATGGACGGCACGTCATTTCTGGTTCCGCTGACAAGACCATTCGAGTCTGGGATACCGAGGTTGGTGGTGTATTTAGTGGTCCTTTGACAGGGCACACCGGGAGGGTGAATTCCGTTGCTTGCTCTCCAGATGGCCAGCACATCATCTCTGGATCCTCCGACAAAACCATTCGAATTTGGGACGCGGTGACCTGTGTTGCCGTCAGGGAGCCTCTAATTGGGCACACTGAGTTGGTATCGTCCGTTGCGTACTCTCCTGATGGGCGGCACATCATTTCTGGATCTAAAGACCTCACCATTCGAATCTGGGATGCCATGACTCGTACTGCAGTTGCAAATTTTCTAGAGGGGCACACCAGGACAATGAAGTCCCTTGCCCGCTCTCTCGATAGCCAGCACGTCGCGTCTCCGTCTGGTGGGGAGACCGCACGTGTGTCAGATTCAATCCCACATGTTCAGATCCCATCTTACCCCTCTTCTGACCTAATTTATCCTCAGTTTTGTTTGCAGCCAGACACCAATGGCTGGGTCACCGACTCGGAAGGTGGTTTATTATATTGGGTACCCCTGGATTGTCGTGCAGGCCTCCATTCACCTGCTCTACTAACGATTCCTTTGACCTCTAATGTTCGATCCGTTTCTCTCGATTTTACGGATTTTGCATTTGGAACCTCTTGGGCCGAGGTTTTGAAATGTGCACAGCTCTAGTTTCTAGTTCAGCGTATACAATGCTCCTTTTGCTTTGACGGCGTATTCAGAAAATACTAAGGTGATCGGGCGGATATTTCTCACCTTCGGGACGCCATGCTTCAGGCACTGTAATCTAAATCGGATAGAAAGAGAAAGGAAGGAATAGTATCTAAAGTGAGATTCACGTGGAGAGGCCTATGCCGATGGAGTACATGGACGCTACAAGCCAGTCGTCAGTACGTACCTTGAGATGCAGTCTGATCAATGAAGAACTAATGGGACACAAAATGAAACACAATCTTAGCTAAAACGTCATTCACACCTGCATGAGGAGAATAGTGAGAAGTGCGTTGAGTTTTGGGTGTGGAAAGTATGGACGAAATGGATTGGACGTTAGCGAGTTGGGTTTCGCGTTCTGAGCTTCGTCAGGACTCGTAGGTGATGTACAACAACTCGTTTTCATTATATCGAGACCTCGGTGGACGAGGAGTTCGGCACTCTTGCTGTCGTCGAGCCACTGGAGAGCCAGGTGAGGATGTGTTATTTCGTCGGTTAGAAGTATGATGGAGATGGCTACATGTTTTGGGATCCTCGGGAGCAGGGGCCGGGGGCCGCACGCATTGATCGGCTGAGGACCGACCGACGTTGACGAAGGTGTGTCGTGTAAGACTCCTCGGCCTCCTTCCGAACACCGAGCGAGCCAATCCCGACAGCCCACTGATCCTTTATCTCGATCTGGCGCCGGATGTTCGCATTAGTCCGCTAAACATTCCGCTCCGCTGCTCCGTCTCTTGATGACGAAGATCAAAACCGCTGTCCATTGAGCACTCAGACGACTACTAGTTATGTACTAAAGCTACAAGAAATGTAAGAGCGATATCACAAGCCACAAGAATGTAACGGAAGACAAACGAAATGCAAAGACAACGAAAATGGAATGCAAGACAACGGGATGGAATGGAAGGCAAGCTCGATGCTCGGTTCGCAGTGTATCTATCTCCAACACTCGAGGACAACTTCACAGCGTGGTTTGCAAACGATTTAGTCCCTAGCTGTGTCGAAGATCAAGGGTCGAAACCTGATGTCTATTAAGCACTCGTCTCAGACTACAAGTAGTTCTATACTAGGAAACAAGAAGAAATGGAAGGGACGAAATCACAAGCCACAAGAAATGGAACGGAAGACAACGAAATGGAATGGAGGTCGAGACCGATGCTCGATGCATAGCGTATCCATCTCCAACATGCTGGGCCAGCCCTTCGGCGTCTCCGTGGTGAAGGTGAATACGAATTAATGAACGAGTTCCAGCCCCCGATCGGCAGCGAGACCAGAACCAGCACAGGCCGTCTTCCCAGTGTGGAATTCCCGTCGTACGCTGACTCTGGCCATTCTCGTCCGTCCGAAACTCAAGCCTAAATTCGACTATGTACGATGTGCCTTCGACGAAACCAAGACATATGGTGATCCGTCGGCCAATTCGCGATCTGAATTATTAAAAGTAGAATGTGTGTGATGTGCGCGAACGGCAAGTGCGATGTATGCGAGTGACAAGATGACAAGACGACGGGTGCGATGTATGCCAACGACAGTGCGATGTATGCGAGCAACAGGAACCACGACGGAACGGCAGCCTTTATTAACCGGCCACCAGGCAACGATGACAGCCGACACATGTACCAGCACATGAAAGAATAAGAAACTACCTTTAACATGAATCATCCGTGTCCCTGTCTGGCCCAATTCCGATCACTCTCCCACGTCGGGACCAGCCATCTGCTCCGAGCGAGTCAGTCACTCCTTCGGTACTGGTTGACAGACTAATCCTAGCTTCCTCCCTTCCTCACCTTGTCTCATTTGACCCCTCTCCGTCCTTGCTGCATTCTCTTCCGCTATCGCTATCGCCGTCACTCTTCTCCCCCGCCCTCAAACTCATGTCCGCTTAGGGCCTCATTCCGCCTCCAGCTTAGGAGCTAAGATACTGCACCTACTTCAGAATCCGTGTCCTCGACACCATTCGCGAGCTCTCTGAATCGCCTCCAATGCGCTCGCGCGCTCAGCAGATAATCGTAACGCCAACGACCCGCATCGAATATTCCACACCGTCCGTCTTGGACTCTTACCACTTGTTATAGAGCGCGATTTACTCTGCTCTGGTCCCATATGCGGAGGAGGGCTCGTTGTGTGGTGTGGGTTGCTGAAGACGACACCCCCCGCGAGTCTAGGACGCTGGACGGACGCTGGACACTGGTATGTGCGAACAATATGTGTTTACGGTCCTAGTTCAAGCCGCCTTCCCGCGATCGTTCAACGTCACAGCTGCGTTTACGCGAGCATTCCTCTTCTATGAGGAGAAGATACAAACAACTCAAGAAGAGCAGCACCAAGAGGCCATTCGATGCGTTCGCAAAGCGTCTACCGCCTCGGACAGACTCACAAAGGAAACTTTTCCTCTAAGTCCCTCGTGCCTTTGCAGTGGGGGCAGACTTTTCGTCTCATTACTTATATGCTGACCCGCTCCCTTTCAGCACGTTGTTTCGGCACGTCTGGGAATTATTTGGACTGCTGTTCGGCAGTGCTTCATACCTGAATTATCCTGGTGCATTCCTAAATGCCCCATTATTAGCGTGGCATTCTCCATATATGAGTGAATCGAGAAATAAGATCAACACAGAGCACCCTGTACTCGTCAAGTTGCTCAAGACAATGAAGGAGAAGAAGGTCGTACATGGTAATTTGCGACCATAAGCACAGCCGGACAGGAGACAGAAGGGCGAGAGCTGGAAATCAAAGTGGTTGACTTGATTGGCCAGGGAAGCTAGGGCCCAGTAATTATGAGCCCAGTTATCGAGTGGCCTTTGCGCTCCGCGCGATGTCATTGGGGAGGGTAACGATGAGTCTGCTGACGAAGACACTGGTCGTGGTATAGGTGGACATTATGTTCTCCTAATGTTCAGTATTTTCCAGCTAGGCAAGAAACGTGCAGACGTGAACGGTTTAAATGTTATTAAGCAGTCGTCCTAGGGCCACTCGAAAACCAACTCTCAACCACGTTCTCTTCGTTGACGGAGAACAAGCGTCTAGCCTTTTCTACATGTACCCCGATACTCATACAATTATCATATGATACTTTGGTGGATCTCCCAATGTCACACACGTACTTGCGGTGCATCCGATTGGGTGAATACGTGCGCTCGTAAGGGAGTGCAAGAATTCGAGTACCAAGGTCGGCCAATCTCGGAGGTCGGTGTTCGTAGAGCCTTCGCGAATGTCCCATGCCTCACAGCTTCCGCGAACACATTCAACCGCCCTACTCAGCACATCAGTGTGGGTTTCTGCCTTTCACATCCTCACGGAGGCGTGTCCTTGTCGAGGCCGTAAGACCCGTGAGTAATTCGTGCATACTCCTATAGAGCTGAGGTCATAAGAATAGTCCGTTGAGCACGATGATAGACCCACACCTTTCAATTGCTCACTATCTTCTGTGAGTTTGTGCTAATCGAGAAATACCTTGCTACTGTCGTACAAGTCTTCAAGCAGCTATCCGCTGGTCTTATTCAGCGTATTGAGATACCCTCTGCCCAATATCACCTGTGGGGAAGGGTACTACTGGATCTCAGGTCTTGGAAGTGGCGAATAGCCACCTGCAAGGCGTTGGCCAGATGGAAGACCGAGACGACACCAAGCTAGCGCTGAAAGGGTCCATGAGATAGATGTTGGGGTGACCATCAATTAACAAGCGCTGAGTGTCGTTCATAGTCCCCACGGTGGAACCGCATTCGAGGATAATACATATGAGCAAGACTTTGACGAGTTACCAGATCCAGTGCAACGTGATATAGGATGTCCAGAATATAGTACTTTCCGTCTTTGAGAATACACGCCGGAAGAGAACGGGGCCAAGTTGAAACCGTTGAATCGTCGCAAATAAGGCGAGAATTGATCAACTCGCACACATACCAGACGTACAGACACACTTGACTTAAGAATATGTCCCGCCCTCGCCCTCGCCCTCACCCTCAGCCCATCATCCAAAACACGCCTTGGTCCTGACCACGACGGAGCGCTTCCAGGTTATGTTTCCAGTCGATGTCTTAGGGTCGGGATCACCTTTCATCGGCTGTATTCTGTTATCTTTACTGCTATCGACGACTTCCAGCGTCGAGGTGACTCTTTCGACCTTTCCGACCAACTCGCTTCGCAAGGCCTCCTCTTCTGCCACCACTTCAGGCGACGCCTAGATCGGAACACCTACACTACGGCAATATCTTGTGAGTAACGAGTTTGGCCAGTCGGCTGCGATGGACACAAAGGACATTTGCACGTCAGGCTGAAATTCTCTCCACGATGCTCATTCACCGATATTCCACTGAATGCTACATCTGCACTACCAAGGAGTCTTTGTTGACGAATCGTTGTAGGAATGGCCCAAGCGCCCCACCCCGACCAGTCCGTATTACCACGAAAGGGACCTCCATTAATCCCAACAAACGCCGTCACGACGAAAGATGGCCTCACTGTGCGTACTCCTCGAGCTATTCTTCCGGTCCGTTGACGTTCTAGTGGATCCGTGCCCGAATTGACCACACGCGCTCTCAGGCTTGCTCGTAGCAACCCAACTGGACCATATAGGCAGTCCATCACGTCGTGAAGCAGTTGTGCATGAACCCGCGGATACCGTGCACCTCATTTTTCTTTGCCCTCCAAGACGATACGAACTGGTCACAGATGATAATTCAAGGGAGATTCGAGACAAGGTCCCACTCAAGTACGTGCTCTTCCAGTATCGACCTGTGACTGCCATCTAAGCATTATTACACAGGCTTGTCAGTGCACCGCACATCGAAGCCACGGAACTCAGCGCAAAGCTCTCGCTCCGGGACGAACGCACGCTCCGGTTCTCGCTATTCACCATCCAGAAGTACATCAAGGAGGAGCAGTTCGCGACCGAGTTTCTGCACCGGGACAGCCTGAGAGAGCTCGTCGACATCATCAACACGATATCTGGCAATACGCTCGCGTACGCGTTAACTGGAATGCAACACCTGATGGAGCTAGAGACGGGATGGTCAAACTTTGACACTGTCTTCATTTACAACTCATCCAGATCTTGGCTACCCCGAACAATCTGATCAACGTCTGTCGCCCTGCGAGTGCCATCCTGAAGAAGCTGGTCGAAGCAGATCCACGGCGCTCACCAGACCTCATCTCAGGTTCTGGGAGTCGGAACGGGCCACCTGTTCCGCAGCCGGGGAGTGTGTATCGGTTCGGTTTCGACGTCGTCTGGGAGCAGATGAAGAGGGAGCAGGGCCTGCTCGATATTGTTGTGAACCGACTTGGAAGCGCGGATAGTATGATGGGTCTATAGGTTTGTCTCTCCACCTTTCCTCTCGAGAACTGTGCTCAAGCAAGCCAACTCGATAGTATGATACTGATCAACTCGCTCCTCTCACACGCGACGGAAGCTCACTGGGACGAGTTCACGTTGGAGATCGAGCGGCTTAACGTGGCCAAAACAGTTGAGCGGCTCATGTCCTCGCACACGATCGAAGACCTCACATCGTCGATCCTCAACTTCCAAGCGAACATGGTGCGCGTGGTGTACCGGCGCAAAAATGCGCTGGTGGCTCCCGAGAACGATGAGGTGCAGACGGTGCTGAACATGACCTAGCGCGTGTCCAAGGTGGACGAAACGCCTCTCGAAATGCACGGCAGCCCGAGGGTCGACCCGCTCATGAGCCCGCTGCTAAATGGCCACCCAAAGGTCCTCGCGGCGCTCGATGGACGGTGGTGGAAGCTTGGTCTTATCTGAGGGCAGAGTTCAAGATTGGAGGGATGCTTGCTCTTGATTGTTTGGTATGTCATCTCCTCTCCCTGGAACGGAACGGTAACGCCATCTTGGCAGAAACAATCCGCCCTTGTCGATCCGGAGAAGTTTGCCAAGCAGATACTGGAGCAGAATAGTCGGTCGTTCGAGAGGGGATGTCCCGTTGCCAAGGCCTCCAACGAGGTCACCGAGATCCTGTCGGAGCATTGGCAAGTCTTTGCACCCGACTGTGGG
>Ga0307515_10015295_pt1 | contig 14147 bp, 17 predicted proteins | sample 17_EM_MG_FD_194513 | JGI IMG/M metagenome (GOLD analysis project Ga0307515, IMG submission 194513) | Populus trichocarpa ectomycorrhiza microbial communities from riparian zone in the Pacific Northwest, United States - 17_EM | ecosystem: Host-associated > Plants > Roots > Unclassified | place...
TTGTTTCTACAGACGGCGAGACTATCTACAAGCTCTGTCTGGACGTTAGTCGCTGTTTCTCTCTTAGAGGTGGAAGGTACTTGCCAGTCGTAGTACGAGTCGACAATCCCGGCCGCGTCGGCGATCTCGAGATCCATATCTACTTCGCCATAGGCGAAGTCTCCTTGGGTCATGGGACCGTCGCTGGTCTCCATCTGCATCTCCTCCTCATCTTCTGTGTATAGCGAGACGACCTCGTCGTCGATCGCTGTCTCCTTCCCCTTGACCGAGCCAATTCTGGCTTCCAGGCCTTGGGTTGCTCCCAACTGTTTCGGAGCGCTCTTGCAAGCGCGTTTAGAGGGTCGCGGATCCGAAGATCCTTGTGCGATCTCAGCCACTTCTAGTGTTTTTAGGGTTTCGATGGAAGGGCGCACACTGATGTTCCGCGCCAGTTGGAGGGCAGCGTTGAAGGTAGGGTATACCGTGGAAGGAGGTGGAGGTGGTGGCACCACTTTGGCTTGTGCCACGAAATATCCCATCTGGGACGTGGTTACAGGGGATCCCGTTTGTGGGATCCACTGGTATTGAGGAGCAGGGGGTTGAGGGGGTCCTTGGTTCTGTTGAACCAGTGGCTGCTGAATAGCGGCCTGCTGCAGTTGATTCTGCGCATGTTTGACACCGGCCCTCTTGCCACGCTTGCGTCCTCGCTGCTGCCAGGTCCCGTCTCCGCGCTGCTGCTGCTGCTGGAATTGTGGGGGTCCGCCGTCTCGCTTAACCGCGCTGAGCTTGTTAGCTCGCTGCTGGTTGTTGGTCTTGTTTCCGGACCTGTTGTGGGCCTCCCATGCCGTCATCATGGCGGTGATAACCCCATCAGGGGTGAGCTTGTCGTGGTCGCTCTCCTGGAAAATTACCTGGATCAACGCTTCCATGGAGGAGGGGGCTTTTGCGAGAATCATCATTGCCATGACCTTGGGAGCTAGCCAGCAGCTGCAGCCCAGAAAATATAAATGTCAGGTCACTAAACCCAGCAATCTTTATAACAGGTCAGGTTTATTTTTTGAATTGTATTTGTATTTCCGATAAACCTCAACAAATATAATTGTCACTGGTTCCAAGAATTTGGGCCATCATCCCATCACTGTCAGTAACCCGAACCGAACCAAGGGTAATTCCCACGGTTGGTTCCACCTCCTGATCGGGCTGCCAACCCATTCCCTCGGTCCACAATAAAATCCTCATTGCCCGCAGTGCGTATCGTTTGGTTGGATGCTCTCTGGAGATATCGGGCACAGACACCATGGGCTGAATCTCCCACCCTTCCCGGCTTCTTTACCTCACATTCTATCGACGTCTCCTGGTGGGCCGGCAGGCGAAAATTGTCAGTAGCACACGGCCACCGCTTCCCAGCTCCTCTTCCTTTTCTGGGATCCTAAGTTATGTGTTTTTCCTTTGAACGCCACCCTTCCCGTCCAGTCTCACAGCATTTTTAATGTACTCACTCTGGGGCTCGTGTGACCAAAAAATCGCAGTAGCTCTTGATCCGCTATTTCTTACAGAAAGCCTGTTGGGGGGATTCAATTGCGGGAATATACCTCGCAAATCCCACCCCTCCCGCCCGATTTGTCAAAGGTTTCGTCCACGTTGCCGGGTGGGCTGGCACACAAAAATCCCTGATAGCGCATGACCACCCGCATTTGGTCCTTTTCCCTGCTGGGTGCTTCTGTGGTGTGTATGTGCCACTCGAACGCCACCAATCCCATCTAACTATATGGGATTTTTGAGGTCCTTGTCTCGGGCTCGTGCGACCAAAAATCCACGATACCTCATGATCTTCTGCTTCCCGCCGCTAGTCCTTTGGGGGAATCTATTCGAGGAGCTCACCCCACGAATACCGCTATTCCCACCTGCTTTGACGAAGGTTTCGCCGACATCGCCTGATGGGTCCGCACCCGAAAATCCCCGATAGTGCACAACCATTGGCACCTGTAGCTCCTCCCTTCTAGGAGCTTAAAAGGCAGCTATATTACCTTCGAACGCCGCCCCTCCCGGTCAGTTTTACAATGTTTTCAATGTGCTCACCCCGCACTCGCATTGCTCAAAATCCGCGACACCTCACGATCTGTCGCCTCCACCCACTAGCCTGCCTGGTGGAGTCCACCACGTACGTCTGCCTCGCGAATGCCACCACCTCTCCCCAACCCGGCAAAGGCCTCGCCGACACTGCCTGGCGGGCTGGCGCACAAAAATCTCTCACAGCGCACGACCGCCAGTACCTGTCCTTTTACCCATCCATAGAATTCTCGGGCACGTATACTCGTTTCTAATGCCACCCCTCCCGTTTGTTCTTACGATGTTTCCAAGGTGCTTTCCCCGAGCCTGCACGACTGAAAATCTAAAATAGCACTCGATCTCTTGCACGTAGTTGCAGGCCCTATCGAACACATTTAATGTAGGTATATTTCCCTTGATTATTACCAATTTGATCTGATTTAACATGTTTGGAAAACTCTTGTTTCTGCACTCGTGTCCATGAACACCGGTATCGTGGCATCCTTAGTGCCTCTCATAGTTCTCTTTCGGTCACTGTTAATATCATTCGAATTACGTAGCCTTAGTTCAATTATAGTTGTGTTCACCAGTGTAACGCCACCAGGCAACCACATCGCATCAAGTCTCGCGTCCCAGTTCGGGGACTAGCACGACATCATGCTGAAGAATAACCTGATCGGCTCGGTCCACACGCAGACGCTTGGTCTGCATCTATTGTTCTTGGAATAAGTCTTACAATATCAAACAGAACATCTCGGCGAAAGCGGTTGTATTGGCAGGCATCACAGCTGGAGGGATATAATACAGTGGGTAGAACGGGCAACAAAAAATGACTCGTCAAATTTGAGAAGGCCACATGGCCGCAAGATAGGAGAGAAGCGGCCACGCCACCGCAGCGAGAAACAAGTGAGTCTAGAATCAAACATTATCTCCATCCACCTCCATGATGGCATCGAAACTGAGGTCAGCACGGCTGAGAGGTTCGTTCAGATGTTCTCGTGGCTGCTCGAGACCTCTCCAGATGCCCAAAAAGTGTTCGTGCATTTTACGGAAGATGTCTGCTTGCCGGCATGCGTAAGCACTAAGACCCTCGAGCTGGAAAGGACAGATTGCGAGTGAGGAGATAACCTGGTGATCACCCTTTCGATGCCAGTCCTTGGATCTCCAATCCAAGAACTCAAGGGTGCGCCTCATCTCCTCCTTAAGCAGGATGACCTCTTCGTTCCATCGGGCTTTCCGTGCATAAGCTTTTGACCACTCAAGACGGAACTCTATTGTGGCCGCAATCAGCAAATAACGCGCAGCAGGAAGGTATCAACCAACCTTCGCCATACTCATCCTGTCCCTGATCCTTGGAACCGCCTTTGAGTGAGCCCCTCCAGATCCAGGAAACCGTTCGGTTTCCTTCGGGTGTGATGCCGCCATTGAGCAGAGTTCTTTCATGGAGTTCTTCCGCACATGCTTGGGTTGGGGCATCAGGCAACTCCACCTGGGACAAACAGCGCACATCTTGTTTCCGGAGTTCGAGGAACTCCAGGCGCCACGCGGATGTGCCACATTGGTCCAGAGCTTGTAACATCGCAAGTGCATGACGGTATTTGTTGGCGATGGTCTCAATCTTGTTGTTGACACGGTTGAGGAGGTTTCGAGCGCGTGTGTTTGGGGCCTGGTGACGGACATGAACGAACTTGTGTTTGAGAAGGCGTGCTTGGGCAGTGAGTTTCGTGCGTAGTTGAGCCAGGGAGTCATGACATTGGCTAATCCGCAGCCGTTTCTCCATCGAAACCAGTCGTTTTGGGCACTTGCTCAGAGTTTCGGGAGGTAAGGAAGATGGGAGGAGGAGGGGTGCCTCATGGATAGTATCAAGATCTTGGCCGATCGAAGGGAGTCGGGTGAGTAACGGAACAACTTCCGGCTGGTAATGTGCTTGCAGTTGACGAAACCTGACCAGAGAGCGGCGGAAGGCCATCCGGAGTTCAACAACAGAAGTCGGAAGCAGTTCTGCAGTCGCTGATGTGAGCGCGACCTGCAATTTGCGCCTATCATGCAATCAGTTCTGCAAACACAATCCAACCCAGGGGGTACACACTGTTGTTCCTCGAGGTCCAACCCATACAGGAGGTACTTGGTTTGGGTGAAGCCGTCAATGGAGTCAGCCGCAGTGGACGCGGCCTCATCCTTCTCCTCCTCCAAAGTCAGATGTCTACGGATTTCCAACTCCGAGGGACCTGATAAAATATGAATTGAGGACGACCGCAACACACCAACTACCAGACATACCAGAAGACGGGTTGAAATAAGGATTGGGCTGATTCCGGTCGCGCTCCCAGGAGAGGATTTTTGCCGTCCACGAGTCAAGTGTATCCTTGGGGATGCTGACACAGAGAGCGGCAAACTCATCTGTATGAGTGGCTGATTGAGTGAGGGCGTTGGTGTACTTCTTTGGAAGGAGTGTACCTGAAAGTAGAGATAAGGACATTGTATGCGAGAAGGAAAAAAATGAACCCACCAAGACGGACAAGCTTGGACCAGTTCCAATGACCGAACTTATCGTCCATCGCATCGCTCCAATACCCTGGTCCCTGATCCTTCGTGGACCCACCCCCTTGAAGGCCGAACCACGTTCTTTCAGGTCCCTCCATATCGCTACGACCAACACCAGGTTCATAGTTGAGAGAGAAATCGATTCGACAACTTTCCTTGTGAGCGGCCAGGTGGAATTTGGGGACAACGCGGGAAACAATCTTGTCATCCAAGGTCCTTGCGTACTTGAGTGGGAAGTCTCGGAGGCGGTTCCGAAGATTGACACTCCATTGGCACATTATATCATACGAGGCAACTTTCTTCGTTTCGGGGTTGTGAGATGTGCTTCTGACGACCACATAGTCTGTATTGGCATATCTTTTCGTGAAAGTCAGTCATAAAAACGAACAGCATAAAATGAGACACCAACCGCTCGCCCTTTTGGAGAGGTCCTGCCCCTTCTGGGAGAACAAACTCGTGCCGGCAGGTGGTGCACACGATCCCAGATATTGCATATCCTTTCGTGTACTTGCTGTTGGCATGGTCAAGGGCAGAGAGACCGCTACACGTGCTCATCTGTTTGTAAGACATGTCAGTTGAGACCGGATCCCGGGGAATAAACACAACAGACCTCTTCCTGATTGGTGAAGCGACGGAGGTACTCGCTATATGAGTCCCATGCAACGAGGTATGCATACCCGGGTCCCAGTTCTGGATCCTTCTCATAGCTCGAAACTTGCCTCCTCTTGAACCGAAAGCAGGCATCAACCCCGAACGACTGATAGTAGATATACCTGGGGAAAATGGAATCAGTGAGTCAGCGGATGGGGGGTGGTGTTACGTACTCAATATCTTTTCCGACCGAGTGCCAGTTGGGGGGTAGATTGATGGAAGGAATGGGACATGCCGGGCAAAGAACGGCAAGTTCTCCGGGTGAAGTACCCCCAACTCCAGTTGAATCATACGACCGACCACCGCGCTTTACCATCTTGATGTGGCGCCACATGCGGAGTGACCGTAGGAACGCTTTGTATCGGTCCTTTAAAAAGGTCAGAAAAATGACTAGAAAATAGTTGTAAGAGCAACCTACGTTGACGTCAGTCGTACCGGTCGCGTCTGTTAGTTGTTCTATGGTGAGGTAGTAGTCGTAGAGCGAAAGTTTGGATTGAAGACTAAGTAGTTGAGCTGATTTGAGCAATGAAAACGTGCAGGCAGTTTGCGGGTCAGTTGTCGTGGCAGGGAAGAGGCGTCGACGAAGGAGCTGTTGGACCCGGGTTCCATAGTCAGCAGCCTGGCTACACCCACAGAACGCCAGGTCTATGAGATGGATCCCATTCGTATGGACGACTGTGAAGGTTTTGGTGCTCCGTTGGGGGTTTGTGCACTGGTCGGCAGGATGGTGACCAAGTTGGAGGACGTATCCAGTTTCTCGGAGCGAGGACTTCTCGAAATACCAGCCGTTCCATGCCTATTTTTACCAGCACGTTAGAGCTGTGCGGAACAGCGCACATGAGTAAACTCACTTGTATTGTATGAAAGGGATTAAAGGCGTGGACTCGGCTCATGCATCCTCCACAAAGGAACTGGACCGCGAGACAATCAACGCAACGGTGCGTGCCTTCGTTGCGGCAGAGTTCGCATTTGCCATCAGTGGACACTCCCCGGCCTTCGAGTCGAATAAACTCTTCAAGGAAAAGCTCGCGTTCCGCCCTCCATAGCAGGAGTGGATTGTCCTGACAAAAATCAGTCTACACGTGCAGCAACGGGCGAGAACACATACCCTGGTCACATAGTACCCCCTGGAGAACTCTTCCTCACTAACTGTGCCCCCAGCAAGTTCTTCGTTGAAGTTTTCCGGGTCTAAGTTGAAATCGAGCGAATCAAGCGGAGGAACCAGTGGTTGGGAGGCGGGGTTGACGGTCATCGTGACGCGTGCTCCATTTTGAGCTGCATGTTGGGAAACGGCGACTGGCTTTGGTATGAGAATACTTGGGTCAATCTTGGTGAGAGTTGTCCTCTTTCCCGCCTTGCGTCTTGACATCATGGGCGGAACTCGAAGTGAGCTGGAAGACGATCACGTGGTCAGTCACTTTGCGCAAATCACCACCCGCTCGCTGATGATCAATATCAGCTGGACTCCAGTATACCCACGTCCCAGCATAGCCCACTCCCATCCAAGTAAATTATAAAATGCTGCTATATCCAGTGTGAGCCGCCCCGCGGATCTCGCCACAACACACACCTAGGTAATGAGCATTAACGTATCGTGAATTTACTGACATGCCCATATGCGCAGTTGATCACTAACTCGCAGTCATGCCCACTGATCTCGCATCGGCTGTCGGTTGCGGAATTCAACTTCGGACCCAACAAGGGCTTCGCAAGAGCACGCATGTAAGGTTTTAACGTTTAACCCGGACCAACACCATACCGGGGATTCCACGTGCGATAATGATAACGTCTGACTCGTTCGCATCGTCTGCTCGTGAGTTGGAATGGGCTAATACACTGCGATCGACGAGACCTGAAGCCACAAATAGGAATTGATCTTCAGATGCAGAGAGTCGTGTAACTACACAGGTGAATATCCTTCCTCTGCAACGTGGGAACCCAGGTGTTGACCCCTCCACAGCAATAGATTATTCGATTATTGTCGACATTGATGGCACCCCTTCCGTGATCTGAACCCTATAGTTTTCCCTGTTTCCGTATACCCATTGTCCATAGTCACCGCGACTAGCGATCGACGCGCTCGCTTGCACCCCGACCCTTAATCACACTCGGCAACCGTTCCCCCAGAAAGTGGGAGGCGAATCATCATGCACTCGTGTGCAGGAAGCTAACCAACTGGACACTGAACCAACACCCACCTGCTCAATACATCTTAAAACTTTTTTCATTAGAACTGCACAGAACTCTGTATAGCACGTAGTAGATCTGAGTCCGACACCGAACCAACTGTTCGGACTTGTATATTCATAGTGTGGCCTACGACTATGCGTATGATGACCGCGTTGGGATAATACAGACATAGGTGTCGAACTTGGAGTAACGAGGCGTTCAAGTCTGTTGCATCAGCCAATCGGGTCGACCACACCGAAACAAAAAACGAACCCAGCGGATCACTGGAGGGGAGCGGTATTGCGAGAAACGTGTAGTGATGGCTGTAACAAGAAAATATTTATTTTACACCGGACAGCAACACTGCGTGTGAACGGGGAACCAGATAAACAGATTGACATCCCTACTCGTCCCCACTCGCCCATAGAACTCTCCCGCTGAAGGTCAACTCATGAAACAGCGTATCTGCAGATTCCTTGTCAAGCATACACTGAAATCCTCCCGGTTCGGGTCCCGCGGCCTTCAATGCTTCCCTGAAGTGTGGGTTAGAGCGGTGTTGAATATCTAAGGAGGAAATACACTCACACGCAACAGTATACACCTGGGAGAACTGCGTGATATGCAACATACCATCCATCAACACGGCGAGGAACATTGGGTCCGCGTCCGTATAAGGATCGAGCCTTGCCATTGCGGTTTGACGCCGATGTCGATGACTCCGCGATACCGCTCGATGTTACGTCCCGTGGCGGGTCTGGGGTTCGAAGCGCCAATGGAAGCCTCGGAAGCACAGGGACAGGGGTGACGGGTTGTGGAATTGATACGGCCTTCTGTTTACGGTCAACCTCCTCCGGCTTGGACGCTAAACCGTCCGCGTCGGAGAACGGATCTGCCCCATCGAACATTTGGGCAACTCGTTCAGCAAAGAGGTGGAATTTGATCCTCCCTTCACCAGCCGAGGAGCAAGACCGGAATATTGCGCCGCTGTAGCCTTTCACAGAAGCTTCAAGTTCAGTGCTTGGGAATTATGTCAGACGTTGAGCACGATAACGCGCAACAACTGGCAGCACTTACACTTTGGTAAAGACCCCAGGTCGTTGCCCATGATAAACCACCCATGGACCTCTACCATAATCGGGGTAGGTTCCATCCCGAACGAATGCGGACCATGCGGCTTCTGCAGAATCGCGATTGGGGAAAGTCCTCTGAAAAGCGTTGCTAAAGCCTTGAGTGTGAAACGCCGCGGATTTGCTAAAATGATCGGGTGAGCATGCAGATCACTCTGTATCCAATGAAAAGCCCACCCATAGTCGTAGATTCCTGGGACTTTTCCGCGAAAGACGACCCATGTTTTCCGGTTCCGGGGGAGACTCGGAAAAACTGCGCTGAACTGCTGCGGAGGGTCTGCATTCACCTGGGGAGTTTCGGCCCTAGTAATGTTGGTAGTGGGGATTGAATCAATCCGGTTAAAGTCCGCCTCCATGTCCGCGGTGTATGTAAAGTCCTCGAAGAGGTCCGGCGAGGGGGTGCACCTGCTAGCTTGGGTAAACGAGAAAGTTGGTGACGAAGTGAAGGGAGATGCGGTGACCGGGTACGGTCTCAACGTCCCACTGGCGAGAGGGGAGGGCCGAGTGGCCGAGAGGGCTGGAGAAGAAGGCGGGGGACGCTGGGGAGGCGGGGAAGAGGGGAAGTTTCTTGCGGCCATTCTGGAATCAGCTTGCCTGTACCCCACTATTTATGAGAACGGTGTGCTGGGATTAACTGGGGATGAAAATGGCGAACTCGTGACAAGCTCGTGCGTACCCTACAATCCGTCCAATCAGGAATAAAAGAAATAAGTGGTGTGCGTTGTCAGAAGGGCACCATCCTCGTTGCGGTAAGAAGGCTGATCTCACGGCGGTCGTTTGCCAAGTGGTGATGTGACCTCCGGTTGGAACTGGGTTCCAAACGTTGGGGACGCATCGGACAGCTGGATACCAAAATTTGGCACACATTGGACCGATTCTAGCGCGTGCTGATGAGTTCTTATGGAATGCAGCAGCGGAGGCGGCGACACTGAGTGGTGTTGTCTGTTTGCGAGGCCTGCTAAAGATACTCGACGATCAGGGTGTAGTCGGGGGGTTACTTACTATCGAACACGACTCACCATTGCTGGGTTTCTACAGGGGTTGGGGAGAACCAAACCTACCCGTTGGGCTTCGCCAAGGCCGTACTTGATTTTGGGCCTAGTCTGCGATGCACAGTAGCCGCGTCTGACATACCGATGGAAGAAACATACCTGTCCGCCGTAGTCAAGGCCGTATTTGGGGGACGTTTTTGGGCCTAGTCCGTGACGCGCCATCAGTGGCCGCGTTTTACATGCAGACGGAGCAGCAGGACGGGAACCGTCTGGACGAAATATATAAATATTCCCAGTATTCTCTCGCCGCACTCCCAGACCGTCCATCTCATACGTCGAATCCCAGCATGCCTCCAGCCAATAACCCCCATCCTAATCAGGTTAGAACTTGCTCGAACGTACAGAGTGAGTTTTTCACCAGGGTGTCGCGCCGTTCCAACGTACTCACCCACCTGACAGAGGAGGCTGTCACCCAGCGTAGAGGCCCCAAAGGATACTTTAAGGGTTCACGGAAGGAGTTCCTTGAAGGGTATCTTCCCGAATATCTCGCTCACAAGAAAGGGGGCCGCCAGAGTTTCTGGCATGGGCTGTTCAGCGCCTGGTGGCGACGGTTCCCTTGGGGGCTCGACGACGATCGGGAGCCACCGACGGATAACCCTGAGAGAATGGCCAGGCTTGCGTCAGTTGGTCCTGGCGATTGGGCCAAGAAGGCAACCGTTGAAAAGAAACTTACCGATGTATGGCCGTGTAATCTTTCCTCTGTTGTGGACCGACGTTGATTGAGTTACCTTCCAGCGTTTGAATCAGTGGTTTGTGAACCGCGCCTCGGCATCAAAGAGCGTTACCCACCGTGACACCCTTGCCTGGTTTCCGCTTCTCCAACGAATCCACCAAATCAGGACTCCCCGTCCCCGTCAGCGCACGACTGTCCAGCAATTCATGGTGGATTATCCTAGTGAGGTCAACAGTGTCTTCACGAGTCGGCATGGTGACGGCAGGAACTTTAGCAAGACCCAAACCATGAACCTCCGACACGATGTGGCGAAGAGTATGCTTTCCGGCGAATACTCTTGCCATGTCAAAGCAATCGAGAAGAAGACGATGGCCCAGCACGAGAAAGATGTTGAAAAGTGGAGCTTGATACTGGATGATATTTCACTGGCAGATGACGTTGATCAGTATGTGTTCTTGTCTATATTTCTAGACGTCGTTGACTTATGTTTCATCTCAACAAGGGCCCAAGACACTCTATTCGATGCTGTATACCCCCTTCTTCAGGCAATCGGCTCCTATGCTGGCTGCTGCGTTAGTCTCATCGCCGGAGATGCCCCAAAGGATGATACTGACAAGGGATTTTTTACCGCGTGAGTACGCGTCCGCCTCACCTAGAGCCACCTCGTTGCTAATGCTCTAGAAAAGAGTTCATTGGTGGCCCGGAGACCGTTCCTCGACGAAGAATTGGACACAGTGGAACGAAGACGAGTTCAATTCTGGGGTAGCGGGTCCATTCTTGGCATACGCGGGCGAGAATGGTGCGTTGTATCACCGTGCGAGATGGGTCTTGGCGTACCAATACTTTTTATTCGTTTTCAGATCAATTATTCAAGGCAGCAAGCGAGGAACAACCCGCATCACTCGCCCAGACGCCACAGGTTTCTCCACCCGTCACGCTTCCTACTGGCAATGTCCCTCCTTCCATCCGCATCCAACCTGTGGCTTCCACCACCGGCCGTCAAGCAGAGTACCGTCCGCTCCCAAACAAGGCCAATAAACGAAAGCATACCTCAAAGGAGTCACGCCCCATTCGGTACATCGAAGATTCGGAAAGCGATGATGATGCAGTCAGTGACCATGGTGGAGGTGTATCCTCATCTGGCGACTCCTTGCCCGATGCACCAGCACCCAGAAAACGCTTGCGGGTGTCCCGGATCACCACCCGATCTTCCACCCAGATCCCTGCTACCGACACCGATACTGGAGGTGCCTCGAATCCAACCTCCCCAGCCCCCGCTGTTGCAGGACTGTCTCTGGCCATTCCCGACATAGACACTCGTACCCTCAGTCCCGCCTTGAGGATTGGCGTCCTTATCACGCCCGTCAGTTCTCCTGATCTCCGGCCTGCAGATATACTCAAAGACATTGTGGACGTCTCCCCCAATGGAGACTCCACCCTCGTTGAAACTCCAGCCACCCACGATACTGGTACCGAGGTCGCTGTTCCTCCAAACGCCGAGGACACTGTTACTACGGACACCGAGGACGCTGTTGCTGCCGACCCTGAGGATTTTGTCGCTGTCAACTCCGGGACCACCTCTACTCCTACCACTGAACCCATTAAAGCGTTATCCACTGCAGACCCCACACTCCACTCTCCCCCCTCCCAAGCGTTGTTGAGCGCAATCGATGAGGCGAGTGTCCCCACCTTCCTCCTCTCCCATGGGAAGGGCAAGCGAGCGGTCAATATCTTCCACTACCTTCAAGATGTTAGGGATCCTCGCTTCCAGCGGGTCCTCTTCTACTACCTCCGTTTCGAGATTGATCATGGATCCGGGGCGAGCGGCTCACTTCCCACCACCAACCGTCCTGTTGAGATCGGTTATTGGTCATCCAGAGCTCGTCCCGCCAACCTCCCCGACTACACGAGAGGTAAGCGGACCTTCGCGGACTTCGCGAACTCAATCCTCACATGGTGGACTTTCATCCAACCTCCCTGGAGGGTGCTCAAACGTGGGAAAGTCTCCCGCGAAGTTCTTGGAGGATGGGATGACCTCTGTGCCCCTCGTATCAACGGGCTCCTCAATGTCGTCATACTTGTATATTGGTGGATCAATATTCTTGACGAATTCAAGCCAGGAGGTAGTGTGTGCGCTGATTACGAGTGGTTCGCTGAAGATGTCGCATGGGTATTTTCGAAACTATCTAGCTAGTACATACATTTGAACTACTCCTGTCCCTTCGAATTGAATTCACCACAATTTTCTTGGCATAATATGTTACCGAACGACTTAGGCTCTCATGTGTTAAGGAACCGGGGGAATTTTTCGTATCTGTGACTTGTGGGGGGAAAAGATCCTGTCAACGTCCGCAGTCGCAGGCGCCCGTGACCAAGCGTGACCTCAGGCCAAATCTTTGGAAGCTTGGTGGAATTTCCGTCACGCTTCTGTCACAAACGACTGCGGACATTGACAGGATCTTTTCCCCCCCTACCTTAGTGGGGCGGGACTCGCAGAGGCTGGCACCTTCCAAATTAGGGAATGTTGTCAATATACGGCTACAAGCTCATCCCGTCCATTTGAAAATTACCGGGCTAACACCGCAAACGTTTAACAGTTATCTTATATAGTAAAATATAAAAGTTATCATACGTTTGTCGCGTGATGTATCTTTAAAGGGGCTAAGTCCCTACTTGCCCGCGTAGTCCCAAACACAAGGGGAATTCAGGCGCGACCACGGCAGATAGCGGATGTTCCTAAAAAGGAAAGTCGCGATCGGTTCCCAGTGTGCTGGCAACCGCAAATCGAAAATCTGGCATTGTGAGCTCAATTATTGATTGTTTTACACTGCGTTTAACGGGATCACACCTGTTTGACATCACCTAGGAGCCAGTATTTTTTTCAGATTTTCTTTTGCAAATTTTTGTGGTCATGCTTTTCGAACGCACCAATAAAATAATGATTATGTAAGCCAATGAAATATACGGGTGTGGCGGGACCACCCGGAAGTGTATCTGGAAATATTTGATGGGAGGGGAATATCCGTAGAAGCCCAGTGATGGCAGAATATTTCCTACAGCATGGCACCCCGGTGCAAGCCCGATCATCCATCAAACCATCATTTTCCCAGGCCCAAGGGAGTGGGCCAGTGTCCCGAGACAATGGGCCACTGGTCCAAGACAATGGATGGAACGTCAGACCTGGGGGGATCGTATTTATATTTATTCAACAAATACAATTCAAAAAATAAACCTGACCTGTTATAAAGATAGCTAGGTTTAGTGACTTGGACATTTATAATTTCTGGGCTGCAGCTATTGTGGAGGCGGGGGCTTTTGCGAGAATCATCATTGCCTGGACCTTGGGAGCTAGCTCAAACCGAAGGTCGCAAAGGTGGGCAAAGTGGGCCATCATTTTATTGAGTGATGGGCTCGGATCTGAGTTGTTGGGGATGTTTGTGTCCATCGCTCCCTTAAACTCTAGGTATGCGCGCGAAATACCTGGTTGGCCATACTTGTTAAGTAGGCTCTGCCACAGGTTTGCAGCGTCATCTTCAGCATTGTACTGGTATGCAATGGTGTGGTGTAGGCGGAGGCGGATATTTCCTACTGCCTTTGAGATCAGCTCTTCCCATTCGTCAAGAGCGTCCTGGTTGGTTGGCTCTGTGAGCATGGCCGCCTGATCTGCTGCCGCTTGGGCGCGTCTGGTTGCCTGGACGTTGACTGTATCGTCGTCAGCCTTGATGGGCTGGACGGGGGTGGCGTTCTTGTATATCGGCAGGGGCGTGTTTTTAATAATAACGCGCCATTGTCCCTGGCTCATGAGGAACGACTGCATGGAGGCAGCCCATTGCTGGTAGTTGGTTCCATCGAGCACGGGGACGAAGGTATTGAGGGTGGAAGACATTTCTGCAAAATAAGCAG
>Ga0307515_10015296_pt1 | contig 14147 bp, 9 predicted proteins | sample 17_EM_MG_FD_194513 | JGI IMG/M metagenome (GOLD analysis project Ga0307515, IMG submission 194513) | Populus trichocarpa ectomycorrhiza microbial communities from riparian zone in the Pacific Northwest, United States - 17_EM | ecosystem: Host-associated > Plants > Roots > Unclassified | place...
TCACCGTCGCCTCGTCGTCGAGCAGGGCGGCGACGATGTCGCCGTTGGTGGCGTCGTTCTGCTGGCGCACCACGACCCAGTCGCCGTCCTGGATGGCGGCGTTGATCATCGAGTCGCCCTTGACCCGCAGGAGGAAGTGCGCGCCCTCGCCGACGAGCTCGCGGGGCAGCGGGAACACCTCCTCGGCGTTCTGCTCGGCCAGGATCGGCGTGCCCGCGGCGATCTCGCCGAGGACGGGCACGAAGGTGGGCGTCGGGCGCCGCACGGGCTCGTTGTTCTCCAGCGGGCGGACGTCCACGGCACGGGGGCGGTTGGGCGCCTTGCGAAGGAACCCCTTCCGCTGAAGCACGCCGAGCTGGTATGCCACACTCGACGCCGACGCCAGACCGACCGCCTCACCGATCTCGCGGACGCTCGGGGGATACCCCCTGACGTCCACGGACTCACGGATGTAGGCGAGAATGCGGCGTTGCCGTTCGGTCAGTACGACCTTCTCCGCTGCCGAATCGCCCGAATCGACGTTCTGTTCGGGCTTGGCCGGATTGATGGCCACCTGGGTCCTCCTCATGGGTGATCGCCGCTGGTGGTGACATTAGTCGGTGTTGTCGGGGAAGGCAAACATCCGTTCGATTCCGGCCGCCCGTGTCGGAACTCCGGAGGCACACGAAGTGTGACGGGTGGGGTCACCGAAACGGATGAGATTGACGCGACACCGCTGGATTCGGCGGTTCGACTTGCATCACCGCGTCGAAAGGCATACCGTCGGGGCACAACATCTAGTGGTTACAGTCATGTGAGTTGTCCACAGGTTGGGTTTGGTTCTCCACAGGCCATCCACAACCCGTCCACAGCCATCGCGAAGCAGCGACATCACTGACCGCCAACGGGGGCTACGAAGGAGGCGAGTGACGTGCGGTGCCCATACTGTCGGCACTCGGACTCGCGCGTGGTCGATTCGCGGGAAGCCGAGGACGGACTCATCATCCGCCGCCGGCGTTCCTGCCAAAGCTGCGGTAAGCGGTTCACCACCGTCGAGGAGTCGATTCTCGCCGTCGTCAAACGCAGCGGCGTGACCGAGCCCTTCAGCCGCGACAAGGTCATCACCGGGGTCCGCAAGGCGCTCCAGGGCCGGCCGGTCGACGACGACGCCGTGGCGCTGCTCGCGCAGAAGGTCGAAGACGCCATCCGCGCCCGCGGTGCCGCCGAGGTGCCCAGCAACGAGGTCGGCCTCGCCATCCTCGTGCCGCTGCGGGACCTCGACGAGGTCGCCTACCTCCGCTTCGCCAGCGTCTACCGCTCCTTCGAGTCCCTCGCGGACTTCGAGCGCGAGATCTCGATGCTGCGCGACGGCCTCCGGGACGTCGGCCCACCCGACGAGCCCGACGAGCCCGGCGAAGCCGAGCCGGACAGGGCCGGGAAGCTCCCCGTCGGGACGCACGCGCCCGACAACGCCTGACCCGGCGCCCGCCGCGAGCGGGGAACGGTCGCACCGGCGATGCCGGAAATAATCGACTTGTCATTAATTGCTACATAGGGCGCGGGGGCACACCGCGCGGACGATCGAAGGAGAACCATGACCGAGGCAGTCAGCACCACGTCGGGCCCGGGGAAGGCCCGCCGCGGTGGCAACGCCGTCAACGGCAGGAAGAAGGGCAAGGGCCTGACCGTCGAGCGAGTGTGGACGACGGAGGGTGCGCACCCGTACGACGAGGTCGTGTGGGAGCGCCGGGACGTCGTCATGACGAACTGGCGCGATGGTTCGATCAACTTTGAGCAGCGCGGCGTCGAGTTCCCGTCCTTCTGGAGCGTCAACGCCACGAACATCGTGACGTCGAAGTACTTCCGCGGCGCCGTCGGCACCGACGTCCGCGAGTGGAGCCTGCGCCAGCTGATCGACCGCGTCGCCAAGACCTACCGCGCGGGCGGCGAGGAGAACGGCTACTTCGCCACCGAGCGCGACGCGCAGGTCTTCGAGGAGGAGCTCACCTGGCTGCTGCTGCACCAGTACTTCAGCTTCAACTCCCCGGTGTGGTTCAACGTCGGCACGGCCTCCCCGCAGCAGGTCAGCGCCTGCTTCATCCTCGCCGTCGACGACTCCATGGACTCCATCCTCGACTGGTACAAGGAAGAGGGCCTCATCTTCAAGGGCGGCTCCGGCGCGGGTGTGAACCTCTCCCGCATCCGGGCCTCCAAGGAGCTGCTCTCCTCCGGCGGCAACGCCTCCGGCCCGGTCAGCTTCATGCGCGGTGCCGACGCCAGCGCCGGGACCATCAAGTCCGGCGGCGCCACCCGCCGTGCCGCCAAGATGGTCGTCCTCGACGTGGACCACCCCGACATCGCCGAGTTCATCGAGACCAAGGCCCGCGAAGAGGACAAGATCCGCGCCCTCCGCGACGCCGGCTTCGACATGGACCTCGGCGGCTCGGACATCGTCAGCGTCCAGTACCAGAACGCCAACAACTCGATCCGGGTCAACGACGAGTTCATGAACGCCGTCGAGAACGGCACCGACTTCGCCCTCCGCGGCCGCCTCGACGGCGCCGAGATCGAGCGGATCGACGCCAAGGACCTCTTCCACAAGCTGGCCACCGCCGCCTGGGAGTGCGCCGACCCCGGCATCCAGTACGACGGCACGATCAACGACTGGCACACCAACCCCGAGACCGGCCGGATCACCGCGTCCAACCCGTGCTCGGAGTACATGTCGCTCGACAACTCCTCGTGCAACCTCGCCTCGCTGAACCTCATGAAGTTCCTCCGCGACGACGACACCTTCGACGTCGCGAAGTTCACCAAGGCCGTCGAGTTCGTCATCACCGCCATGGAGATCTCGATCTCCTTCGCCGATTTCCCGACGGAGAAGATCGGCCGCACCACGCGCGACTACCGCCAGCTCGGCATCGGCTACGCCAACCTCGGCGCCCTGCTGATGGCCTCCGGCATGGCCTACGACTCCGAGGACGGCCGCGCCTACGCCGCCGCGATCACCGCGCTGATGAACGCCGTCTCCTACCGGCGCTCCGCCGAGCTCGCCGGTGTGGTCGGCCCGTACGAGGGCTACGCCCGCAACGCCGACGGCCACACCCGGGTGATGCGCAAGCACGCCGCAGCGGTCGACGAGATCCAGACCCACCACCTCAGCGACAAGGCCCTCGTCAAGGAGGCCGTCGCGCAGTGGAAGACGGCGCTGTCCACCGGTGAGAAGAACGGCTGGCGCAACGCTCAGGCCTCGCTGCTGGCGCCCACCGGCACCATCGGCTTCATGATGGACTGCGACACGACCGGCATCGAGCCGGACCTGGCGCTGGTCAAGTTCAAGAAGCTCGTCGGCGGCGGCTCGATGCAGATCGTCAACGGCACCGTCTCGCGCGCCCTGCGCAACCTGGGCTACCAGGAGGAGCAGGTCGAGGCGATCGTCGAGTTCATCGCCGAGAACGGCCACGTCGTCGACGCGCCCGGCCTCAAGCAGGAGCACTACACGGTGTTCGACTGCGCCATGGGCGAGCGCTCGATCGCGCCGATGGGGCACGTCAAGATGATGGCCGCGGTGCAGCCGCACCTGTCGGGCGCCATCTCGAAGACCGTGAACGTGCCCGAGTCGGCCACCGTCGCCGACTTCGAGGAGATCTACTTCCAGGGCTGGAAGATGGGCCTCAAGGCGCTCGCGGTGTACCGCGACAACTGCAAGGTCGGCCAGCCGCTGTCGGTCAAGAAGAAGGAGACCGCGGCGGTCGAGACCGCGGCGAAGTCCGAGGTCGAGAAGATCGTCGAGTACCGCCCGGTGCGCAAGCGGCTCCCGAAGAAGCGCCTGAGCGAGACGGTGTCCTTCTCCGTCGGCGGCGCCGAGGGCTACCTGACCGCGTCGAGCTACCCCGACAACGGTCTGGGCGAGGTCTTCTTCAAGATGTCGAAGCAGGGCTCGACCCTCGCCGGCATCATGGACGCCTTCTCGGTGGCGATCTCGATCGCCTTGCAGTACGGCGTCCCGCTGGAGAAGTACGTCGAGAAGTTCACCAACATGCGCTTCGAGCCGGCCGGCATGACCGACGACCCGGACATCCGGATGTCGACCTCGGTCGTGGACTACCTGTTCCGCCGCCTGGCGCTGGACTTCCTGCCCTTCGAGACCCGCGCCGAGCTGGGCATCCTGACCTCGGCCGAGCGGATCGCGGAGGTCAACGGCGAGGACCCGGCCTCGGTGTCGCGTGCCGAGGAGGACGAGGTGGACTTCGCCGCCCTGGCCTCTTCGGCGCCGATCGAGAAGGTCGTGGAGAAGCTGGTCGAGGACGCTCCGCAGCGTCGCGTCGGCTCCTCCATGGAGGTTCTGGAGAAGGCGCTTGGCAAGGCCGCCGATGCCCCGCTGTGCATGACCTGCGGGACGAAGATGCGCCCTGCGGGCAGCTGCTACGTGTGCGAGGGCTGCGGCTCGACGTCCGGTTGCAGCTAGCGAGCGAGAAAAGGGGCCGTCGACCGGGTGGTCGGCGGCCCCTTTCGCGTCGGTGCGGCTACATGCCCGTGGTGACCGTCAGCGTCGTCCACAGGCCCACGTGCACGCGGTCGCCGACGTTGAGCTGGAGCGGTTGGTGCCGGGTGAGCGCCTGCTGGGACTCGTTGACGAAGGTCCCGTTCGACGAGCCCACGTCCACGACCGCCCAGGACCCGTCGGGCTGCGCGATGAACAGGGCGTGCGCGTGGGAGACGGCGGAGTCGGTCGGCGGGCCCGACAGGTCGATGTCGGGGTTGATGCCCTTCGACGCGCTGCGGCGGCCGACCAGCAGCTGCGGTCCGTGCAGGCGGAAGAACCGCTGGGGCACGTAGGCCGGGAACTGCATCGTGTTGGGGTCGAGGTCGTTGAGGCGGCAGATCCGCTCGAAGTAGGCGGGGTCGGCGTCGGCGATCAGCTGCCACGGGCCGGGTGCGTGCGGTACCTGCTGCTGGACCGGCGGTGCCTGCTGCTGGACCTGTTGGACCTGCTGCATCGGCGGTGCCTGGGGTGCCTGCGGGAACGCCGCGGCGAACGGGTCCGCGGGCTCGGCCGAGGGCATTCCGAACGCCGGGGCGGGTTCCTGCGCCGCGGGCGGCGGGAACGCCTGGGAGGGCTGCGCGTACTGGCCGCCGTCCGCCGGGGGGAACCCGGGCATCTGGTTCGGGTCGGGCTGCTGCTGTTGCTGCGGGAACGGTGCCGGGACCGGTCCGGGTGACTGCGGCGGGGCCCCACCGCTCTGCGAGAACGGGTCGAACGGCTGGTTCGGCGCCTGCGCCGGGGGCATCGCCGGCGCGACCCCGGGACCCCACCCGCACGCCTCGCAGAACCGGTCCAGCAGCGGCTCACCGCATTCGGGACACGGCTGCGCCTCCGGCGCGAACCAGCCCGCCTGCTGCTGCGGTGGACCGCCGGCCGGAGGCTGCGGCAGCGCCGAGAACTGCGTGGTGGCGTTCATGGGTGCGCCACACTCGTCGCAGAAGTCGACGGTGTTCGAGTGGTGTCCTGCGGGGCAGGTCGGCATGTGCGGATACTCCCGGATCGCTGCGGTCACACGTCGGGGTCGGCCGACGCACGTGTCTCCGTACCATCATCATCCGCCGACGCTCGCCTCTTGAGCGCGACGGTGGTGGTGGAACGGACACCGGCGATCTCGGCGTCGATGCTCTTGGCGTCTGTTTTGAGCCGTACGGTACCCGTCTCCGCGTCCTCGATCTCGACGAGCGCCCCGAGCGCCGACAGCGCCTGCGTGTGGTCCGACTCGGTGGCCAGCGCGACGGCCCGGCCGAGCTTCTCGGTGGCGAGCTCGCGTTCGTCGTTCTTGAACGCGGCGACGCCCTGGAGGATCGCGGTGGCGAGCTCCTCCTGGCCGGTGTAATGGGCGACGCGGGCGTTGATCTCGGTGAAGAGGGTGCTCTCCTCGGTCCACTCGACCGTGACGGTCTGCTCGGCGAGGGTGGCCTCGCCGACGACGATCTTGACCCGGGTGGCCAGGCGCGGGGCCTCGCCGATCTCCCCGATGGGGATCTCCAGGCAGACGTGGAAGTCGCGGCTCTCGCCGGGGCCCCAGGCGCCGATCGGGTAGTCGGCGGTGCGGGCGTTGACCTCCGCGGCGCGTTCGGTGAGGTCCTCGATGGTCGGGTTGACCTGCTTGACGAGCTTGACGTTCGCGCCGGCGGGCGACCAGACGCGCAGGGCGGCGCTGCCGACGGTCTTGCCCATCGCGGTCTCGGTCATCTCGCGGAAGTCGGTGGCGAGCGCGGTCGGGTCGACGAGTCCCTCGACGGTGCCCAGCATGGCCGAGGAGATCTTGAGCAGGACCTCGTGCTTCCATTCGCGGCCGACGCCGCGGCAGTCGCAGGTGAAGGCGTTGCGGCAGCCCATGAGGATGTCCTGCAGCTCCTGCGGGGTCTCGTGGAGGTCGTCGCCGTCGGTGAGGAGGATGGCGTGCTTGACCTCGGCCTCGACGGTGTCGAGGATCTGGTTGGCCAGGCGCAGCCAGGAGCCGATGGCGGTGCCGCCGAAGGCTTCGAGGCGGCCGACGGCGCTCTTGGCCGCCGCGCGGGTCTCCTTGGAGGCCTTGACCGTGCCGATGTTCTGCGGGTAGGCCATCCAGGCCTTGTCGGTTCCGGCGACGATCGCGAACGGGGTGCCGTCGCGGAGGGTGTCGACGGCGGTGTTGACGGCGCGGCGGGCCTCGATGATCTTCTGGCCGATCATGGAGCCGGAGCAGTCGAGCATGATGACCTGGGCCATGCTCGAACCCGGTGGTACCGGTGGTGTTCCCGGAGCCCCCGGCTCGCCTTCCGTCGTCGAGACGGTGACGATCGCGTCGACGACGCGGGCACCGGCCGCCAGAAAGTGGTTGTAGTCCACTTCGAGCTGGAAGTTCGGTGCCTGGTTCATCATGGTGCTCCGTCCTCGAGGGGTGGATATGCCAGTACGGCGACGCTGACGTTGTCGACGCCGCCGGCGTCGATGGCGCGCTGAGTGAGCGCCTGTGCGGTGGCGGCTGGCGTGCCCATGGGCGTGGCGGCGAGGTCGGCGGGCTGCGGGAGGTAGCGCGACAGGCCGTCGCTGCACACGACGATGAGGCCGGGGCCGGGAGGCGTGAAGGTCTCGATGTGCGGGTCGAGGGTGGGGGAGTCGGCGCCGAGCCAGTGGTCCAGGGCGTAGGCGTGCTTGGCCTGGTAGCGGGGGTCGTCGGCCCCGACGCCCTGCGCGGCGAGGCGCCCGGCGAGGCAGTCGTCGACGGTGAGGCAGCCGATGGACTCCGGTCCCCACCAGTAGATGCGGGAGTCGCCGACCCAGCTGATGGTGACCTCGGTGGCGGTGACGATCGCCGCGACGTAGGTGCAGGCCGGGGGGTTGGCGGCGTAGTTGACGCCGACCGACGCGGCGGCAGCCGCGGCCTCGGTGAGGGCGGTGTGGGCGGCCGAGCCCGCGGGCTTGCCGGAGGCCAGCTCGTCGAGGACGACGCGGATCCCGGCCTCGACGGCGGCCATGGCGGCGTCGTCGGACTGGGTGGCCGAGGCGACGCCGTCGCAGATGACGGCGACGGTGGTCGTGCCGTAGCGGCCGACGGCCAGGGCGTCCTCGTTGCGCTTGCGGCGGGGACCGCGGTCGGTGCAGCCGGCGACCGGGCCGAGGTCGATGGCCGAGCGGATCGAGTTGGGCGACCGGCGCTGTCCGCAGTGGACGCAGAAGCCGTCGGCGGTGTGCTCGGGGCGTCCGCACTGGAGGCACGCGGTCAGCTGCGCGGCGGTGGACCGCCACATCGGGGCCGGGGCGGCGTCACCCGCGGCCTCCTGGGCGGGCACGGCTTCGAGGGCTTCCCCGCATCGCTCGCACCACTGGGCGGCGTCCTCGGCGGTCAGATCGCAGGCCGGGCAGTGCATCATCGTCGCTGTCACGTCCAGGTCCTCGGTCGAATTCGGTTGGCGCGGTCGACCAGGGCGATGCGCTGGTTCTGGTCGGCACACGTTCGCGCCTGGTCTCGGTAAGAGTGTTCCAGGCCGAAGCGCAGGCCGCGTTCGTCGACGGGCCAACCTAGCAACTCCGTGCCAGGGCCGTGCTGCCCGGCGGTCTTGACGTACTCAAGGGCGCTGTGCAGGATCTCGGCGGCCACGACGGCCCGGCGTTCGTCGAGGTCGAGGCGTTCGAGACGTCCGGCGGACGCCCGGAGCTGCTCGATGTTGCGCTGGTGCGCCGGAGCCGACAGCAGGATCCGGATCGCCGCGACCTGCGCGGTGGTGTGCTGCGCCGAGCTGTGCGGCACGCCGTCGAGGACCGCGACGGCCGCGTCGCGCTGATCGCGGCGGGTGAGGAGCCGGGCGAGCCCGAAGGCCGCCGACACGTACGCGTGGTCGGTGCGCCAGACCGTGCGGTAGAGCCGCTCGGCGGTGCCGAGGTCGCCGGCCCACTCCGCGGAGGCGGCGAGCGCGAGCTTCGGGGAGAGTTCGCCCGGGAGTTCGCTGTAGACCTTGTCGAACGCCTCGCGGGCGCCGTTGGGGTTGTTGTCCCGGAGGGCGTTCATCCCCCGGTACCAGTCGGTGCGCCAGTCGTCCTGCTCGTCGCGGGCGTAGGCGTCGAGCTCGCGGCGGGCGGACTGCACCCGGCCGGCCTCGATCATCTCCAGGATGAGGCGGAGGCGGACCTCCGGGCTGCGGACCGGTGCCGTGCCGAGCGCGGCGATGCGCTCCTCGGGCGTGGTGGCGGTCAGCGTGGCGAGGAAACCGGCGCCCGGGTCGGTGGAGTCGACCTGTGGGATCGGGAGGGCGGGCACGACCTGGGTGAAGTCGACCGGGGCCGAGGTCCCGACCGGGGTGACCGCGGTCGACTCGACGTTGGCGACCCGGCCGATCTCGACGCCGAAGCTGCGCCGGGTCGGCGTGAACCACGTCGACAGCGAAGGGTGCGGGTTGCCGGTCTCGCCCGCCTTCGTCTCCCGCAGCACGCCCAGCAGCTGCTCGCGCATGTCCTCCGCGGAGGCGAAGCGCGCGTACGGGTCGAGGGCCGTGGCCCGCAGCAGGAGCCGGTGGAAGGACTCGTGCTCGGTGAACAGCCGCACCTCGGACGGGTCGGGCAGCGAGTGCCGGTAGTGCTTGGTGAACCCGTGGAAGTCGAAGGAGAGCACCGCCAGCGAACGCGCGATCGTGTAGAGGTCGCTGGCGATCGACGGACCGCGCTCGCCGATCTCGGGGGCGTGGTAGCCGGGGGTGCCGTAGATGGGGCTGTCGGAGTCGTCGAGGCGGCGGACGGCGCCGAGGTCGATGAGCTTGAGCTGCTGGCCGACGTGGATGACGTTGTCGGGTTTGAAGTCGCAGTAGAGCAGCCCGGCGTCGTGCAGGTAGCCGAGGGCCGGGAGGATCTCGGCGCCGTAGGCGAGGACCTGCGACAGCGGCAGCGGCACGTGCTGGCCGTGCTCGTTGCGGTAGTCGCGGCGCAGGTCTCGCAGGGACTGGCCGGCCGCGTACTCCATGACGATGTAGTTGAGCGGGTCGCCGGTGACCGGGTCGGCGTGGCGGGTGAAGTCGAAGATCTCCACGATCGCGGCGTGGTCGATGCCGACCAGGAACCGCTTCTCGGCGATCGCGACCGCCATCGCCTCGGGGTCGGTGGTGTTGATCAGGCCCTTGAGCACGACCCAGCGGTCGGAGACGTCGTCGCTGACGTGCCGGTCGCGGGCCAGGTAGATCCAGCCGAGACCGCCGTGGGCGAGGGCGCCGAGGACCTCGTAGCGGTCGTTGACGACGTCGCCGGAGCGCAGGCTCGGCACGAACGAGAACGGCGTGCGGCAGTTCGGGCAGAAGCCCTCGGTGCGGCCCTCGCGGTTGTCGCGCGTGCGGCCGACGGGCTTCTCGCACTTGTGGCAGTACCGGTGGGCCTCGGGCACGACCGGGCTGTCGGGGATGACGTCCGCGGGGTTGCGCGGCGCCACCCAGGGGATCTCGATCTCGCGGCTGCCGGAGCGGGTGCTGCGCGTGCCACGGGTGCGCGTGCTCATGGAGCCGGTCATGGCGCCGGTGACCGCGCCGGTGAGCGCCGAGCTGAACGGCGAGACCGTCCGTCCGGGAGCCGCGGTCGCCGCCGTCGGGGCGTTCGTGGCGGCTTCGGCGGCAGCGACGGCGTAACCGCTCTGCGGGGAGGGCACGGCGCCGCCGGGCCTCGCCCGGCCGCACTCGTTGCAGTAGCCGTCGGCCTCGTAGGCACCCCGGCAACCTGGGTGGACGCATGGGTTCATCCCGATTCCTCCGTCGCGAGCAGCGCCTGCTGGAAGTCCCGCACCGCCCGGGTCGCCGCGCGCAGGTCACACGGCGCCGTCCACAACAGGGCGCGGGCGTTCTCATAATGGCTGGTGATGTCGGCGCTCTCGGCGGCGCCGGTGCGCCCGGCCTTCATCTGGTAGGCCTTGAGTCTTCCGCGCAGTTCGGCGCGTCTGTCCATCAGCGCCGTCGCGGTCTCGGTGATCGCGACGGCGGCCTCCTTGGCGGCGGCGACGGCGCGGTCGATCTCCTCAAGGCGCTCGGCGAGCAGGCGCCAGCGGCCGGCGGCGGCGAGTCGGCGCAGGTCCCCGAGGCGCTGGCGCAGCAGCGAGGCCCGCGGGCTGAGCCCGGGGATCCGGACCTGCGCGATCTTGACCTCGACGACGGCGGTGATCTCGGCGGCCTCCTTCTCGGCCGCGGCGAGCTCGGCGATCGCCGACCGCCGCAGGAGCAGCCGCTCGGGCAGGCCGGTGCGGAGGGTGTCGAGCGCGGCGAGGGCCGCCAGGACCGGCGTGACGCGCTCGGCGTAGAGGTCGAGGCGGGCGGCGACCGCCGGGTCGAGCGGGTCGGCGAGGGCGGCGCCGCGCAGGACCGTCAGCTCGCGCTCCAGGGCGGCCAGGCCGTCCGGTTCGGCGGTCTCGCCGGTGAGGTCGAGGAGCTCGGTGAGGCGCTCGGCGTCGTCGACTGCCGCGGTCAGCGACGCGAGCCGCTCGGCGATGCGCGCGCAGGCCGCGTCGACCTTGGCGTACAGGTCTTTCAGCGCCGAGACCGAGACGTTCATCCGCTTGGTGAGCTCGGGCAGCGAGACCCGCTCGGCGACCTCGCCGCCGGAGTCGCTGGGGCGCAGCCCGTCGGCGCCTAGGGACACGACGTCCTCGCGCAGCAGCATCGTCAGTTCGCTGTGCTCCGGCTCGGCGAGGCGGGTCCGGCGGGAGCGCAGCTCCTTGGCCCGGTCGACGACCGCGCCGACGGCCCCGAACTGCGACCACAGCGCGGCCAGCCTGGTGTCGCTCTCGGCGGCGGCCGCACCGGTCAGACCGGTCAGCTCGCCGTCGCGGAGATAGGAGTGCGCACCGGAGTTGTCGAGGGCGTACAGCTCCTCGGCGAACCTGCGGTGGGTGAGGTCGTGCTGCCGCAGTTCGGTGTCGATCTCCTCGGGCGTCATGGCCGGGCCGCCGTTCACGACTACTTGTACTTGGCGGCCGGCGGGGACGCCGGTCCCAGCAGGCTCTTCAGGGAGTTGCCCGAACTGTCGGCCTTGGCGTACAGCGCGGCCCACGTCCCGTTGTTGCGGAGATCCTCCAGGACGGCGTTGACGTACTCCACGAGGTCCCGGTGCTCCAGGCTGATCGCGATCCCGTAGGGCTCCTCGCTCAGCGAGGTCGTGCTCAGCTTGACCTGGTCGTCCTGCGCGGCGAAACCGGCGAGGATCGCGTTGTCGGTGGAGATCGCGTCGACCGTGCCCTGCTGGAGCATCACCAGGCAGTCGGTCCACTCGGGGACCGCGACGGGCGTGGCCGCCGAGTCGGCGATCTTGCGGATCGACGTGGAACCGGTCGCCGCGCACACGCGCTCGCCCTTGAGCTCCTCAAGGGACTCGACGACCTTGTGGGCGCCGTAGACGGCGATCTGCTGGTGGGCCCGGAAGTACTCCGAGGAGAAGGCCACGTCCTTCCAGCGCGCGCAGTTCATGGTCATGGTCCGCACGACCATGTCCACCTCGCCCTGCTGCACGAAGGGCACGCGCTGCTCGGAGCTGATGGCCTTGTACTGGATCTTCGACGGGTCCCCGAAGATCGCCTTGGCGATCTCGCGGGCGATGGCCACGTCGAAGCCCGACAGGTCGTTGGTGCTGGGATCGCGGTAGCCGAACAGGTAGGTGTTCTGGTCGACGCCCACCTTGAGCACGCCATTGGCCTTGATCTTGGCCATCGAAGAGCCCGAGCCGATGTTCAGGCCGCTGCTCGGCGCGTAGCTGGCCGTGGCGTCACCGCAGGAGGTGTCCTCGGTGACGTCGGGCAGCTCCGCCGGGTCCTGGACGCCCACGGGCATCGGCGGCGCGGCGTCGCCCATGGGGAGCTCGGGGGCCATGTCGGAGCCGCACCCGGCCACCGTGGCGAGGACGCCGCAGGCCACGGCGACGGCGAGGAGCCGCCGACTGAATCGCCCAGAAGCGCGCTGGGGGGTCTTCATCGGTACTCCGCAATCCGTCGCTGCAATCCGTTGGCGGCACCGGCGAGGCACACCACCGCCAGGAGGCCGACGCCGATCCCGGCGCCGGTCAGGGAGTTCGACGCGGCGCTGGTCTCGGACCGGAAGTGGTCGCCGGCCGACTGGATGGCCTGGGCGAGCAGGTCGTCGAGCTGTCGCGACAGTTTCGCCGCGCCTCCGTCCTCGGTGCTCAAGGCCAGTTCGACGGCCTTGGTGTACTCGCCGCGCTGGTCGTCCCCGCGCAGGGTCGCGTGGGTCTCGTTCCACGCCTGCGCCGTGGTGAGCGCCTGGTCGAGGATCGGGGTGAGCGCCGGGTCGGTGTTGGCGGCCTTCGCCTTCGCGAGCGGCCCGTTGGCCGTGTCGAGCAGCAGGTTCATCTGCTGCACGAAGGAGGCCTCGTAGTCCGCGGCGCTCTTGCCGCCGCGGGCGATGAGCGTGACCGACTCCGCCGAGCGCGCCTGGAGGGCGGCGATGCGGGCCTCGGCGAGGCTCTCGATCTGGGCGCTGCCGCGGTCGCGGCCGGAGTCGATGTGCCCGGCGGCGAGGAAGGAGGCCACGCCCAGCCAGCCGAGGACGAGGACCATCGCGATCGACCCGGCGAGCAGCCCGACGTTGAACGTCCGGTTGGTGCGCTTGGACAGGTCGATCTGCGTGAACGCCAGGACGCCGAGGGTCAGCAGGATGAACGCCAGGGCGATCCAGGGGAGCGTCGCCGCGGAGTCCTGGGTCTCGGTGAGCTGAGCGCCGGCGTTGTCCTGGAGCTCCTGCGCGGCGGGCAGGAGCCGTTCCTGCATGAGACCGGAGGCCTCGCGCAGATAGGCGGCGCCGACCGGGAGCCCCTGCTGGTTGTAGGTGCGCGCGTTCTCGATCAGCCCGGTGTAGACCGGCAGGTCGGCGGACAGGCGTGCGACGGCGTCGGCGCCCTCCTGGGTGGAGATGCTCGCCGCGGCGGTCGCCAGCTGGATCGAGGCCCGGTTGATGTCCTCGTCGTAGCGGTCGCGCAGCTCGGGCGACTCGACCCCGCCGGCCAGGAAGGCGCTGGTGGCGGTCGCGTCGGCGTCCGAGAGCGACTGGTAGACCTCCAGCGCGGCCAGGCCGAGCCTGCCGCTGCCGTCGGCGACACCGTCGATGAGGTCGTCGCGGCTCACCACGTCGGCGACGCCCGCGACGCCGGAGGCGAGCGCGAGGAAGGCGAGGACGGCCATGAGGACCGTCAGCCGCCCGGGCGTGCTCCGCCCGCGGCCGAGCAGCCGCTCGCGTCTGCCGTTCGGGGAGACCACCGGTGACCCACCGCGCTGGCGGGGTATATCCACAGTGGACGATCCTGACTGCTGAGAACTGACCGGAGCCATGGTGTTACCCGTTGTCCCCGTTGGCATTCCACCCTCCCAGCCGCCTTGTGACACCCAATAAGACCATGGCGTTCAAGATAATGTCCATCACCAAACGGTCTCGACAAGGAGACGGTTGCACCTCGCTCCGGACTCTTTGACGGACAATCGACACACCCGAAGTCGATTGTCGGTACATCACATGTGAGATAACGTCAGGCCGTGACTGACGATTACCGCCGACGGATCGGCAAACTCATCCGGGACTCCCGGCAGCACCGAGGCTGGACCCAGACCCAGCTGGCCGACGCGCTCGCCACCAGCCAGAGCGCCGTCAACCGCATGGAACGCGGGCAG
>Ga0307515_10015297_pt1 | contig 14146 bp, 7 predicted proteins | sample 17_EM_MG_FD_194513 | JGI IMG/M metagenome (GOLD analysis project Ga0307515, IMG submission 194513) | Populus trichocarpa ectomycorrhiza microbial communities from riparian zone in the Pacific Northwest, United States - 17_EM | ecosystem: Host-associated > Plants > Roots > Unclassified | place...
AACCAGTTGAAGATTTTCAACTCCCTCCTTTCTTTTCTTCTTGTTCAATTTCTTGGTAATCCTTTGCTCTCAAGTGTTTATCCCATCTTTAAGCTCTTAATCTTGGATGGGTTCTTGAAATTTTAGTGTTTCTCTCTTGATTTCTCAAGAATGGGTATAAAACTCCCTATTTTCTCTCCTTATGGTTCCTACAGATTTTTTTTGTGAGGAGAGAGTATTTATACTCTATATTTTCCCTTATTTGCATTTAGACCCCCCTTTTTCCCTTAAGTGTATTATTCTCTTCAATTAAATCCAACCCTCAACAGTACCAGGTTTATTATAATGTCTCGAATTATTTCGCCCGGAAATTTATATTCAAAAATTTCTGAATTTATGTTTTTGTTTAACCATATGCATGAATTTCTTCACTTTTATTTATTTATTATTTTTCCCGGGGTTTACAATAAGGCAAGAAAATAAAATAATGAAGAGCATGGAAATTGCAACCTTCAAAGTCAAATCTCGCCATCTTCTAGTGTTGACCTTCGGCCATTCCGACTTAAATATCTTGAGCTACAGAAGTCCATTGGATGCAAAATCAATTGTTTTAGATATCTGACTCAAAGACCTATCAACACTCCACATTTCAGCAAAAAAAGATGTCATATGAGGGAGATATGATTTTTCAAAGATGACAACTGAATTCTGCCAGCAAACAGGTTTGGTGAAGAAACGAGTCCAAATTACATTCTGAAGCATCAAAACCGACATCCAAGTTTTTATTTCAGCAATTTAGCTCCTCTAAGTCATAGCTTGAAGATTTCATGCAAGGCTATTTCTCCTTTTTTAGGAAAACAATTATTAAAGTACTTAAATGTAAACTGTTTACATAAGGGAGGACTATTTTGTAAAATAGAGACTAGGGTTTCCTAGGATATAAAGAGAATGAGAGAAGAGAAGGGAGAGCAGCTAGTCAAGAGCGAAAAAACACCCTTTCTCCTCCAAAAGCTTGAAATCATGTTTTCTTCTTTCTTTTTGATTAGTTGTTCAACAAACATGCAAGACTAAACTCTTTTTCTTGGTTGCAAGAACACAAAAACCTTCGGATTTCAAGAACTGTGAGATTTATTTTATCTTTTCTTTTCAGTTTATATGATGAATATGTTTGTTTTCCTGTGCTTATTTTTCCTATGATTGTTTATTTTAATTGCTAGAGCGGACTCTAAGTTATTATTGTAGACGATCTACTGCTAAGTTTGATATCAAAACCGAAGTTGTGGTATATGAACTTGTGAAGCAACTGAGTTTAATAATTGCGAAGGATCTACATTATGAATATTAGGGAGAACATTCAATCAAATCAAACATAGACTGCGGACATTTATGTTTTCTTGATTAATCAACTTATCTAGTTATTAAGGCTGCCATTGAATTAAATTACTAGTGCGGACACTGTGGTTGTTTAATGGTTAGGGTTAGTTATACGGCGGATTCGTTAACTAACCAATGTTAAGAAGAGATAAATATTCAGAATATAAATATTCAATTTCTTGGTAATCCTTTGCTCTCAAGTGTTTATCCCATCTTTAAGCTCTTAATCTTGGATGGGTTCTTGAAATTTTAGTGTTTCTCTCTTGATTTCTCAAGAATGGGTATAAAACTCCCTATTTTTTCTCCTTATAGTTCCTACAGATTTTTTTGGTGAGGAGAGAGTATTTATACTCTATATTTTCCCTTATTTTCATTTAGACCCCCCCTTTTCCTTTAAGTGTATTATTTTCTTCAATTAAATCCAACCCTCAACAGTACCAGGTTTATTATAATGTCTCGAATTATTTCGCCCGAAAATTTATATTCAAAAATTTCTGAATTTATGTTTTTATTTAACCATATGCATGAATTTCTTCACTTTTATTTATTTATTATTTTTCCTGGGGTTTACATTCTCCCCTCCTAATAGAAATTTTGTCCTCGAAATTTAAGTGATGTACCTAAGTTTATAAACAAGTCGGGGAATTTTCGTCTCATTTCTGATTCTCTCTCCCATGTTTCTTCCTCGATTTGTGAGCTACGCCATAAGACTCTGATGATGGGAACTTTCTTACTATGAAGTTCTTTCTCGCCCCAATCGAGTATCTTTATCGGTCTTACCTCAAGTGTTAAGTCTTCTTTTACCTCCACTGGCACTTGAGGTAACACTCTCGAAGGGTCTACATCGGCTTTTCGCAGCAAAGAAACATGGAATACATTGTGAACCTTGGCCAACTGTGAGGGAAAGTTTATTTCATAAGCTACAGGTCCGATACGTTTTCGGATTTTGAATGGTCCAATGAACCTCGGAGCTAACTTCCCCTTCATGCCGAGTCTCAGCATGTGCTTCTATGGAGCTACCTTCAGAAATACTTTATCTCCAGGACAAAATTCAAGTGGTCTTCTTCGAATATCTGCATACTTCTTTTGTCTATCCTGAGCCACTTTCATTCGATCCTTAATGATCCTCACTTTTTCAATAGTGATTTGTATTAATTCTGCCCCATATAGCTTTCTGTCCCTAACTTCTTCCCAACACAAGGGTGTCCTACACTTTCTGCCATAAAGAGCTTCAAATAGGGCCATTCCAATTGTTGTCTGATAACTATTGTTATACGTGAATTCTACTAGTGACAGGTGCTCCTCCCAGTTTCCACCAAATTCCAAAGCACATGCCCTAAGTAAATCTTCTAAGATCTGAATAACTCTCTCAGATTGGCCATCAGTCTGTGGATGAAAGGCAGTACTGATACTCAAATTTGTCCCCAAGGCACGTTGTATGCTTGACCAGAGATGTGAAGTAAATCTTGGGTCTCGGTCTGAAACAATTGATATTGGGACTCCATGAAGCCTTACAACTTCATTCACATAAATCTTAGCTAACTTGTCAACTGAATCTGACTTGAACCTTCCTCATGGGATCGACCCCTTACTTGCTTTATACTATCTTGTGTGTTGTGTTTTAAGCTAGGGTAATTAATTTATGCGATCGTGACATCGCAACAACTATCTCTATTGGCGAATGCAGATGAAGCCATATCTTTTTGGTCAAGGTGTTTTCCACTTTGTCGACGGCTCAGTGTCATGTCCTCCCTCTCATGTTTCTGACTGTTCTGATGGCTCTTCTTCGGCAATCAACCCCTCTTTTCTCCATTGGAAGCAACATGATCAGCTTATTTTAAGCGCGTTACTCTCCTCTCTCTTCATGGACGTCATGCATCTTGTGGTAAATTGTTAGACTTCTTCTTGTGTTTGGCGAACTCTTGAGAAATCGCTCGCTTCTCTGTCGAATTCTCACATTATGCAACTCCATGGGTCTTTTCAAGATCTTCAGCAATGAGATGCTTCAATTACTACATACATGCAGCACGCCAAGTCATTATTTGATGAATTGGCTGCTGTTGGCCGACCCCTCTCTCTTGAAGACTTCAACCTCTATATATTTCGTGGTCTTCATGGTGAGTTTAAAGACTTGGTAACTAGTCTCGTGACCAAGGCAGAACTGCTGTCATACACGGACCTTCACAACTATCTTTTTACTCATGAGTTTCTGCATAAGACTTCTCTTCCATCCTTGGCTGCAAATCCATCTCTGCCGCCCTTTGCTCATCCTGCCCAACAGTAGTACAACTCTATCCATAACAGAGGTCGTTCCCGCAACAACAGGCGCTCCAACAGCAACAGGTATAACAGCCATGACATGTCTGATTTTTGTGGCTCTCATTCCTCTGCTCCCACGGACTAGAAGTAGGGTCATTGGCAACAGCCCAGATAATTTTTGTCCATTTAAAATCCTCTACACATATCCATTCCAATAATTACCTCACCACTCATACATATAATTTTTTTGATATGCCTCACAATATGTTTTATGTCATCTCAACATGCCCTTGGTCTAATAAAACCCTTAGATTTAATAATTAATATTTATATCAAAGTCCACTAATATATCAAAGTCCACTAATATTTCAAGAATACAATCACTACCATCATTTATTGCCACAATAATTTCCATGATATGTATACACTCACTTACACAATAAACATAATACTACACAAATAAAATTTGTTAGTCATATCAATTCTTACAACATGCATGTAAGGGCAAGATAAGCTTAAAATACTTATTAACACTCAACTTCTCATGGATTTAAATAAGTTTATATTCATCAACTAACACTACCTTACAAAGGATTAGAAATGACAAATCCTAATTGGTTTAATCTAACCAAACCAGAACATTGTTTGATATTTAGCTCATAACTAAAGTTATAGGACTTGGTTTTGAGGGTGGCTTACTTCTTCCGAAAGCTAAGATACAACTCCACAATCTTATTGAAGGTAATAAAACACAGTTCTGTCGTTTACACATCTAAAATCACCCATTAAAATAATATACACAATCTGTCCAACAAAACACAATTTAACCCTTTGCTCATATCTGAGTTTTATAGCTCCAAATTAAGCAAAACCAGTTTCATTTAAGAGATAACATCCTTAAATATAACTTTTTATAATGAAGAAAACCTAGTTCTTCCATATACATATCCAAGACCACACAATACAGAAGCATACAAAATCTATCCAATAGGATATAGTTTGACCCATCTTTAGTGTTTAACTTATATCTGGAGTTCTATAGCTCCAAATTAAGCCAAACTAGTTTCATTTAAAAGATAATATCCTTAACTCCAACTTTCATATAAAGAATAAAACCTAGTTTTCCATTTACATATCCAAACCACACATTGTAGAAGCATATAAAATTTGTCTAACAAGATACAATTTGAACTGTCTTTAGTTTTTAGCTCATATCTAGAGTTCTATAGCTCTAAATTAGTAAAACAAATATTTCATTCAAAATTTAGCATCCATATCTACAACTTGTATGAAGAAACTAATTCCAAATTTTGTTATTTTCAAGTTTGAATATTAGCTAGAAGTCGGCTAATAAATCTGCCAGAATTTTCTTTCTAATTTTTTCATAGTTATCACACTACCCATTAGTTTTTCATGCTAAAAAAGATCACTCATAATGATTTTTAACATTCTAAACACTTAATTCAAACAATCATCAACTTATATCAAAATTCCATAAGCTAATATTTCTTAAAACCAGGAATAAGTTCATTAGAATTCAAATAAAGGGTTTAGAATCAATTTCTCAAACAAAATCAAGAAGTTTGCAAGATTTCAACCATTTCCTTCTTTCTCTTCAATCTCGTCTTTCTCACTCTATGATTATACCCAAAACTCATTTTCTTTCAACACACTTAGGAAGCAAACGCCGTCGTCGCTCGACGCCTTGCGAGAGCCCCGCAACAACTCTTTTTATGAATTTTGTGTTTATGGATTTTTTAAATCTTAATTCAAATAGTTTAGATAGGATGAGCACGATATTTTAGATATGACATGTTTCCCGCACCCAAAGAATTGTGCATTGCTCTCCACATAAAATTCTCAATCTTATCAAGAATTTGTGATGACCAAATCTACTTCTAATTAAGATTATCTGCATTTTGAAAATAAATTTATATTTTCCCAAGTTTTTTTTTTGAATTTTAAAAATAATTTAAAATAAATAGAAAGAAAAATTCAATATTCAAAAATAAAAATTCACCATGAATAAAAAAAGAAATTGTAAAGAAACATTAACAAAACTAGCATAAATAAAGAATAAAGAATAAATTTTTATGATTTTTGTAAATTTTTAATCAATAGAAATTTAACATGTTTCTTTCCATATCTTTAAAAGACAAGAGTAAAGGAAATTAAGTTTGATCATAGATGTAAGGAATTTTATATGCGTTACAAAGAAAACCATAGATCCAATTGTATAAATTGAAACCACGGATGCATGTATGTTTATCAAAAATCCATACAATAAAAGTCTTTAGCGCCATCGAATGTTGAAAAATGTTAAAAAAATGACAAGAGTAGTCATGCCATCATTTGTGGAGGAAAACATATAAGAAAATATTTTTTAAAGTGTTAGGGTTTAGTTGTATGCTTTAATATTTAGGGGTGTTAAACTATATAATAAAATATACCCTTAGATATTAAAAATATAAAATAGAAAAAAATAAAAATATATGATGCTAAATCTAGACCTTAATTTCTTTACGAAAAGAGATCTGCCTTAAACATTAGATGAGACCAACAAATAGAAACAAGACCTAGAAAAACAATCATACAACAATACAATTTACCTTAGGTAGGGTGCATTGGGGTGATACGTATTCTCCTTGCACAACCAGTCCCTTATCCGGAATCTCGCATACTATAGGTTTCCTAGTATCCATAATACTAGGTGTCGACTCCTGAACTTTATAATCATAACTTTATGTTTATACCCAAAACCTCTTTCCTTTCAACACACTTAGGAAGCAAACGCCATTGTCTTTCGATGCCCCGCGGGTGCCCCGCGACATCTCTTTTCATGAATATTGTGTTTCTGGATTCTTTAATTCCTAATTCAAATAGCTTAGATAGGATGAGCATGATATTTTAGATAGGACGGGTGATTAGTACTTAAAAATGCATTCTCATTAAGGCTTTATATCATCATATTGCACTAAAGTATCATTAAATTCCCTAACTAAAGCATGTTTTATAATAACAAGTCTGATAATATAATATATCTTTAATTTATGGTAAATGCTTATTTTGAATGCAGATATATCTCATAATTCAAAGGATTGATTGATGTGATTAACTATTGAAATTCAGAAGACAAAGAAAGGGCTAAGAGAAGAGATGCTGGTTCAAACTGGAACACCATTCAGTTATTGGATCATAACTGGAGTTGTAGACCTTGGATTTAGGTCTAGTTTATATTTATAAAAAGCTAAGACATAGGCCTAAAACTTTCATGGGGAGTGCAAGATTCAAATCATTCGTTTTCAAGTTCAAATCTTAGCAACAACGGAGAAGTCAGAATCTGTTCTGCAGCCCAAACACTGTTTGGTTTTCAACTCATATCTCAAGTTCTAGAAGTCCAAATGAGCTCTAGGTTTTTTTATTGAAAAGCTGAGACAATTTCCCACAACTTTCATGAGTAGAAGGTGCTTGAATTCTGATATTAGCAATGACATTTTGGCCAGCTAACAATATCAATAACCAGCTAACAATGTCAAAAACCAGCCACCAAGTCAATGGTTGGCCACCAACTAAATAGTTTGTCAACCAATCAATAGTTTTGAATTTTAGCCTATAAAAGGAGGCATTTTCCATGTATTTAGTCATCTTGGTTTTCAGATCAAGATCATATTCTTGCTTTCTTTCTTTGTATTTTTGTAATGTTTAAGTTTTGCTTTCATTAATCTCTTGTTTATACTTTTCATTTCCTTTACTATACTTAGTTAACTATGTTCTTATCTTGTTTATTTCTGTTCTTCTTCTTCATTATGTTTAGCTAAGTTTATCACGTCAAGGTGAAAAGGTTTCACTAATGGTGTTAGAGTAAGTATAATATAAACTCAACATGGACTTCAATGTTTATATCCAAGAAAGTTTGCTATTAACATGTCTTATCTTTTTATCTTACTAATTATTAATACCTTGCTTGTTAAATGACTATCTAGATTTATGTTGTATAACACTTGGTACATCAAATGCTTGATCATTCATAATCTTCGGGCGACATCGTTGTTATGAGAGGAACTTGATTTTTTGTTAACATAAGCAAGCAACATGAATGCCTGATGATATTTATAAGTATGGTGTTACTTAGATAAGACAATTAATATGATCATGTTAATACTTTATAAAGAGCCATTAACGATAAATCATCCGATTGGAACCTCCTTTATGTGTGGTTTCCAATTGAGTAATAAAAGAGTTTATATTATATTTATTTGAAATACCATTAGTGGATGCTCTAACCTTGACAACTGTTTTTATCATTGTTTAATCCTTACATCAATATCACATCCCAAAACTCTCTTCAACTCCTTTTCTGTTATTATTCTCTTCAAATCTTTTTCTTTATTTGTAATTTATATAGTTTACCTCCCTATGGTTCGACCCCGGTCTTGCCGGGTTATTTATTACTTTGACACTCCTGCACTTGGGATAAGACATCAACTCTTTGATCGTGTCAGTTTGCTAACACGCTAAAAGCGCCATACTACGAACACGTGATGGGTAGTTCGGCTCAACAAAAAATTTAGAAATATCATATTATTTACTTATTATAACAAATTTGGTCCTCAAACTTTTGATTGCTATATATTTTGTTTTGAATCTTTTTTTTTTCAATTTCACCTCTTAGAATTTGATTTTTATATTAACTTTGGTCCTTATTTTTATAATTGTTATTTGCTTCTCTTATTATTTTTTTAATTAAAATTTTTTATCTATCAAATTTGATCCTCATTCTTTTGATTGTTACTTATTTTATTTGAAATAATTTATGAAATTGTTATTATTATTATTTTAATTTTATCATCTTTCAATTTTTTTATTTGTTAGATTTGATCTCCATTATTTTGATTGTTATTTATTTTATTTTAGATAATTTATGAAATTAGATTTTTTTTCAATTTCATTCTCATTCAACTTTTTAATTTGTAAGATTTGTTCCTTATTATTTTAATAAATTTGAAAAACAAATAGTAATAAGTTATTTTCTGGAAAGTGTTTTCCAACTTATTTTCCATGACATAACCAAATACTGGAAAGTGTTTTCCAACTTATTTTCCATGACACTACCGAACATCGAAAAATAATTCACTTTCCGGGAATCTACTTTTCAGGAAACTACTTTCCAGCAAACAAACGGGGTCTTAGACTAGAATGTTAAAGGTAATCTAACATACATCCTCATGCTTCTAGCTCATTCATTGAAGAATCTATTTATGCACCTAGCAATACCATTTTATTGTGGTATGCCTAGAATGGTCGTCTCCATCTAGGTACCATTAATAGCACAATATTCTTTAAGCCTCCATCAATACATTCACCTCCATTATTTGACCTTATACATTTTAGATTTAATCTTGATTCTATCTCCACCATGGCTTTCAATTTCTTAAAGGTATTAAATACATCAAATTTACTTTTCATAAAATAAACACATACCTTCCTACTTGAATCATTAATGTTGTAACCTAATCTTTGACCCTTTAATTTTTCTTTTAAAAAAATATAAAAAATACTTTCACAAACATAAAGAAAGGAATAAAATCCAAAAATATATTTTTAAAACTGGTTGGACAAATTTTTTCTAGTAAATTTTCCAATGACATAATGGATTGAAATTGGTTAAAGAACTAAGGATCAAAATTATCAAATTGGTAAGATTTAGAAGGTCCTATTAAATGAGTTAGTGGTTTAATTGAACATTTCTTAGTTTTTACAACTAGTTTTGACTTCAATTTAAAAAGGATTTGAAAATCCAATGGTCTTTTTAAAAAAATTGAGGAATTGAATCAGGCTAGAACCCAATTGGAATGTTTTCATAGTTTGGTCTCCTCCCTCTTAGTTTTTCTCTCCTTTCTCAATTGTGGGATCAGCTGAAAAATAAAAACTTCAAAAGTTAAGTATGAAAATGTGTTGATCTTTAAAAATGATTTTGAAACTTTGCCCAGATCACACATTGTTGTTTTGATGGCCATATATATCTCTACATTGTCTCTTTATCTTCTTCTTCAGAGATAAAAACATAAATAAACCCCAACAACCATCTTTTCTCTCTCATCTAAACCCTTACAATTTGTAGTCTTTTTTTAGTGATTTTGGTGTCTGTTTGAGTTGATTTTACCATCATCCCTCTTGGTATTTGTTGCTATCCAATTTTTTACCCCATTTATAGTAAAAAACAAATAAAAAAACCCCAAAAAAATATGTTCTTGACGTATTTTGCACCATTTTCAGCATCTTTTCCAAGAAATTTAAAATCAAAAAAAGAAAAAAAATGCATTTATTATTTTAGTGACCTATTTGTAATTGTGGAAGGAAGATGATCAATTCTAAAATTAGAAACCCTCTCACCAAGCAACCTAATTTCTAATCAGATGGTCTACAATTATTTTTCTTAATCCAAGGGTCCATTTTTATTTGCTTTGCCTCCAAGTTATCAAACGTGTGGTAGGGATTTATTTTTAAAATCCAATGGTTGGTATTGATTTGCTTTGCCTTCAAGCCAAAGAGATTCTTACCTATAAATAGGTGATTACACACACACAAAGTGGGGAGAGGAATTTGAGGAAAGACCATTAAAAAAAAACTAAACTAAAAGAAAAATACCAAAAAACTCTCTCCATCTCCTCACACTCACACAACACAAAAAAACCTAGACCCATCTCTACACACACCATTAGTTAGCCATAAAGAGGAGGGCACACAAAAAAAGACCACGAGGGGCCATCTTCTCCACCACCTCTTTCAGCAACCTATGGCTAAAAAGCCACAACGACAACCTTTTTTTGCTTCAAACTGAAAATTGCAATGATCATCGATGATGCCTGTAAAACCCCATTAAAAAAAGAGAGAAGTGAAACGGTTAATACCAGGAGGAAAACATGAAAGAATCAGTCCAAAAATAACCAAAAAGATACTAGGATAAGAGCATCCAACTTCTAAACACAACCTACCTCATTTAAGAATGGGTATAAATGCATTGAGAGGAAATACAAGTGACTTTTGCTCTCCTTGAAAACCAACAGCACAACCCTAGCAACCCCCTCTCTTGCAATACTCCCATCTAAATCACCCTTTGCATGTCACCCTCTTTGAATACTTGAGTGAAAAGAGAGTTAAAGAATGAAAAGAGAAACGAAAACATGAAGAGAGGAAGGGAATAGAGGGCTGACTGGAACAACAGAGAGAAAGGAGAGAAAACCATCAAAACCTCCCCCAAATCCTACCTACAAATCATGTGGTAAGAGTAACCTTACTCTCATATTTGTTATTTTGAGATTTTGAAGCAAAATGAGAAGGAAACCCTAAATGAAATGACCTAGGCTTTTCACACCCTTGATTTTGAAAAATAAATAAATGAAGAGATTGTAAAATTAGGATGAGAATGGTGTAATTTTAGATTCTATAATAAAAGAAATTGATACATGTTGAAGAATAAACCCTAACTAAGGCTTGCCTATTGAAGGGATGATAGAAGAATGGAATGAGATGATGAAATGTGTAAATTGTGACATTGATAAACACTTAGGAAAAATACTTGAGCTAAAACAAAATTTTACATATGCTAATGTCTTGTTTTGCATTATCAATTGAAGAACTTGCTTGATTATGAACTTAGAAAATTGATGTGTGATTAATGCATGATAACATATACATGTTTATAATGGAAATGATAATTTACATGAGTAAATTAGAAGAGAAGGAAATGTTATGTTCGGCCAAGAGGAAGAGAACAATGGAGGAAACTTTTGTATGAGGAACATCCTTAGGGAAATAAAATAAATGGTAGAAATTGAACTCATATGTAATTTGAAATTGATTATTACCTTATGTTTTATGACTTGGAGTGATGTAGCTAAGAATGATGAAATGAACACTTAATGTTAATATCCCATGTTTTGACCTATGAAAGTTTAGATATGAGAATCCTTGAGAATATGCATGTTTGAACTTGATTGTATACTACTTGATAACATTGTAATGAACTTGATGAGATTATGGAAAGGAATATGTTCCTTGAACATGTTTAATAGTATTTTGTAAATTGGAATGTGTAGAACATCTTATGCCATATAATAATGAATGAGAATTTGATGTTGCCACATGAAGAACACAAAATTATGCTTGTTAGGGGAGTGAGATGGGCTTCGGCCATCTTAAAAAAGAATAGCAAAGAAAGACTCTCATAAAGATAGTAGTGAGTAATAGATCCTCTTTAACAATAATTGATGAATGAGTGAGATTATAATGGAATGGAGACATTACATGTTACCCTTGCTTCATAAACTTTGGAAGTGAATTTGGTTATGGTCTATGTCCAAATCTAGGTTGAAATTTAGTCTATAGGAGGAAAATTGGTATTGACCATATGCATGAACTTGGGGAAAATAAATGTCAAAGTGACTCAGTTTCGTTGATGATTTTCAATGTCAATGTGAATCAGTTTTCACTGACGATTTCAATATCAGAATGACTTAGTTTTTGTTGATGATTTTCAGTGTTAGAATGACTCAATTTTTGCTGATGATTTTTCAGTGTCATAATGATATAATTTCCATAGATAACCTTCATTAAAGTTGGGAATGAATGTCTTGTTATGATATTATCATTATATAATTATATGAACATGGAAGAAGTTTGAATGAATGTATGTGTGTACTAGTATATGTGTGGAAATGGTCTTTGACATCACCTAGATAAAAATATACTGAGTACTGGTCATTTTGTGTATCAGGAGATGCAACTAGGATAAGATCTTTGACTGGGCGAGGACACGTTATGGGAGGAGCAGGTAGGTGGTTTCCACCTTCAGTAATTATTATTAAATTATCGAAGTATTTATACATAATGTTGTTACCTGATTTCAATCAATTAAATTACTCATGAATTGCAATGAATAATGAGATTAGCTTTGGCTAATGGTATCCATATTGGATAACCGAGAATGAATGATGAGATTAACTTCAGCTAATGATATCTATATTGGATAACCGAGATTAATTTATGAGATTAACTTCGGCTAATAGTATTTATATTTGATAACTGTGAATGAATAATGAGATTAACTTTGGCTAATGATATTCATATTGGATAACCAAGATTAATTGATAAGATTATTTTCAGCTAATGGTATCCATATTTGGATAACCAGGAATGAATGATGACATTAACTTCGGCTAATGGTATCTGTATTAGATAACCGAAATTAATTAATGAGATTAGCTTTGGCTAATGATATCCATATTTGGATAATTGGGAATGAATGATGAGATTAACTTCGGCTAATGGTATCCGTATTGGATAACTGAGAATGAATGATGTGATTAGTTTCGGCTAATGATATCTGTAGTGGATAATCAGGATGATTGAATGAGATTAACATTAGTTAATAATGATAATAATAGTTGCTTTTTGAAAGTAGTTATTGATACGCTAAAGTAAAAACAATGACGTGTTAGTTACAATTGTAATTAATGTTTAAGAACCATATACAAATTGACAATAGTTAGGAAAGAATAATCATTCATGGAAGGATGCCAAACGTACAGGGTTTTCAAACCATCATACACGTTATTGATTGGTGTTGAATATAGATCAAAGAAAATAATGCGGTGTAAAGTCACACGAAGATTTGAAGTAAAATGTTAAGGACATACTTAGTATGAAGTTAATAATGAGAATCTATCTATTTAAATTGTTAATACGATTACAAGTATATGTCAATTTTCCAATTATATTATTGGAAATTGTTTATACATTTACATTGAATTTGGTTTGTAACAAAACTTCGTCTTAAGTATTTTGTAATAAACTATGTAATAGTATGAATAAGCGACCTGCATTTTATAACAACCATGTAATAGCTACGAATCGTCGATTTGCATTTTTGTAAAAACTTATGATGACGACTTTCAAAGTCATGGATGTTGATTATGGCGTGTATGAACACTTCATGTTATGGATACAATGAAAATGTGCCTCCTTTTATGATGCTATTGTATATTATATGTATGTGTGATGTATTGAATCATTTAATGATGTCTAATGGTTGAAATGATATATGGTATCACATAATGCATCAATTGAACATGGTATTACAAAAAAAACAATCACCCTATTTCCGGTTTGTTATGAATAATCATGTATCATGAATCTATTGAATTTTGGGAGACATTACTGATGCGAACCTGACACGAAAAAAAAGTTGATGTCTTCTCCTAAGTGTAGGAGTGTCGAAGGAATAAATAACCCGGCAAGACCGAGGTCGAACCACAGGGAGGTTAACTGTATAAACTACAAATAAAGAAAGAGATAATAACAGAAAAGGAGTTGAAGAGAGCTTTGAGATGTGATATTGATATAAGAATTAAACAAGGATAAAATAATTATCAAGGTTAGAGGATCCACTAATGGTATTTCAAACAAGTATAGTATAAACTCTTTTTATTACTCAACTGGAAACCACACACAAAGGAGGTTCCAATCGGATTAT